>Ga0302140_10005935_pt1 | contig 15364 bp, 13 predicted proteins | sample I_Bog_E1_1_FD_202095 | JGI IMG/M metagenome (GOLD analysis project Ga0302140, IMG submission 202095) | Peat permafrost microbial communities from Stordalen Mire near Abisko, Sweden - I_Bog_E1_1 | ecosystem: Environmental > Terrestrial > Soil > Wetlands > Peat | place: Sweden: Abisko, Stordalen...
CAATCAGACGAGATCTTTCGAGAACATGGGATGAAAACTTACCAAAGAAGCAGCCGCAAGTCCAGATAAAAACAGAGCAACCAAAGTATCACTCGGAATTGCGTTCACATCTGGTATCGTGTCCAAGAATGGAACCAAGAACGCTAACAATAACACAGATATCGGTGCCTGATTTAGCAGCAATTGTGGGCTCGAGACAGAGAAGTCCTTCATCTTCTTTCCAATCCACACTTGGTAGAACCCAGTTACCACGAACGCAGCAGTTGCAACCGAAGCACCGAGTGTCGTTGTCCCCGTTGCTCCGGTATTGGTAAGCCCTACACCGATGCAGACGCTGGCGAGAGCGCCAATTGTGGGGAGGGTGACGGATTTCCCAAGGTACAGGTACTGTAGAAGGGCTACACAAGGAGTAGTCATAATCTTTGCAAGCCTGTCACATTATTAGCCTGCTATCTTTAGTTTGTAGTGGGAGCACTTGCTGGTAAAATCCAACAGAGTTTAACGCCAGGCTCAGGTTTCCAAGTATTAGAAAGCCCGCGAAGAAAGTGCAGAGCGGTATCATCTGCAGAAATGGTAGTCGGACTGGCACAAATAGATTGAATGGCCGTCGGCTTGCTATCCAGAGGACAATCGAAGTGCAAAGGAAATGCCAGATGGCGAACGATATCTGGGCATGCTTCAATTGAGGGTCTCTGAAGATCCTAGACAAATCTCACAATCAGCATATTCCCATCAACTAACGTTCTTCACAAACATGCCATTTGTTCAGGAACACAAGCGTCACAGTGCTTGCAATGTTCAGCAGAATGCAAGCACTATCGATTAGCTGCTTTACCGTCCCTTTTGGACCTGGAGATGAAGCTGACAAAGGGGTTTCTCCCTTCATCAGCTTCTCCTTGGCCATCTCCATATCCTCGTACGCTCGATCCGTCATCGCGTAAGCGATTGTGGTTGTTTGAGGTTGAAGATGCTCAAGGCTGGAGCTTCCCCTCGTCACACGCGACCTCGGTATTTCAGCTGCTGAACCCTCCCAAGAACTCCGAGACTAACGTCGATCGCCCAATTGTGGCGTTTGCATGGTTGCATAGAGGTGTAGTCTTCGCGTTGCCTTCCAGAAGGTCGCAGTTGCTCATGTAGCGTAAGACTTGCACGAGAACCACGTCATGGAGCCTGGGGTGTGAGATGGCATTGTCTGTGCTGTAAGGGGCATGCGAGGCTGACAGGGTCAAGATGTGGCGCAGGCCGCACTTCCCTCTCATTGGTGCGACTAATTCCAGGGTTCTGCAGGAGAAGCAGAAGCAGCGGTGGGCAAATCCGACTCTGCGGGTGAGGTCCCCAGCCAAGAAAAAGGATAATCTCGAGAAATCACGAAACCAATCCTCATCTCGCCTGCCCTGGATCTCGTTACCAACACATCTCTGGCTTTCGTCTGAACGCTGTCTTGGGCCATGATCTAGCTGCTCTACTCCGATCCATCAAATCCCTCGTTCCCCATCCTCGACATCGTTCCTAATCCTTGACCCCGTCTACCCGTATACCTTTTCCCGACCAACATCACACCTCTTCACTCGTCGCAATGGGTCTCCTTGGGCAACTCCTGTACTTTTCAGTCCATCCTAACCAATTGCGATCCATTTTGCAATGGTGAGCTTCGAATTGAGCTTCAGTGGGGTACAGATGTTAATTTTCTCTACAGGAAAATATGGCACGAGCCAGTTCACACGCGGGACCCCAAGAAGGAGACTGCGAATCAGAAGGAATGCTTCAGATACCTCGACTTAACCAGTCGAAGCTTCAGCGCGGTCATCCAAGAACTGAACCCCGAATTGCTCCTGCCAATCGCCGTATTCTACCTGATTCTGCGAGGATTGGACACGATCGAGGATGACATGACAATACCGTTGGAGACGAAGGAGCCGCTGCTGAGGAATTTCCAACATATTCTGGAGAAAGATGGCTGGACATTCGATGGCAATGGACCTGATGAGAAGGACCGGGAGCTGCTCGTGCATTTCGATGTGGTGATCACCGAGTTTAAGCTGGTCAAACCTGAATACAAAGCCATTATCGCCGACATCACGGAGAAGATGGGCAATGGCATGGCGGATTATGCAAACAATGCTGAGCACAACGTCAATGGCGTCAATACCATCAAGGATTACGAGCTCTACTGCCATTATGTGGCAGGCTTGGTTGGGGACGGCCTGACGAGGTTGTTTGTGGAGAGTAAATTTGCGAACCCAGCACTCCTCAAGCGGCCCGAACTTACTGAGGCGATGGGTCAATTCCTCCAGAAGACAAACATCATTCGTGATATCAAGGAAGATTTCGACGACAAGCGACGCTTCTATCCCAAAGAAATCTGGTCGAAACACGTCGACAAATTTGACGACCTTTTTGACCCAAAGAACATCGACGCTGCTCTGAACTGCAGTTCCGAGATGGTTCTCAATGCTTTAAAACACGGTGATGAATGCTTGTTCTACATGGCTGGCATCAAAGATCAGAGTGTCTTCAACTTCGTGGCCATCCCTCAAGCCATGGCTATTGCAACGCTTGAAATCGTCTTCCGAAATCCTGATGTGTTTAAGAAGAACGTTAAGATCACCAAAGGTGATGCTTGCCAATTGCTGATGGATTCTTCTACGAACCTCCGATCAGTTTGTGAAATCTTCAAGAAGTATATTCGCAGAATACATAAGAAGAACACTCCAAGGGATCCGAACTTCCTCGAGATCAGCATTGCGTGCGCAAAGGTATGACGAACCTTGCGTCTCCGGAAATGTGCTTGCTAACCTGCCTAGATTGAGCAATTCATCGAGTCCATCTATCCGACACAAGATCCAAAGAAGCTTTCTTTGATTCACACGGGCGAGATCGATCCCGATGTCGAGAAGAAGAAGGCAGAAGAGTCAGAAGCAAAGAAGGATGTCTTCTTCCTCCTGCTCGCCGTCATCGGAACTCTCTTGGTCATCTCAGCACTGATGGTACGTCTTTGTCCCTCCTCTACCCCCTACTTACTAACATGCTCTAGATTGGAGCAGCCTACCTGGCAGGAGCTCGCTTCGACGTTGCCTTTGACGAGATCAAGAAAGGCCAATTCTTCCCCAAGTTCGACAAGGGCAGTGAAGAAGCACAATCCATCGTCAATCAACATGATCACGGGGAGTTGTAATCTCGTTTCGCTTTTCCCTTTTTGCGCTTCTTTATACCATAATTTGAATGTTTCCGCGAAAGTCGAAGCGGCATTCTTTCAAAATGACTTGCTTGGGTGGATTGCGAGCGATGTATATTAACTCTAGGTTTACGGGCCAATAATCACAGTAATGCAGATGCAGATGATGGATTTTGGGTGTTGCTAACGACGTTCCTCTTTGCTCCTCTCCTCACAATTTTTGACGCCATTCAATGATGGCATATTCGAAGAAATAGCACGGATGTCAAATTGCAATTCGGTCTTTCAATGACTGTTGGTTGTGCCGAAGATGTGCTGAAATTGAATGCAATTGCTCAGTGATGAGACGATGCCTTTGACTTGCTCCTTGATTTGGTGGGACGAGCTGGCATTGGATTGCTAACATTCCTCAAATCAAGTGAGATTCGTGAGCAAGGACGCTGCTGAACGAGTTCTAGGTTTGGTGTGGAGGTGCGTTGGCTGGCCAGTGCTTGGCTTTACTTATGAGAAATTCATACCAGGATGGCTTGGAAGCAGAAGTATCTCAGCTACTTTGCCTCGGTCTCGTATCATTTCTTGTTCTGCAAGTCAGCCTTGGTATAAAGTCCACTGCAAAATGGAATCAGCTTTTATCCCATTTCGCTTGTCGCACCTTCAACTGCTTTGCTTCAAATCAACACCGCCGCAGCAGCTATAGAGCTCGAGTCTGCATGGACTTAACGTCAACTTAAACGCATCTACCTTCTAAGTCGAGGTGATGATGGGTATCTAATTGACGTGACGGTGAGCGTAAATTGCCAAGTCATCAGCTAGCAAGCAAAAATCTTTACCCGGCGGACGAACGGCACAGCTTTAGTACCTATGTATGCGGCTCAGCCAACATACTACGCTTAATTCAGGTCCCTTGATGCTTGACTGAACGATTGCGGCATGCCTCGCCGCATAGGCACAGACAACCTTCTTAAATCGGTTACACAGCCCAGGGTGGCTCTGGCAATCTAGAAAGCACGTCCCGGTAGTCAGTTATGCACGTGGCGAAGCATCAGCCTTAGCCACGACAATCAAACTTTATTGCCTCGGCTCTAGAGTCAGGGAGGAAAGAAACCTGCTCTTGCAAGATTGATTCGATGCCATTTTTCCGACCGGAAGGCTTCAACTGACTAGTGAATTGCTTTTTTTCCAATTTTTTTTATGAGGAGCAACATCCTTTGACTTTCTCGCGGCAGGTCAACCTATCTGATTTCAGCTATTCATCCTCTATATCTCTCTGAAGCATTGCTCAAAGCTACATCACGGAGGATGAATTCGCCTCCCCTTTTCAGGATCTGAAGACCTTTCTTCCGGAATAAGCCTACTAGTGTATGGCAAAGCTAGTTCTACGATCATGCAGAGCAATCGTAGCTGCGCCGTCTCATACATTGCAGAAAGGCAGGAGTCTACTACAGCTCCAATGTAATTTCCGATACGTATATAAGATGCCATGTCCATCTGGAAAATGGATAGCATTCTCACCAAGTCAATCAACTCCTCTCATCCCACAACCAGCTCCTCAGCACCAGCACAACTCCTCAAATCACTTGACTCTCTTTTTCAAGACATCACCATGCGCATCTCGACCCTCATCCCCATCCTCGCCGGCGTGGCCAGCGTCTCGAGCTTCCACGTCCCTACCAACGCAACAGACGGCATGTACTCCGTCTTCACGCACGAAAACGGGACCGAGGTGCACGAACGCATCGGCGATCTGCCAGCCGCCAGCGAGATGGAAAACTTCTCGCTGACCGGCAGCTCTGAGGTTTCCAGCAGAGTCAAGCGCCAGAATACTGACTGGACTTCGACTGCTTGCTACCCGCAAGAGGGAACGGAGGATCTGGATCATCCTACTTGTGATGCTGCGAATGCGGCACTTGATGCTCAGGTATGGATACTTTTTCTAATTCTGCTTCTTTTTTGCTTGGTCCAAGTCCTCAGGCTGTTGCTACAAGCCTCGGTGGTTCATCTCATCGCGTACATTTCTCCCAAGAACACCCACAAAGCATACACCTCACCCCCATACTCTTCTCGACCCTCCCATCTTCAGATCTACACAAAGCTAACTCTTCACAGTGCGGCGGCGGCTCCGTCGTTCGTGCCGGCCTTGACTACTACTCCATCAGCGGTTGCGTCGTCGCCTACTTCTGCAATTTCGGCTGGGGTGATCGTGCGTGCTACGCCTCGGACCGTCAACGGGGCTCTGCACGCATCACTCAGGTCTGCGGCTGGTACAAGCCGGGCTCGGTCAGATACAATTCCGTCTCACCCGTCATCAGCTATTCTTATGGCTATGAGTCGTACTGCACTGCGAAAGGACATAACTTTTGTGGACGAGGTGCTTAAAGATTGGTGATTTCTGGTTGGGGAAGATGGAAAATTCAGAGGAAGTGTTGGCTATAGTTAGAAATGGCTTGGGAAAATTAGCATTTTGGGGGTTTCATCTCTTCGGTGAGGATGTGGAGTGTAGACATTGCATCTTTCTTTCTTCACTTCGTACTCTCCTTTATGCACGCTTTTGCTTGAGGGGTTGAATAAAAAGTTTTTGCTCTGTTATATAAGATCAAATCCTTTCCAGTATATTTGCTGCCATGGTCCATCGTCCCGCGAGGATTTCTGTCACGTTACTCCACCAGCACCCTAGTTCTTATGTCAAGGAATCCAGACCGGCAGGAGCATGTTCCATTTCTTCAATTCAATCACTAGGTTACCTTGCTGTGTGTAGAGTATTCAAGACACGTCAATAAGTCATATCATGAAATCATATTTGGCACATCAAAGTTGCGTGGTAAAGAATGTGGGTTTGCAATAGAGACGAAAGCAATATAAAGGGTGTGGGCAATGCGAGACGAAAGGGGCTTAATCGAGATCCACTGATCGTCAATTTCGGTTCAACTACGCTTTCAATAGAGCAGAGATACATGTTAAGATATCCTTTAGGAGCTAATCTTCAAGATGGTGCAAATGCACACAAAATAAAAATACTCGCTCTCCTCCCCAGACCATTAAGAAATTTCCCATGAATGAATCTGAACAATTGAGACATGAAAACATAGAGTCATCGTCAGTGTGATCTGCAGCGTAGAATCTATTTGTCTTGGCCCCGAATGACTTCCAAGTTAAACGCCTTCCATTCACCTATACTCGGTTCCTGTTCTGAGCCTCTCCTGTAAGAGAAACGGTTTCGGTCTGGTTTCATACCAATATAATCACTTGTTCTTTCACATCCTTGAACCATTCTTCCAATATTGATTCTGATCTTGGCAGCTTCATTCGATCATAAATATCACTGCCCATCACATAAGGTCGGTGAAATGTATAGCGTTCGCAGTGTGCGCTAAGATAGACATTTTCAGAAGAGCAGATACCAATTCGTTTGTAATGTCCCGCTCGGTCTCCACGGCAAAGAACTAGACAGTACACTGCGTCGTAAGGTGCTTTATGGCTGCAGACCAGAAGGCAAAATACTGCATGGCCGTCCGAGACAAAGGATTCGCGGTCTTGCTGCCGATTGTCCAGCTCTACCATTGCTTCCCAGCCATTTCGTTCAATTCTGGACGGAGCAACAAGCCTGTGGCTTGTAGGTTCGAAAGGATAAGTTTTTAGAACTGTAGATACGAGGCGCCCGCGGAGACAAAGACTCGCATATTTGATGGCACCCATCGAATCGAGCCCTGCAAGTTCGCAATTCGTCTCCAAAACTTTAACGTAGCTAATGAAATTAAATTTTTCATCGGGGCCGTCGATTGTGAAGCATTGATACAAGATCGCGTTGCCAATTGGTAATGATGCCCAAGACCATGAAGGCGCAATATACGGCTCCGAATTTGATTTGTTAGGACCACTGTAGAGCTGCCATGTCAACCATAATGGCAAGTCGTCTGTCCACAACCCGGCTATATATGCACCAAGGCCTCGATTCTCAAAGGATTTTGCAAGGCCTGAAAGAGCAGGAAAGCGGTCGCTTTCTTCTGTTAAACATCTTGAACTGTATTGCTCGACAATACTCGCCCAGCTTTTTTGCACACGGTACATGGGCACATTTCCCATGTCGTCTCTTTCGAATTCTTGTTTGGTCGATTTGATGCAGCGTTCACCGAGATCTTCTTGAATTCTCCCACATTGACAATCTATCTTAGTTCGACATTGATATATTACTTCCTCGGCATCGAAATAGAGCACTCGAGGAGCAAGAAGTTCTTCTTGTAAAGTCCACCCGCGGGAAAATAGCGAGCGGTCTATCTCATAGCCAATGCGCCGAGAAGAGTATCTCTCGTGTGTGAGACGCTTGCGGATAGTCATCGAGGATCCTTTGGGGAAAGAAGCGGTTTTGTATACAAGGTTCTGCTTAACTTCGTTGAAGCATCCACCATCTCCATCTTTAGCCATGACTACGGCCAGCGTGACCGTGGCGTTCTTATAAATCTGGAAATTCACATGTCAGACTTACAATCCAATATAGAAGGGCCCCATGAATAGCACAGTGCACGAGGAGGTTGGAAAGAGGCTTACATCACCCATGAGTGCTGACTCGACTTCCCAGTCAGAAATTTGATCCTGAATGATGCAGAGCGAGTCGATCCATATGTACTCGAGGCCTAGTTTTTGGGTGATTATGATTGCTTCCTGGAATGTCTTCGATAGCTTATTCCAGGGTATGGCGGACTTCCAATCTGGAAGTGTTTGGATGGTAGTCTTGATGACCCGGCCGGAGGGCCCCCCTGTAGCGAAAAACAAGTTGAGTTGGCTTATCAATCTCTCAAGATGTCAGAAGCCACTGCAAGAGAACATTTGTGACATGAACTTCATGTACTTGAGAGCAGAAGCTTCGAGGCTAATGTCTCCCAAGGAGCAGGGCTACTCTGGCATCCTCATGCACTTACAACAATGACTTAAAGCAGCATACTCTCCAACTGCTGCACTACTCTCGTATAAATGTAGTGAGAGATTCTAAAGGAGTTAGTGATGAGTTGAGAATCCTCGATGCTGCAGTCACTTTACCTCTCCAACACCTCCTCCAATTTTCACAACTCGGTGCGGAAGTCGCTTGCTACTCACTTGGCACCTCGGATGGTTGCTTGAACAATCTGAAATCTGCTGCTTACAGAATTCAAACGCAGCAGTGCTTCCCGTATCTCTTGGTTCAAAGCTTCCTATCGGGAAAACTTCACATCCTAGAGAAGCACCTAGATTTGTGTCAACCCCTGCAGCTTCGATGGGAGGGGGTGTTGAGGTCAGAATGGAATGCTACAACAGAGAGTGCAGGCGGTCTGCCCTCGGAGTTTTTGCTCGCTCATGTGTTTACCGGATTGGGACAAGCGTCGATACTCATAAACGGGCGGATAATCTTCAGGCGATGAAGCTTTGATCTGCATTCCAATCTGGGAGTCCAGGAGAAATAATTCCACCCCACCCGACCCACCGTGCCGTTGTCGAATTTCTGCAGGAGTGAGACCTTGGAGCAACTCCAATCCTGTCAGGAGGGCCTCGCAAGTTGGACATTGAGAGCCTGCTGCATCTGCTAGCTGGTTCCAATAGTACCTTATCTCAGTTAATCGCCTTAGTATCTAACTGGTGCTTGGAAGCTCCAACCTTGTCTTGAGCATCGAAATGACTTCAGAGGGTTTTTTGCCCCAGCTGCCGCTCCCTTTACCACTTCGAGCCTCACGGCAAACTGTTGGGTCGCAATTTTTATGCAGTGGGTGACAGACACAAGGCTTTCGAATCATTTCGTTGCCTGGGGGGAAGAACCCACAACAGCGACTGTACGGCTCGTGGGCTGAAGCACTGAAAATTTGAGTTGCGTCAATCACGCATGTGATGCAGAAACCCAGGCGACAGCTCAGCCTCATCGAGCAGAGACCAATCAGCTCAGCTGCCAGCCACTTCGTGTGGAATGTTGTAAGGCTCTGTCAAAGCCAGTCGCTCCCTAGCACACAAGGAAGACGCTTTCTATTTTCATCCATTCCTTCGACGTACTGCATGAGAGATCATTAGTACAATCAAGAAGTAGAAAAAATCCACGAAACCAAATGCTACGAAGATGAATGAAAGAAGAGTTAGCGGCATATATTCAGTGCAACCGGAAGAAATCAAGTAAATGTATGTGAATGGTCATTAGATAATTGACATATTTTCGACGTCACGTTTTGCAGTTGAAAGAAACTCTGCACGGATGACATGCGCGAAGTCTACATAGCACCTTTACCAAGATCGACAGCGCCGTTTAGAGAAGGACATTGCGCATCGGAAGTGCTTGGTGCTACAAAACTGGCGGAAGTTTGACCATTATATCCAAGACGGACGAGGGTGGAAGCTACACTTATTAGAACAAGCACAATCCTTGAAATTTGGAACATTGCATACCACTTGAGTTCTTGTATGTCGGCCAGCCCAATTTACTGAGACCAGTCGTTGGGTTACTGGCGAAAGCCGCCCAAGCCTTTTGGAAATATGCGATGGTTGCGTTCTCTACTGCACTATTGAGCAGACCTGACACATCCTGAGCCGTACCGAAAACCATGTCGAGTTCAGCACCGTGGTAAGTACCGCTTCCTGGAAAGAGTTGCAGGTTTGCAAAGTCTCCAAAGTATCTGTATCGCCAGACTGGAACGCCCTGAGCCACACGAGCAGCGGCTTCAATGGCCGTGGCGCAGGTGAAGGCCTCAAGGTCAAAGAGGCTTGACTGAGTGGCGTTGAAACTCTTGCCCGTGGCAAACGCCGAAATATTGTAGAAGCCAGATTCGTGGTCGTTATTCCCAATGAGTACGGGCTAAAGTGAATCCAAGTTAGCAGGATGCAACTGAAACCTGGGGAAGAGAAGACATGCCAGCTTTGCGAACTTCCCGGCTGCAGCAAGGACGCTGTAATCATGAAATACTGTAATGTTGTCTTCAACCGGTTGGAATACTGGTTGATTTAATGCGACTGTGGGGTCAACAGGCACTTTTGCGAAGGCAGCAAGCACAGATGATACGTTCTTCGATTGCATGCAGCTCAAGACATTTCCTGATGTCCCACATCCAAGAGTCGACGAGGCATTGTACCAATGTTGGGCAGCAAGGGCTGGTGTCAAGGGTGTCCAACTGTGAGGTGTGCCAGATTCCAGGATGTAGCCAGCATAAATCGGATCCGTGGGATAGGCATAAGCCTGGTACGCGATGGATACAGACCCTGCAGACTGACCGAACGCAGTGATACGACTACAGTCACCACCAAAAGCTGCAATGTTGTCGCGGATCCATTCGAGCGCCATACGTTGGTCCAATAAACCTACGTTTTGCTGAATACCTGGAGCTCCAGGAAATCCGAAGATGTTGAGTCGATAACTACGGGGTGTTAGTCTGCAGCGCAACTAAGCAACGGATCTGGTGCAAACTTGTAGGTAACCACAATCACATCCTCTGCATCAGCAAGATATTGGCCATTGTAGAACAAGCTCTTGGCGCCTCCGATATTCCATCCTGCACAAGAAATCAGTTTCTAGCCCCCGAAGGGAAAGTCTTTTCCATCTTACTTCCGCCATGGGTGAACACGAGGACCGGTTTCGAAGTCCCTGCTTTTGGCTTTCCTTTGACCCAAATATTGACACTCAAACAATCCTCAGATTGGACGTTCCCATCTTGAGTTGTGAAGGCCAGAAAGATGCGATCAAACTGCGCTGTCTTGTTTGGAAATGCAACGGTGCCACCGATATTACCAGGACAGCTCCTTGCAAGATGTCAGTCCAATCAACCATGTCTAAAGTTAGAGGATGAACATACGGGCCCTGCGAACCAATTAGCGTTTACCTCTTGGTGGTCAGTCACTGCTTTAGAGAACTCACATAGGTGGAAGCATTGAACGTTTGCTTGGATGTGAATCGCTGCGGCGGCAGCCATCTTTGACTTCCGTTTGTCGATGCAGCGAATGGAATCCCTAAAAACTCCGTGACCCCCGTCTTATTAACTGCAGCATGTCCAACTACGACACCGCTCGTCGTTGAGACACTTGAAGAAGCAGCAGCAACATCTCTCGACTCGACGAATGGAGATGCTTGCGCGAGGAGGGGAAGCAGCAGCGCTCCCACAGCGAACGTGACCTTCATGATAGAGACAAATGACTTGAAAGGACAGTAAAGAAGATGGGGAAGCAACAATCAGATGTAGAAAAGCCACAGCTCATAGCTAATATAAAGCGAAGCTCCCGCTGAGCTCTGACACGATGGTGGTCCATACGTCAGATTCCAAATATTGGAATTTCCAGAAGCTTGGTCTGTCCGAGATCAGTGGCCAGCCTGCAAGGGTGCGCATGGTAAGTGGGGGATTGGGGGGGATTGGCTTTTTGGATGAATGGTCCACGCAGATCATGGCTTGTCTATCTTCTCGCTACTGACACGCTGGGTCGACAGGTCGCGATTGGATGTGTAGAGGCTGGGCGATCTGTAGACACCGCGGCGGTGCATCTGTAGGCAAAGCGGCAGACATCTCGTGAGGAAGGTCGCGCCGAGGAGGATGGGGAACGTGGCTCGAGCATAGGAAACGAAACATGCAAGCTGGGGGCGGAATTAGAATTGCCAAGAGGGGAGTTTCGGCGGTGAAGCCTCAACGGGATCAATGCCCGCGTCAGCATGCAGGGCCGTTGAGGAGGGAAGTGTGAAGTTGTTGTCAAGGACCCAAGCGAGAAGGAAGACTGGAAGCGAAGCACACAACCTCAAGCTCGGGTCCTTCCTGGACGCCACCACGCACGCCACCCACTTCTTACTCCTGCGCATGAAATATATTACCTTCTTCTCCACTTCAACGCATCAACTCTCCGCCAAGCCCATCCACCTGTCCACCATGCGCACGTTGTGCCGGCGAGACATCCCCACTCTTTACCCCCCAGTTTTCCTGCTCCGACTCCTGCACTGGACTCTCGGAGACACGTGCTGAAGTAGCATGGCTCGAGATATCCCCTGAAAGTCCTCTCATTCTTCCACGTCAGGACTCGAGAGCGGCCAGCGCCTCTGCCGCCGGCCCGCCAAGTCTGTTATTACCCGCACAGGATTGACGGTGGGGAGTTTCGGTTGCAGTTGCTTTGCAGAGCCTTTCTGTCTCGATGCCTTCCTGCTCAGTGTCTCGAGGGCCAGTCTCTCTTTTCTCAGGCAATTGGAAGGGGCTGGGTTTTCCACACCACCGGGCAGTATCTCGGTGATAGACAAAGTTTCAATGCCCCCCCAAAGCAAAGATGTTTGTCAAGATGGCCAATGCTACGTTTCTCGGGGATTGATGCCTCCCCTTGTCTCGGCTCCTTGCTCCGAGAACTCGCTCCAATGGGAGGCCTTGGCTCGAAAGAGTCTCCGCTCAAGAATCAGGGGTTTTCAAAGGGACTTGCCCTTCTTGTCCTTTCCCGGCCACAATCAAAAGGCATTTGTTCCAAGTTTGTGGAGGCGGGAATAGGAGTGCCGCACCTAAAGCCTTGTCGTTGTGATAACACGCAAGAAGTCTTGCAGGAGGTACAAAGGTACATAAGATGCTGTGCCTGACCATCCAGCGTCGCCAAATATACTACTTTCTAGATATTTGATCCAATTCATTCGATTCAATACGTTCCCGCGTAGGCTGGCCCAATGTCTCCCATGGCGTCCCTTTTGGATCGATCATTGCCGCTCGTTGAGCCTTTGAAACCTGGCCAGGCTCCTCAGAGAGGAACCGAACTTTACATACTATCCGTGGTGATGGTGGTTGTTGCTGGACTCTTCGTTGCAGCACGGATCAGTGTCAGACTATCCAAGTTGACAACAAGCCAAGGCCTGGGAAATGATGATTACTGTGTTATCGCTGCTTTGGTGATTTTACTTTGAAGGTGCGCTCGAAGAGTGCTGACCAGTTTTCAGATCTCCTCCGTTGGTCTGTCTCTTACCGAGATAGAAGCGACTGTTCATGGTTATGGAAATCATTTGGATAGTCTTACGAAGACTCAGATTCATGAGGCACTTGAAGTAAGTCTTTCTATCACATTGCTCTTCAGGAACGATTCGTGCAGTATGCTGATGATTTAATTAGTGGGTAAGGTTTTAATCCGATTTCTCCAATTTCATCGTCGGACTTGAAGTCATCGTTGCCGGCTGTAGACTTGCGAAAGAGCTCATTTCTTCTCGACCCCACGACACATGCAATCCTCTCAGCATCGTCATACCTGTCATGACTCTTCAAGGCTAATTAGCGTCAGTTTTATGTCGCCCAAATCATGTATAAAGTGGTAATCACTTTTAACAAGATGGTAAGCTAACCTCCTTTCGGTTCAAAGCTGTTCATGATCAAAGCCATCGTTGAACTAAGTTGTTCACGATAACCTACTCCACCATCCACAACCTGGCACACCTACTCAATGCTAATTTTGAGACCTTGACAGGCCCTTCTTCTGTTCTATCTCCGCGTGTTTCCTCAACAAAAATTCCGACTCCTATGCTTCGCCGGTCTTGCCTTCGTCGGTTGCTCTGGTTTGGCATACATCATTGCTACTATATTTCAATGCAACCCTGTGCCGTATTACTGGAATCGAACAATCCTTGGTGGCCATTGCATCAAGAGTGCTCCATTCTGGATCTCTTACGCGGTCATCAATATCATAACGGATTTCTATATCCTGTGCTTGCCGATGCCAATTCTTTATTCGCTGTCGTTGTCGAAGAAGAATAAGTATGGCGTTATGGGTTGCTTTGCGCTTGGTTTCTTGTGAGTCAATACCTGTATTCTACCTCCGTTTGTCACTGACAATGCCAGCGTCTGCTTCACAACCATCTACAGAATGACCACCTTGGCGTCATCAAGCAAAGGGACAGACTTGACGTGTATGTCTTCAAATTTGCCTTCGCTTTGATCAGATCTGACACACCAGAATAGTTGGCCCTGTCCCAGCAACAAATTGGTCCGTGATCGAAGCCAATACTGGTCTTATCTGCACCTGCCTCCCCATGCTCAACCAGTACATTAAAGTCTTCTTTGGATTTTTCGGCAGGACCCCAGTAGACACGTCTTCCGTCCGCCCAGGCAACACTCCACGCTCTGGCAAGTTCAGCATCGGCCGATACAATCTCTCGACGAAGACTGACAAGGACGAGATTTTTGGGACCGGAAGGCAATGGGGCGCAGTAGACAGCACGGTGGAGAGCAGAGGAGATATATTGCGAACAGAAAGCCAGGAGAACATGGTAGGAGACAAGCAAATTCATCGAACGGTTGACGTGGAAATGTGGCGTACTGATGGGAGGTCGGACGAAAGTCTGAAAATATGATTTGTATATGATACCTACGTATAACTATGACTGAAATGAATCAAATGATAACAACCAGCCTTATTATCTTTTCGTCGCACTGAAATTGCTTTCCAAGCCCCATTCTCTTTAAGTGGTCATAAACATATTCCTCGATTATCGGCTTCTAAGTCACAGAGCGGATGAGAACGTATTCACCCACTTTTTCCTCTTATTGTGCTGTTTGCACCATCGTCAAACAACCCCCTTTTCTCGCTTAAATCTCAGCCCCTATTGTCACAACAATATCGACTCCTATCAACAATCCACAATAGCACTTCCACAATGACAAAATTTACAACGCGCTTCTCGTTCCTCCACAAGTATATAATCCCCAGTTCTTCTAACCCTTCCCTCCTTCCTCCTTCCTCTCCAGCACCCATACTCATTACAGACGCTCGGTCGCTCTTCTCATCACAACCTCTCACTCACAACACCACACACATCTCATCACAATGCCACCAACACACAAATACCCCACGCGCTCTTCCAACCTCCCAATCTGGTCTCCCATCACACCACCGCTCCGACACCACCACCACGCACCACCACCACCACCATACAACCACCCCTGGTCTCTCGGCACGGAGTTCGGAGACGACCTCGTGATCGAGGAGTTGGACTTGGGCGCAGTAAGTCTCTCTCTCATCCAATATTCCCCCATCATCTCATCCCAAACACATACTAACAAGACAACAGCCAGCAATCCCACACTGGTGGAAAGCAGACGACGACCACACGCACTACGTGCGGAAGCAGAAGGGCGGACAAAAAGTCGTGTTCAGCGAGGAGGAGTGGGAGGTGCGGGGACGGGAGTGGGAGAGGGAGAGTGGGAGGGAGATGAGGGGGAAGCGGTTGAAGCGGGTGAGGGAGGGGGGATGTCG
>Ga0302140_10005938_pt1 | contig 15362 bp, 20 predicted proteins | sample I_Bog_E1_1_FD_202095 | JGI IMG/M metagenome (GOLD analysis project Ga0302140, IMG submission 202095) | Peat permafrost microbial communities from Stordalen Mire near Abisko, Sweden - I_Bog_E1_1 | ecosystem: Environmental > Terrestrial > Soil > Wetlands > Peat | place: Sweden: Abisko, Stordalen...
GAACATGTCTTCGCCAATGCTACCAGAAACGTAGACAACTTTTTACTCAAGGTCGACCCTATGGACGCGGTAAAAACAGAGCCATTAGTGGCGAGAGTACTCAAACGTCGTCTGATGTTCGCCATTTGGTACTCATTGTTGGACACTGTTGGTCTAAAACGGACTAAAAAGATCACCGTTGAAACAACTGACGTGTTAAGAAAAGCATTCACAGGAGCCCTTGGGATAGCACTTATTTCTGAGGTTTTGTATCACCTCTTCAAGATTCCTTCCATCGTAGACATAGTTCAAAAAAGGTATTCGTGATGCTAATGAGACCATGTTTTAATGGTTTGCCAAATTCGCGCAAGCGTGCCGGAGGCGCGCGTCCACAACATCGAGCTCCGAAGGAGCGAGTTGTTGTGACGGGGTTTGACTGAGTTCGACTGGGTTGAACGCAATTCTTCACAGACCGGTGCAATTACGAAGACCGGCGCAGAGATTTTCTCCTTTTGGTACTACCCATGCGTTTTTTGGAACCGTTTTCGTACATCGTTTTGGACAATAACCCCAGTCCAACGAGTCCTGCAATCCCCATCATTTCTTTTATTCCCCACTCCTTACTGGCCTTGTTACTTCTGCGCCTTCAATTAGCCATTTAACAAGCTTATTATCTTTACTAACTATAAATGCAGAGGTCGCGACAGTGGGACACCCAGACCCAGACCCCATTTACTACCTTACAAGAGGATGAAAAACCAGAGGTGCACGTAGAGGTGGTCGTAGAGAAGGAAAAAGCTATTGAAAAGTTAATGAAACATCCGAAGAGATTCATTGCGAGGGTTATACTTGGAATGGCAGTAGGTGCAAAAGCCGCACACTACACGTACTACAACCTAATGAAGAAAAGCAAATCAACCCTGTTGAAGATCTTAGCGTCATATGGTGCATTTGCAATTACTTCAGCTGGTTTTAATTTTTTAAGTATGAAAGCCGAGGATGCCGCGTTTGGATTGGATTTCGGTAAAAGGAGAAGACGCAGGTCTCGCCGTAGGTCTCGCCGTAGGTCTCGCCGTAGGTCTCGCCGGTCTCGCAGATCACGCCGCGGATCACGACGCAGGTCTCGCAGGTCGCGCAGGTAATTTGCTGAGTCTGAAAAAATTTCCAGCCTTAGTGTCTGCTTGGTCACTGGCGCAAACATAGAGAATGCCCATCCCAGCGGTGCAGCCATCGGGTAGACGAAAGCCAGTCGATGACGACAGCGACGTCGAGGAGGACGACAACACTAAGGTGGCCCAAAAGAAGAACACAGAGGCCTGGAATGCACTCAAACGATTTGGACAGCCCCTTATCGTAGTTTCATGTGTCGGAGCCGGTGTCCTAGAGCTGCGCAAGGCGGGCTTCACTGGAGACTATGGCAGTCTGATTGAGCCAGCCGTTTCCTTTCCACTTGCAGGACTTGCTCTTGCTTCGTGCGTTAACTTCAGTGTCGATGACCCCGCCGAGATTTTCAAGAACTATGCGTTCTTCGCGGCCAAAGGACTTCTGGTATCTACGGCAATTGTCCTGTCCGATCCAAGCAAGATATTCTTCAGTAAGTTGAACGAGGGATGGCTCAAGGACATCTTTACTGGCAATATGCTCCATGAACAACATGGGTTCGGGTTCAGGACAATGGTTCTGTTTCACACCATCAACCTGTTTACTAACTCCCGGTTGGTAAAGCTTATCTATGGATGAACCTGACCTCGTCGGCCAAATTGGCAAAAGTAAGCAGGCTTGACAGGGTCGCAATCCCGACCCAATCACAATTTTGTCCTTCGGGACCCATTGACCTACCCAATAAACTCACCAAAATGCTATCGTTTGTCTTTAGGAAGCTGTTCGCTAAAGTATATAAGCCTACAGATACTCCTATACCCTCCTTCAATGATGTAAAAGCACGTGGAATTCACACGAATCCTATCCTACCTTCGGAAAATGCAAGAATCTTCGGTAGTCCTAACAGTATCAGGGTCGTACTCAGAACTGATTTGAAGGATACTAACATCGTCGACTCTATAACACCTACTGCGACGACCGAAGTCATGAGTAAGATCATTGGCAACAATAACGTAACAGAGAACTGTTCCCATGAATCGTTGGTGTCAGTTTTGGAGGATTATCTCAAAAGAAAGGACTTCTACTACGATAACGACAAACATAAACACGAGGAAATTGAAAAGTTGACAGGGTTAAAGATGTCTGAAATAACCGACGTCTCAGTACTTAAACGTTCTTTCAAAGATCATACATTGAACTGGTCGGTAGACAATTCAGACAATTCAAAAGTAGTCAGGGTCAACAACAACGGTCTCGTCGGTTCGTGCATTTTAGCCTATAACTTACACAAACCCATTGAATTTAGGCCTGATGACTTCCTACTACTTCTGGGCATTCAAGTCTCTTTCTGTATGGAAAAGAATGCCAAGAAGTACATGACCAATCTGGTATACCACGAGGGCAAAAAGGAACTGAGCGTCAAAGTTAGGTCCGTCAAAGATATGGACCTATTCATCGGCAAGGTCGTCGAAAAGATCAAAGCCGAGGCCTCCGGTACTCTTCTTAACGCCCTTACACCCGAGTTTACTACCACTACTAACGTGGACATTCTGGTGGCCAACGCTACGTTGATGTCTGTGTACAAGCACTACTTTAACTACAATATCTCCGTTGGGTGCGGTCTTCCTGAAGTAGTACTGCTGGGTACTGTGGAGGACTGGGTACTTCTTCGCGAGAAGTGTAAGTCGGTCAAGAAGATTATGACCGACATGGACGTTTTCTTTGATAAGTTCGATCAGGTTATAGAAGGCTTGGTCAAGACCAGATTGCTCAGTAGTTCTAAGGAAACAGACTACCCTGAAGTAACCGAATTTTGGGCCGATATGTGCAAAAGGACTTCAGTAACGGGATATTTACCAGAACCTGCCTACGATGGATGGATTCTCTATCTGGATGCATACAGTAAGAGTGGCTATCTGAAACCCCAGGTTACAAAACGCGAAGAGGAAAGTTTTACCCAAACCGTCGTCAGTTGCAACTTAAAATTGACCGTCGGTGATCAGGAATATCAAGCAAAACTCTACGCTGGACTGCTGGCCTCTAAAATCGATGAACGAGGACGGGTCAAGACAGTAAGTGGCTGCTTCGTCAGTTGGTAGGTAGTGTGTGGTAGTGGTAGTGTTAGTGAAAAAATTTGAGACCTTAGGGTGCGTCCTTCGGCGTCTGTCACCACAAGATGAAATTGATCATTGCAGGCTCTAGAGATATTGTGTTAACAGTCGATGAACTGGATCAACTGATCAGATCCCATTTCGCGATGCAAGATATTACCGAAGTAGTCAGTGGATGTGCAATAGGTATCGACATCATAGGTATTCACTGGGCCACCAAAAACTCGATACCAGTCAAGAAGTTTCTGCCTGACTGGTCCATTGGAAAGGCCGCCGGACACATACGTAACCGCCAAATGGGAGACTACGCAGATCAAGCTATCGTCATCTACAACGGATCAAAGGGCTCTCAGGGTATGATTGACTATATGAAGAAGCTCGACAAGAATTGCGTGGTGGTCAAAAATTAGGGAGGCTTAGATACTAGGCCTGGTGGTAAGATAAAAATGTGCACCAAAGAACAAATTAAAGACCTGGTCGAGATCAATGTAGACGGTATACCAAAACTGATCTATAAAAATAAAGTGGCCATAGTCCTCGGCAACGAGGTACAATGGGCTACAAAACCAGTTCCATATTGGATGATGTTCAGTCCAAAATTGATCAAATTTCTAGCCGGTGACGGACTGTTTTCATTGAAAGAATGGTACGTCGAAGGATACGGTGACTATGAAACAGATGGTAGCATGGAAACTACCACCAATTTTCTTAGTATAGTGTGGATTCCTCTGTGCTCAACGTTCCGTATTGAGTATAACAATAATGATGATAATAACTGCGAGGTAGTGGTGTTTAAAGAAAGTAAGACCTTCGAGTGGCTGGTCCTGTCCAAAAGTGGCAAACTCGTAGGTCCAGAAAATATCGAGCCTTAGTGCTTACTATACCAACCACCCAAACAACTCCGATGCGGTACTTTGAGTTGAATTTGAAACCGATAATTGTGTGCGCCGCGTATTCCGTCTACCTGGCCGAGTCTCTCGTACAACTGAGCTGGTCTTTTCCAATGAATTGCATCGTGGCATTTTTGACGGTGGTTGCGGTTGATTTACACGTCGCCTACATACCACCAGCACCCACAATTTACGACTATTTGAAACCGATAATTGTGTGCGCCGCGTATTCCGTCTACCTGGCCGAGTCTCTTGTACCACCGAGCTGGTCTTTTCCAATGAATTGTATCGTGGTGTTTTTGACGGTGGTTGCGGTTGATTTACACGTCGCCTACATACCAGCACCCACAATTTACGACTAACCACTCACCGCTGTGGTGTTCCTGATCGTTTCGACGAATAGTACTATTAGTTCGTTGGAGGATCCGATGTACAGAAACCTCTGACCGTAGTTGTAGAAGAAGATCTGGAAGACGATCAGACTTAGTATGGTCGATATAGAACACTTTATGGCGTGTTTTAGGTATATCTGCTTGATGCTGATTCTAGTCCTATTACTGATCTGACTCACCGTTCTATTGTCGTCCGTCGAGCCGGGACTGAGTTCCATTTCCGTCTCAGTAGTTTCGCTTCGGCTTCTCCTTAGTCTGGTTGGCGACTGAAGATACGGCACCAGTCCAAAATCGTTGTGAACTCCTGACGCTTCGGTGCCTTCCACGTTCTCCATTATACCTATTTTGGTATATAAGTAGAACAACAGACTGATCAGTAGTAAAATGAGAATTATGATGATCAGATAGCTGTTAAAATTAAGCTGATCTATCAGATTGTACTCCCTGGCGTTCATCACATTGGCTACTAACATTGGACTTGGGTCTACGTTAAAAAGCTGGGGTTGTTTGTTCTTGGTATAGGCCTTCAGTAGGTTATTAATGTCAGCTACGATGACAGGTCGAACTATGAAGACGAAGAATACAAGTTCGAATATTGTCATGAAGGTGTAGGTTTGTACAGTCGAGAATATACCAGAGTACAGTTTATTCCAGTTCAGTCGTGAAAAATTCTCGTCCATTCCATCGTATTTGACCGATAGACGAGGCCTCTCACTAGGCTATTGTTTTTTCTAATCTTCCGTACCTCTGCTACTATAGTGGGCTATGGAAACTGCGCTTGGGTCGGCTCAAGGTGTGCTATAGGGGCCGTAGGCCATTTGGCACTGTTTTTGTCAATCTCACCAAACTTCAGAACCAGTGCCAAATGGCCTACGGCCCTATGGCACACCGCCGACAAACCCTTTTTGTTGGACTTAAAGCGAATTAGTCCATAAAAAAGGGTTTATCGGCGTCTTGCGCCGAAGGCGCGCGGGTGCGCAGTGGGTGAAGTGGAGCCCGTAACGCAGAGTCAAAAATTTATTAAGACCAGCCAGTCGACCTAACCCACTATAACCACATGTTGTTAGGTGAGATCATCAAACCGTCCACTATACTGGTCGTGTTCTTCAATGTATTGATCTTCATGTTCATGGAAGTCCTTCTGTTTTGGTACGTCATTAGCAAGGCAATAGAGAACATCATCATCGATAAGTCATCAATTGTGCGCGATATCATCAGTAACTCTACTTCACTTCAGAACCAATTGGACACGTACGTCAACAGTCAGCAATATGCTGTCATTTACAACCAGTCGCTGGTAGATGCCCAGGAGAGAACAGACTTCAATATTAGTCTCACGTGGCAGTGGATGACTGCGCCGTTCTCAGTAGTGATTGGTATCCTGGTTGGTGGACTGATCTACACTGCTTACATCCACCTGTATACGAGTAACAATACACTAAAATTGGATAGAACGGACCTACTGGTTTTATCTCTGGTAATGCTAGCATTCCTGACCGAAATCATATTTATTTTTGTTCTAGTAATTAGGTATCAGTACGTATCGGATATGCAGGTCATCATCTTTATGATGAATTCGGACCTAGTCAATTTCGGGACCTTTTTGCCAACGTTTTCACCTTCGTTGTCGTTTGAAAATGCTACGTATCAGCCTTTCTAATTAAGCCCGATCTTATCGACTAGGTCGTCGTTGAGAGAGCATGCTTTGAATGCTTTCGCAAGGAAACTGTCTGACGAAACGTCACTGAGCAACGCCAGCAGCTTTGAATCCGAAATCAACGCCCGTTCGGCGTCTATCTGCATTTCGATGTACTTCTGCGGATCGTTAGTTGGCTCCACGACACAGTCGGTCGTATCAATGTCGAATCCAAGTTCCAGTAACATTCCAACCCTACTCCACGTCATGTCGAACTCAGTCAAAAAATCCACGAGGTCACCTTCGTCCTCAAAGTCTTCAAGGGCTACCGCATTAGCAAATTGCTTGATGTAGTACTCCTCGATAGCACGAATGATAGCCACCATCTCGACTGGAGTCTTGACCATTTTTGGGTTGTTTGATACTGTGACACGTTTGCTAGGCTGGTTAAATTTTTTTTGGTGGGTTGTTAGTAAATGAATGACATCGACACAACCATCATACTTTTCAAGGACGTAAATGCATCCATTTTCACCCTTAAGCGGGGGAAGTCCTACAACATTACCAAGTCAGACACAACCCGCCTATTTGGCAAGAAGAAGTACTTTCTTGTAATAACTAACTGTATGTCGGCAGACCAGTTCAAACTAGAGTACGCCAGTAGGGACCTGAGAGAACAACAATACGTCGAATTTACCCAGACCTACCTGCATGTCAACGGAATGGCCCTGAAAGACCAAGACCAGCTCTAGAGCGGACCGGTAATTTTAGTGGTTGTCCAGATAATAACCCAGTCCGTTTGGCCCTAAGTAAAACACGTAACCGTTGACGGACTCTACAAATCTACTGGATGGTATGAATGATGGAGGCGCCGAAGGCCCTGGAGGTGGGACGATGGTATAGTCGTTTGTCATTGAAATCCATTGGATGTCCATTTTAGGACATCCAACATATTTTGACCGGGGTAGTTCCGCAATTGGTTAGTTTTGGCAGATAAATCAACTTGATAGTGTCGTCCTCGTGTTTGGTATCATTGTACTCATTGTACTTCTCTACTGCTTTGGGGTACTTAGCACCCTTTTCAATGATCCAGTCACTGATGTTGGTCTCTTTGTCGGCTATTAGGTTACCTATCTCAGAGGTTTTATCAACGATCTGCCAGTGGTCATCTCTGAAGACCTCAACGTGTTTCTAGTCACGGAACAAACAGTGACTAGGACCAGATTTAGCCAATTAGTCACTAGTTAGTGATGCGTACAAGTACTAACTATATCACATGCAAATATACTTAAGGATTTAACATCTTAAATCATATGTGTGGTACCTGTAGACGGAGATCCTGAAACCATTTGTCTTCGGAAGTTTCGAAGGGAGTGTACGTACTATGGTTAATACGCTGATAAATTTAGTGGTCTTCCATACTACTTCTTCTGCTTTATTTGCTACTAGTGGTTTGGGTATTGTAGACGTGCGTGGTCCGGAAATTCAGCACCTACCTTCAACTGACCTACTTTAGTCCGTTTCGTACTTCCATTAGTAGCTCTCCAAGTCTACCCACCTTTGCTGGATCACCTCCATTGGCCCAGTAAGGGTCCCTTTTAGTATTTTTTCCATTTTTGGGTGGTGGAGTGACGTTAGGACTAGCGTCCGATAATATTTTTTCCATTGTATAGGACCAATTCAACCTGGTCCTTTACCAGTTTGATAGTGTCATCTTCGAATTTTTGGTCCATGTATTCGTCATAGATTTCTTTTGCTTCGGGGTATTTGGCACCCTTTTCTGCCACCCAATCACTTAAATTTGTCTCTTTGTCGTTGATTAGATTAGCAATCTCTGTATTTTTATCCTCTATCTCCCAGTGGCCATTTCTGAATACCTGGACATGTCTGTTATTCTTATTCCTGTTTGACAAGTAGACGTTGTGGTTCTCAGGTATATTTGGGTTGAAGTGAACATGTTTGATTAGGTTTGGTATCAGTTTGTAAACCTCTTCAGAGTCTTTGATGATCTTATTAAAGATCTTGTCGGTCAGCTTTTCCAATGAGGTATCTTCATAGTTGTTGACTATGATAATGTTGACTGTATTGACACTGTTATCTTGTTTGACACTGTTGTTGTGTATAGTCACGTTTCTTGCTTCTTTCAGTTCTTCTTTCAGCTTTGCAATTTGGTCTTTCAGTGCCCGATCTTTATGTTTGCAGCTGTTTTTCATGTGGTACTCCAATGTTTTGTGGGTGGTAAAGTCTTTGTCACAGTACTCACATTTAATGTCTGCGGGGATTTCCACTACCTTCTTAGTTCCGGGACCACAGCTTTTTTTGTTATTGACATGTCTAACGACATGGTCCTTTTTCGCAGAAGTATAGCCACAAACAGAACAACCAAACTCCATTCTCTTTTTAAATTGGTAGATTTTAAATCCTTAAGTAGGTTTCGTCAGTTGAAGGACGTCGTAATAGACCCAGTATCCATTTTGATACCCATTTGGTCCCCATTTAATCCCCTCCTCCCTTTAGGGGACTATTGTTTTGAGGTCGATAATCCCCTAAACCATTAGTGGATTTGATTGACCTCATTATTTTGTAGGTTTGATAATTATTATGATCTTAAAATCCTTCCCTTTGATTCCCATCCCGAAGAGGGATCAGTAGGTCGCCTTTCCAAAAACCTTTTTTTTATGATTATCTGGGTGGATTTTTCGGATTTTATAGGTCCACTTTTTGCCATATTACTTTTTTTCGCGAGAAAAAGTATTGATCCCTCTTCGGGGTGGGAATCAAAGGGAAGGATTTTAAGACTATGATAATTGCCAAACCTATAAAATGATGAGGTCAATCAACCACTAATGGTTTAGGGGATTATCGACCTCAAAACAATAGTCCCCTAAAAAGGAGGGCAATTCAGCAACAAATTCAGCACTGGTTCTGACCCTACCTCTATTGGACCTCAGTTCACCTGTTTTAGTCCGTTTCGTACTTCCATTAGTAGCTCTCCAAGTCTACCAACCTTTGCTGGATCGCCTCCATTGGCCCAGTAAGGGTCCCTTTTAGTGTTTTCGGACAGTATCGCATTGCCTGTTGACAGCAGTAGTCTCCTACAATGCAGGTCGTTAGTGAATTTATAGGTCAGTGCTTTAGACATTACTGAATCCTTGCGTTGGTCCCACTCGACTCGGTCGAAGTGGATCGAGTCCTGGTAAGACTGCCTGATTTCCTTCAGTTTTTGTTCCCAGCCCCACCTTACTGAACGAACAGGATTTGCCAGGATTTTGGCCTGTCCAGGGGTGTTTTGACGCTTGATTAGTTCGGCGAATTCTAGGTTCTTGCCAACGTCCTTGGAGTACTTTTGGGACTGGTAGTAGTGCTCGACGGACGTGTATTTCTCGGAGTCAATCCAGACTGCACCCTTGTAAAAGTTGGAGAACTCGAAGTAGTCGTCGTCTGGACTGTAGAACCTAATCCACTCAGGCGGCTGGATTGAGTCGGTCATAGTTTGACGAGTCGGTCTCTTTGACGAGATAAATCTCGTTCCGAAGAACTAGGTAAATGCTACTCACTACTCAATTCGCTCTAACGTCAATTAAGTACGACGCAATGGACAGTCCAAATGAACAGTACAAAACGTACTTTTCTGGGATCAGGAAGTAGTACCACATAAATCCTATTTCAGCTGCATAATGGAGACGACGACTATTACTAGACCAAACCAATGCCGGTCGGGACTGAGACAGCTCAGTCAGGGACTGAGACAGTCGAGTCAGGGACTGAGACTGAGACTGAGACAGCTGAGTCATTGGGATCTTTGGAAGTTGGTCTGGAACGACGTCTGGAACGACGTCTGGAACGACGTCAGTAGGGACAGTGGGGACAGTAGGGACACCAGGTACGTTAGTGGCCATCTCGCTTGTTATCGGCAACTCCACATAGACCACTAAGGTTGTCAATTTTTAAATTTTTTGGCGAATGGGCCGGATTCAATCCATCTGATCAACTGGTAAATCGTGCCGGTAAACACCTCAACCTCCTCTCTGATAACAGAAAATGTGTTCTGTGAGTCGTCTGTGTCGAAGTCGATATCTTGGATCACTTCGTCAATACCTCTAATTCCGCTTGCGACGTTGACAAAATCTTGCTTCTGCTCTTGGGTTGGGTTCTCGATCAGAGCAAACGTAATGAAGGCGTCTGTCTGCTCGGGCGTAATGGCAGGTCCCTCGTTGCCATACATATGGTTACCGTTGGCGTGATTGCCATAAATAAGGAGGTACTCTTTCTCTACGTACAGTTTGACAACTTCAGCGGACGTAATCGAATTGAACCGCTGGACCAATGATAGTACTGAACTTCACAAAGTCGTCAGTATCCTCGTCGTTCGAGTACCAGGAGTTAGTAATTTGATACGTCATCTTCGCTTTATTTGTTAGCTCATCGCAAGCTCGAGAGCTTTAGTGTGGGCGAAAGCGAGTTTAGAGTTTTTCGCGCTCATCATACACGAGAGGAAAACGCGCTCGCGAGAGGGATACGAACTCGTCGTTTTCGAGCCACTGGAACTCCTCGAACGCTAAACGAGCCGCACGAATCTCGTCGCGAGCTAAACGCGCCGCACGAATCTCGTCGGGGGTCTCGCGCCTCTCACGCTCCTTGCGCGCTAAACGAGCTGCACTAATCTCTGCAAGTTGCGTGTCGGTCCGCGAGAGGGCCGCGGCGAACTCGCACGCTAAACGCGCCGCGTGCTCGTCGGGGGTCTCGCGCTCTCGAGCTAAACGCGCCGCGCGCTGGTTGGGGGTCTCACGCGCTAAACGCGCCGCACGAATCTCGTCGAGTTGCGTGTCGATGCACGCGAGGACCGCGACGAACTCGGGTGAATCGGGTGAATCGGGCGGGGGCGCCGGCTGCGGCCACTGTTGGAGCGATTGGAATAGTCCCATGGACTTAGCCTTTGAATTCGCCTAGGTAGGCCTAAGCTTTAGTGCGTAAGTGCGTAAGTGCGTATTAGACGTACTTAATTGCTTGGCGGGGTGGGCACCGGTCCCGGTCCAGGTCGACGAGGCACGACTTCCCGAGATTCAGGATTGATTGCCTGAAGAAAGTTTGACTCGACTTCGTATCGTTGATACTTGATCGCCTCGGCTCGCTCCTCGGGACTAAGCTCCGGGTCGACCTTGATCTCCTCAACGTCCTGCTGATACCTAGCATAGATATCAGCAAATCGCAGGTCCTGCCTGAGAAGATCCCAACAAACTGGGCAAATAAGCTCCAGGTCGACAGGAAATCTGGTAGTACACAACTTGTTCTGGCACTCAGGGTACCCTTGAACGAGGTCAATGTCTCGAACAGGCTCACGCGTGTCGGCCATTTTGTAACTGGACTTGTGACTGCTTGGTCACCACTCGGCCCGGTTGCTTGGGTTTTAAATTTTTTAAAAAAAATTATGACTTAGGTTTTTAGGGTCATAATTTGTTATAGTGTAAAGATGGAACCTATCAAGTTCGTGGTCGAAAATACAAGTATTAGAAACGGACGAATTGACCACGTAGACATTGGAGATGCAACTATTGTTCATTGTTACAATTGTCCTTTGACAGAATTACCACTGTGGCCCAATGTCACGGAAGTCTATTGTAATATTTGTCCTTCATTAACCAAATTGCCACTGTGGCCCAATGTCACGAAAGTTTGGTGTTACAATTGTCCTTTATTGACCGAATTACCACTGTGGCCCAATATAATAAAAGTCTATTGTTACGATTGTCCTTCATTGACCAAATTACCACTGTGGCCCAATATTAAGGAAGTCCATTGTACCTATTGTACTTCATTGACCGAATTGCCACTGTGGCCAAATGTTACGATAGTCTGTTGTTCCAATTGTACTTCATTGACTAAATTGCCACTGTGGCCTAATGTTATGGTAGTTGATTGTACGAATTGTTTTTCATTGACCGAACTACCACTGTGGCCTGATGTCACACAAGTCTGGTGTTACAATTGTTCTTTATTGACCGAATTGCCACTGTGGCCCAATGACACGAAAGTCTATACCTACTTACCAAAACTAGTCAAATCTAGATATACTTCAGTAGACCCTAATAAGACTATATATAGTTCTCAAAGTGAGACATGTTGTATTTGTATGGAAAACCCAAAAGAGATAATATTTAACCCATGTTATCATTTTGATACCTGCATCAAATGTGCAGAACAACTAATTGTATCTTCAAAATGTCCAATATGCAGAACCAGGATTGCTTCACTGATAATTCGGTAGGGCCTCTACCATTTCGTCTCTGATCTGTTCCAGGTGTATAAAGTGTTCGTACTTGACTGAACTTCTCGGTAAAAAGTGGAGGAGTTTGGCATTGCCGGTGGCAAGTAATACCTCTCTACCTACTTCAGACTGACTATACTTAGCTTCGGCAATGCTCTTCATTACGATCCTAGACTTGGCATTCCATTCAGAAAGTTGGTCACCGGAGAGGATCTTCCACTTCCTGAGTCTCTGAGACGTAATGCCGGCGTCCTGTTCCAGATCGTCCGATTTTTCGCGCACTGCTTCTTGGAACTTATCGTAATTGGAAGGTCCAAATTTGGCCGCTTGGAATGCTTCTTCGATACAGGACCATTCCATTCCGTCCCATTCAAACGGTTCATAGTGGAAATTGGACAGAACTTTTCGCCAATTGGGCACACGAGATAAATCCAAAAAATCGTCGCCTTCTCCCAACGTCTCACCTGCTCCTTTGCCAGGTTTTTTGTCGGCAGACTTGGAATAGAATACAAGCGTCGACGGACTTGGTTGACTGGACATCATATTAATGGCACAGTGGAGTAGGTACTTTTTTGGAACAGTCGCAAGTGTATTGTACACCTCGTCCATTTAATATCAAGAACAAAAAATACAGTGGTACTTTCGCCACTTATCGGGTGCGAAATCCTGCCACACTCACTAGGCTGACCAATTATTTATTTCTGTAGAGTGGTATACACCCGTTCAAACCATTGAGTCTAGTGAACGTCTGGGAGAACGTCTTGGAGAACGTCTGGGAGGCGAAGACTTTGGCGAACTGCTGATAAAGTGCTCGTAGTTGATCATGAACGTCATGACCTGATTGGCAAGGATGAAGTTGTCGTTTTTATTGGCTGGTACATCCAGATACTTGAACGCAGGTAGTATGTAATGTTTGTGGGTTCTATATTCGTATATACCAAACACTTTGCCCATGACATCAATTAGTTCGGCAGTCTTGGTGTCGTTCTTGGTGTATTTTTTGTAAATAGGGTCCTCGAAGAAGGGCTTTGTAATGATCTGGTTAAGTCCAGATCTCGTCAATTCTAGTATCACCACTATGCACAACTGAATAAGCACGACCAGGTAGAAAATCTCCTTGTTCAAGTACTCCTGAGGAAAACGGTCCAGACTACACCAATCTGAGCCAAAGTCGATGGCTCTCACTTTGTACTCACTTTTGACCTTCTTGACGACGTAATTACCGGGTTTAACGTCTGTACAGTACATGTGGTTTTCGAAGATCTGACTGTGAAGTATGTCTATCATTTGGACGTGGATGTCTGAATAAATGAAGACGGACATATCTTTCTTATATGAATCACTCACCGAGTAGTCAAATGCCTCCATGAGTATGTATGTTGTTAGTTGCTGTCGTTTTCTATCCACCACGTAGAACGCGTCATAGATTGTGGGACCTAGTTCTTGACTTGCCATATCGTAGCTGTATTCTACTTCGTACAGAACGTTATCAATGATCTCGTTTAGCTCAGGTTTCTCGTAGTCGTTCTTCATAATCTTAACAGCAATTTTGATCTTCTTACCGTCCTTGGTAGTATATCTTGCAAGGTAGACCTTACCATAAGCACCTTCTGCGATAAATTTGGTAAGTTCAATAGGGTCTCCATATGGAGTCAAACAGGCATGTAGAATTGCGTGGTTGTCGTCGTAGTTCCTTATCTTCTTACTGCACCTACGAAATCTGGTCAAAACACCGGACATTTACTAGTATCGACGAGATTTATTGGCAATTAATTAGGCCAAGCCATGGAATTAGACTCTGACAAAAATCTAGTTGTTGGGGTTTTCGTCATTTGTGCCATTCTTCCAACCTTTACTGACCGTCTCGGACTCCTTTCGTTTCTTGGACCAGACTTCGTTGACGCAGTAGACTCCATATGGTATTTGTAATTGATCATGAACGAAATGACACCATCTGCGAAATCTGCCGGCTTATCATCATCCAGGTTTAATTTTAAAAACTTAAGTGCAGGTATTATGTAGTGTGTGTGTATATTGTATCTATTTGACACTTTTGACAGTACGTCCCTCAGTTTTTTGGTTCTATCCCCTCCGCTCATGTATTTGGTGTAAATGGCGTCGTCAAAGAAGGGTTTGATAACCACTGAGTTGAGATTAAATATCGTCATCTGTTTCATAATCATAATACACAACTGGATCAGTAGTATCACGTAGTAGATTTCCTTAGATTCGTACTCCGGTCTCATATCATCCAAACGACACCAATCTGTGCCGAAGTCAATGGCCCTCACTTTGTACTTACCACCGACCTTCTTGACGACGAAATTGCCTGGTTTAATATCACTGCAGTACATATGGTGTTTGAAGATCTGTTTGTAGAGTATATCGAGCATTTGAGCATGGATGTCGAAAAAGACCGTACTGGGTAGTTTGAGTTTGTATACATCGTCCACCGAACCATCAAACACCTCCATAAGTATATAGGTGATGATAAACGTGTGTTTTGGACTAACGACAAAGAATGCATCGTAGATCATAGGACCTATATCTTGTTCAGCCATAGTATAACTGTACTCTATTTCAAAGACTACTGCGTTGATGGCCCTGTCAAAATCTAAGGGAGGTTTTGTCGGGTCAGGGACCAGGTCTGTTATTATCTTTTTGACTGCAATCTTTGTCGATGTTCCTTCTTTCGTAACGTAGTCGGCTAGAAACACTTCACCAAAGGTCCCTGCTCCAACAATATTGCCTAGTTTCAGAGGTTCTCCGTACGAAGGTAGACAAGTATGCAGAATTATATTGTCGTCGTCGTAGTTGTTAAATGACTGATAACATCTACGACTTTTGGTTAAAGCTCCAGACATTTAATGAAACAAAATTTAAAAATTTTGGTGACCCTAGTAATCGCACCGCGACAACTGGGTATAAAATGGCTGGTCGAGAAATAGTTGATATATTCAAGAAGGAGTACAAGATTACCGACAAGGA
>Ga0302140_10005939_pt1 | contig 15361 bp, 10 predicted proteins | sample I_Bog_E1_1_FD_202095 | JGI IMG/M metagenome (GOLD analysis project Ga0302140, IMG submission 202095) | Peat permafrost microbial communities from Stordalen Mire near Abisko, Sweden - I_Bog_E1_1 | ecosystem: Environmental > Terrestrial > Soil > Wetlands > Peat | place: Sweden: Abisko, Stordalen...
AAGCCTACCATTTGGCTTGGCGTGATATCAAAGTTGACACCATATGTTCCTCCGAAAGTCTTATAGGTGCTCGTTGCTGCAAATAGGTAATACCCAGTTACCTTGAAGTAGGAGCCTGAGGTATCAATGGTTGGGGCGAAGGACAACACATCGAAGCAACGGTTCTCATCATAGGTGATGTAGTTGCTGTGGTAGTCTGAGGTAGTTGCGAACCACACACAACCTTGAACTCCAACGCTTTGAGTTGAAGCACTTGAGATATTGACTTGAACTCTAGACCAGGTATTGGCTGCAAGAGCTTGACTCAACTGGAAAAATCTGGTGTCAACCCCAGTAGAGGCATCTTGAGTGTAGGGGGTTGTGCTTATGGTTGCCAGGGCTGTAGGGTCCATTGTTGCAGAAATTGAGGCAGTGGCTGTTGTGACAAGCATCGGAAACTTGATAAAGAGGCAATCCCCTATAGCTAATGATGTCTCCACCATGAAGAAGAATTGGAACTGAGTGGCAGCCAATGCGTTTTGTGGAATGATTTCAGTAGGCTGAGAGTAAATATGTCCACATTGGTGCAATGAAACCAGGAGGGAGCTGAAAAGGGCAATGAAAATGAATAAGGATGTTTTCATAGCTTGAAAAGAAGTTTTATTTAGTTTTGAAATTCATTAAAAAAACTCTCGATATATATCTAATTTTCTCGCCTGCGGAGCTGGGACGTCATTTTCACAGAAAATTACAGAAAAATGACGAATCAAAAATCCCAAATTTGAGATAAATTTTTTTTTTGAGTTTGAATACAAGAAAAATTTGGAAAAGAATTCAAATTTTCAAGACAACTATGGAAATGGACATTTTAAAATTTTTCTTCCTAAAATTATTTCAAGCATCAGTCAACTCTCTGAAGAAATTTCTAAAACTTTAAAAATTAAAAATTTTGTTCATATTCTTACATTTTGAACTTAAAAGAAACAATATTTTTTAATAAATTTCAAGAAATTTGAAATTTTCAAGCCAAACAATTTTTTGGGAGGCTTTCCAGCAAGAAGGAAAAAAATATTTAAATAATTAAAGGGAAAATAAAAATTTCTTTTAATATTTTATGTTAATAAGTTTTTTTTTTGAATGAGTGTTGTGCCATTTTTTTTAACATTATAAATTAGGTCTTAGGCTTGATTATTTAGAATTTGTGATGCTGGAATCATAAAGAATATTAGAGAAGTCCAATATATGCTTGGAAATTTTTATAGTTATAATTTTTTTTCTTCCATTTTATATTTTTAATTATATTGATTTATAGGTATATCTATATTTTTTTTCTTCCAATTTTGGATTTTTATTTCAATAAATAGGTCTAAAAATTAAAAAAAAAAAAATTTGGAGTTTTACCATTAAAAGGCTCTTCTTTATTTACTATTGTGATGTCCAAAAAAATCACAAAGCTGAACTTTCTACTCTGAGTGAATTCACAGAAATTAATGGCATCTCTTCATTTGATGTTTTACGTAGAAAACAATCAGAAACTTTTGTTTATAACAAAACAAATTTTGAATAAAATCAGAACTTTTTTCTTTATTTTTTTATGAAATTTCTAAGTCCTTCCTAAGAATTGTAAGAAATCTTCCTCTTTTTTATTAAGAATTATTCAAAAATGATGGTGAAAAAGCAACAACACCTAATAATTATAGCTAATAATTTATAAAGGTTTTTCTCGTGTCAAAATTTATTTTTTCATGAAATTGTATAAATCCTTCCTAAAAATTGTAAAAAATTTATCCTCTCTTTTATTAAAAATTATGCAAAAATTAGGGTGAAAAAGCAACAATACCTGAAAATTATAACCAATAATTTATAAAGGTTCTTCTCATTTCAAAATAAAACTCTTCCAAATTTCCTACAAATTATAAAAAGGTTTAAAGGATAAAATTTTTTGGAATAAATAAAATTTAATTATTCATTCATTTTTTATTGAATATACTTTACATTTACTAAAAACTAAAAATTTAACAAAATTTACAAATGAAAACAAAACCCACCTATTTTTTTAATTTTTTTTTTTATTCCATTATAATTTTCAGAACAGAAGGATTTGGTGTTCACAAAGAAAAAAAAAAGCATAATAATTAAGAAAAGTGAAAAAAACAAAAATTAATCATCACTATAATTTCAATACTTAAATAAACACCCTTCTGTTCAAATTTTTCCAAATATGCAATCGAAATATGGCAAAATCAAAGCATTTAAATTCCAATTTGATGTTTTGATTGAAAGAGTGGATTTGGCCATAACATTTCCCTGTCAAATTTCGGTTTTATGGAAAAGAGGTTTTTTATAATATTACGATATCTCCTTTCTTTAATTTTTTTTCAATAAAGGTAATCAAAAAATTGAAACCAAAAATAAGATAAATTTGGACACAACGACCTTCCAGGCAATTTTTAATGAAAAGCTTTCAATTTTAACCAATCTTTATTTTGAAGAAACGAAGAACCTTTTTTTAGATAAAAAGGTCATTTATCCTCATAATTATTTTTTTTATTTTAAAAAATCCTTTAAAAACTATCAAGTCCTCATTTACAATCGCGATAACAACAATAAAGGGTAACAAAATAGCCGGAGTCGTGAACGTTGATCTTGCCACATATATTAACAACAAAATCACTGAAAAGTCAGAAAAACTCAAATTGGAAAAATGTCCAGATAAAAATGCCAAATTGCATTTTTCACTCAAAACTTCCTTTATTGGAGAGGTCAAGGATTTCGATTTGATGAGGTATTTATTTAACCATTTTTTCTTCTAAATGTTTTAAATTTCTTTCCATATCAGTCAAAATACTTCCAAAATCGAAGAAGATATGGATGAATATGAGGTCAATAACCCTTCAAATCCAGCCGCAAACCCCCCAGAAAACATTCATAAGACAAGCATAGAAAAAGAAAGTGCTCTTGTTGAACAGAAAGAGCCTGAACCCAAAAATAGAAGCACTCATGAAATAGATGAAAAAACTGCTTTGTTGCAGAAATTATCGGAAAAAAATGAAGAATTAAAGAAAAACATCGTTGTGATTGAAAAGCTGGAGAAAAACCTGAAGAGTTCCAATGAACAGTTGGAAAAATACAAGGAGATGGAACATTCTATTAATGAATATAAGAGCTCAATTGACAATCTGGAGAGCGAAAAGGACTTATTAAAGGAAAAAGTGGATTTATCAGAAAATGAACAAAAAAAGCTCCAAGATGAAATTAAAACATTGCAAAACAAGATAAAAGAAGTAAGTCTCTTGTTTTTAATTATTGATCTAGATAAATTTTGTTAAATTTAGAATGAATCCAATGTGAAAATGATCATCGAGAAAGAAAAGCTGGCGGCTTCTAAAAACGAAGAAAATTTATCAAATGTTGTTTATTAATTTTTTTTTTTTTTTTTTCTATAATAACATTGGGTTTTTTAATTGGGAGATGGAACAAAAGCTCAAAGAAAAAAACGATAAAATCGTCAGTTTGAATCAAGAAATCACACAAAACAATTTGACTCTCGAGAAAAACGCACACGAGTTTCATGAAAACATCAAAAATTTAAAAAAGGAATTCGAATCAAAACTCGCGGTTTATGGGTGACTTTTAGCAAAAAATTAAAGCATTTTTAGGAAAATCAAACGTTTTTAACTTCTTTCAAAGAGAAATCCGAGCTTTTGGCTCAAAAAAATGATGTTTTAGAAGAGAAAATCCGGGATTTGAATCAGGCCTTGGAAAAGAAAGTAAAAGAAATGAGAAAATATGATTAAAATGTTGTTTTTTTAGAATTTGGAAGAAGGATTCAAGATGAATGATTTAGAAACAAAAATTATTGAGCTTTCTCAAGAAAATTCCGATATAAAGGCAAGGGTTTTTTCCTTAAGTGAGGAAATGCAAGAAGTATCAAGAGAAATTTTTTATTTTTTATAAAATTTCAAAGAAAACTTCAACTGTTGAAAAAATGAGGGGTTTGGAGAAAGAACATAAAGAACAAATCGAATTATTAGAAAATGAAGTAAAATTCTTTGACTTTACTTAATTAATGCATTTTTTTTTTAATCATTAGAAAAAAGAAAAAGAAGTGAAAATCCAAAATATCATAAAAAACCTTGAAAACTCTTTAAGAGAATCAGAAGAAAAACTAAGAATTAATCAAACATTAAAGGAAAATGCTCATGGATTGCAAAAAAGTCTCGAAGAAGCCGAGTTCAAAAACAAAGTTCTAGAAGAAAAAAATCATGAGAACGAGGAAAAAGTAAAAGAAATGGAAAACTTAATTTCAAGTTTCGAAGCCAAAAAACAAGAACTTGGTAATTCTTTGATATTTGTTGATGTGAGATGGATTTATATTTTTAGAGACAACATTAACAAAACAAAACGAAGAATTTGAAGCTGAAAAAACCCAAAAAAATATGGAATTCAATGAAGAAATACATAAAAAAGAGAAAGAAATTGAAATCATTGAAGAAAAGCTCAAAGAAAGCATTCAACTTCATATGAAAGAAGTTGAAGATATTAAGAATAAGCATTTTTCAGAGTTATCTGAAAAGCTTTCAACTACTGAAGAAACCCAAAGTCTTCTTCAGAACTTCAAAGAGGAAACCAAAAGGATTTCTGAAGAAAACCATGAGAAAAACAATTTGATTGAATCATTGGAAAAGAAACTAAAGGAAATAGAAGAAATCAACCTCAAGATCATCAATGAAAAAGAAGATCTTTTAATGAAACTGAATCAATTCGCAGGCAGAAATGAGGAACTTGAAAGCAAATTAGAAGAGGAATCCAAGCTATTAGCTGATGAAATAACTGGAAAAGAACAATTTGTTAAGGATTTCGAGGAAAAACAACTGGAAATAGCAACTCTTTATTCTGAAAAGCAGGAACTTCTCTCTACAATAGATCATTTAAAGCTTAAACAAGGGGATATTTCTGTTGAAAAGCAAGAACTTCTCTCGAAAATAGACCATTTGAAGCAAAAAAATGATGAAAATCAAGAACTTCTATTGATAATGGATCAATTGAAACTAAAAAACCAGGAACAATTAGATTTAATCGAACAATTGAGAAATTCAGAAACTTCAGATAAGCAAAATCAGATTATCATTCTCGATTTGAAATCATCTCTTCTCTCAAAAGATGAGGAAATCCAAAAAATCCATTCAGAATTAACCACTTTCCAATCAAATCATGGAGCTTTGAAATCTAATTATGAGGTCAAAATTGAAGAACTAGCTAATTTACAAAAAGTCCATGATTTCTCATCCCAGAAACTCCTTAAAAAGAAAGCAAAGATCCAAAGAATCTGTGAGGAATCAGAGCAAAAATCACAGAAAATCTTAGAACTTGAGAAAAACCATGAAGATCTTCTCTCAGAACTTTCTAAACTTCAAATAAAATCTCCAGAGCCTTCAGAAATCGCAAATCATAAAAAGCTAGAATTGGAGAATTCAGAGTTATTACAGAAAAACTCTGAACAAACCATTCTTCTCCAGGAGAAAGAACAACATATATTGCAGAAGATATCAGAAATCGAGACTTTGAACTCGAAGTTGGAGTTCCAGGAATTAGATCTTCAGGAAGTTCGAACGAAAATCCAGGTATTTTCAGAACAAATTTCACAATATCAGACATCTTTGGAAGATAAGACAGTGGAGCTCTTGTCCCAAAACGCGAAGAACAAATCATTAGCAGAATCTCTCCAAATTAAAACAACTGAATTGAATGAATATAAGCAAGAATCCGAAATTCATCTGAAGAATTTAGAAAAAAGTATTGCGGAATTGTCAAGTGAAATTTCAACCTTGCATTATCAATTAGAATTGAGAGAATGCGAAAAAAACAGCCTAGAATCACAATTGAATAATATGACGAAATATTACGAGAAATTGCTAGTGAGTTCAAAGGAGAAGCTTCAGATTGAGGATTTCGAAATCCATGACAAAGAATTGAAGAAAATTAAATTCGGAATGGAAAAAAGAGGCTCTTTCGGAGAAATTTCTAATATCATGATCAATGAAACGAGTGAGATTATTAGAGATATAGATTCCAAGCAGGGGGCTCCTGATGAGGAGGCTCAGAAATTGAAGCAGGAGCTTAAATTGAAAGAAGAAGTGCTTTTGAAAAAGACAGAAGAATTCCATTTTTTACAGAATAGCTTGGAGAAGGAGAATCATAGTTTAAAGGAGGAAATCAATAAATTCAAAGGGTTTGAAGAATTGAAAGAGAAATATCAGAATTTAGACAGGAAATACAATGCATTGGAAAAAGATTTTATCACAGCGAAGGCAATTTTATTAATAAATATCAATATTTTTTTTATCTTATATCTCTATAGTTCAATTGGGCACAAAATGATGGGGATTCAGAAAAATTAAAGGTGGAACAAAGGAAAGGCATTGCTTTGAATAATAAGATCAAGGATTTTGAAATGAATATTACACAATTGGAACTTGAGCTGCTGAGAAGCAAACAAAAGCTGGGAGATGCAATAAATGCGGCTCAGGAGTATGGAGGATCGGATTTGGTCGATAAAATTGCTATGGCGATGATGAACAATAATCTTTAAGAATTTTGTTTATTTTCTTTCAGATGGAATAAAATTCGATCTCCAAAATTTAATTATAAACGAATGAGATTTTTCTGTTTTAATTATTTTTTTTTCTATGTAATTATTTTTTCCTTTGATGTTAAGAAATATATATTCTTATATTTTTTGTCATCTCTCTCATAGAGAGATTTATACAACAACATTGTTTCACAAGTTTTATGAAAACTCCTAATAATATATATACATGTATATATATTGAATGTCTTTTAATAAAAAATCAATAAAAAAATTATTCGATTTATTATATTTTCTTTCCCCCTTTTTTGTTTTTAATGAAATATAATTCATCTTCATGAATGATAACATTTTTTTAGAAAATTCCCATAAATTATTTAAAGAAACTTGAAAAACAACACTTTTAAAATTTTTCCAGACACAATAAAAAAGATTTATGATTTCCGTTTTTTTAAATTTATTTCAAAACTATATTCAAAATCATAAATAAACAAAAAAGCCATCCTTCGATGTCAGTCTACGGCTCCAAAGCAACAAATACAAAATTGATGTTCCAACCTATCGTCGCCCCCACAACAAAAAGACCTCAACCAAAACCCAAAAGCAAAGTTGAGGAACGTTCTGAAAAAGACAAAAAAGCAAATCCTCATTCAGAAAGCGAAGGCACAAAAACCGATCCTCTCCACCTTATGACACCAGAAGAACTCAATGAGTTGGCATCCATTGGACTTGAGATGTTCCAAAAGTCGTTGGCACTTTGTGCTTCAGAATCTGGTTTCAAAACAGTAATTCGTAACATCCAAAGAATGAATTTGGGTTGTTATGTCGATGATATTTTCAAACCCGAACTTAAATGCTTAGTGGGTGATAATTTGATCAACAGAAGCCCATGGAGAGCTTTCGTTTGGTTGCATCCTGACCAATTTGTCAAGAATATATCCATCTTCGGTAGAGACAAGCCAACTGTTAGTCCAGATGATGTGAGACAAGGTTTAATCGGAGATGGTTATTTAATTGCTTCTTTGGCCTCTTTAGCTGAAGTTTCTCAAAGAATCGTCAACATTTTTGCATTATATGAAGAAGACCCGATGTTTGGTAAAGATCATGGATTATACTCCATTAATATCTTTTTGGCTGGACATCCTTTTGAGCTCGTTCTTGATGATTATTTCCCTTGCATCTCAGAAGAAAAAGGTTCGGCTTTCTGCCAAGTTGTTGATGGGAAATTGTGGCCTATTATGATAGAGAAAGCATGGGCGAAGCTCTATTTTTCTTATGATAATATTGACTCTGGAATGTCTTCAGATGTGTTGAGAGATTTGACTGGCGCTCCGGTGAAATCACTTTGGATGGAAGATGACCCTGAAAATGTTTGGAAAGAGTTAGTCGATGCTCATACGAAAAAATATCCAATGACTGCTGGTAGCAAGGAGTTCAATCAGGGCATTGATTTTATCAATGAAGTGGGTATTGTCAGTTCACATTCATATAGTTGCTTGGGAGGTTATGAAGTCAAAAAGAAAGATGGAGGAGTAGTGAAACTAGTTAAAATGAGAAGCGTGTTCCCAGAAGCTGTTTACAAGGGGAAATGGAGTCTTCTAAGTGAGAACAACGAATGGGATGATATCCCTGAAAAAGGCCTATTTCAAGAAAAAATCAAACACTCAAAGTTGGTTTTCTTTATTGAATATGATGACTTCCAGAAATATTTCGACAATGTGCAATTTTGCTTAATGAATGACTCTTTTCAATATTCATTCCTCACGAAGAAAGTCAGTAAGAAAGTCGGTGAATACTTCAAGATCAATATCCCAAAAGAAGGCAGATATTATTTCAGCATGAGTCAAGAGCCTTTGAAGAGATATTCCAAGACATATAGAGATAAATACGATTATGCTGAAATAAAGGTGGCTTTGGGCCGAAATTTGGGCGATAACCAATTTGAATATATCGCTTCAACTCAATTCGGAAAGAAGGATGTTTGGGTAACTCATGAAAGTGAAACAATTCCAGCTGGAGAATATATAATGTATGCGAAAGTGAATTGGCCAGCCTTCAATGAAAAAGAAGCAACTGTTAGTGTCTATGGAACAGAAAAATGCAGGATTGATGATGAGCTGAATTTCGGATATAAAGGATGGTTGGAGAAATTATGGTTGGATTTCGCAGTAAAAAAGATCACGAAGACGAAAGTCAATTTGAAGGACCAAGGAGCACCGAATTCAGAATATTGCGCTGAAAAAACTACCAATGGATTTGGATTTATTGCAGTTTGGAATAAGGAAAGCAACAAGAAGCTGATTTGCGAATTCAGATTGAAGAATTCGACAGAATATAAGCTGAAGTTCAAGGAAAGTTTCAGCAAGAAAGATATTGCCTGTTTCGAACTTCTTCCTGGAGAATCAAAAATCGCTTTGGTGGGAGTCGGCAAATATTTCGATTATGGAGATGAAAGAAATACACAATTATATCATTCTTGCACAATCAAGGCAGTGCCTTTGTAAAGGAAAATAAATTCATTTATTAAGACAAAAAATGATCATTTTAGATTTGAAAAATTAAAAATTTTGAATAATAATTATCTAATTAAAAAAATAAAAATCCAGAGAGTATTATATAATGAAAATAATTCCTAAAATGTGTGTTTCTCTCAGATATTTTCCCATGTTTTTTGGAAAAAATAAAAAGTCCCCAAAAAATTATCGGGAAAAAAAAAAATTTTTTTTTTTTAAAACTATTTTTCTGGGGAAAAAATTTTCATTTAAAGTTTTGGGCCCTAAACTTAAAAAAAAAAATTTGGTTTTGATTTTTTTAATAATTTTTGTTATTTTACTAGTTTACTAGTTTGATATTTTTTATAAAAAACTACTGGATCACCGTTTTGTCCTCATTTTGTAAATTTGTAAAACAGTTGGGTTTCTTTTGAGCCTCAAACTCCAAGTTCAATGTTTTGTTTCTGATATCCTCTTCATATCTGTTGTCATTTCTGATGAAGAACGATAGGATAGTCTGTTTTATTTTAAAAGAAAAAAAAAGAAGAATAAATGAACTTTTTATAAAAAATGAATTGCAACATAAAGGAAGTTTACCAAATTTGCTGCGATTTTTTTATTGCTTTTTTGAATTGTTTCTTATTTCTTTGTTTTCAAAATTTTCGGGATGATTATTTTTTTTTCTAATTTTTAATTTTGAAAAAAAACATTTATTTTTTTTTGAGCTAATTGGGAGTCGTTTTTTAAAATTGGTTCCTGCTCCATATGTATTTTTAAAAATATTAAAAAGCAGGAAATGGTAATTGGCTCCATTACATTATCAGGTGGAATAATTAAGTAATAAATAAATGATTGGAAAATCAAATACGATACAAACAACAAAATTTTGGGTTTTTAAGGTTTAATTTCTGTTTGAATTATTTGAAATGGTGGATGCCTTATTTTAAAGGAAGAAAATTATTAAAACAGCCCATTTCATTCTTTTCCTGAAACCTTGAATTATTTTAAAAATTTTTGGAATTTCAAACTAAGAAAATTAAACTAATTTAGGAATTCATGATACGAAAATTTTTCTTTGAAAATGACGTCCTTCCTGGTAGATATATATAGAGAGCTTTTGGAATTAATTTCAAAACTAAACAAACTATATATTTCAAGCTATGAAAACATCCTTATTCATTTTCATTGCCCTTTTTAGCTCCCTCCTGGTTTCATTGTATCGATGTGGACACATTTACTCTCAGCCAACTGAAATCATCCCACAAAACGCATTGGCTGCCACTCAGTTCCAATTCTTCTTCATGGTGGAGACATCATTAACAATAGGGGATTACCTCTTTATAAAGTTCCCGATGCTTGTCACAAAAGCCACTGCCTCAATTTCCGCAACAATGGACCCTACAGCCCTAGCAACTATAAGCACAACTCCCTACACTCAAGACGGCTCATCTGGTGTTGACACCAGATTTTTCCAGTTGAGTCAAGCTCTTGCAGCCAACACCTGGTATATAGTTCAAGTCAATATCTCAAGTGCTGCATCTCAAAGCGTTGGAGTTCAAGGTTGTGTGTGGTTCGCAACTACCTCAGACTACCACAGCAACTACATCACCTATGATGAGAATCGTTGCTTCGATGTCTTGTCCTTCGCACCAACCATTGATACCTCAGGCACCTACTTCAAGGTAACTGGATATTACCTATTTGCTGCAACGAGCACATATAAGACCTTCGGAGGAACGTATGGTGTCAACTTTGATATTACTCCAAGCCAAGTGGTCGGCCTACCTGGAGCCGTATTCACCATAACATTGCCAAGTCCCTTCACGTTCTCAGGCACTTGCACAAGCATTGCTTGTACAAGCAATGATGGATCTGCGGGTGACTATTGCATTCCAACGAACCTCACAGCCCTTTCAAGTTACGTTTGTGCCTATGCTTCCAATGTCCTGGTATTGAATATGACTCAATTGGTCATTCTGAACACATCAAGAATTAATGTCAATATTCAAAATCCCTACCAATATGTTAGCTCTGCTGTCGCTCCCACAGCAAGCTTCCAATCGGCAAAAGCTCCAATCATCTTCGCAACAACAACAGTTTTTTAGGAGAGCGAAAAGAGCGTTATTGTGAGATGCAGCTATATATAGATCTATAATGAAAACACATATGATTTACTTTCAGAGGAAAATTGTGAGGTTTTATCAATAGTGGAAGATGTCGCGAGGAAAGAGTTCTTCGTGAAAGGGGCCAATGAAATTCTAGTGAGTTCAAAGAAAGAGATTCTTGAGATCCTGAAAAAAGGAGAGACTAATCGACATTACGCTTTAACGAATTTAAATCATTCAAGTTCTCGATCTCATACGATCTTCAGTTTAAAAGTGAAAAGCATCACAAATAATGCCTGTTCTTTAATTGAGTCACAATTGAATTTCGTGGATCTCGCAGGTAGTGAGAAATTGTCGAATTATCAATTAATGGAGGAGGAAATAATGGAAAGGGATTATTTGAGTGATAATTGTAATGCGGGAAGCTCAGAAATCGGGTCAAGTTCGAATTTCGCTCAAAGATTAAGAGAAGGACAAAGCATCAATAAAAGTCTTTTCTTCTTAACTCATGTGATTTCGTTGAGAAGCGAAGGGAAAAAGTACGTTTTTTTCTTTAAATAAAATATTAATGATAACTATATATAGTTCTGCTCATATTCCTTATAGAAACTCACCTTTGACTAAAATCCTCAGGTTCCCATTATAGTCCTGTTTTCTTTAATATCTTCTAAGTAAATAGGTCTTCTTTAGGCGGGAATTCTCGAACCTTAATAATCCTCTGTATAACTCCGGCTTTGGCTCAGTTAGATCAATCTATTTCCACAATGCGTTTCGGGGCTCAAGCCAAGAAAATTGAAAACAAGGTTCAGGCAAATATAATAACCTCAGCTAATGAAAATGATACAATAAGGCTTTTAATCGAAGATTATGAGAAAAAGCTGAAACAATTAGAAAAGGAAAGAGTTGAAGATAAGGAGAAAATAAAGGTTTTAACTACAGACATGAATGGGAAAATTCGCAATGGGACTGATATGAAAGAATTCAACAAAAGGATTCTTTCAGATATAGACTTTCTGCCGAAAAGTGGTTTGATTTTTCTACCTAAGAATTCTCAAAGAAAAGAAAAGATAATAAGGGATTATTGTGAAAGGAATCTTAGAAAAGATTGGCAAGGCTTAATATTTGATAGTGAGGGGAAAATCGCTTTGGAAGCATATAAGAAAATCAAGGATTTGCAAGGACTTTATCTTGAAAACCAACAACAACACGAGAAGAACTTCAAAGAAATCAAAGGTTTCTATTTGGACCTTCAAGAAAAGCATTTAGGTTTAGAACAGAAGAAATTTGATTATAAAGCGAAAGCAAAGAGTTTATTTCAGAAGCTGAACCTGGCACAAAAAGAATTGATTTTATTGAAAAATCGGCAAAAACTCTTTGAATCTTTTCATGGGCTTGATAAATTAAAAAATCAGGAAATTTTGGCTTTGGAGGAACTTTATTCTAAAGGACTCGTTGAATGCCAGAATGAAAGATTAACCCGAATTAATAAGAAAACCTCTCATATAACAAATATTGAAGAGGAAGAATCACCAAGAAGAGAAAATCGGCCTTTGAATAATGAGGAGTACGAATTTTCAGACAATGAAGGTTCTAAGGACTCTTTCGAGGAAATGGAAGAAAAGATAAAAAAACAGGAAAATGAAAACAAGAAACTTGAGGAGAAGTTTTTAAGGAATATCAAGAAAATAAACATGAAAATAAACTTCAAATCAGAAGAATTGAAGAAATTCGAACAAAATTACGTGGATTTGATTCTGAAGAAGACCAATGAGGAAAGAGTGAACTTCGTTTCAACGATATTGAATAAAAACAGGGAAAAACCTAAGGAAAACAAGCAGAAATCGAAATTCTTAACGAAGAAACTCGACATTTCATCAGATTCAAGTAAAATAGAGGAAAACCCAAAAACCAATGAGAAAACGAAAATCCATATGGGGAAACTTGAAAACTATTTAGAAATGGCAAAAAATCAAGAAAATCGAGAAAATTCGATTTTTGAGACCCGAAAACAAGAAAATGCTAAAAGGCCTAATTTGATGGTTCCACAAGGAAGAAAACAACGATTTCGTTCATTGGATGAACGAGAAATTCAGGAATGTAAAACAACTATTGAAAGACCAAAAATAATAGAGAAAAAGCCAAAATTTAAAGGCAAGAATTTCATTGAAATTAATAAGAAAAGTCTTGGTTTTAAAGTGTCGTTGTCGAAACCGCTTTTTGAAACTCCAAGAAAATTAGATAGTAATAGCAATTCCAATGCCACTTCAAATAATGTCAACACTACTAATAACAATACAAACAATACTAATAACAATAATAACCCTTTAGGCTCGAAATTGCAGAAAGCATTGGATCGAGGGAATTTGTTTCTGGAAAACAATAAAAGAAATGAGAAAATGGAGGTGAAATCTGCTCAAATGCCACCCAAGACCCCAGTTTTTGAGAATCAAAGGAAGAGAACTGGAGATCAAGAGACGCTTTCCAATGAAGAGGAGAAGAACAAATTGTTGAATAACCCGAAAAACACTTTGATGACATTGCTTTCGAATTTGAATAACGCGAATACTGGTATTTCGAAGAAAGGAGAGGTGATAAAGGAAGGGGCTTTTTTCTATAAAGGAAATATATCAAAAAGTTGTGCTTTTAAAATTTCAAATTATAAATCGATTTTGGATAAAGAAACTTTGAAGATCATTGAAGAGAAAAAGAAAAAGATGATGGGAAATTTTGATAAAGGCAGCGAACCAAATGAAAGCGGCATTGAGAAGATTTTGGAAACTGATAGCTTTTTTTCAAATTGTTTTAATGGGTTTGAATATTTATTAGATGTAAATGAAAAGACGAATTCAAAGGGATTGGATGATATTATGTTTGAAAGTGATTCTGGTGTAATAAAAAACACCAAAATGGTAACTGAAAAAAACAGCGGATTTAAAATGAAAAAAATGAATAAATGATTTGTTTTTTATTTATAATTATAAGAAAAAATTAAATATTATTATAAAATTTAAAGAAAAAATTCATTTTATAAAAACATGAGTATGTCTTTTCATCTTCATTAGATAATCTAAAATAGTCTTGATAAAATTATTAAAATAAAAAATTTTTGTTTTTAATTCATTCATTTTTCTGAAAATAAAATTAACTGAAATGTCATTTTTAAATTTTATTATCTCTTAAATTATTTCATTTCTTTAGATCATTCCAAAGAGTGCTAACATAATCAATCCCAGAACCATCATGCTAATTCTGATAACTGACCCGAAGCTACTTCCAGGAGTATTCGTAGAGACGGTCTGGTTGGAAATCGTTGAATAAAGCCCATTGATACTTATATCCATATTGTTAGCAACATAATAGATGTAATATTGGGTGCTGTTCGTTAATCCTGTAAAGTTGATGGTGACTGGGATTCCAGCACTGGCAACAGCAAATCCAAAAGAAGCCAATTGGATGTTGTATCCATCGTAACCTTGAATCAAATTTGATACATTTGGAGTGGAAGTGGCATTAGCGACGTTGGGTTCAACGCCTGCATAAACCACACCATTGATATTGGTTAGATTGAATGTGGCATTGATGGAGGTGGTACTAGTGACTGCACTAATATAATTGACTACAGGAACTGTGGTACTATTGTTATTTGATGTAGAAATATAGGTCGCATTAAACCAATTTGAAGAAGGAGTCGGGAAAGAAGAGTCTGAAGTGGTGGAAATTAAAGAAGATAAATATGTTGATGAGGCAATTGAAGAAGCCACCAAAGTTGATGTGTTATCTGTTGCAGCCAAATAATTCTTCAAAATATAGAAATATGCGGGATATGTCGTGTTTGTTGTGGTATTGGTTGTGGTAGTATTGTTTGTGGTGGTAGTCGTTGTCGTAGAATTGGTGGTGGAATTAGATGTGCTCGTTGTGTTTTGTAAAACTCTTAGACTGGTGCAACATTGACCTTGATCATCTTGAACTAACCTTGAAGAAATGACCAAAGACTTAACAATTGCACAAGTCAATTCCAATTTTTGACTGGAAGTCAATGGAGCATAAAATGAGGCTTGGAGAACAACAGTTTTGCCACCATTATCAGGTTGAAGCCAATTAAGTGAACTTGCATTTGTGCTTGGTACCAGGCTGTTACTCATACAATAAGAATAAACGGTGAGATTGGCTCCAGCTTTCAAATATCCAGCTAAAGA
>Ga0302140_10005941_pt1 | contig 15354 bp, 13 predicted proteins | sample I_Bog_E1_1_FD_202095 | JGI IMG/M metagenome (GOLD analysis project Ga0302140, IMG submission 202095) | Peat permafrost microbial communities from Stordalen Mire near Abisko, Sweden - I_Bog_E1_1 | ecosystem: Environmental > Terrestrial > Soil > Wetlands > Peat | place: Sweden: Abisko, Stordalen...
TCCCGATTTTAATCATGGTGCAATATATCTTTCTGCGCCGATCACAACCGAAAGACAAACCTGGACTGCCTGCGGTAATGTAACGGTAACGCAGGTTATCTCACCGCTGTGAAATATGGGCGTGTCAACTGGCAGCATTTTGATCTACACATGTTGCTCAGCCATAAATATCATCTGCAACTATTAGATTACGCGGCATGTCTTCAGTGGAGTCTACAATTAATACAGGAACATACAGATTCTGCGCTGGCCAAGAATAAATACGGATAACCTGGCAATACAAAAGGAAGATCTCGATGTCAAAGAATACTGTCGCCAGCAAGATGGAACAATCAACACGTGAACGAGTTTATTCCAATCAAGGTAATATGCCTCTGATTACACTGCTGAGTGGATCTTACGAGCGTATACTTGACATCGGTTGTGGCGCAGGCGATAATGCGCGTCTAATCAAATCAATTAATTCGAAATGTGATTTGTTTGGTATTACGCACTCTGAATCCGAGGCTGCATTCGCTCAAGCGCATATGGCTAAATGCTGGGTAGTTGATATAGAGACTAAATTTCCAGATGATTTAGCTGGTCAGACTTTTGATGCGATAATATTCTCGCATGTTCTAGAGCACCTCCGTGATCCCGTAGAGGTTCTGAATCGAGCTTCGAAAATGCTGCACGTAGGGGGCAGATACTAATCGCCGTTCCCAATGTTTTGTCATGGCGAATGCGGCTTCAGTTCCTGCGAGGCGATTTTCAGTATCAGCCTGCAGGAGTTCTAGACGATACACATCTACACTTCTATACTTACCGAACTGCGCATCAATCACTGCTTGCAAAGTCACCTGATTTGAAGACTCTTGTCAATGTCGTATCGGGTAATGTTCCTCTATGGTGGCTCCGCAGGCATATTTTCCCACGTTTATGGTGTGAGCGTATCGATAAGCTAGGGTGTCAGTATTGGCCTAACTTGTTCGGCGATCAGGTGCTTATAAGTGCGGTAAAGCAGTACTAGCGATCTGCATCGAAACCCCATAGCGGCTGCCATTCTACTGTTGAGATTAATGGCAGTTCTTGAATCGGTTCCAAAGCTGCCGAGGTTATTGTCATGATTAAGGTCGCATTTTATACCCCTAGCATACCGGACTATCTTGCAGACTCCGTGCTGCATGGTTTACGCGAGTTGCTGGGAGCGAATGTCGTTGATTTCCCCAAGGCGGATAGGCTTTACAAGAATTGTCCTGAATCCATAAAGAAGCACATCCGAGGTGGCGGATTCAGTCTCTACGGGCTGCTCGATGATATCGATGTCGACCGGCATTATATGCACTCGAGAATCCTCAATCATGAGTTCGACCTTGTCGTTTTTGGCAATATCTACAACGACTTTGGTTCATTCGTCGAACTAGCTCCGATGCTCGACCCGAATAAGGTCGCGATTCTTGATGGGGCGGATACTGAGTCGATGTATCCTTATTCCGGAAACTGGTGGAGGCATCCAGCATATTGGTTTCTGCCGCGCGCGAACCGGTTTCCATATTTCAAGCGGGAGCTAACCCCTCGCACCACGCATTACCGCTCCTACCTGCTTGTTCCAGAGAAACTTTGCCGCATGATGACGCTGCCGGGGAATATACGGCCCATCGCATTTTCAATTCCTGCAGAAAAAATTGTGAAGGAGACTCCGGCGAAGCAGAAGCTCTTCGCAACCCACGTGGTAGATGCCGAGGTGGCAAAGCATCTGGCGGGTACGAGTACGATAGGACTATTTGCGTCCGAAGCGGAATACTACCGCGACCTACAGGCATCGCGTTTTGCCATCACGACAAAGCGCGCGGGCTGGGACTGCCTTCGCCACTATGAGATCGCTGCGAATGCGTGCGTCCCTTGCTTTCGGCAATTAGACAAGAAAACAGCAAGATGCGCACCGCATGGACTCACACAAGATAATTGCATTATCTACAATAACCATGAGGACCTGATGCGGCAGATTCACTCCATCGATGAGGCGCGGTACGAAAGGCTACAGTACTCGACACTTGCATGGGTCAGAGCAAATACAACCGTTGTGCGCGCCAGGGAGCTTTTGAATGCGCTCCATCTATAATTGCATCTGCAAAGCTCGTAAATCTATGCCGATGAGTGAATTAAATCTTTCAAATGTCCCTGCGTTATCGATAATAACTCGAGAAAGTAGATTCAGATGAGGTCCAGCCGAGCAGTACTATTTCGCCAACTCACACTCTGTCGTTCTATGTGCGTAGCTCTTTCCATCGCCGCTCATAAACTCTTCGACGCGCACTGTGGATCTTCATATGCGCAATCTGGGGAAGACCGGCTATTGCTCTCCCATATGCACGATTGTCCATCCAACTACTATGTTGACGTAGGTTGTAATCACCCAATCAAGCATTCCAATACATATCTTCTGTATCAAATGGGATGGAGCGGTCTATGTCTGGATGCGAATGAATCTCTTGTTAGGCAATTTCGTCGTGTTCGGCCCAAAGACCGCGTGGATTGTGTCTGTGTGGGAGAGAAGGCGGGCGAGATTACCTTTTCCATCTCTAAAGATCCAGCACTGTCGCACGTTGTCGGGAATGAACTTGTCAACCCACGGGCCAGTGATGAGGATCGCCGCGTTATAATCGCGGTGAAGACGCTGTCGCAGATATTCGATGAGCATCATGTCCCCACCCAGTTTGGTCTGCTCTCAATTGATTTGGAAGGATATGATTTTATCGCTCTCAAATCCTTTGATATTCACCGCTGGCGTCCGTATCTGGTCGTCATCGAAATTCACGGCCTGGACTTGGAAAGATGCGCCGAGAATGAGATCGTTGCCTATTTGATGAACGCTGGCTACAAGCTTGTGGGCTTCGACGCGAACAATGCGATATTTAGGAATCTGGCTGCCGCCGCCAATGACTGCAAGAATAGCGAACGTACCGCACAGACACTGAAGTTCTGGCAATGAGGTTGGTTTGAGATAAGCCGTTCTTTGGATGCGGGATTGAGAGAGAGGGCAGCGTGTTCAGAGTTACTTTCGAGATAGATGTCCTAATCCGAATGTTAGGACGACAGCCGGAATCGGGATTCACATACAGATTCTGTTGAAGAGGTCTTGTGGAGAAGTTTCTGAAAAGGCTGTTTCCGCACCTTATCAAGATCGCATCCAACGGTCATTCCGGGATATATATTGGAAAAGCCTATTCATGAAAAAGTGCAGGATGTGGATTCAACCATTCTGCCTGCCGAGAAGTTGCCCTCAACGGCCGCCGGTCGTGTTGTGCGGGGTTTTGGTTCAAACGCGTTGAGCCAGGCGATCTCTGTCGCCAGCTCGATTCTTCTTGTACCTCTGTATTTACATGCCTGGGGCGCACCACTCTACGGCCGATGGCTTGTCCTTACATCGCTGGCAACTTATCTGATTCTATTTGATCTGGGCGGTCAGAGCTTCTTTGGCAATTTGCTGGCATCCGAGTATGCCCGTGGCGACTCCGATGAATTTCGCGAGCGATTTTCTGAAGGCGTGTCCCTGTTTTCTTTTATCGCTGTAATTGCCTTGGTTGTTCTTGGGGCTCTTGCCTGCACACCAGACCTGAATATCTTCCATCAACATATAGCGCTTGCTACGGAAGACAGATTGGTTTTGCTTTTTGTCGGCATCACATTTCTGATCGGTGTTCCGGGAGGGATCCTCGCTTCCGCCTATCGTGCGACCGGGCTCTTTGTACGCGGCGCGATGATCGGGAACATCGCGCGGGCAATCGCCCTGATTCTTTACATCGTTCTTTTGATCGCCCATGTTCGTCCATGGCTATATGCGGCTGCCGGACTTGTATCCAGCATCCTGCTGGCCGCTTTCATGGTCTACGACGCAAGCAGATGCATTCCCGCCATTCGTGGGAGTCGATTTGGCTGGGCATCCGCCAGAAAGGGATTTGTCCATTTACCCGGCTCATTATACTTCTGGCTGATTGCAATCTCCAATGCCCTGAACCAGCAGGGGGTTCTTCTCGTACTGGCACTTACCGGGTCGAGTACAGAAGTCGCGTTGTTCGCAACCCACCGTACAATCTGTGGCCTGATCGGGTATATTGGCAGTTTTGTGTGGGCGCCTCTGATGCCGGAATTGAACTATCTGTTTACGAGGCGTCAGCAGCATCTTTTGGCTCACGCGTCTCACCTTGCACTGAAGGTTGTGACCCTGGCAGCTTCCAGTTCAGGCGTCGGACTCTGGCTGATATTGCCAACTATCTATCCGAGATGGACAGGCAAGAGCCTTAGCTTTGATCCAATTCTGCTCGCAATCCTCCTCACGCAGGCTGCTCTGGCGGCAGGATGGATGACTTCGGGCTGGGCGTTGCTGGCCTCTAATCAGCACCGTCGTCTTTCCTGCTGGGCGCTGGTCAATGGCGTGCTCACCATCGCACTGAGCGCTCTTCTAGCTCCGCGCTGGGGGGCTCCCGGAGTAGCATTTGCAAGCCTTACGGGAGATATCCTATGCGGTCTTGCGGTGTATCCTTTCTTGGCTTCCAGAGTGCTCGGAATCTCCAGTAGCTCGCTTTACAAAACAATTCTCCTCCCCATGCTTGCTCTTGCTCCCTTGTGGGGAGTTGCCATACTCCGTAAATCCTCGCAGCCAATCGGCATGCGAGATACCTGCATCTTGACAGCCGCCTGTATCGCGTTGATTACTCCGGCAGTTGTATTAGCTTTTCATAAGAAAGATGACACGGAGTGGATATTCAGCAAACTGCGCTCCGTTGTCCGTTAGAGTGACAGCGGAAATGTGGTAGAAGCGCTTGGTGCTTTAGCAGCGAAGCGCTGGCAGCAGACATCCTTACGGTGATCGCAGCAAGTGCGTACACAACGGACGCTTGCGACACGCACTCCATGCCCGCCGGGGAGCAGGCAAGTGTTTATGACGACGACAATCGCACCCGAATATATTGCGGTGGAAGGCGCCGCGGAACCGACCAAGCTGGGCTGTATCCTTTGTTTGATGGATTACTATCTTCCCGGTTACAAAGCGGGTGGTCCGATTCGCGCCATGGCAAATCTAATCGCCGCTTTGGGCGATGATTTTGTTTTTCGCATGATGACCTGCGACAGGGATTTGGGCGATTCCTGCCCTTATCCCGACATCGACAACAAGAGTTGGATACGAGTGGGCAAGGCCATGGTTCTCTATGTGAGATCTGATATCCGTGGTCTGTATACTGTCTTGAAGCAACTCTTCATGCTGGAAAGCGATACGGTTCTCTATATCAATAGTTTCTTTTCACGGCGATACTCCATGCTGCCCGTTCTTCTATGTCGATTTGGGATGTGTCGTCCGCGATGCATAGTACTGTCGCCCCGCGGGGAGTTCTCGCGAGGCGCTCTGGGCATCCATCCACTGCGAAAGAGGCTGTTTCTCATCGCTTCTAGTAGCCTGAGTCTGTATCGGAATGTTATCTGGGGCGCATCGAGCAGTTTCGAAGCGAAGGATATCCGTCGACAGTTCGACAGAAAGAGCCAGGATCGCTGCGAGATTGTGCTTGCATCCGACCTTCCAGATCCCTCACTGCCAGACCTCTCGCGCATTCGCGCCAAAAAGCCTGGCGAACTGCGAGTCGTATTGGTTGGGCGCGTATCCCGAATGAAGAATGTGGACACGGCAATCAAACTTCTCGTAGGCATTAGGGGTGATATTGTTTTCGATATAATCGGACCGATAGAAGACGTAGATTACTGGCACGAGTGCCAGAGTCTGATCGCAAACCTGCCGGACAACATTACTGTCAACGTCCCAGGCCAAGTGAAACACGAGGACATCGCCAGAGTATTTGCTGCGCACGATCTTATGTTGCTCCCAACTTATGGTGAGAACTTCGGGCATGTTATCTATGAGGCGCTGGCGATGGGATGCCCGGTGCTAATCAGTGACCGGACACCGTGGCGCAATCTGGAGTCTGCAGGCGTTGGGTGGGATATTCCTTTGAGTGAACCGGAGCGGTTCAGGGCGGTTCTTCAGCAATGCGTAGATAGCGACGAGGAGTGGATCTCCGAGCATTCCAAGCGCGCAAAGCAATTCGCCTACATGTATTCATCTGTACCGACTCTCGTCAAAGACAACTACGATTTATTCCACCTTGCGATGCACAGGACACAGCGATGAACTCTTTGGCTCAAAGCACACTTCTGATTACCGGCGGCACAGGCACGTTCGGCAATGCTGTCGTCGAAATGGCCAGCAAGGTTGGCTTTGCCGAGATCCGGATTTTCAGTCGGGACGAGAAGAAGCAGAATGACATGCGGGAGCGGCTAAAGAACTCCGCGGTGAAGTTCTACATCGGGGATGTCCGCGATTACGATAGTGTTCATCAGGCGATGCGCGGGGTTGATTTCGTATTCCACGCTGCGGCGCTGAAGCAGGTTCCATCGTGCGAGTTCTTCCCCATTGAAGCTGTACAGACGAACACACTGGGCGCCGAGAATGTGATGAAGGCAGCACTTGCTTTTGAGGTTAGCAAGGTGGTCGTGCTAAGCACGGACAAAGCAGTATATCCCGTGAACGCGATGGGAATGTCGAAGGGGCTGATGGAGAAGTGCATGGTGGCCAAGGCAAGGATGTTCCAGGATAGCTCCACTGTCTTCTGTGGGACGCGGTATGGAAACGTGATGGCCTCGCGCGGATCGGTGATACCACTGTTTCTGAATCAGATACTTGCCGGTGAGCCACTGACCGTGACCGATCCGAACATGACCCGCTTTATGATGACCATCGAGGGAGCGGTGAACTTGGTGCTATATGCCTTTAATCACAGTGTGCCGGGAGATATTTTCGTTCAAAAGGCTCCATCTGCGACCATCGGCACTCTGGCCAAGGCCCTATTGAAGCTCATGAATGCGCAGAATGAGATTCGGATCATCGGTACGAGGCACGGGGAGAAGCTCTATGAAACACTCCTGAACCGCGAAGAGATGGCGCAAGCTGAGGACATTGGCGATTACTATCGCGTGCCGGCGGACCTACGCAATCTAAACTACTCCAGCTTTTTCAGTAGCGGAAAAGCTGAGGTTTCAGAAGCTGTCGATTACAATTCACACAATGCGAAATTGCTGGACGTGGATGGGATGATCGATTTATTGCTAAAGCTCGAGTGTGTACGCGATGCCATAAATGGCAAGGTGGTGGTTGTTTGAAGAGAATTCTCATCACTGGCGGCCGTGGGTTCCTAGGCAGTAATCTGGCGGTTCATTTGGCGGAACGCAAGGATTGCGAGATCAGTATTTTTGATCAAGAGGATTCGCCCGAGGACTTGAGGAAATGGGCGCTTGAAGCCGATGTCATCTTCCATCTGGCAGGCATCAACCGGCCGCAAGATCCGATCGATTTCGAGAAAGGGAATGTAGGGCTGAGCGAGCAGTTGTGCCGGATTCTGCGGGAAGGAGGATGTACTCCGAGGATCGTCTTCAGTTCATCAATCCAGGCCGAACTGGATAATCCCTACGGAACGAGCAAGGCTAAGGCAGAGAAGACCCTGCTGCAGTTTGCCTCAGACACCGGTGCCTGTGTCAATATATATCGCCTAAAAAATCTGTTCGGAAAGTGGTGTCGTCCAAACTATAATTCTGTCACAGCGACATTCTGCTACAATATTGCTAACGATTTACCAATTGCTATCTCCGATGAGACACACGTGGTGGAGTTGAGTTATGTCGACGACGTGGTAGCAGTCTTTCTTGCGGAGATAGATAGTGGATCAACCATCGGTGATGAGCTCGCGGAGATATTGTCGTACAAGATACAGCTCGGCGACCTGGCTGGTAGAATCCAAGCGTTTCATGAGATGCGGAGTACGTTGACGCTGCCGGACTTTGCGGATCGGTTTAATAGAGCGCTATATGCAACCTATTTATCCTACGTCCCTCAGATTGCGCTGCAACACACTCTTGAGATCAGATATGACACCCGGGGCAGTCTCGCGGAATTCATCAAGCAGAAGAGCTTCGGACAGATTTTTATTTCCAGGACAAATCCTGGCGTGACGCGGGGGAACCATTATCATCACACAAAGGCAGAGAAGTTCTTTGTAGTAGAAGGTGACGGCTTGATACGCATGAGAGCTGTTGAAGGTGGCCCTGTTGAAGAATATCATGTAAATGGCAACTCATATCAGGTGATAGACATTCCACCAGGATTCACACATTCGATCACCAACGTGGGGGCGCGAGAAATGGTAACTCTCTTTTGGTCGAGCGAAATATTCGATCCAAATCGCCCGGATACCTACTATCTAGCTGTCGACTCTTAGACACAGCAAATCTATTTCTCTGGAGAACTTATGAAAGTTGCTACGATTGTTGGCACTCGGCCAGAGATCATCCGGTTGTCGCGGGTGATTGCAGCATTGGACCGCTATACGGATCACGTGCTGATTCACACTGGTCAGAACTATGACTATGAGCTGAATCAGATATTCTTTAATGATCTCGAGATACGCGATCCAGATTACTTTCTTAAAGCGGCCGGGAAGAATGCATCAGATACAATTGGGCAGGTGATTTCGAAATCGAGCGATATACTCGCTGAGGTGCAGCCGGACGCAGTGCTGATTCTGGGAGATACAAACAGCTGCATGGCGGCCCTGGCGGCAAAAAGATTGAAAATCCCGGTCTTCCACATGGAAGCCGGAAACCGTTGCTTCGACGAGCGGGTTCCCGAGGAAATCAATCGCAAGATAGTCGACCACATTAGTGACATTAACCTGCCTTACAGTGACATATCCCGCGAATATCTTCTGCGTGAGGGCTTGCCGCCGGATCGAGTCATCAAGACTGGTAGTCCCATGTACGAGGTGCTGACGCACTATCGCCCGAAGATTGACCGCTCCGATGCTTTGGATAGGCTTGGTCTGACCGAGGATGGCTACTTCGTGGTGAGTTGCCATCGCGAAGAGAATATTGACTCTCCGAGGCAGTTTCAGAGCTTGGTGAATGTATTGGAGGGTGTAGCATCGAAATATCAACTGCCTGTGATTGTATCCGTGCATCCACGCACGCGGAAGAAAATTGAAGACGAGGGAGTGAGTTTTTCTGAGAATGTCCACCTAGTGAAGGCTATGGGCTTGTCCGACTACGTCCACTTGATGATGAAGGCTCGGGCAACACTTTCGGATAGCGGAACGATTACAGAAGAATCTTCGATCCTAAACTTTCGGGCCCTAAATATCCGGGAAGCTCATGAGCGCCCAGAGGGTATGGAAGAAGGAGCGGTGATGATGACCGGCCTGGATTCTAGGTGTGTACTGGATGCTCTAAACATTCTGGAAACACAGACCACGGGAGAACAGCGAGCGCTGAGAATCGTGCCTGATTACAATGTTCCTAATGTATCTGAAAAGATTGTGCGGATTATTCTTAGCTATGTGGGTTATGTAAACCGGGTCGTGTGGCATAAGTCATGAATACTCCACGCACCTCAACCAGCCAATTCTGCCAATTCAATTAGCCAAAACTATGCGGATACTTCTGTTAGTCGTGTATTACCCTCCTAGTACTACATCTGCCGCTCAGATGATGCGTGATCTGGCTCTTGAATACGTTCGGCAAGGCCATCAAGTGATTGTAGCCACGACCAGCGATACCGTTGCAGGCAGGGCGAGTATCACTGAAGAAGATGGTGTGACAGTAGTGCGGGTGAAGACTGGCAATATAAAGAATGCCAACAAGGCATTCCGAATGTGGCGAGAGGGCCGTCTGTCTGCGACTATGTGGCGAAGTGCACATAGGTTCTTTCAAGACAATACCTGTGATCTGATTATTTTCTACTCACCAACGATATTTTTTGGGGACTTAGTGCGCCGCTTGAAAGCCAACTGGGGTTGCCCATCCTATCTGATATTGCGGGACATCTTTCCTAAATGGGCCGTCGACGCAGGTCTTATTGGTAAAGGCATAGTCTACCATTATCTAAAGCGAAAGGAACTAGTGCTGTATTCAGCAGCAGATATTATTGGTGTAGAAGCATTCGGAAACCTGTCTTATTTCAGTGAAGATCACGCCGGTAGCCGTTACCGTGTCGAGGTTCTTTACAACTGGCTAAATGCGCAAGAGCAGCCGGCAAGCAACTCTGGTTGGCGGCAGCAATTAGGACTAAATGACAAAGTAATCTACTTCTATGGCGGCAATATCGGCGTTGTTCAGGATCTGGATAATATTATACGACTGGCTTCTGGAATGCGCGGGTGTAAAGAAGCATTCTTTTTATTAGTAGGCAGTGGAAGCGAAGTGCAGCGACTTAACGCAGAAATTGAGAAACGCAGACTGAGCAATATTAGAATACTACCGCCGCTATCTCAGATGGAATACCTGCAGTGTCTAACTGAGTGTGACGTGGGGCTGGTGAGTCTCGACCGTCGCCTCAAACTGCACAACTTCCCAGGAAAATTACTAGGTTATGTGCTTTGCGGAAAGCCGGTACTTGCCAGCCTGAATCCGGGCAACGAACTGATTGAGTTCTTGCGTAATGCGGATGCCGGAATTGCCTGTATAAATGGTGAAGACGATAAGCTCCTTACGGCTGCTTCTATATTGGCGACTCAGCCTGAGACGCGACAGCGCATGGGAACGAACGCTCACGCGCTTGCCGAATCAGCGTTCTCAGTTCGAGTAACTGCAAAACAGATAACTACTCACTTTATAGCCTAGAGAATGTAACTTAAATGCAACATGTATTTAGCCTTCATCCCGCAGGCAGAGATTTATGGCAAGAGCAATTATTCAAGTAATAGCGTTGGAGAAGGGCGGCATTCTGCCAAAGCGTACCTTTGATATATCATTCTCGATTCTGCTTATTCTCCTGCTGTCGCCCCTGTTCTTTCTCCTCGCGCTGATCATCAAGATGACTTCGAAGGGTCCCGCTCTTTATTGGTCGAGTCGTGTGGGAAAGGCCAACAAGTTGTTTCTCATGCCGAAGTTTCGTAGCATGCAGACCGATGCTCCACAGGTTGCCACCCATCTGATGCCGGAGCCTTCTGGCTATTTGACTCCTATTGGCAGCTTCCTGCGTCGGACAAGCCTAGACGAATTGCCTCAATTATTCAGTATCCTAGTAGGCCACCTGAGTTTTGTCGGGCCGAGGCCGGCACTGTTTAATCAGGATGATCTGGTCGCACTCCGGACCGAGCGGGGTATTCACATGCTGGTGCCCGGACTGACTGGATGGGCGCAGATTAACGGACGGGATGAATTGCCGATACCGGTCAAGGTTCAGTTCGACTATGAATATCTACAGCGACGGTCTTTCAAATTCGATCTCTATATCATTTGCGTGACAATAATCAAGGTTGTACGCGGCGACGGCATCCAGCATTGAAAGACAGATCTGCTGTCGAGCCAGTGTTGTAATTCATTGATCTAGAGAGAGCCTGCGAAAGTAGGCTTGATTTGTTAAAAGTCAACCTTGCTTTCCGGTAACCAGGTGAGCTGGATGCGGGGTGTGGTCATGGATGTCGCAATGACTTCCGAGCCCGATCCGCAAGCTGGCTATATGGGTCACGCTGTGCTTCACGACTCTCCTCGCGCTCGTGCTGACGCCTTCGATCGGGGGCAACTATGGGGGCAACAAAGGCGACATTATTTATGTAACAACACTGTTATCAGTTAGATGCAGATAGTGTTCGGTAGACGGTAACGCTACCAACCCTTCAATAACTTACTGTGTAATCTGGAGTGGCCGAGCATGTGGATCAACACCGTGCATCGGCTACTTCAGAACTTCGACGGCTGCTGCGCTTATACCGAATCCTTGCAAGATAGTGGAAATGTTGACCAGGTTACGCATGACATCCGAGCTTTTAATCATCGGGGGCACGATGATCGTGTCTCCGGGAAAGAGCGGCTGATGATCGAAGCCTGATTCGGCAAAGAGTGTGTGTTGATCCATATTGCCGTATTGATAACTCACCACTGATCCATCGGCGCGCAGGATATACTCACGCTTTCGGTCGGCAATTCTGTCGGGTCCGCCGGCAAGACGCAGGTAGTCCTTCACCCGCTTGCCGCTCTGGTAGATAAATGCGTTTGCGTTGTATACCTGGCCTTGGACGCTCACGGTAGACGGGGTCCTGGGCACCACAAACCGGTCGCCGTCTTCAAGTTCGATGTTGGGAATCGCAGTAATCCCTTTGCTGTCGGGCTTGAATTGCAGCACAATCCGTCCCGTCGGCTGGGCCTGGCGCAGCCGCACCACTACTGCGCGCGCAGTATCTGCCGCCGCGCTCGCAGCGGCGGCGTCAGCGGCGGTCAAAGCAGACGACGCCGATGCTGAAGTGGTCCTTGTAATCTGCGAGTCCAGCTCATCGGCGTACTCCAGGAGCCGCTGCCGCTGTAATCGCCGGACAGACTCGCGCGTAAACTCCGAGGCGTAAAGGTAGGCATCGGGAGACAATCCACCAGCGCGCACCAGCAACTGGCGCAGTGTCTCGCCCGGCAGAGCGCTGTATACGCCAGATCCTGCAAACTCGCCCTCCAGCTTCACGAACTTCGTCTGCTGCGCGCTCGGCACCCGGATGTCGGCCTGCGAAAAGATGGTCACCACATCGCCGGACAGAAGCTCAAGGTCCTGCGACGGGTCCTTATCGAGTACCGCCTTGCCCAGGTTGAACGGCAGCAGCGACGTGGTCAGATCGGTCGCATTCTGCCGTTCGATGACTGCGTAGTTCCAGTCGATATCGGGAGCGCTCAGGACCACATCGGTCTTTGCCCCGAAGGGGCTGCTGTTGGCTGTCAGCGCAGCGCCGACCGAGGAGTTCCCGGCAACACCCGACGCGGCCACACCGCGCCCGACCGCGGCGTCGCCCACCGCCCCCGATTGGATGCCCAGCGAGCCTTGCGACCGAATGCCGCTATAGTCCGAATTGGTTGTCCCCCCACTGGAGGTTGTGTTAGACACGGATCCGTCGTATTCGGATTTGGCCTGCCCCAATTGATTCAATTCTTGATAGTAGCTCCGCGTAATCAATGCATCGCGGTTCGGAATCAGATCGGAGATGCGCATCCCCTGGTGCCACATGTAGCGGCCCGGGTTCGCCACATTTCCCCGCAACGTCACCGCATCCTTGAACCGGTCGATGATGGAGCTGATGTCAATGATGTCTCCATCCTGGACTGGAGTGGAATTACCGCTTGCAAGATCAACGTCGCTCACGCTGCGCTCGCTGTGCTTGTATATCCGATCAACACGCAACCGAGAATCGGACGCTGCATTCGTCAATCCGCCGGCTAGCGCAATCACCTGGTTGAAGCTCTTCTCTCCGCGCAGCTCATAGATAGACGGCGTGGTCACACTGCCCATCACTGCGACCTGAGGCCCCACATCAGGGATGAAGATCACGTCGCCCGACTCCAAACGAACGTCTTTGGTCTTGTCACCGTGCAGCAGCAGGTCGTACAGATCGAAGTGGGTGATTGTCTCGCTTCCACGCTTTACCTGAATGTCGCGCAGGCTGCCCTGAGGAAGTGGTCCACCCGAGGCAAACAAGGCATTCAACAGCGTGCTCAGCGATCCGATCGAAAAGCTGCCCGGTTGCCTCGCCTGACCCACAACCAAGACCTGGATCGACCGCAACTGTCCCAGGTTTACATTCAGATCGAAGTTGCGGTAGATGCGTCCAAGCTGCGACTTGAGAAAATCGCTCAACTGGGAAAACTGCACGCCAGCCACATGCACCGTGCCTACCTGCGGCAGCGCGATGGAGCCGGTGCGGTCCACCACAAAGGAGCCTTGTTGGTTCACTTGGCCCCATATCTGTATACGCAGTTCATCCCCCGGACCGATGACATAATCAGGCGTCACCGGAATATTGTCGACCGGCGCAAATGTTGATGGAGGAGTATTGAACAGATTGGCCCCGAAGATCGGCGGCGTCTGGCCTGCGCTATTAAATACAACCCTCTGAAACTCCGTCGGCGGCAGTGGTGCCACGGGTGCCGGGACAGATTGAAGCAGCGTCCGATATGGTTGCTGGTTCTGGTTTTGCTGGTTCTGGTTTTGCTGGTTCTGGTTTTGCTGGTTCTGAGTGCCTGGGGTTGCCCCGCCCTGCCACTGGTACGTTTGGCCAGCAGCTTGCGGCGTATTCGGCGACGAGGTGGCAGGGATACAGCCTATAGACGACTGCGTACCACCATACTGGGCATCGGTTGAAGGAGAGCTGACACATGGAACACTCTGCATCGTTGTGCCTTGAGCAAGTGCCGTATTGACCATCAAGGGAGCAAGGCAGCATGCCCAAATCGTTAGCCGACCAAGCCCAAGCCGTTGATCTGTGCGAATTGTAGTATTGCTCGAATAATCCACGGATCGATATCCTGTCCTGTAACCTGCTCTAGCGGTAAGCCCCGTTGCGAAAGGGCCTCATCCACATATCAGTATAGTTTACCTGACTATATCTTCAACATCCTCATTTGCGATCCGCACTTGTCAGAATGGCTCCCCCAACCTGCATTAATCGTGAAGCCGCTAAAAGTGGATTTGGGGCGGCGAGATTGCGGCGAAGATGCTCGTGGCAGCGTGATGTTTTGGTTGCATAGCCGTGCTGGCGAGCCATGGAGGGTACGCAGCGGGTGCGGCGGACGCTTTTGGGCGCATCATTTCCCGATACGCAGCGTTCGCGACGGTGGGAAGTGAGGTTTGCCGGTCCGCCGAAGCCGTGTTATCCCGGCGAGGCTCCGAGTGACACTACCGCGTGCCGGGAGGCGGGCAGGAACGGGAACGACGCGGGCAGATGCAGCATCGTGCGGCGCACCGAGACCACCACGCGGGCGCCCAGCTTCAGCAGTCGTTCGCGGAGGGTTTATACCTGAGCTCGAGTACAGTTGGTGTGCGTGACGCTCAGGTGCAACTCCTGCATCAGCACGTAGGCGGTGGTCAGCAGCACGCGGAACTGGTTGGCCCAGAAATCACTGCCACTGGTGCGATTGATCTGCAACGAGTGCAGTTCTTTGATCCGGTTCTCGATCTCGCGTGCTGGCAGTAGACCTGTTCGTAAATCCACTGCGGACTCTGCTTCATGTTGGAGATGAGGAAGCGCGGGTTGTTGTTGGACTCTTTACCCTGGGCGCAAACCACCTCGGCCTTGAGGATGACGCGGCACTGGTATAGCCAACTTCATGGCCGCGTAGTAGGCCTTGCACTGCAATACAGCATTTTTTTCCATCGCACAACATATTCAAGGTTGGGTTCGACATCACTGCTGTCCGGCTATAAGTTGAACAGGATCAGTTGGTTGGAAAATTCGTGTAAGTCGGATTGTGTGTTACGTGCCTGAAGAGCCTGTGAAATGGGCGTTTTCTCGAAGGGGATGACGC
>Ga0302140_10005942_pt1 | contig 15349 bp, 15 predicted proteins | sample I_Bog_E1_1_FD_202095 | JGI IMG/M metagenome (GOLD analysis project Ga0302140, IMG submission 202095) | Peat permafrost microbial communities from Stordalen Mire near Abisko, Sweden - I_Bog_E1_1 | ecosystem: Environmental > Terrestrial > Soil > Wetlands > Peat | place: Sweden: Abisko, Stordalen...
CTGATAACTGGAAAGCATCCGCTCAACGAGGAGCAGACATGTCTTCCATGAATTTGGCATGATAACGTTGGCTATACATAGCCCAGTATTTGTCCTTAATCAGTGATTCTGGACGACACTCTGGATCTATCATGTCATAGAAATACATTTCATAGGCGAGGTCATGGAAATCGATTTTTAAAATCCATTTCAGTACATAAAACAGATAGTCAAGCTCATCTGTAATCATAACAGCTTCCATCATTTGCACATAAAACCATGTCCACTTTACCTCATTAAGCTGTTCACAATAACGAATAACATAAAAGGGAACATCATCACTTAACATAAATTCCTTGAAACTATTTAAGGTTTCTATAAATCTTCTATTTATCATAATCATATAAGATACAGTTAGCTATTAAGATAAGCCAACATCAAATCCATAGGATTCAATGTTGGCTCATCTTTTCTGCATCTCCTCCTTAAGGATAAAATACATGATTTAGATTTATAATTTAATGCCTTTTTTTATAAATGTCATTGACAAGGGGACCACTTTAAAGAACTTGGGAAAGACCTTTGTTTTTTATTTTGGAAATCTATAATTATTGTCCTATAAGTTTATCATTTTCAAAGATATGTCCTGTTAACCAATCATTTAGAAGTTGTAGTATACTGATTATATATTCATCTTGATCTTGATCAATCTTTGAAAAATCTACATCTATAATTCTTTTTATAAATGCATCATGTTCAACCTTTTGAGTGAACATTCTTTTGTAATTAATACTTTTCATATATTCTTCTTCAGCATTAAAATGAAATACAGTATAGTTTTGCAGTTCTTCAATTAGTGTCACTATTTTATCATATTTATCAAGTGTTAAATCATTTTTTAATAAATTATAAGTTTTATCAGCTATTTGGAAAAGAACTTTATGTTGTTCATCAATGAAATCTATTCCAGTTTTATATTCTTCTTTAAATTCATACATTAAATAGCACCATCTTTCTCTAAAATATATTATAATTATTATACAGTTAATTTTTACAATTGACTATAAAATATTAATAAATATTATTAAATAATAATAATATTTATTGGGAAGAATACATAGATAAACAAATTAAAAGCTATATTTATATGTACACTATCCATTAAATGCTTTTTGTGGAATGGCTATTGGGATTCTAAACGGAATTGCATATATAATTATATTAATAATATAGAGAAACAAAATGTAAAAAATAAAGGAATTTTAGCTCTGTTTATAGAAGTATAGTTCTATGGGGAGATAATGATAAAAATTAAATAAAATTGTAGGGGATGAAATTATGAGTTGGAATTGTGCAGTATGGCACAGCAATGGTGTTAAAAATAAAGAAGATGCAGAAAAATTATATACTAAGCTGTGTGAAGGTAATACTTCATTAATAGCACCAACACAAAGAATACAAGACTTTTATGAAGAATTAACAACAAAACATCCAGAAATTGATGATGTAAGTGAATATGAGATTGATAATTTAGATTTATGTCCATGGAGTATTGCTTTTGATAAATCAGAAGGACATATTATTATGTCGTGTGTATGGAGTAGAGCTGAGTATGTAAATGTTTTAATACAAGAACTCGCTAAAAAATATGAATTATCTTTTTATGAGCCTCAGAACATAACTTTTGTTTATAACTAATAAAAATTTTTTAAACCTTTGAAATTTGTGGGAAAATATGGTATTATAAACAGGCAGTTTTAAATTATAAATTTAAAACTTGTTGGGTATAAGAGAAAAGTTTAATATTAAGGGGGATATAGAATATTATATGGTCAAATTAAAATATTCTGCTTTATATACTGATAATTTAGGATGTGAGCAGGCATCAGTATATTTTTTCAAGGGAGAATTTCAGCTTAAAGTGAGGGGTTGCACTTTTAAAAATGACAGCTTGAATTTTGATTTTTATGCTAAGAATTCTAAAAAAATCAGACACCTTTTTGATATTAAGGATGATGAGTTAATAGAATATGTTATAGATATCAAAATTCCTTTGACATTAGCTTTTGATAATAACGAATTTATAAAAGAATTTTTATTGCGTGTTGAAAGGCATGAAAATTATTATAGCAATTCACTTTCCATTTATTTGGAAGATGTAGTTTATAAGGTTGAAGGTTATGATTTACAGGAATTACTCATTAATATGAAGAAAGAATTGCCTAAAGAATATAATATGGAAGGTTGTTTTTCACAGATGCTTGGAGTATCTTATTTTGAATCTAGTAAGGAAAATACTTTTTATTATTTGAAAAAATTGGAAGATGAATGTAAAATGAATGCAAATAAAGATTATTATTTAAATTTATTTAACATTGAACATAAAAAAGAATTTAGCAAACTTCAAAAAGTTCCAATTACTTATATTTGTGATGAGTACTGTTTAAGTTAATTTTAGATATTTAGATTGAAACTGCAGTTATGCATAATAGTTTTGTTATTTGTATATAATAAAATGAACATGATTTTATAAATTGTTCTAAATTAACCAAAAGAGATAGCATATATTGTGTATGATATCTCTTTATAATTACTATAATATTAAAGTATTTATTAATTAGAAAATAATATATGTATAAAGAAAAAAGTTAAAAGAGTTGTCTTGAATGCAAAAACTTATTTGTATTTAAGGCAACTTTCTATAGTTAGGCATATTCAAAAAAACAAGTCAGTATGCTAGTCTATTTCGTCTAATGTCCTAGCAGACTCTAGACGAGGTACCATCGTGGGTATAAGTTAAACTACATCAGTATGTTCGCCTCATAGCCTGCTATGAGGCAACCATACTTCCTTGCCTGACGCGAAATATACAACGCAGCTTGGACTTTTTATTTTCTTTCATATGCCTTAAATTATAAAATGTAGAATAATTTGAAAAGTCAAGTCATAAAATTATATAAGTATAATTAAGGATTAACGCTTGAATTTGCTAATAAAGGATTTCCAAAACAAAAAGATTATTAAACAAAAAGATTATTAAACAAAAAGTTATAAGGAGGAAATATTTTGAATGAATATGAGGAAAAGTTAAACGAAAATAAGAACATAATATTGAGAAACATAGAACAGGGTAAAAAAGCTGGGGTTAATAAGGTTTCAGCTGTTTTTGCTATAAGCAAGCGAGATGAAATTAGAAAAAATATGGTTACAGATTTGGCTATTTGGCTAATAACTGATGGATATAAAGTATCACTTAAGAAGGGTGAACTGGAAATATTAACAATTGAATGGGACTAAAACATAAAGTTAAATAAATTGGAGTTTTGTATCTCTTACATAAAGTGATCCTTAGCTTCAGATGGAGTTTTCTTGATGGGAATACAATTCTCCACCTGAAGCTTAGAAGAACTTATCCAGCAGCGTGCAGCCGTTATCTCTCCGTTAAGCAGAGAACCTAAATCTATGATTTAGTGTGAATCGCTTACTCCTCTGACTTTAGGAAGAGGAGTTTCATATATATGGGAGTGTTACGGAGGCTAGCTATCGGATAAACTGAGGAGATACTGAAATAAGGTACATTCAAGTTCGCGTGCCTAAAGTGCAACTTCTTTTCAGGTGGAGTTTTATACTTCACCTGAATTTAGTTGAACGGTTAGAATGTCAGATGAAATTGCGTGATTGAACAAAATTCACTATTAAACCATAGAAAAATATAATGCCATCTTATGAATAAATAAAAGTAAGCATGATTTTTATGAGTTAATCGTAACATATAACGCTAATTGTTAGTTTATGGTGGTTGAAATAATACTTTTATAATTATATAATTTTGATAAAAGGAAGGGGTGAAAGCTATGAAAGTTGAGTTTTGTCTTGTAGATAGTGGTGATGTTGTTTTTACAAAAGAATCAAAAAATTTGAAAGATGTAATAGAGGTCATTACAAAAGTTGGAACAGAAATAAATTTATTTTTCAGCAAAGATGATTTCATCCATGGGTATGTACAAAACATAATGTATCAAGTTAATGCAGAAAGTAATGATGAAAGTCTAAGAGTGTATTTTTCAAATGATTATACAAAATCTAAAAATAAAGAAAGAATATCTAGTGAACATTTAAGTACTACAAAACTAAATGCAAAGAAATAATATTAATTTAAATTATAGTTTTTTGAGAATATCTTAAAGCAGTAAGTATAATAAATCAGACTTACTGCTTTAATTCTTATATATAATTTATTTTTTTTTTTAATATGAAGACTTGGTAGGAATAATATAGTAATATCAAATGTGTAGTATTATTATTAAATTTTTATTTACTAATACTTAAAAGTAGTAAGTATTTTGTAATTGTAAAAAATATCTTAATTTTAATTGTATTAATAAGAGGTGATATATATGAAAGGAACAAAAAATAATATAAAAAAGAAGAAGGGAAAAAGAAATATTTATATATTATTAACTAAATTGATATTATGTATAGCTGTAGTCAGTACTGCTTTTGTAATTATTATTAATCAGAAAGAAACTTCTAAAAAAACTGATACAATAGCTTCAGAAACAGAAAAAGAAACAAAGACAGATGAGTTTGATGGCATTCCAGTAATAAATGATAACAGAGGAGTCCAAGTATTGTGTTATCATTCAGTAAGCGACAATCAATCGAAAAAAGGCCCAATTGTTATTCCGAATGACAAACTTAGGGAACAGCTTCAAACTATCAAGGATAATGGGTATACAACATTAACAATGTCAGAGCTTAATGATTATCTTTTTCAAGACAAACCCATTCCAGAGAAAAGTGTAATAATAACCTTTGATGATGGGTATAGAGATAATTATACTAATGCACTTCCTATTTTAAAAGAATTTAATATGAAGGCAACATTTTTTATAATATCAAGTTATATTAATAGAGATTTGTATTTGACAAGTGATGAAATAAAAGAAATGAGTGATTATGGATTCGATATAGAATCACATACGGTTTCACATAGAGCACTTTCAACATTGTCATATGATGATCAACTTAAGGAACTAAAGAATTCTAAAGAAACAATAGAGAACTTAACACATAAACCTGTTATTTCAATTGCTTATCCAGAAGGAAAATATAATAATGATACTAAAAAAGCAGTTGTAGATGCAGGATATTCCATGGGATTTACTATTGAAAGAGGTATTGCAAATAGAAATGATAATTTAGCTCAATTACAAAGAGATTGTATAGATTATACGTATAAACCTAATAATATTCTTAATGTATTGAAAAATACAAAGAAATAACACGAACAAAAAGAAAAAAATATCATAAAATATTCTGCAAAAATTGACAAAATATAATATAAATTATAGAATAAATATAGCAATGATGATGCTTATCCAATTCAATGCGAATTGGATATAGTTTTAATAAGTCATCTAAAAAATAAACTTATGAATGGAGTAGATAAGCATGAAAGCAATATTAACAGTAATTGGGCAAGATAGAGTTGGTATTATAGCAGGGGTTAGTCAAAAGATGTTAGAATATAGCATAAATATATTAGATGTTAATCAAACTATAATGCAAGGCTTTTTCACTATGATAATGGTGTTAGACTGTAAAGATATGAAAGGTAATTTTGAAGATGTTCGTGCAGGACTTACAGCTGAAGGTGAAAGACTTGGTATAGAAATAAAGATACAAAGAGAAGAAATATTTAAGTCAATGCATTCATTATAATTAGGAGGGGCTTATGAATACTAATAATATACTTGAAACCATAAAAATGATTGAAGAAGAAAGACTTGATGTAAGAACTATAACAATGGGGATCTCACTACTTGATTGTATAGATCCAGATGGAGATAAAGCTAGAATTAAGATATATGATAAAATTACAAAATCTGCTGAACGTTTAGTAGAAGTAGGTAGACAAATAGAATCAGAATTTGGTATTCCAATAGTTAATAAGAGAGTTTCAATAACTCCAATGTCAATAATTGCAGGAGCTACTGATGAAACTGACTATGTTGAGTTTGCAAGAACTTTAGATAGAGCAGCTCATACTTTAGGAATAGATTTTTTGGGTGGATTTTCAGCATTAGTTCAAAAAGGTTGTACTAAAGGAGATAAGATTTTAATAAGCTCAATTCCAGAAGCATTAGCAGTAACAAAAAAAGTTTGTGCATCTGTTAATGTAGGTTGTACAAAATCAGGAATAAATATGAATGCTGTAAGAGACATGGCAGAAGTTATAAAACGAACTGCAGAACTTACTAAGGATGCAAAGGGCTTTGGATGTGCAAAATTAGTTGTATTTGCAAATGCAGTTGAAGATAATCCATTTATGGCAGGAGCTTTCCACGGAGTTGGAGAAGCTGAAAAAGTTATAAATGTTGGAGTAAGTGGACCTGGAGTTGTTAAGAGAGCTCTTGAAAAAGTAAGAGGAGAATCTTTTGACGTTGTTGCTGAAACAATTAAGCAAACTGCATTTAAAGTTACTAGAATGGGCGAATTAGTTGCAAAAGAAGCATCAAGAAGATTAGATGTGCCTTTTGGGATAATTGACTTATCTCTTGCACCGACACCAGCTGTTGGAGATTCTGTTGCAGAAATATTAGAAGAGATAGGTCTTGAACAAGTTGGAACTCATGGTACTATAGCAGCACTTGCAATGCTTAATGATGCAGTTAAAAAAGGTGGAGTTATGGCATGTAGTCATGTTGGAGGTTTAAGTGGAGCTTTCATACCAGTATCAGAAGATGCGGGGATGATAGATGCTGTTGTCAGTGGATCATTAAACTTAGAAAAATTAGAAGGTATGACATGCGTATGTTCAGTTGGTCTTGATATGATTGCAATCCCTGGAGATACACCAGCTTCAACAATTGCAGGTATGATTGCTGATGAAGCTGCAATAGGAGTAATTAACAACAAGACTACAGCTGTTAGAATAATACCAGCACCAGGATGTGTAGTTGGAGATATGGTTGAATTTGGAGGACTTTTAGGTACAGCACCTGTAATGAAAGTAAACGGAAAATCATCAGAGTTATTTGCTAACAGAGGTGGAAGAATTCCAGCACCTATACATTCATTTAAGAACTAGATTAAAATATATTTAATTTAAAAATATTTTAATTAGATAAACAGAAATAGTTAAAAATAATACATACATAATGAGAATATAAAATACATGGAAAGTTTAATTTATAAACTTCCATGTATTTTTATATGAAAAATTTATTTTTGTTATCACTATCATATCTATTATTAATAAAGTTTTTTGCGTATAAATATAGATAGAGCCTTCATCATTAGTGTTTTTGTGATTAAGAATAACTTGAGAAATAAAAGTAATAGCTATTCAAGTTTAGAAGAAAAATAATAGTGGCAACCAAAACAAAGAATTAAAACCATTATTAAATCCACAACATCTATTGCAACATCTATTGCAACATCTATTGCAGCTACGTCCACAACAATTATTCATAATTCATTTCTCCTTTGCATATTTAATCATTTGTTATAGTAATAATATATTCAACATAATTAAAAAGTGTTACAGAAGAAATGATACAGAATTAAGTTTCTTTATGTTATAATAGCGAAAGAGAAAATTAAAAACATAAGAAAATTAAGTAGGTGGAAATATGGTAAATGAAAAGAAGTTTTTACCCATAAGTAAAACGGATATGAAAGAAAGAGGCTGGGACGAATGTGATTTTATAGTAGTAACAGCTGATGCATATATAGATCATCATAGTTTTGGAACTGCAATTATTTCAAGGGTACTTGAAGCACATGAATATAAAGTAGGAATAATAGCTCAACCTGAGTGGAAGACTATTCATGATTTTAAGAAACTTGGAAGACCTAAGTATGGATTTTTAGTTAATGCAGGAAATATGGATTCTATGGTTAACCATTATACTGTAAGTAAGAAGCTAAGAGAAAAAGATCTTTATTCGCCAGGTGGAGAGATGGGACTTAGACCAGATAGAGCTACCATTGTATATTGTAATAAGATAAGAGAAGCTTATAAAGATATTAATATTGTAATAGGTGGAATTGAAGCTAGTCTTAGAAGATTCGCTCATTATGACTATTGGAGTGACAAAGTAAGAAAATCAATGCTTATTGATAGCACAGCTGACCTTTTAATTTATGGTATGGGTGAAAAACCAATTGTAGCAGTAGCAGAAAGCTTAAAAAACGGAGTCGCTGCAAAGGACATAACTTATGTACGAGGTACTTGTTATGCTACAGAAAGTTTAGAAAATGTACAGGAGTATATTGAAATTCCTTCCTATAAAGAGGTTTGTGTAGACAAATATAAATATGCAGAAGCTAGTAAAATTGAATATGAAGAACAAGATTCAGTAAGAGGACATATTATTTTGCAAAAGCATGGAAATAAGTATGTAGTTCAAAATAAACCTGAAACACCTTTAAATAGGGGAGAACTAGATGAAGTTTATGGACTTCCATACATGAAAAATTATCACCCTATATATGAAGAAAAAGGTGGAATAGCTGCAATTGAAGAAGTTAGGTTTAGTACAGTAAGTTCAAGAGGATGTTTTGGTGATTGCAAATTTTGTGCCATAACTTTTCATCAAGGTAGAGTTGTTCAAAGTAGAAGTAAGGAATCAATATTACAAGAAGTTGAAGAAATCACACAGCTTCCTGATTTTAAAGGATACATACATGATGTTGGCGGGCCTACTGCAAACTTTAGAAAACCTGCATGTAGTAAACAACTAGCATTTGGAGCTTGTAAAAATAAGGAATGCTTGTCCCCAACAGTATGCAAAAATATGGATGTAGATCATAGTGAATACTTAGACTTGCTTAGAGCTATAAGAAAAGTTCCTGGTATTAAAAGGGCATTTGTACGTTCAGGACTTAGATATGATTATATAATGGCTGATAAAGATGATACATTTTTCAAAGAATTAGTTGAGCATCATGTAAGTGGAAAGTTAAAGGTAGCTCCAGAACATGTCTCAAAGCAAGTTTTAAAATATATGGGTAAGCCGGCAGGGGAAACATATGATAAATTTGTAGCTAAGTTTGAGAAAATAACAAAAAAAATTGGTAAAAAACAATACATAGTTCCATATTTAATGTCATCTCATCCAGGAAGTACACTAGGTTGTGCAATTGAGCTTGCAGAATATTTAAGAGATATAAATTATAGACCAGAGCAAGTTCAAGATTTCTATCCAACACCAGGAACACTAGCTACTACAATGTATTATACAGGGCTTGATCCAATGACAATGAAAGAAGTTTATGTTCCAAGGACTAAGCATGAAAAAGCTATGCAAAGAGCACTTCTTCAATTTAAAAATCCAAAGTATTATACCCTAGTATATGAGGCATTAACTGAAGCCGGTAGAATAGATTTAATTGGAAATGGTTCTAAGTGTCTTATAAGAGATAAGAATCATGGGAATAATGGTGGTGCTACTAGATATAGGGAAAACCAAGTTCAAGGAGAAAATAATAAAAACAATTCTTATAAAGGGTCTGGAAATGTTACCGAAAAGATTAGAAATAAATCTGGAAAATCAAATGATAAAAACTCATTTGCACAAGGAAAATTTAAAGATAAAAATGATGGGAAATATAAAGGAAAGAATGAAAGTAGATATGCCGATAAAACTCAAACTAGCAGAGGGAAAAGTAAGGCTGTAAGTAAAGGGAAATCTAGTCCAAGAAATAAATCTAAATAAGAGCTCACATTTTAAAGCCTTCCAATGGCAATTTTGCAATTAGAAGGCTTTTTATGTTCAAAAGATACTCAATCAAAAGGAATGAACTTGAATATGATTAAACAAATTCTATACACGTAGGAGTTGGAATGTTTTCTGATTTGATAAATGTTAATATACCTGTTTTTTTGTTAATAGAAAATATAGATATATTATCCGAGCTTTCGTTGGCACAAAGTAAGAAATTACCTGTTGGGTCTAATTGAAAGTCTCTAGGTGAATTTCCATTGCAAGAAAAAGTATCTATATACTTTAATTTTCCATCATCTTGGTTTATAAAAAACAAACTTAAAGAATTGTTTCCTCTATCGGAAGTATATAAAAACTTATTGTTTTTATGTACACGCACTGCAGCACCAGATTTTTCACCAGTATAGTTTTTAGGTAAACTGCTTAAAGTTTGAATGTTCTCAAAAGGAATTTCTGATTTTGAGTTATATTTAAAAACAAAAATTTCAGAAGTTAACTCACTTAAGACATAATAAAAGGGGTTTACCTTTGAATAAGTTATATGCCTTGGACCTGTTCCAGCTGGAAATGAATAACTAAGATCATTTTTTTGCACAAGCTTATTATCTTCTAAAGTAGAAAGTATGATTTTATCAATGCCTAAATCAATAGACAAAATATATTTTTCATCAGCTGTAAACATAGAACAATGAATGTGAGGTTTTTCTTGCCTTGAAATATTTGTGCTACAGCCACTATGACTGTCGAGAATAGGAGAATTTAATATTAAGCCATCTAAAGTATTATAGACAAGCATTTTATTTTCATGGTAGTTTGATGAAATTAATACTTGTTTCTTATTACTTATACTTATGTGACAAGGTGGTTTTTCTTCTGAAAGAGTACAATTTATTAAATGCAGTTTATCTTCTTCTTGCCAATATTTAAATGATGATACCCCAGACTTTTCATCAATTTTACAAGTGGAATAAATTATATGTCTATCTTTATCAATAGCTAAATATGTAGGATTTTCTATTTTATAAGCTAAATTACTTTTTTCAATGTTACCAGAAGTTATATTAAAATTAATCCTATAAATCCCTTTACTTTTATTTTTGGTATAGGTTCCAATAAATCCAACTATAACATTTTGATTTAATACCATTATGTATACCCCCTTTTTATTGTATATTTATAAGTATAGCATAAATATATGGGTAAGATTTTCATACATGTAACGTAGAAAATACTTATTTTGATTATTTGATTATAAAGTATAAAAATATAAAAAATTTCATAATTATACATAGTGATTAATGCTAAAATACAATTTTAGAAGATTAAATTTTTATAAATAATGAATTATATAATTTTAATTTAAGAAAAGTCTTAAGGCACAATCAAAAAAATAACAAGTCCATCTGCCAAGCCTATTTTCCATCATGCTGCGTCAGCAGATTGCCCTAATAGGCTCGCTATGAGACCAATCTGCTTCCTTGCCTGATGAAAAATAATCATGGCATTTTGGACTTGTTATTTTCTTTCATGTGCCTAATATATATTAATATTGATTGCCTTATACAAATGTAGTAAAGAAAAATAATTTGAACATATATATTAAGTTTCTAATGTTGATAAGGTATAGAATTTTGATATAATAGTTATAAGGCATCTTTAAACTAATATTTCTTTTCAGATGTCGAAAGAAAACAAATTAAAAAGTAATTTCAAGAAATAAATATTTAAATAGAAGGGGGACTTTAGGAATGCCAATAAGAATTCCTATAGAATTGCCTGCATTTCAGGTTTTATCTAATGAAAATATATTCATAATGAATGATGAGAGGGCTAATACTCAAGATATAAGACCACTAAAAATAGCAATTCTTAATTTAATGCCAAAAAAAATAGTAACAGAAAATCAATTACTTAGATATTTATCTAATACACCATTGCAAGTAGAAGTAAAGTTGCTTCAAACTAAGAGTTACGTTTCGCATAATACACCATCGGAACATTTAAATAAGTTTTATAGTTACTTTGAGGATATAAAGCATGAAAAATTTGATGGACTTATAATAACTGGAGCTCCCGTTGAACAAATGGATTTTGAAGATGTTACATATTGGAAAGAGCTTACCGAAATAATGGATTGGAGCAAAACTAATGTATTTTCAACTTTTCATATTTGTTGGGCAGCTCAAGCAGGCTTATATTATCACTATAATGTGCTTAAATATGATTTGAAAGAAAAAATGTTTGGAATATTTTCACATGGGGTAAATGATGAAAAGGCTGACCTGACAAGAGGCTTAGACGATGTGTTTTATGCACCTCATTCTAGACATACTGAAGTTAGACGTGAAGATATCGAAAAAATTCCAGACCTTGAAATTTTATCTGAATCTGAAGATGCTGGTGTATTTATTGTGGCAACAAAGAATAGAAGAAATGTATTTATAACAGGTCATATGGAATATGATAGAAATACATTAAAAGATGAATATATTAGAGACAAAGAAAAGGGAAATAATATAGCAATACCTAGAAACTATTTTAAAAATGATGATGCAAATGAAACCCCTCAATATATATGGAGAGGTCCTGCAAGTATAGTTTTTGGTAATTGGCTAAATTATTGCGTATATCAAAATACACCTTATGATCTTAATACGCTTTAAAGTATAATATAATCAAACCAATATGCATAAGAAGTATAACTGGAACTCCAATTGTAAACTTCTTATGCTTTGTTTTATGCCTAAAACTTGACATTCCAAGCAGCATACCAATAGCCCCACCCAAAATAGAAATTCCTATAAGCGTCTTTTCAGGTATTCTCCATTCTTTATGAATGGCTCTTTGCTTATCTATAAGCATAATAAGGAACCCTAGCAAGTTAATAATAAATAAATAACTTAGAATAATTTTAAACATAATTTTCACTCCAATATAATAATGTGAATTTATTATTATGATATCACAATTTATATTGGAGTACAAAAATATTAATATTTTGAAGATGCCACAGTTCATTTAGCCACCAAGAGTTACATCTTGTTCATTATACCAAGAAAGTGCATTATAAAAATCTTTTTCTTTAAAATCTGGCCAATAATTATCTAAAATATAAAAATCTGAATAAACTGATTGAACTGGTAATAAACCGCTTAATCGTCTTCGACCACCCCACCTTAGTATAAGATCTATTCTAGAAATATCCTTTGAATGTAGATATGGCTGAATGTGCTTTTTTGAAGAATCATTGTTTTTTAATAAGTTTAAATCCCATTCCCAGCCATAATTAATTAGAAAATTTGCTTTAATTCCACCAATGCCAAATTTTTGTCTAGTAGTAAAGGGTAATAACTCCTTAGGAAAACAACTAGATTCAGTGTTTCCTAAGACTAATATTTCACAGTTTTCTTTTGTTAAAAGCATAACTGAGTCAATGCAAGCTTTTGTAAATGCTTCTTTTTGATCACTAGGACGTTTTGTGTTATCTATTGTAAATCCATAAAAGGTTACTTCATGAACATTTTCTTTTTGACATAATTTGAAAACTTCTAATCCTGGATTTATTCCGTGGTCATAGCCTTTATCTTTGCTCAATTCATTAGATAAAGCCCAGCGTCTATTGCCATCTGGAATAATACCTATATGTTTTGGTATTCGCATAATTTTATTTCACCTCTTATAATTAATATCATTTTTAAAAGTATAACCAAATAATCTTAAAAAATACACACATCTGAAAAAAGCGCGAAGCGCAACCAAGAACTTCTCGCCTTAAAAAAAAGTGCGAAGCACAACCAAGAACTTATCACATCTGAAAAAAGCGCGAAGCGCAACCAAGAACTTCTCACCTTTAAAAAAAGTGCGAAGCACAACCAAGAGCTTATCACATCTGAAAAAAGTGCGCTAGCACAATCAAGATCATTTCACAAATGAAAAAACACGCACAGATAAAAAAAGCACGAAGTGCAAATAAGAACTTTTCACTGCTGAAAAGAGTGCGAAGCACAATTAGAAACTTATTAAGCTAAGCGCAACCAAGAACTTTTTAGAAATAAAAAACCTAAGTATAAGAAGGGGATCTTATACTTAGGTTTCGTCATTTTTTATACAAAATGACTATTGTTATTTAAAAGGGATAAATAATAATTAACTACTTTATACATATTATTATAAGCTTACAATGTGTCAAAATTATGTCTGAGAAATAAAAATATAAAAAGATACTATTTTATTTAATGAATGATAGTGTTAGAATTAGTATAATTTAAATTATTAGTATAAACAAAGGAGGAAGATGAAAATGACGGCAATTTTAATAAAAGCATTTAGCTTTATTTTTATTATTGTTATAGGATATATTTTTAAAAAAATAGGTATTTTTGGACCCAAGGACTATAAAATTGTTACTAAAATTATTATGAATATTACTTTACCATGTGCTCTTATTACAGGATTTGCAAATTTTAAAATGGATACATCTATGCTTTTTATTATATTAATTGGATTTTTAAGTAATATTATTATGTCGCTTATAGGCCTTATTTTAGCAAAAAATAAAGACAATAAAGAAAAGGCTTTTAATATGATAAATATTGCAGGATATAACATAGGATGTTTTACGCTTCCATATGTGCAAAGTTTTTTAGGCTCATATGCTGTTGGAATTACAAGTTTTTTTGATATTGGAAATTCAATTATGTGTACAGGCGGTACTTATGCTATTGCATCAGGTGTTGCAGGGGCAGATAATAAACAAAGTATTAGAGGATTTCTTAGGAAAATTTTCTCATCTGTCCCCTTTGATACATATTTACTTATGTTCATAGTCACAGTAACAGGTATTAAATTGCCAGAGGTTATATATAATGTAACTTCAAATTTAAGTGCTGGAAATGCTTTTTTGTCCATGCTTATGATAGGTATGGTTTTCGAATGTAATTTTCATAAAGAGCAGCTAGTTAAAGTCATGTCTATTTTAAGTATACGTTATTTGTTTGCAATGATATTTGCATCAATTATTTATTTTTTTATACCATTTTCAATAGAAATAAAGCATGTTTTGGTAATATTAGTATTCGGGCCAGTTCCAGTTCTTGCACCTGTATTTACTGGATTATGTGGATGTAATCAAGGACTAGCAGGGGTGATAAATTCTTTATGTATCCCTATAAGCATTATTATTATTATTACTTTATTATTATTCTTTTGGCAAATAGCATAAAAAGATATTAATTGTAAATCAGTGGTCTTTTACTTTAAATTTAATGTTTACACTAATAGAGGCTGTTTTAAAATAGCCTCTTTTTTTCGAAACAATGCATTTTTATTCAATTCAATATCGTATTTTTATACTATTTTATAAAAAAATATTGTGCTGAGAATAAGTTGTACTCAGCTGTTAAAATTTAACTTTCAAAAAAGCGTAGACTACTCCCTTGGTGCATTAGTTAATTTTCAGAATATTCCATACAAGCACTGAAATTTAAGCAATATTTAAAATTGTTCTATTGTAAATGGCTTGTTCAGCCAATTTCCTTAATAAAGTTGCTCTACCGGTAGGTACAAAAAATTCTTCTGCATGCTGAAGCATACCCTTTACTAAACGAAATATATCTGCCATTTTGAGAAATATTTCT
>Ga0302140_10005943_pt1 | contig 15348 bp, 22 predicted proteins | sample I_Bog_E1_1_FD_202095 | JGI IMG/M metagenome (GOLD analysis project Ga0302140, IMG submission 202095) | Peat permafrost microbial communities from Stordalen Mire near Abisko, Sweden - I_Bog_E1_1 | ecosystem: Environmental > Terrestrial > Soil > Wetlands > Peat | place: Sweden: Abisko, Stordalen...
TTGCTTAAAAAATTTTTATAAAGAAAAAAAAAATTTGTTTTTTTCAAATTAATCAAAAATTATAAATAAAATCTTTGGAAATACATCTATCATCATATAAATCGTTTATAAATACTTTCTAATTGTTTAAAAACTGAAATAATTTTTGTTTAAAAAATATTTCATAACAACCAAAATATAATTTAAAAAAATTAGAATCTTTCAAAACTCTCATAATGGCTGAATCAAAAAAGGCTACCTTGGGCTACTGGGGCTTCCGTGGTGCGGCTCAATGCTTGCGAAATCTTGCTCACTATTTGAACATTCCCTTCGAAAACAAATTATACACCGATCCAAACGTCTGGTTCCAACAAGACAAACCGTCATTGAAATCTGATTTTCCCAATTTGCCTTATTTGGTTGATGGTGATAAAGTTATCACAGAATCAGAAGCCATAGCAGTTTATTTTGTATTCAAGAGTGGTAAACTAGATCTTTTGGGGAGTTCAGCAGATGAAAGAGTTAACTTGGCTCAAGTTCGAGGTGTGTATGTAGACATGAGAAAAGAATTCTTCGAAATCATTTTTAATAAGGCAGTTCCAGATGTCCATAAGGCATTCGAAGAGAAAGTTTTACCAAAGCTGGTTCTTTTGTCGAAACATTTGGGAACCAATGAATTTTTGATTGGTAAATTGTCTTGGCTTGATTTCTCCCTTGCCGAATCTGTAGCTTTGATCAAACATCAAGATGGGGACTGGCTGGCTAGTTTACCAAACTTGAAGGATCATTCTGAAAGAGTTCAAGGGCTGCCTGGAGTAAAAGAATATTTGGCTTCAGGGGATCACCCGAAGTTGTTCATGAACCCGGCCTCTGTTCATGAAAAAATTAAAATTTAAAAAAGACATGAAATAGAAAAACTAAAAGAAAACATTTAAATTACCTAATTTTTTCAAAAAAGCTTAATTTTTTAATAAAACCTTGAAAAATTAAGAAAACAATTCAGTTTATGTCAAAATTATCCTGATATTTAAAGAAACAAATTTTTTAACGCTTTTAATTCAAATTATGCTTGGGTGCAAAAATTTGGATGCGGTTATTAATTTCTTTAAAATTCGAAACAATGTTTTCTTTCATTGAAATGTACTAAAAATAGATGAATGCAGAAGTTGGACATCAACAAATTTTAATCTTTTTTTGTTTTTTTTTGATTTTCGTTAAATTATCTGGATGAACCTCACACAACTTGAACATTGATACAAATTTTGTTATTATTATAATGTGTTGGAATTGCAATCTCAAAAGAAATTTCATTTTAAACTTATTTAAGAGATTTTAGAAATTAATTCTCAAACGAAGAATATTGATTAATTTTCGAATCCAAATTCATTTTGTTTTCTTCATCTTCTATTTCAAACCTTTGTTCTGAAGCTTCCTTCGCAGATTCTAATGTTTTCCTCCACGTTTTCGGTTGTGTACCAGCATTGATCCTTGCAAAAATAATTCTCATTATTTTATCCCTATCTTCTAGATCCAATTCTTTGATTCTTATTCTTTTTTCTTTAACTTGTGAATTTTTTTCCGAGCCTGCCAACGAAGACTTCGAAGATTTTGAAATATCAGGTAAATTTAATAGATTTTGCTCTTTTTTTCTATCTTGAACTTCTTTGCTCACTTGATCCCAGGCTTCCAGGAAAAACTCTTCCAGATCTGATCTTTGATCAAGAATCATTTGCACTAAGCATTTCAGGGTTTTTATTTCTTTGTTTTTCATTTTGATTTGTTCTCTTAGAGCTTTTTATATATTTCAATAAAAAAAATTTTTTTTTTTTTAAATTACATTTTATTTGATATTCAGATTCATAAATGTTTTTGGCGTTATTATTCTTCAAGATTTCCAATTCTTTGGTGAATTTCACGACCTCTGAACTGATGTATTTCTTTAAATAATCAATTTTTTCGTTGAGTTTCTTTATCTTCATCGTTTGTTTATGGTTTATCGTCTTGAAATCCTTCATGACTCCATGATTTGTCTGCATCTTTTGTTTCATCCCCAAATTGTCTTTCGTTATTGAGAACCGGTCAATTTTTATAAATTCCACCTCCAATTTTTGTAAACTTAACTGTTTATTCAATTTTTCGTTTTGATCCTCCACCAATTTTTCTGAATCCATGGCTTCTTTTTCAGCTGAAATTCTTGCCTTTTCTTCTATTGTCGTCTTTTGGAATTTATATTTGTTGTCTTTTTTATCTCGTTTTTGCGAAAACATCTTTTCCAATTTTTTTATCTCCTCACAATGGATTTCTTCTAATTCTTTGTATTTCTTTTCAAAGCATGCGATTTGCTCATGGTATTGCTTTTCTCTATCAGGATACCCTGAGATATCCGCGAACTTTTGCACCAAATCCTCAATTTCTTTATCTTTTTTCGCAATTTCATCGGCTTGGCTCTTTTTAATAGCTTAGTAAAAATATTTTTTTTATTATGATTTTTTTTTTTTTATTAACATGAAAATTCTTTCATTTTTTCCTCTGTCAATTTATTTAAAATGTCATCATTTTGAATTTTTTCCTGATCCAGATTTTTCATCGTGTTCTTAAAAGAATAGATAACGTCTTCGGTCTGTTTTTGGAGGCCATAAGATTCCACCTAAAAAAATATTTTCTATTTAATGAAACAAATTTTATTTTACATCAAAATTCGCAACTTCTTTTAATTCAAGTTCAGCTCCATCGACTTCATGTACTCTGTTTAAGGGATTTAAAGAAAAATTAAAATTTTGGAGGCTACAATTCAAAGTGTCGTTTCTTTATTTGAGTGATCAAAGTCAAAAGATTAGATGTATCACTTATTGATGATGTTTTATAAAGCATTTTAGTGATAAAAAAATAATGGTACAGTTTTTCCAAAATCTTCTCTTCGATCAGTTCCCACATTTCTTCAGTAATCACATCGGATTTTTTGCCACCTTTTTTAGCCATTTTTTAAGAAAAATATAAAATTCTTTATTTGAAAACAAAATTAAAACGGAAAAAAAATAAAAATTTTTGTTTTTTTATATTATTTTTGGAAAATTAAAAAACAAAACATTCTTAAATCTATATTCTTTAATAATTCTGATAAAAAAAGACAAAACTTATTCTTCCAAACCCTCATCATCACTATCATCATCTGCCCTGATGAAATTCGCACTTAGACCTGCTTTCTTCTGAAATGAGTGGTTATTCCACAATTCCTTCTGATAAAAAGATTTCAACTCTTCATTAGGTTGAAACATGGAAAAATTGCTTGAAACGGAGGATTCTTTCTCATTGAAGGTGTCTAAACTCAGAAAATATGAAAAATAATTTCTTTTAATTAAGAAACCTCCTGTATATTTAAAATTTTCACGGTTGATTTCAAATTCTTTAGTGGTTTCACCAAGCATTTTGCTTTGTTCCTTTTTGACTGCCAACTCATTGAAATTGTTTTCGGTTCTTTTTTTTGACCCACTGCTTTCAATCAAATTATTAATGTTGATGTTGTTATTATTCAAGTTATTATATCTTGAGTTGAAATTTGAAGAAAAATTTGATGTTTTCTCAAACTCAAGCGCTCTGGGCTTGAATTGGGAGCTTTCATTATTATTATCCTTTTCTAAATATTGCGACTCCACATTCAAAAAGGTCGGTGATTTTGCATGATCTGTTAAATTATCTTCCTTTTTTCTTTCCTTTATTACCTTGCCCATACCATCCCCATTACTAAAGTATTCTTTTTCCATTGTATGATCTTTTGCCTTAGAAATGCTATCTTCATAAAATTTATCGTTATATTTTTCAGAACTCATAAAATTTTGTGAATTCGACAAATATTCGGCGTATTTATGGTTTTCCTCTTCTGAAGTATTCCTTAAGCCAAATTCCTCTTTGGATTCAGCCTCCTCGTTCTTTCTTTGGTGGTATTTCTTGTAAAAATTATTCAATTTTTTGTGGTGATTCACCATGTCTTTGATTTTCGACCCCACTTTCTTCAAATATTTCGGCATATGTGTTGTCGAAGAGACGTTTCTTTGTGAATCAGGACTAGTCAACTTTTGTGGGGGTGAAAATGACCTTTTTTTCTCTTGTTTTTCAGGTTTTTCAAAAAACTTTTCGTTCTTTTCGAAATTTTTTTCATGTTTTTCTTGATTTGAAGAGAAATCATCTTCTTCAAAATTCGTGTTTTTGAAAACTTTTCGCCTTTTTTATAATTTTAAGAGCTGGAAACAAAAAATATTTTGATTTTATATACATTTCAGTATCATCAAGATGATGTTTTGTGTGAAAAGGGCTTGGTTTTTTCATGAAAGCATGTTTTATTTCAGTTATCTTTCATATAAAACTTAATAATTAAACAATGAATTTCTAGTTCCAAACCTTCGGTGTAACAGAATAATTCAGCAGTTTGTTTTGGGAGTCCGTTTTTGAAAGATTATAAATTTTGAAGGGTTTTTTTTCTTTTTTCTCAGTTGGTGGGGGGTTTGGTTTTTTTTGATGAGGAGGTAATTTTTTGCATTGGCAAGAGGTCATTTCATTTTCAAATTTGTTATTTAATTTGCTGATTTCTTGCTGAATTTTCATAATATCATCTTTAATGATGGAGTCTTGAAGACTGTTGGCCGAATGTTGAGTGTTGGTGATGTTGTCTTTTGATTGAGAATAAAAAAAAATTAAAAGGGGGGAAATTTTTTGAAAATTACTGGCAATTTTCTTAACTTTTTGTAATATTTCGGAGTTGTCATAGATTTTTTTTATGAAATCTATCCCGATTATTAAAATGTTTTCAATGAGCTGATGGTGTTTATCAACGGTGAAATGTTTCAAATAATCTCTGATGTATTTGTTAGATTTAAAAACTTCCATTTTAATTCAAATTAATTATGCTATTTTCAAAAAAATTAAAGAAATAAAAAACAGAATGAAAAAAATTAAAAAATCATGTTTTTTTCTTGTTTCTAAAAGATTTTTATATAGCTATTTTACCCCTTAATCTCCCTGAACTTTTTAATTTATATTTTCCTAAAAAAACTTTATTAATTTTCTACTTTTTATTGCAAATATTTTAAAACAAAATAAAAAATTTTAAACGTGACAGGTGTATTAATCATATTTTTCTGTTTCAAAAGAAATAAAAAAGAAGACTAAATGATAAAAACTGAAGGAAATATAAAATTTATCAATGACTAACAAAAAATATTTAAAGTAATTTATTTTTTAAATATGAACAACAAAATCTAGTAAAAAAAATCTGAATGTCTGAAAGGATAAAAAAAAAACCTTTGCAAAAATTATAAAAAAGAATTAAAATTATAGTTTGTTATTTTTCCCTCCAAAATCGCCCCCTTCTTTTGACAAAAAAAAATATTAAATCTGAAAAATCTTCGACTTAATTTCAAATGAAAAAAATTAATTTGAATTAAATTTTCAAAAAAACAAAAAAAATAAATTTTTTCGAGGAGAAAATAAAAAAATGAACCCGAACCCAAGCATGCAGGAATATTTCCAAAACATCAGTAACCTCCGACCTGCTTTTTTAAATTTCTTTCTTTTTCAAGTAAAATCAGAAACAGACTCTAAAATCCAATCCACCAAACCAGATCTGACGACCATTTCTCAACCTCCAACCCAACAAACTCCAATTTCCACCAAACGCAATTGCAATTGTAAGCAATCCAAATGCATCAAACTATATTGTGAATGCTTCAACAGTAATGTTTTCTGTGATTCTGGATGCAATTGTGTTGACTGTCTGAACAATGATACCAATCAAGTTTCTAAATATAAAGAGACAATAGTTGATTTTTTTTTAGCAATACAGGGAAAAGGCTATCAAATATACACTCAACCGCAATCCAAACGCGTTTCAACCGAAGATTGCCAATACCCCTACGAATGAAAACAAATCTCTTGATATTCCGATTAATTTCATTAAACATAGCAAAGTATTATTTTTGTAAATATTTTTCCTTTGTTTAATTTTTAAATTTTAGTTAAAATTTTCGAATTTTTTTTGAAATGCATCGTAAAAATAAATGCGGTGTTTTAATTAATTTAAAAAAATTTATCTTTTCTTAAGTAATATTTCATAATCTATATACGAAAATTTTTTTAAAATAAGGGATGTGCTTGTAAAAAATCAGGGTGCATGAAAAAATATTGCGAATGCTACCAAGCCAAAATTGCGTGTTCGGAAATATGTAAATGTTCTGATTGGTAAAAAAAAAAATGAAATGAATATTTTTAATTTTTTTTTACAGTCACAACAAAGTTGGGATGTCCGGTCAATTTTATAAAAGCTCCCCAAATCGAGAAGATGAAATTCCCAACAAAAATTCATTTCTTTGTAATTTTAAAATAACAAAAAATGAAAAATGAACGATTTTTTCCTAAATCTAAGTTAAGTTGCTTTTGGCTCAAGATGAAGGACATTTATTCAATATTTTAAATGAGAAGATTGTTTGGAATAACAATGATAACCCTTCTATTGAAATAAACAAAAAGCAAGCCAGTTTGTCTCTGTTAGATATTGAAGAAGCATGTAACAAATTTTACAATATCATCAACCAATCGGAAGAAAAGTTTTTAAAAAACACCTCAGAATATCCTGATTTCTTAATAAATAAAAAAAAGATTGAAAATTCCCCAATCCAATTAAAAAATCTGACTGAGTCCCTTTTTAATAATGATAATGAAAACATTAAAGAGGAAACCCATCATGAGAAAATTGATGAAAAAAATAACAATGACAGTGAATTATTATGTGAAGATGAAGTAAAAATTATTATTTTTTTATAGAAATGAGAAATATTGTTTAGAAATTAGAAAATATTGAAGATAAGGGCACGACGAAAATGGAATTAGAAGAGGATAATGAAAATTGTGAAGCTAAAAAAGGAGACAACTCTAAAACACTCAATAATGATAAAAAAGGATTTTTAGAACGAAAACAGCAAAAATTTTCCTTCTTTGAAATAAAGAAAAGGCTTGTTTTGAAAGAATTCATTAATATATTAAAAAACATAGATTAAATGTTGAAAATTATGCAAATGAGCTAAATTTCATAGGTTTGTAAATAGTTTGTTTTTTCGTGCTAATTGTTGAAATATCTAAAGCTTCCTTTATTTTTTCCATCGATTGTCGAATTGATTTTAATTTCTCCAAGATCAATGCATCTTTATCGGTAGAGTTTCCTTTGAAATCTATGAATTCAAAAGCAAGAGGCTTAGATTTTTTAGGTTTTTTGACTGAATTTTTTTCTTTTGGATATTTTTCATCATAACAGGTCATTTCATTTTCAATATTTATTTTTGAAAATAAAGGGTAATTTTGTTCCTTCACATCGTTTGTTATTAAAAGAGATTCCTCCTCGAGAAAATCGCTGTCGTTTATGTTTACAATGATTTCTTCGTCTTTGTTCATTAAATTTGAAAAGAAAGAAAAATCGCTAAAAATGAAATAAAAACTAATTTTTTAAGAGAAAAAAAAACATAAAAATATTGGTTTTTTCAGAAAATAATAAAATTAGCAAATTTAGTTTTATAAATTTTCCAAAATTGAATTTAAAAACCAATATTTTTCATATTTTTAAAAATTGTTTATCCCTAAATAAAAACCACATTTTAAAATTTTGGCATTCTAAAAAAAAATCCTAAAATTTTAACAAAAACTTGAAATATCATTCCTTCCAATAATGAGCGAATTTCTTAAAAATGATATATTCGACGTTTTCCAACCGAACACCTTGAAGCGAAAATTCCCTCAAGGGAACTCTGCATCGCAAAAAAAAGTAAAACTTGATGTCGATTCATCTTCTGCAAGCAACCCAATGAAGAAATTGGAAGAAAATCTCGCTGAAATAGTAAATGAGAAAGTAGAAGATTCTGAAATGGAGGAAGAGAAAGATCCAGATGCGAAAGATATAAACGAGAAGGAAAAAGAGCTCCAAAAAAAGTATATGCTCGAAAAATTCGACATTGATATCACAACTGAGGATTTCGGGTGTTTGCATGAAATAGTTGCTCCTAAGGGATATCAAAGGAAAGGTTTTAAAGAATGAGATAACAATTTTATATTTTGTTTAAAATTTAAGCGAAAAAACAAAACCCTCCTGCCAAAGAATATCCATTCTCATTGGATCCTTTTCAAAAAACTGCAATTGAATGTTTGGAACTGTATGAGTCTGTGTTGGTGGTACCTCTAAAACTTTTACTAGAGTCATTAAGAAAATTTAGGCTGCACACACTTCTGCTGGAAAAACTGCGGTAGCTGAATACGCAATTGCCATGGCTTTGAGAGATAAACAAAGAGTCATTTACACATCTCCAATTAAAGCCTTGAGCAATCAAAAATATCGAGAACTGAGCAACGTAATAAACAATTTTCTATCTGCGAAAAATTTTTTGTTCTTCATAGGAATTTGGAGATGTTGGCTTGATAACTGGTGATGTTAGCATCAACCAGAATGCATCTTGCCTGGTGATGACGACTGAAATCTTCAGAAGCATGCTATACCGAGGGTCTGAAATAATTCGTGAGGTAGCATGGGTCATTTTCGATGAGGTGCATTATATGCGAGATAAAGAAAGAGGGGTTGTTTGGGAGGAAACCATCATTTTGACTAGTCCCAACATAAAATATGTTTTTCTTTCTGCCACGATTCCAAACGCCCGTGAGTTCGCTGAATGGATATGCACCATAAAAAAACAAGTTTGTCATGTTGTCTACACTGATTTAAGACCAGTTCCTTTACAACATTACTTGTTTCCAACAGGGGGTGAAGGGATCTACTTGGTTGTAGATGAAACAGGCAAATTTAGAGAAGAGAACTTTAATAAGGCATTGGCGGTACTAGGTGAAGGAGTGGAGATGAATTTGGGAGATAAAAGGAAGAAAAAGAAGCCAACCGAAGGAGCTGATTTGTTCAAAATTATCAAGATGATCATGGAGAAAAAGTTTGACCCGGTCATAATTTTCAGTTTTAGTAAAAAGGAGGTGGAGGGATATGCTATGGCGATGACGAAGCTGGATTTAACGACCGAAGAAGAAAAAGAAAATATTGCAAAGGTCTATGAAAGTGCAATGGATTGCCTTGCAGAGGAAGATAAGCTTCTTCCCCAAGTAAATATCTGAACTTTTACCAAAATTGATTTTTTTTATCTTTCTTTAGATTCAATTAATGCTCCCTATCCTAAAAAAAGGCATTGGCATCCATCACGGGGGGTTGCTGCCCATAGTCAAAGAAGTAATAGAAATTCTCTTCCAGGAGGGTTATATCAAAATTTTATTCTCCACTGAGACCTTTTCCATGGGGTTGAACATGCCTGCAAAAACAGTGGTTTTTACGTCGATAAGAAAGTTCGATGGAGAGAATTTCAGATGGATTGGAGGAGGAGAGTACATACAAATGAGTGGGAGAGCAGGGAGACGTGGAAAAGATGATCGAGGGATGACAATTTTGATGATCGATGAAAAGATGGAACCTGATATCGCGAAGAATATTTTAAAAGGATGTGCGGACCCTTTGAACAGCAGTTTCCATTTGCACTATAACATGTTGCTGAATTCAATGAGAATTGAAGACACAGACCCTGAATATATCATAAGAAGGAGTTTCCATCAGTTCCAAAATGACAAAGCTTTGCCAGAAATGAGAAAAAGATTGAAGGAACTTCAAAACGAAAAGAAACAAATAAAAATCGACAAAGAGAAAGTCATTGCTGAAGTTTATGAGCTCAATCAGCAAATTAAATTGGTAATATTATAAGACTATTTTATTATTCCTTTTTTTGGACCTATTTGCTTTGGGACAGTATCAAGAAAAAATCAAAAAAATCATTTGCAAACCTGAATATATGCTCCCTTATCTTTCCATTGGTAGATTAGTGCTTGTGAAGAAAGGGGAAGAAGATTGGGGATGGGGAGTCTCTATAAATTTCACACAGAAAAAAATGACTTTCCAAACAAAGCAGAAAAATAAAAATGCAGGTCCATTACCTTCAGGTTTCTTATAGTTTATTTAATTTTACTAAACATTTTTTAAAGAACAAATGTATATTGTTGATGTCATGCTTCATATGAAACCTCGAAACAAAAATGAAGATCCAGGACCTGCTCCGTTTGATGAAGAGGGAACAATGGAGGTGATACCGATGCTTCTTGACAATATTTATGAATTGAGCAGCATTAGAATTGAATTGCCTGATGATCTTACCATAAAGGAAAACAAATCGCTTGTTAAAGATACATTGAAAGAGGTACAAAATCATATAAAATAATAAAAAATTCTCAATTATGTTAGATCTTGAAGCAATTCAATAATGTCCCTGTCATTAATAAAAAAGAGATGAAGATCGAAAATTTGGAGTTAGACAAATGCATTGAAAAGAAAGAAAAACTGCATAAAGAAAAAGACGATTTGATCAAAGAAATACCTGCCTCTTCACTTGAAGTAATTATTTTATTCTTAATAATTATTCTTATTAATTTATAGAAAAATCTGAAAATTTATGAAAAAAAACAAAAAATCAATAAAACTCTCACCCTTTTGCAAAGTCAAATTGAGAACTCTGAAAAAATGGTGTTAGAGGATGACTTAAAATGCATGAAAAGGGTTTTGCGAAGGCTTGAATTCACCAACAAAGATGATATTGTGCAGCTAAAAGGCAAAGTAGCCTGCGACATTTCTGCCTGCGATGAAATCTTGATAACCGAATTAATGTTTGCGGGCATGTTCAATGAGATGGTTGCAAATGAAATTGCCGGACTTTTATCTGCTTTGGTTCATGATGAATCAGCAAACAATGAAAAAACCGGGATAAAACAAGAAAATTTGGCTAAACTTTATGGTGTTTTGTTGGAACATGGTAGAAGAATAGTTAAGATTTACAATGAATCAAAGATAAATATTGATGAGGTTCTAAAATTTTATTGAAAATTATAAAAATTTTTAAAAACAGAATGAATATCTTAACGCGATTAAACCACAATTGGCAGATATCACATATTCTTGGTGTAACGGAGCCACCTTTGGAGAAATATGTAAAATGTCTGATGTTTTCGAAGGGAGCATTATAAGATGTATGAGAAGGTTGGATGAAATGCTGAAACAATTGGCTGATGCTTCGAAAACCATTGGAAATATAGTAATTTTAAAAGAGCTTTATTTTCAAGATTATAACTTGAATTTTATAGGAATTGGAAAGTAAATTCACAGAAGCATCAAAAATATTGAAAAGAGGGATAGTCTTTGCTGGGTCATTGTATTTGTAGAAAAAAAAAGAACTGTGAAATTATAAAAATTTTCATTGAAAGAAAAAAATTTAACTTTAAGGAAAATGTTTAAAAAAATGATTTTTTGCCCCCCAAAAAATAGAAAATATAAAAATAATTATTTGCAAATTTTTACAAATCAAAAAAAATTTGTTTTTAATTATCGAAAAATTGTAAAATGCTATTTGATTTTATATACCGCAAAGAAAATGCTTCTTTCGAAATATGTGACTATGTTCATCACGCAGACCACCTTGAATACATTATGTCCATCAAAAACTCAAGTAATATCGAAGCCTATCGTTTTTCCTTCAAGTTCAGTGAATTGCAAGCTTTGCATAAGCAACTTTCTGACCTAAAACCATTGAATTTACCTTCATTTCCTTCAAAAACTCAGTTTTGCGGTAAATCTCTTGAGGATATTCACAAAAGAGGACATCTGATCGAGGTCTATTTCAAGAAATTAACTGAAATTACTGAGAGAAAGCCCCAATTGATCTTTGAACAATTCCTCAGAGAAAAGATCATAGGCCTCAAAACCGTGAAGAAAAATGATACAATAATTGAAAATATCATGGAGAGAGGGAAATCAATAATTTATGAAAGAACTGCAAATAGTTCGATATTCTCTGGCAAGGAATATGTGATAGAGGGGGAAATACCTCGATCAAAGAGTGAGTTTCATAATTATGATGATAATGTTTTCGATATCAAAAAACCCAACAGGAAACTTATTAAAAAACCAGAGAAAAATTCGGATAACTGGTGGAATAATTTATCCAGGTTTTTTGGTTGTTATAAAGAACTATAAAAAAATTAGAAAAATTCTATCGTTTCTTTGACTTCTGTTTATTTTATAATTTAATGTTTTTTTTTTATGAGGAAAAACAAAATTATTGGAAATAGCTCTTTATTTAAAATGCAATTTCATAAAAAATTTTTAATTAAATATTTCCCAATTTAGATGAAATTTTTTCTCAAGCTTGCATTGATTTTAAAAACAATTTTTTTTTATGTTAAGAAGTTATTTTTCGATGGAATAATTTTTATCAATTAAAACATTAAAAATCAAATTAAACAAGAAAATTTCCAACAGCTCAAAACTCTAATGACCTCCTCCTCATATATTCCTGTAACTCAACCGAATTTTCTTTCAAAATTCTCCAAAGTGTCGCAAACATCTCTTGAATGGTCTAAAATCGAATATCATCTCCAATTGACTCTTGGTTCAACTTGTGCTGTGGTCACAAATTTATGGTCTATTGCCTCAGGAAACAATTCATATAATTTCGAAAAAAATAACAAAGGGTTGCTGACTTTAGATTGTTGGCTTGAAACGAATGTCTTGGATGAAAACAACCGATTAGAAAAAGTTTGTTTGAAGGGTTTCGATTTTCCACCAGGGGGGTTGTTGTTCCCCACAGGCCAAATTAAATTGGGGGACTCACAATTCGGCAAAAATAAGATTTATGAGTTTTTATTGCTCAGAATTGCAGTTGGCAAATCCTATTGCATCCCAGCAAGCAATACCAATAAGGACAAATATAAGCTTCCCTATGGATTTGATAGCATTTATCTATTCAATGAGGATTCAAATGATATTGAAAACGCGTTCAAAAATGACTATATTCTGTTTGATAACTCTCAGGTCCTTCCAAGCTATATTGTTCATTTCGAACTTGACCCCAAAAAAGAAGAGGCGATTACAGTAAATTTTTTTTAAGACTTTGTATTAAATTTATGCAATTGTTTTAGCCTCCTTTATGTGAGCTTTGCAAGGAGACTAAAGCGAATGTTTATTGTAAAGCAGATGACATTTGTTTATGTTATGATTGTGATGAAGAACATCATGCAAAAGGAGGAAAACTCGTGAGTAGGCATCAAAGGGTTCCAGTGCATGAAGTAAACGATATCATGATTTGTAGATATAAATAAAATTTTCTTTATAAGAAACCAAAAACATTCGGTGAATGTTCTCAACATGGTGAATCAAAACTTGAACTATTTTGTAATGTTTGCCATGTTGCAATCTGTGTATATTGCAAAATAAACGGCTCTCATTCAGTCGGTGAAACTGCCAACCATCCTGTGGTTAAGATAACAGACGCTTATTCAAAGGCAATCGCAGAATCTCGTGAAGTAGACCCCTTGCTCGAGAAACGAAAAAGCCAATTGTCTGATTTACTATCGCAAATCGATTTCAAAATCAAAGAAATCAATAAGAGCTCAAGTTTCATCGAGGAACGCATCTATCAGATCCTCCAAGAAGCCTTGATTCAACTCCAAGAAGAAACTCATAAAAAAATGACATATTTGATAGGTGACCAATTAGAATTGAAGCGGCAATATGAGCAAATCCAATGGTTAGAGTCCTTTCTAAAATACCAGCAAGAAATCCTACATCCTTCAGATTATTTAAACAATTGGGGTCGACATTTAGTCCTCAGAAATGAAATTTTAAGCCTCAGCAATATCCCTATAATGACAAATGTGCAGGCGGATATCAGATTAGAGGGGAAGCTCGCAGTGGTTTCTGATTCAAATACCAGGAAGAAAAATGAAGAAAACAGTTATTTTTCACCTGAAAAATCGTCTTATGAAGGAGATGGGTTATTTTTTTTCTCATTAATTATCATTAATTCTTTTTAATAGAAGTCAATTGACGAACTCAAGATTAAGGACAAATATGTTTAATAAACATAATATTTCTGAGAAAAACGGCAAAATTCTCAAATCTTCAGTCCATTCGAAAACTGGTGGCACTCTCATCATTTCACAGACACTTGATAAATCTCCTGTCTTTAGTAATAAGGAATCGGTTGACATGTTTCCTCCGCAAGAACTCACAAAGTAATTGATTTTAATCTAATATATATTTGATTTCTTAACAGAGCCCCATCTCAAACCCTGAGCGTTAGACCTGATTTTAATTTAAATAACTTGAATTCTAGCAAAAAATCCAGTCTTCGTCCTTCGAGTTCTCAAAACGTTGACATGAATCCCGATTACATTAGCAGTCCTGATAAAAGCTCTCCTGAGAAAAGCACTAACTCAATGACAGATTCCAAATATTCTACAACAAACAAGATTTTCAAGCCTGCTATTAATAAGTATCAACAAGCTCAATCTCATTTGATCGAGGAGAACGAAGATGAAGAGGAAAACGATCAAATTGAAGAAAACGCTGTGGTTTTAAAGGGAAAAGGGAATTTTTATGGAGGTGATGGAACTTTTGAAACTCCGACAATAATATCCTATAACCTTTCAAGCGATGCCAAAGATAAGCAAAACATAATGAAAAACAAAAATCTTGACAGAAAGGCACCTATTATCTTACAGAAAGTATTCAAGGGATCAACGATCCTATCTTCAGAAAAAGAAGTGTCGACTCTTTATTTGAATCTTCCTGGGTTTTTGCAATACGATACTGAATTGATCTTTTCGTTGCAAAAGGATAAAACTTTCGATGCTTTCGAAAGAAATCTGTCAAATTATAATAAATGTCCAATGGTGGTTTTGGTTTATTTCTCAGGGGAAAAATTCGGGGGGTTTGCAAACGAAGCTTGGGACCTTTCAAAAACAAGGAATTTTGGGGATACGAAAAGTTGTTTTCTGTTTAATTTGAAGAAAGATGCGAAAATCCCTTGCATGAAAAATGCGAACACTTGTCTTTTCTCGAATGGAAACGGAGTTTTTGGCTTTGGAGGCACTGATTTGGTGTTTGCTAATGATTTTGAACGATGTTCGTCGGAATTGGAAAATTGTTTTACCTTCAATTTGCAAGGAAAGTCAGATGAAAGTAAGACTTTGTTGGCTGGAGTTATGACTTTCAAGCCAGAAAATTTGGAATTCTGGGCTTTGACACAGCTGAGATCAAGCATGGATTTTTAAATATATAATAAAAGATAATTTGTATATTATGAAAAAAATTAAACACTATTGTTTTCAAAAAATTTAAATCCAATCTAATATCTATTTTTTTTTTTTAATTTAATACCTGGCCCCAAGATTTTTTGTCAAAAAGTATCAAAATTAAAAATTTTCAAAAAGTCCTAATAGAAATTTTTTTTAAATTTTTTTTTC
>Ga0302140_10005944_pt1 | contig 15346 bp, 11 predicted proteins | sample I_Bog_E1_1_FD_202095 | JGI IMG/M metagenome (GOLD analysis project Ga0302140, IMG submission 202095) | Peat permafrost microbial communities from Stordalen Mire near Abisko, Sweden - I_Bog_E1_1 | ecosystem: Environmental > Terrestrial > Soil > Wetlands > Peat | place: Sweden: Abisko, Stordalen...
GATGCCGCACTTTCTTGCGGTGCTGAATACCGATGGCGATCCGCAAGGGCTGATCCGGCATGGTAACGAGCGGGTGCTGCGGGCCCGGTTCAACGATGCGCGGTTTTTCTGGGAGACGGACCAGAAGCGGTCGCTACTGGATCGGCTGGAACTGCTGCGGCACGTCACTTTCCAGAAGGACCTGGGCAGCTACTACGAGAAGACGCTGCGGGTGCAGCGTTTGTGCAGTTGGCTGAGCGAGATCATCAAGCAAAGTGGGATGCCGATTCGTGCCGGCGTGATCCACAAAGCGGTGTGCCTGGCGAAGACGGACTTGACCACCGAATTGGTGAAGGAGTTCACCGAGTTGCAAGGCATTGTCGGCGGCCTGTATGCGAGGGTGCAGGAACTTGATTCGAGCTTGCCCGAAGGGACGCGATTGGCTATCGCGGATGCGATCTACGATCATTACAAACCCGAGTCCACTGAAGACGAGGTGCCGCGGTCGATCGAGGGTGCCGTGCTTTCGATCGGTGACAAAGCGGATACGATTGCTGGAATGTTTGCGCTGGGGCTGGTTCCAAGCGGGTCGAAGGATCCCTTTGCTCTGCGGCGGCAAGCGAATGCGATCGTGAAAGTGATCGCGGAGAAGAAACTGCCGCTCCGGCTGAATGACCTGATGCGGGACGCGCGTGCGGGCTACCAGGGATCGGAAGCGGAGAAGAAGTTCGTTGACGAAGAAACATTTGCCGAGTCGGTGCGTGCGTTCTTCCGCGAGCGGCTGGAGTTTTATCTGAAGGATGTACGAGGATATGCGTATGATGTGGTGAAAGCTGTGCTGGCAGCAGATGTGAACGACGTGGTGGATGTGCTGGCGCGGGCCGAGGCCGTGAAGCAGGTGCTGCACGTGCCGGAGTTTCTGGCGATTGGTGCGGCGTGCAAGCGTATACGGAACATCTTGCGGCAGGCGGAAGAGAAGTTGATCGACCCCGCAGCGGCGTTCGAATTCCTGCCTGATTCAGCACAGGAAGAAGAAGACCTGGCTTCCTATATCGAGGTCAACGGGCCCCGCGTCGAGGCACTTCGTAAGAAGAAAGAATATAGCGACGCGCTTAGGCTGCTCTCCACGGCGCGCGAGCCGGTGGATGCATTTTTCGACAAAGTGATGGTCATGGTTGAGGATGAGAAGTTGCGGGCGAACCGGCTGGCATTGCTGCGGACTTTGTTAAAGGAGTTTTCCACGATTGCCGATTTTTCGGAGATCGTGACGGACCGACTAGCCGAGGTTAATTCTTAGCTTTTGACCAAATGAGTTTACATGTAACGGATTGCCGGCGGGACGCCGGCGCTACGAAATCGAACACAAAGGACTAATAATCATGGCGACAATTACCCTCCCCGAAGCTGGCGTTCAGGAAAACAAGAAAACCACAACCAAATACGTTTATTTTTTCGGCGGCGGCAAGGCCGACGGCAACGGCAAGATGAAAGATGACCTGGGCGGCAAGGGCGCCGGCCTGGCGGAAATGACCAATGCCGGGCTGCCTGTGCCGCCGGGATTCACCATCCAGACCGAAGCTTGCCGTGAATACATGCGGCAGGGCAAAGTGTCGAAAGAGGTCGATCAGCAGATGGAGGAGGCGCTGGCCAAGCTGGAAGCGCTGCAAGGACAAAAGCTGGGAACCGGCGCGAATCCGTTGCTGGTGAGCGTACGCTCGGGCGCCAAGTTTTCCATGCCGGGCATGATGGATACGATTCTCAACCTGGGCTTGAACGACAAGAGTGTGGAGTCGCTGGCTAAGCTTAGCAACAATCCACGTTTTGCGGCGGATTCCTACCGGCGGCTGATCCAGATGTTCGGCAACGTCGTGCTCGAGATTCCGAAGTCCGCGTTTGACGAAGTCTTCGACGCGAAGAAGAAGCAGAAGAAGACCAAGCTCGACACCGATCTTGATGCCAAGGCGCTGAAGGAAGTGATCGAGGAATACAAGAAGGTCGTCAAGAAGCATGCCAAGCGCGACTTTCCGCAGGATCCGCACGAGCAATTGATAATGTCGCGGGACGCGGTGTTCCGCTCGTGGCAGAACGATCGCGCCAAGACTTACCGCCGCATCAACAACATCGACGACATGCTCGGCACTGCGGTCAACGTGCAGGCTATGGTCTACGGCAATCTCGGAGACACCAGCGGCACGGGAGTTGGCTTCACACGCAATCCCGCTTCGGGTGCGAAGGAGTTCTACGGCGAATATTTGATGAATGCACAGGGCGAAGATGTGGTCTCGGGTGTTCGCACGCCCGTGCCGATCCTTGAGCTGCAAAAGGTCATGCCCGATGTCTACAACCAGTTGCGCGATATCACTACGCGGCTGGAAAAGCATTACAAAGACATGCAGGATTTCGAGTTCACCATCCAGGATGGCAAGCTCTACATGCTGCAGACGCGCAACGGCAAGCGTACCGGGCTTGCCGCCGTGCAGTTGGCTCTCGATATGGTGGAGGAAGGATTAATTACTAAGGAAGATGCAATCTTCCGTCTCGACCCCAACCAGGTTGTTGATTTCTTCGTGTCACGCCTGGACGAAAAAGATGTCAGACCCGAAGACACGCTCACATCGAAGGGCTTGGCGGCGTCGCCGGGGGCGGTGGCGGGGCAAATCGTCTTTACCGCCGACGATGCGGTTCAAAAAGCCGGACAAGGTGCGGAGAAGAATCCGGTAATCCTGGTTCGCGCTGAGACCACTCCCGAAGACATAGAAGGGATGAATGTTGCTGCAGGCATTCTGACCTCGCAGGGAGGGGTAACGAGCCACGCTGCTGTAGTCACGCGCGGCATGGGTAAGAGCTGCGTTGCGGGCGCGGGCGAGATCGCCGTTAGCGAGCGAACGCGCGAAATGCGGGCACGCGGGCAAGTTTTCAAAGAGGGCGACTGGATCACCATCGACGGCACCACCGGCCGCGTGTTGCGCGGCAAGCGGAACTTGCTGCCACCGGACCCGGAGAATCTGGCAAAGCTCGAAAAATTCATGAGCTGGGCGGAGCCATTCCGAAAGATTGGCGTGCGCGCCAATGCGGATATTCCGCGCGATGCCAAGAAAGCGCGCGAGTTCGGCGCCGAGGGCATTGGCCTGTGCCGCACTGAACACATGTTCTTCGCTCCGGACCGTATTCCGCATATGCGTGCCATGATTTTGGCCGGTAGCGAGAAAGACCGGCGCAAGGCCCTGAAAAAGCTGCTTCCCATGCAGCGTGCCGACTTCCTGGGATTGTTTAAGGCCATGGAAGGACTGCCGGTAACGATCCGCCTGCTCGATCCGCCTCTGCATGAGTTCCTGCCCAAGCGCGAGAAGCTGATGGTCGATATCGCGAGCTTGAGCAGCGCCAATGCGAAGCAGAAGAAAGCTCTGCTCGAGGACTACGGCGAGTATGGTGCGAAGGGGGTTGGCGATCTGAAGCAGCTTCTTCCCAAACTCCTGGCCCGCGTGGAAGAGTTGCACGAATTCAACCCCATGTTGGGACTTCGAGGATGCCGGTTGGGGATCACCTACCCGGAGATTACCGAGATGCAGGCGCAGGCGATCTTTGAAGCGGCGGTCGCTGCCGAGAAGGAGGGCGTCAAGACCCACGCGGAAGTAATGATCCCGCTGATTGCGACCGTGAAAGAGATGGAGAACCAGGGAGCGATCGTGCGGCGCGTGGCGGACGAAGTGTTCAAAGAAAAGGGAAAGACCGTGCACTACCTGGTGGGCACAATGATCGAGTTGCCGCGCGCCTGCCTGGTGGCAGATGAGATCGCCAAAGAAGCGGAGTTCTTCTCGTTTGGTACGAACGACCTGACCCAGACGACCTTCGGCTTCTCCCGCGACGACGTAAACAAGATTCTCACCGCGTATCTTGCAGAAGGAATCTTGAAGCAGGATCCGTTTGCCTCGATCGACCGCGACGGCGTGGGCGAGCTGGTGCGAATCGGAATCGAACGCGGGCGGAAAACGCGTCCCAAGCTGGAAGTGGGAATCTGCGGCGAGCACGGCGGCGATCCTTCGTCGGTCGCGTTCTGCCATCAGGTGGGAATGGATTATGTGTCTTGCTCTCCATTCCGCGTGTTGACGGCGCGGCTGGCGGGAGCGCAGGCCGGAGCGTCGGATACGCTGAAAGTCGAGGGCGGAAGAACGAAATGAAAACCGCAGAGGACGCGGCGGACGCGGAGGGAATGTAGGCTCGTGGAAATCAACGAAGTCTCCGGATCCATCGTCGATGCGGCGATGAGGGTGCATACGGCGCTGGGTCCGGGATTGTTGGAGAGTGTCTACGAAAAGTGCTTAAAGCATGAACTGACGAAGCGTGGGCTCCGGGTGGAAACGCAAGTGTGGCTGCCGGTGGTCTATGACGGGGTTGAGATTGAAGGCGGCTACAAGATTGATCTGCTCGTTGAGGGTCAGGTAGTCGTCGAATTGAAGGTAGTTGAGCAACTACTGGACATTCACAAAGCTCAATTGCTGTCCTACCTAAAGCTCGCAGACAAGCGCGTGGGTCTGCTGATCAACTTCAACGTAGTGCATCTCAGAGACGGTATACGCAGGCTCGTAAATCATCTCCCCTACTCTGCGTCCTTAGTGTCCTCTGCGGTTGTGGGTTGATCTCTGTGGGTTACTGCACTTTTTGCAGCCGCGCGATCAGTTTCTGCGCCAGGCTCTCCTCCGACTCCGACCAGAGCAGGCGTGCGCTGGTGCCACTATTCTTCTCCACGTTCACTGAGAATTCCACCAGCTTCGCCACGTTCTCTCGAATCTTGGCGCGAGTCTGGTCGTTGAGCGTGGTTTCCGGCTGCAGAAAATACGAATCGGGGCCGAAGTCCACTTCGATGTGTCCCGTCTGCTGATACGCTCCGTCGTCGAATTCCTCTCCCTGGACGATAAATTTTACCGGCGCTGGTTCAAGCACCCAGTTTGCATTCGACGCATCCGGTGTCCATAAATCCCAGTGGGCTTCGAAGACGTAAGCGTAGTCGTCGTGAACCAGTTCAGCGGCAATCAGCGTGGCCTGCCCGGGATCGATGCCAGCGGGAAACCGGCGCTCCAGCACCGTCGCCTCATTCCAGGAAACCGGATGCAGAGCGAAGTAACTGACCCCCGGGCGCTGCGCCGAGAAAGGAAATTGCTGCAATACGGCAAAGGCATGCGGCAGCATCTCCGGGCCGGAAAAATCAGAGAACCAAAGACTGAGATAAAGTGGATCGGACACAATTTCCTCGAAGGTTTGTTGGCCCACGCATTTGGCGCGTGGTGTTCCCAATTCTAAATCGTCCGGGCCAGCGGTAGAAACTCGTCCTAAGCAGCTCCGATCCTCGCCACCGCCTTTTGACAGGGTTACAAGGGCTTGTTACGATCAAGGGTTGCTTCGAGCAACCCGCCTTACAGCCGTCCCCGTCGTCTAGCCTGGCCTAGGACATCGCCCTTTCACGGCGGTAACACGGGTTCAAATCCCGTCGGGGACGCCAACAAAATAAAAGACTTGCTGGAAACCCCATTTTTCGCCGGGGACACACGGCTCTCGCCGCCTCCGCTTCGGGCCGCTCTTTACCGGAGGCCGGTTGACACAACAGCGTCGGGCCGCCAAGGCCGTCTTCGATCAGGCGAAGTTTCAATATTCCCAAAGCGCGCTAAAGGCTTTTCAAGAAGTTTCGGACGCTCTCATCGCATCTCAGAAGCTGAGTGCTGTCGAGGAGCGACAGAAGCGCGAGGTGACCGCCCTGACTGAATCTGTCACGATCGCCCTTTAAGCGATATATGGGCGGCCTTGCCAGCTACTACGAGGTTCTGAAGGCGCAGCAGCTTCGCTATCCAGAGGAGTTTTCTCTCTCCAAGACCTCGCGCGACCGAAGGCTTGCCGTAGTCTAGCTGTATAAAGCACAGGGCGGTGGTTGGAGCCTCGACAATGCCCAATTTACGAAGGGCCACTGAGTATTTGGCACGGCCACCATAAAGTCCCATGGGAGATGATGTCGTAATTACTCTCGCAGGGCATTGTACGAAAGAGGATTGCTAAGGAGAAGCGGTATGGCAGCACGTGTCGAAGTCGCACCATCGAACTTACCCGCAGAGCCGGGCCAGAACATAGCCTCGTCCGGACTCACGAGCGCTGAAGCACATAGTCGTCTTCAAAAAGACGGGCTCAATGCAATGCCCGATGTTTCCGCTCATCCCCTTCGAAATGCATTGGCCAAGTTCTGGGCACCCGTCCCATGGTTGCTCGAAGCGTCGATTGTGCTTGAGCTCGTGCTGCACAAATACTTCGAGGCCTCGATTATTGCGGGCCTGCTGATCTTCAACGCAGCGCTGGCCTATTTTCAGGAAGGCCGCGCCCAGGCCACCTTAAAAGCCCTGAACTCGCGTCTCGCCTTGAATGCCTCCGTCGAGCGTGATGGGGTATGGAAGACGGTACCGGCCGCGCAGTTAGTGCGTGGCGATCTCGTCAAGTTGTCGCTCGGTGGCGTGGTTGCGGCGGATGTGCATTTGATCGGCGGATCCGTCCTGCTCGATCAATCCATGCTTACAGGCGAATCTCTGCCCATTGAGGCTGGTCCGGGCGTTGATACCTATGCTGGAGCGCTCGTGCGGCGCGGTGAAGCGACCGCAGTGGTTACAGCGACTGGCGTTCATACTAAATTTGGCCGTACCGCAGAACTCGTGCGCACTGCGCACGCTGCAAGTTCGCAGCAGAAAGCGGTGCTGCGCATCGTGCGTAATCTCGCCATTTTCAACGGTGTCGTCATCCTTCTGATCGGAGCGTATGCCTATTTTCATGCCATGCCGTGGAGTGAGATCATTCCTCTGCTTCTCACGTCGGTTCTTGCTGCAATACCCGTGGCATTGCCGGCAACATTCACCCTCGCGGCAGCGCTCGGAGCGCGATCTCTGGCCAAGCTGGGCGTTCTTCCGACGCGGCTTTCCGCTGTAGATGAAGCCGCCACGATCGACGTCCTGTGCTCGGACAAAACCGGAACGCTAACCCGCAACGAACTTTCCGTAACCAGCGTTAAAGCGATGCCCGGGTTTGACGAAGCCCACATTCTCGGCATGGCGGCCCTCGCCAGCTCGGAGGGTGGCGATGACGCGGTGGATGCAGCGATTCGCTCTGCCTCCAAAACCAAGCCAGCATCGGACCTGCCAAAGCTAATCGCGTTTGTGCCATTCGATCCGGCCAAAAAAACGTCAGAAGCAACAGCAACCGATGCGAAGGGCAGCGTGGAGCGCATCGTGAAGGGAGCGTTCACGGTAGTCGCGAGCCTCACCGCCCCATCGCCGACCGCGGCGGCTTTAGCCGACGAACTTGAAAAGCAAGGCTTCAGGGTATTGGCAGTAGCTGCGGGCCCCGCGGCATCTCTGAAGCTTATGGGCCTTATTGCGCTCAGCGACCCACCCCGTAAAGACTCGACCTCTCTGATCTCGGAGCTCAAGACCCTGGGCGTGCGCACGGTCATGGTGACGGGCGACGCTCCGGCTACGGCGGCAATCGTTGCCCATGCGGTGGGATTGGATGGGGCTGTTTGCCCGCGTGGAGCGATACCCGAAGGCGTGAAGCCGAAGGATTTCGCGGTATTCGCAAGCATTCTTCCCGAAGGAAAATTTAACCTGGTCAAGGCCTTCCAGAAGAGCGGACGTACAGTCGGAATGTGCGGTGATGGCGCCAATGATGCACCGGCGCTCCGTCAGGCACAGATGGGCATTGCGGTATCGACCGCAACCGATGTCGCCAAGTCGGCGGCTGGCATTGTGCTGACGGAGGCTGGACTTGGCGGCATCGTCGCCGCAGTCAAAGAGGGCAGGATGACGTTTCAGCGCATTCTTACCTACACGCTGAACTCCGTCCTCAAGAAGATCGTGCAAGTGCTCTTGCTAGCAATTGGCCTGGTCCTAACCGGACATGCGGTTTTGACGCCTATGCTGATGGTCATCGTGATGATCACAGGCGATTTTCTTGCCATGTCGTTGACCACGGACAGAGTGCGGCCATCAGCTATGCCAAATTCCTGGCAAGTCGGCAGGATTACGATGGCAGGTACCATTCTGGGAGGCTGCTTTTTGGCGTTTTGTATAGCGGTCCTGACGGTCGGCAAGTTCGAAATGCGATTCGGAATCGAAGCACTGAGAACGCTTTCCGTTGTTGCCATCGTATATGGCAGCCAAGCCACAATCTACGCCCTGCGGGCACGTCGCCATCTTTGGGGACTGCGCCCGACGGTATGGCTCGTTGCGTCCTCCGTAGCAGACATTCTTATTGTCTCAACGTTGGCCCTTCGAGGGATTGCCATGGCACCGCTGCCCGTCTCAGTCTTGGCCGTTGAATTTGCAGCGGCAATCGGTCTCTGGTTAATCCTAAACGGAGTGAAGATTCCTGTCTTCGCTCGTCTTGGCATCTCGTGATTACGGTCGGGCTGAGTGTCACACAACTTAGGAACCTGTGGCGTCGCCTCGCGCTGCCGATACGTAAATAGACGTCTAGATTCCACAGAGCGTTGCAAGTATCTTGAATTCCTAAAATCTGCCGCCTTACACCCTCGCGTCCGGTGCGTGAGCGACGCCCCCCGGCGGCAAGACATCCGGTACGTCAAGGCGTGCCACGCCAATCCGGTAGTCGGCCATCCCATAGTAAATGTCCAAGCGTTCCGGCGAGCCGAGATCGTCGCGCCGGTCAATTCCGGTCGGGAACACAACATTCGCGACGGTCCCGCGGCGTTCCTGCGGCAGCTCTGGGGTCAACACCGGCTCCGAGGAACGATAACGGATCACTTGCGGATGCTCCTTCGAAAGCACCATCACTCCGGCCGAGTAGCACAGGGGATGCACCTCTTTGCTGGGTCCTTCCATTTCGCTGACGCCGTGATAGACGATCAGCCAACCGTGCCGGGTCAGGACGGGTGGAGTGCCACAGCCGATTTTGAGCCGCTCCCAGGGAGACACTGGCGTCGCCAGCCGGTGACGAGAAAATTGGTTGAGGTTCCCTGGTCCACGGGGCTCCAAGGAAAGCGGGCGGTAGGAAATCCAGATGCTTTCGCGATCAAGGTCCACCTCACGGGATGCTGCGTCGCAGGCGGTTTCCTCAGGACGAGTTCCGGGAAACAGCGGCCGGTGGAGGAGCGCGAGTTCCGGTTGCCCGGATGGGTTCGGAATGGCAACAGGGAATACACAGGCGTCTTTGTCATCCATCTCGCTGGAATCGATGCCATGATACGGAGGAAAGGTCGACAGCCCCAGGCGCTCCCAGTGGAAGAGGTCTTGCGAAATTGCCCGGGCGATCCGCGGGCCTCGCGGCGAAAATGCTGTGTACGTCATCACGTAGCGCTGCAATGGTTCCACGAACGTGATACGAGGATCTTCGCAGCCTCCGCTGCCATCGGGGCGCCGCTCATAATCGGTCTCAGGTTCTAACGCGATGCCGAGCCGCTCGACGCCCACGGGATCGCCGGCTTCATTGAACCGTACTCGGGCAATGCCAATGCGTGAGTAATTTCCTCGCGCGACTAGCCGCGGGAAGAGGTAGAGTTCACCGTCAGGGCCACGAGCGGCAGCAGGATTCAGTACGCCTTCGATCTCCTGGGGGTTGCCCGGCTCCGGCTCCATCAACATTCCGAGACGCTGCAAGTCAAAACCGCTCATCAGATCCTCTCATTAGTGACTCTTCCGACCTCACGCTGCTTTATTGGTGACTCCTAAACAGGCAATGATTGTTTGAACAACCCGCTTCGAATCGCTGGTCGGCCACCCCACGGCCGATACTGATAAATCGGTTCGAATCGCAGAGGATACAGAAGTGCTTGCGGAATCGTGTTTCTGTTCTCGTCTTTCGTCAGCAGGCCGATCTCACTTCTCATCTAGGGTCTCTGCCGTCGTGTTGAGCTTGCGTAGTCCTTCGTGCTGGTTGCTAATCCCATAACGCTACGGAATTCTGCTACCGGCCGGCATCTGCTTCTGACGGCCAGAAGGTACCATCGACAGGTCATTCGTGCCTACATAGATACCGATGGCCACAAGCATGGCGATAAGGCCGAACCAAAAGCGCCAATCATGATGCGCGCGCTTCCAGTAGGGGGTATGGCCATGATGACTCTCGCCCACTGGATGCGCGTGTTCCGTGTTGTTCATGCTCGTCTGCAGTACAAAAACGGAAATGAGTGGAACCGGCATCAGCCGGTGAAAAGAATGAATACTCTTTCCTGGATCTCTATCGTCAGAGCTGAAAATTGGCCGAGGGCTCTTCGCGATTCTTCAATCCCAGCCCTGCAGATCTGCCTTTGCTATGCCGCGACTGGTTCCGCCGCATGCATCGTGAAGGAGGCAGGGTGCGTCGTTTCGATGATGTCCTTCGCCTTGGCCACTTCTGCAGCCGTTCCGTGCGCGACCAGCACGAACTGATCTGTTTTGATTGCCGTTTCGTACTTCACAATGCTGTTCTTGGGGATGCCTATGCTGAAGAGGCCGGCTCCCAGGGCGCCCAATGCTCCTACCTCCACCGCGCCTTCCAACCCTGCCACGATCCACGCCACTAGAGGTCCAGCCACTAAAACTGGGCCGAGGCCGGGAATCATGAAGAGAGCAGATCCGAACAAAAGCCCCCAAAAACCTCCCCAGAACGCACCAACTTTGCCCCAATATTTCATGCGGTCGCCGGTATTGTAGTAGCCGACCACCTGCTCGTCCGTGTGGTAGCCCTTGCCGACGATCGATAACTTTTTCATGTCGACTCCGCCGCGCTGAAGTTCCTTTACCGCTCGATCCGCATCCGTATGAGTCTGATAAATCGCGACCACTGAATTTTCTACAGACATTTCCCGTCTCCTCGGCGTTTTGCCGTCATTCTGCGACCATCAAGACAAATCCCCACTAGCACTGTGACAGCGCACGCACAGAAAAACTGGTCGCTATTGCACAGTGTGGGGGGGATCCGGCTAGCTGGACTTCCGCTCATAATTTTGAGACCCCGTGTGAAGAACCACGCAGAAGGGTTTAAGCCTGCGCGGTCGTTGCCCTGGTGCTTGACACGACGAATCCTTTCCGCTCGCCGATGAGCCAGATTAGTTGTCAGAACTGTGCAGTTTGGACCAGCGGAACCATTCTTTCTTAGCCATGCTGTATCTATCGAGAGATGAACGGTCGCAGTCAAGGCGCTCTTCATACCTCCTGGACCTGGAGCAGAGCAGTCACGCGATGGGTGGCAATGTGCTAGATCGAGTGCCGGAGGCTGAAGGTGAGTATCTCTGCGCTGAAAACGTCTTGGTTCATGGCGAGTCTTCTATTGTGTATAGGATTAGCCACACCTTCGCATGCGCAGGCCGTTAAACCAGCCCCGCCCACACCGATCGACGTGAAAAAGGTCGAACTCGGCGGGACACCCTGGAATCCACAATGGGACCAGATCATCGAGAAGGCGCTGCCGCCCGAAATGCTTTCTTCGAAGGTCCCCCGCGGCGTGCGTCGATTCTGCCCGCGATTTTACGAAATGGGCACAGCCGACAAACGCACATTTTGGGCGTACTTCTTCCAGGCGCTCGCAGGCGCTGAGGCCGGCTTGAACCCGAATACCAGCGTGCGTCACACTGAGCCAGAAGGCACCATCGCCATGCGCAGTGAAGGATTGTTGCAGCTTGCTTACTCAGACCACAGGCGGTACGGCTGTGATTTCAATTGGCGAGCGGACCGTGTACTGAAGGCGAACGATCCAGCCAGAAGCATCCTCCAGCCGAAGAACAATCTCGAATGTGGGGTGAAGATTCTGTTCAACCAAACCATCGTCCAGCACAAACCCTTGCTGACCCGGTCGGGATACTGGTCGACGTTGCGCCCGGACGGGCCGAGCTACCATGTATTCGTCAAGCAGATGACAAATCCGCCGGTGGCATGCGGTCTGTCCACCAAATCGACGATCGACAAGTCGGCTACGACGAAGTCCGTGCAGGACGACGCGAACCTGGGCGAAACTCCCAAATAGCTTGGCACCGACTATCCTATGGGCTACCCGGGATGCTCATCCCAGCCTACCGAATCGAAGACTCACCCTGCAATGGCGATTGCTGCGGGTGTCGGGCACTGCATTATTCGTAGCACACAAAAGCCCACAAAACCGCTTTATCGGGTCCATGTGGTCCTGCGTAATCGAACCCAAATTCAAAATCAACCTGGTTTGCCATGCTACATTTACGGCAATGCGCTCTGAGATACAACAAGCCGTGCAACTCCTGCTGCGGGGTGACGATGCGGTGCTGGAGCAGGCTCTGGCTCTGCTCCAAAATACCGTGTTCTCCTTTTACTAGAAGCACTCATGTGTTTTACTTTTCTGGAAGATCACTGCTTTGGGAACTCTCCTTAACACGAAATGAGAGGCAAGAAAGAAAGAAACTCGGTTCCGGCCCGTTGAGAGTGCCTGATGTCGTCTTGCAAGATGAATACCCCATTCTTAGAAAAATCGGTAGGACAGAAACGTGACAGGTGCGAATTCCACATCCTTACTCGCCTTCGCTTCCCCTCCGGAACCAGACTCGCGACAAGCAGAAAGAGTTCGGGTTCTCGTTCAGGGCGGCTGAACTTTCTGGTTGTCGACAATTACGAGCGTCTGTTCGCACTTCCCCCAAGCCCGTTTCTGGATAGCTTCCCGGTTGCCGAGGACTCTCCAGCCAGACACGTTGTACCCGAGAGCAGCGTCGACCGGGGCGGAATCGGCCCTGCCGAGTACTTGTTTAGCCGACGCCGAGACGGTGGGTGATCGCCTTGAAGCGCGGATCGGAGCGGAGCGCGTCAAATTCCGGGTCGACGTTGATGTACAGCATCCAGTAGTCGTGATGCTGATACGACTTTTCCAGCCACTCGAGAGCGAGGGAGTGGTCTCCCTGCATAGTCGCGACGTGGGCAACGTCGTAAGGCCGGCGAGCCCCGGCCTTAGCTTCTTCCATCATCTTGCGCAGTACCCGCTCGATTTCGTCAGGGCGCCCGTTCACCAATGCGAGCAGGTACTCTCCCTGTGGATGTTTCGCGTCAACGGCCCGCCAGTCATCCCAGCGACGTTCACAAAAGTAGCCGGTGGTTAGCATGCTGTAACCAAGGTGGAAGTTGGGGTCGCGTTCGAGGATGCTCTTCGAAACCGCGATCACGCCGTCGAAATCGCGCTGGAACTTGCGCAGCAGAGCGATATCGACGTCCACAATCAGCGCAAGAGGGTCAAGGCGACGGGCAATTTCAAGTTGCGCGTCGGCTTCCGCAAAGCGGCCGTGAGCCATCAAGCCCAGGGAGTAGTACTGATGCGCGCTGGCATAGTTGGGGTTCAACTCGAACGCCTTCTTGTATTCGCGCTCGGCGGTGGGCCAGTCGAAGTCGTAATGGCAGGCAACCATCCCCAGCGCGGCGTGGGCTTCGGCGAGCGATGGGTCAAGTTGCAGAGCCTTGAGGGCGGCGTCGCGGGCGCGCGGCATATATGCGGTCGGGTCCACATCTTCGACATTGCCGATGCTGATCAAGGAATCAGCCAGGCCCGCCCATGCCAAGGCATAGTTGGGGTCGCGCGCGATCGCTTGCTGCATGAGGTCCACGCTCTTGAGCTCGGCGGAAAAGTTTCGCTGGTTCCAGAGATAGCGCGCTTCCAGGTACAAAGCGTGGGCTTCGGGGTCGTGTGCGGCCGTGGCATCCTGCGGGGAAAGCTTGCGTGCCAGAGCCCGCGCAATCGAGCTGGCGATCTGCGATTCGATCTGTATCCAGTCGGCGGTCGTGCCGTCGTAGGTCTGACTCCACACCGTGAAACCGTCGCGAGTTCTATTCAGTTCCACGGTGACATGGGTACGATCCCCGGAGCGCTGCACACTGCCTTCCACCACCGCCTCGACATTCAAGCGCGAACCGATCTCGCGAAGGTCGTTACGCTTGCCCTTGAACACATAGGCAGAACGCCGCCCCGCGACGCGGACGCCATCCAGGTGCGAAACCGAGGCTGCCAGCTCATCGGTCAATCCGTCACTGAATGCGTCGTCAAAGGCCGGAGCACTCAGATTGTCGAAAGGAAGCACTGCGATCGAAGAAATCGGAGCGGTACGCTGTCCCCGCCAGAGGAAGAAACCGGCCACGCCCAATGCGCCCACGATCGCGGTGGCAAGCCATAGAACAACCCGGGACTGGCGCTTCTGGGGGCGTGTCGTCAGTCCAATCTCGTAACGCGCCGTGAAGCCTGGGCGGTCCGCGTCGAGCGATGTTCCAGTTTCAATTTGGTTTGGGATTTGGTTCGGCCCAGGGTCGACAACTGGCACCAGAACTGGAGTCTGAACTTCTGGTTCCACGGTTTGGGTGAGTACGGGTCCGATCCAGCGATAGCCGCGGCGCTCGATGGTCTCAATAAAGATGGGATTGTCGGCGGAGTCGCCCAGTGCATCGCGCAGGCGCATGACGGCGCTACTGATCCCTTGCTCAAAATCGACAAAAATGTCGGGCGGCCAAAGTGCCTCACGAAACTCTTGGCGCGTGATCACTTCCCCGGGATGCGACAGCAGAAGCTTCAGCGCTCGAAATGGAAGATCCTGCAGGCGGATCCTGACGCCGTTCCTCCGGAGTTCGCCCGCGCGGAGGTCGGCTTCGAACACACCAAAGCGGACCATAGCGGGAGGCAAGGGCGTAGAACTCATAAGAAATGATCGGGCAGGGGAGGTTTGTAGTTTATCACCCAACCCGCCAGCGGGGGAAATGGCTCATTTCGGTGTGGCTTAAGGCTGCTTCTCCAGGCAACAACTCCTCGTAAATATATAAACCCATTGGCTTTATTTCGCCAGATGTGTACCAGCCACCCGCTATCTCCAGACCATTGACCAAAATGTCCTTCCTGGGCGACAGTCGCCAAGCGTTAAGGCTGGCTCCCCTCAGAAAGACGCCTGAACGCAATTCACTCTCAGGAGACAAACAAATGAAGTCGAATGATCGGCCAGGCAAGTGCTTGAGCATGACTATAACTTGGCTCACCCTTGTAGCCGCTTTAGTGATGAGCACCGGAGCCGCGGTTCCGGCGCACGCCCAAACTCCCACCACGCTGCACGCCTTCGAACAGGGTCCGACTGACGCCTGCGAGCCCGAAGACAACATCGTACAGGGCCGCGACGGCAATATGTACGGGGTTGGAGTGACCTGTGGGACCAACGGCACCGGCGCGGTGTATAAGATTTCGCCGACCGGAGCGGAAAGCGTCGTTTTCAACTTTCCGTCGAATTGGAGTAGCTGCTTCTCGGGGCTGACGCTTGGCAGCAACGGAAATTTCTACGGAACTTGCTTCACCACTCCTACCGGCAATGGAAGCATTTTCCAGTTGACGCCAGCCGGAGTGTTTACCGATAAGTATGACTTCA
>Ga0302140_10005947_pt1 | contig 15343 bp, 25 predicted proteins | sample I_Bog_E1_1_FD_202095 | JGI IMG/M metagenome (GOLD analysis project Ga0302140, IMG submission 202095) | Peat permafrost microbial communities from Stordalen Mire near Abisko, Sweden - I_Bog_E1_1 | ecosystem: Environmental > Terrestrial > Soil > Wetlands > Peat | place: Sweden: Abisko, Stordalen...
TGGGTATCACTTTTTTTGGGTTTTCACACTCTGGGATTATATGTACACAACGATGTCGTTGTAGCTTTTGGGCAACCGGAGAAGCAAATTCTTGTGGAGCCTATTTTTGCTCAATGGATTCAAGCCTCTTCAGGAAAAGCATTATATGGTTTTGATACCTTTTTAGGGTCCGCTTCAAGCCCGGCGTTTAAAGCTGCGGAAGAGCTTTGGCTTCCAAATTGGTTAAGTGCTATCAATAAAAATAACACGTCGCTTTTTTTATCCATCGGTCCCGGCGATTTTCTTGTTCATCATGCCATTGCTCTCGGTTTGCATACAACGACATTAATCCTTATTAAAGGTGCTTTAGATGCGCGAGGCTCAAAACTGATGCCAGATAAAAAGGATTTTGGGTATAGCTTTCCTTGCGATGGCCCAGGGCGCGGGGGTACCTGTGATATCTCCGCATGGGATGCCTTTTATTTGGCAATGTTTTGGATGTTAAATACCATAGGTTGGACTACCTTCTATTGGCATTGGAAACATCTAGCCCTGTGGGAAGGGAATTCCGGGCAATTTGACGAGTCCTCCAATTATATCATGGGTTGGTTAAGAGATTACTTATGGCTAAATTCATCCCCATTAATAAATGGGTATAATTCTTTGGGAATTAACATTCTGTCGGTATGGGCTTGGATGTTCTTATTTGGACATTTAGTTTGGGCCACCGGCTTTATGTTTTTAATCTCATGGCGTGGCTATTGGCAAGAGCTTATTGAAACAATTGTTTGGGCACATGAAAGAACACCTTTAGCTAATTTGGTCCGATGGAAAGATAAACCGGTCGCGCTGTCTATTGTTCAAGCGAGAGTAGTTGGGTTGGCACATTTTACAGTGGGTTATATTTTTACATACGCTCCCTTCGTTATAGCTTCTACCCTTGGTAAATTTGGATAAAAAAATTATCTTTGATATATTAACTTTCAGAATAAAAAAGTTATTTATAAACAAAGATAATGGCAAAAAAGAGTATGCTTGAGCGTGAGCTCAAGCGCAAACATTTGGTATCCGTATATTCGGGAATTCGAAAAAATCTACGCCTCCAATTAAAAAAAGCTAGCTCTTTGGAGGCGAAACTTTACATAAGTAAAAAAATGCAAATGCTTCCGCTGAATAGTAGCCCAATTCGGTTACGAAATCGATGTTGGAAAACAGGCAAGCCTCGAGGCTTTTTTCGTTTTTTTGGATTATGTCGAAATGCAGCTCGAGAGTTGGCACATGATCGCTTTTTACCTGGAATAACAAAAGCAAGCTGGTAAACTAAATTGATACTAGCTAATTTGCCAATTCTTTTTTACTATTGGTGTTAGTCGAAAGAACTCTTAAAATGCTAAAAAGTAATAGAGGCTCTATTATTACCAAAATTAGGACCATCTATGTTCATCTTAATCCTAAAGAGCGGGCAGACAGAATCGAACTGTCATAATTAGCTTGGAAGGCTAAAGTTTTACCACTAAACTATGCCCGCTATATATGAGTATATAAGAAAAGGGAAAAAAAAACAAACGCTGTTATAGCTTGCTTTAATTATACTAATATCCCGCCGTAATTATTCTACTGTAACAATTTCGAGGGGTACGTTTAAATATGCAGAAAGTAAAATCGCTTTTTCTTCTGCTTTGGCAAGGCCCAATAAAATATCCGCTGGAAACAATGGTATTTCTCTAGCATCTTTTAAAAGAAGATAGACATTGTACCTTGGATTTATTCCTTTTTTTATCATTAATCTTATCTTTCTTGTGCTTTTAAAATCGTAAGAAAAAAATACCTTTCGGTTTTTTCCCGGAAAACCCATTCGAACAATTCTTATGAGTGACTCTTTTTTTGAAAATTCATTATAGCCACTTCCAATGTTGAAAAAAAAAAGAAATAAATTATACAACCCGAGAATTATAGCAAGAGTTCCGTAGAAGAGCATTATAATGCCATGAGGAATAAACCTAATTTCCGCAGTGCTCGAAAAAAAAAGAAAGCTCCTATTTAAATAGCTAGCTAAACCGGTAAAAAAAAAGCCGAACCCTGCTGAAAGAAAAATAAGCATCGCAAAAAAAGTTCGAATATTGCGAGCGCCTTTAATAGTGCTCGTTATCGAAAGCTCCTCAAATATTTCCGAAGCCATCAAATTATTTTAATTATTCTTAATCCGAGGTAAATACCTGCGGCAGAACCAAACATTAGCGCGCATAAAATCAAGTATGAAAAAAAAAGAGCCATTGTTATTTTTTTAATCGTTTTTTAATAATAAATAATATATAAGTCAATAAAAAGTGTATATTTATTTTTTATTATAATAACAAAAACTTCAGAGGTCTAGCCAAATGCGATAAATAATTTGCTGAAAAATAAAGGACCAAAATTAAGCGAATAGTGAAAATTTATACAACTTATGAAGGGAATAGAAAGAGACCTCATGCAAATAGACAATTCTTTGGAACCACGTAAAGATCCTTTTGTAGGTTATCTTTCAGGGCCTCTTCCTGACCTAAAGGTCGGAGAAGCCTATTTAAAACTTTTGCCCGCATATAGAACTAATTTGAGTCCTCTTTTAAAAGGGATTAGCGTGGGGATTGCCCACGGCTATTTTCTGGTTGGTCCTTTTTATAACTTAGGCCCATTGCGAAATACGCCATCCTCAAATTTTGCTGGATTCTTAGCGAGCGCTAGCTTAATCATTATTTTAACTAGCGCATTATGGATTTACGGAAAGGTTACATACAACGGTGGCCAGCAGCAAAATACTGTCGGGTCCGACGAAGTTAATTTTCTTAGCGCTCGAAGTTGGGCACAATTCTGTTCCGGCTTTGCGCTAGGGGGATTCGGAGGTATTACATTTGCTTGTTTAATGTTGGTCCTCATTGCTTGAAGAAAAAAAAAAAAAAAAAGTTTCTTGATTATCCTAGGAAAGATTGATAAATCTATTTAGGAAAGAATCAAAATTATCAGGAGAAACAATGATTAAGTATAAAATAAGATCTATAAATACCAAGCATATTTTTAGTATTTCAGTGAATTGTCCGTAAGAAATGATTAAGTATAAAGTAAGGCTTATAAATCCCAAGCATAATTTAGATGTTACAATTGATTGCCCGGAAGATAGGTTTATCCTTGAAGCGGCCGAAGATAACAATGTTGAGATACCATATTCGTGTCGCGCGGGGTCTTGCTCTACTTGCTTAGGATTAATTGAGGAAGGATCGGTGGATCAAAAAGATCAAACCTTTCTAGATGATGACCAATTGGGAAAAGGGCTTGTTTTAACGTGCGTTGCGTATCCGAAATCTGATTTGATTATCAAAACTCACCAAGAGGAAAATTTATATTAATATTTTGGTAGGACAAAAGAATCTTTTAATACATTACTTTACCTTACCTTTTATGTGTGTTTTCCCAGTAAATATACATTTAAGTCTACAAATGGTGCACCATTAGATTTGATAGGGACGCGAGTCCAGAATTTTCAAGGAGCATGCAATTCCCGAAGGTAAGTCCATTTGTAATAAGGAGTCAAAAATTTCGGGAGAATCAGATGTGATATCTAGAAATCGTTTGAATACCCGAATTTCAAAATGCTCGCGAGAATCTTTATCTATATGCGGTGACCGCAGCACACAAAACCTTTTTACGCGTGTAGGTAAGGATACTATTCCTGAAATTTTATAGGAAGAGAGAGTAGAATATATATGCTCGCAGCCCTCATCAAGAAGCTGATTACTATAAGCTTTTAAAATAATTCTAAGTTTCATATTTCTTTTACTCAGTAATAGTAGTTACGAGACCAGACCCGACAGTTCTTCCACCTTCTCGAATGGCCAAGCGCATACCGTTTTCAATAGCAATTGGTGAAATTAGCTCAATGCGCATACTAACATTATCACCCGGTAACACCATGTCTACACCTACACCTTCAGACAAACATTCTACAATCTCTCCAGTAACATCTGTTGTTCGAACATAAAATTGTGGACGGTACCCCTTATAAATGGCCGTATGGCGTCCTCCTTCCTCTTTTGTCAAAATGTATACTTCAGCTTCAAATTTAGTATGCGGGCGAATAGACCCCGGCTTTGCTAAAACCATTCCACGTGTTATATCTGTTTTTTGGACCCCGCGCAATAAAATTCCGATATTGTCACCAGCCATACCTTTTTCGAGTGTTTTTTGAAACATCTCCAACCCAGTAACCGTCAATGTTTTTGTTGGCGCAAGTCCCACTAGCTCGACTGTATCGCCAACTAGAACAGATCCCCGCTCAATTCTTCCTGTTGAGACCGTACCACGCCCAGTAATGGAAAAAACATCTTCGATTGCTAATAGAAATGGCTTATCTATCTCACGCTCCGGGGTAGGAATTGACTTATCAACTGCGTCCATCAAATCAAATATTTTATCCACCCACTGATTTTCTCCTTTTTTAATTTTTGGATTTGCGATAACTGCATCAAAGGCTAAAAGCGCAGAACCTACTATAAATGGAACTTTATCTGCTTCATAACCATATCGCGTTAATAATTCAACCAGTTCCATTTCTACAAGTAGTAGTATATCCGGGTCATCAACTTGATCGGCTTTATTTAAGAAAACAACTAAATGTTGGACACCCACTTGTTTCGCAAGCAAAATATGCTCGCGAGTTTGTGGCATCGGGCCATCCGCTGCGGAGACTACTAGAATTGCGCCATCCATTTGAGCAGCTCCTGTAATCATATTTTTTACATAATCGGCATGACCTGGGCAATCCACATGAGCATAATGACGAAAATTTGTTTCATATTCAACATGTGCTGTATTAATAGTGATTCCACGTGCGCGCTCCTCAGGGGCTGCATCGATATCGGCATAATTTTTCAGAATAGCATTTCCAACTGTAGACAGGGTGGCAGTAATTGCGGCTGTTAAAGTTGTTTTTCCATGGTCAACGTGTCCAATTGTTCCAATATTGATATGTGGCTTATTACGCGTAAATATTTCTCTTGCCATAATTTTAATTTAATGTGTTTTGAAAAATGTGAATGAATAACGAATTATACTTTTGAGACTTTTAGTACTAATTACCTAAATTGTGCAAACGCTTTGTTTGCTTCGGCCATTTTATGCGTTTCTTCTTTTTTTCTCATCGAATTACCCAAACCTTTGGATGCATCTAAGAGCTCATTAGCTAAATTTAAAATCATTCCTTTTCCTGACCGTTTTTTCGAAGCGTCGACCATCCAGCGTATTGCAATAATTGTAGCTCGATATTTATTTAAAAGGATGGGCACTTGAAAGGTAGCACCTCCGACACGCTTGGCTTTTAGTTGAACACGAGGACTTATGTTTCGAATTGCTTTTTCTAAAATTTTTACCGGGTTTTTACTAATTCGAAATTCTATTAAATCCAGCGCTTTCGAAACAATACGCCTAGCAAGGCGCTTTTTTCCATTCTTTAAAATTCGATTGATTAACAAACTTATTAAGAGATTACCATATTTTAAATCTTTTTCAGGGAATCGTTTCTGGGTAGAAATTCTGCGTGTCATATTTTTATTTTGTACTTCGTACTATTACCCCAGGAATTGGCTTACGAGTTCCGTATTTTGAACGACCTTGCTTTCTATTTTTTACTCCTGTTGAGTCAAGAGCGCCACGTATTATTCGATATCTTACCCCAGGAAGATCTTTTGCTCGGCCACCCCGAATCAGAACGATTGAATGCTCTTGCAAGCTATGGCCTTCTCCGGGTATATATGCAGTTATTTCAAAACCACTGGTTAATTTGACCCTTGCTACTTTTCTAATAGCCGAGTTCGGTTTCTTTGGTGTTGTAGTATACACACGAGTACAAATTCCCCTAATTTGAGGACATGCTTTTAAAGCGGGACTTTTTGTGGGTTGACGTCGCTTTATTCTTCTTTGTCGTATTAATTGTTGAATTGTTGGCATTTTTATTCTCTTACATTTTCTTCTGAATACTTATTATTTTCCAAGGATTTTTCAGCGAATGCTTTCACATTGTATTTTCGATGAAACTTTTGAACCCTTCCTTCTGCGTCGATATTTTTTTGAGAGCCTGTATAAAATGGATGATTTCCGGACCAAATATCTACATGCAATTCTTTTTTTGTGGCTCCAACTTGGAATATAATTTTTCCATCACAAAAAATATTTGCTTGGTACCACTCGGGATGTAACCCTTTTTTTGCCATAAATGTATATGTATATCTCTTTATCTTTTTGAATATTGTGGTGCTTTGCGCGCTTTTTTTAGACCGTACTTTCTTCTTTCTTTAATACGAGAATCGCGACATAGTAATAAATTTTTACTTAGAAGCTCACGATATCGATTATCCACTTTGCAGACTGAGTTTGCCACGGCTAAAGAAATTGCATCCAGCTGCGAATTTACTCCACCCCCCTTAACGCAAATAAAAAGATCATACTGATTTGTTAAATTTGCCACAACCAAAGGTATCTTAATTTTATTTCGTTCATTGCTTCCAGCAAGACTTGAAAAAAAATCTTCGAAATTTTTTTTATTTATTCGAATAATTCCAGCCCCTTCTTTTAAAACAACTTTTGCCACGGAAGTTTTTCGCTTTCCAATTCCTAGAAAGGTATTCTTTTCGTTATTCATATTAAATTAAAAATTTTTTATTAGCCAGTTACTCTCTTTAAGCAAATTCAAGGAAATCAACGTAGAAGCTTCCCCCTTTGCTCTTTTATAACAAATCGTGCTGCTCGAATAAACATAAAGATTTCGGTAATATTCGCGACCTAAAACTCCTTTGGGAAGCATACCCCAAATAGCCCTTTCTATAATTCGTGCAGGAATTCTTGCTTTTAACTCCTTAAAGCTCTCTTTTTTTAAACTACCAGGTCGTTGAGAATTACGAAAATATAATTTATTTAGGCTTTTTTTACCTGTTACAATTATCTTACCCGCGTTTAACACAACAACAAAATTTCCTTGATTTACCCCTGGCGTGTACAAAGTTGTTTCTTTTCCCCGCAATAGCTTGCTTGCCTCGGTTGCTAACCGGCCCAAAGTTTTTCCTGTGGCATCAATAACAAACCATTTAGGAACGTGGCACTCATTTTTCGGAAAAGGTGTTTTCATAATTCTGAATTTTTTCTTATACCCTTTTTTTATTTATAAAATTTTTTCGCCAGCTCTGACGAAACCGCGAGGAAATCATTATCCAAAAATATCGGAAAAAAAAGTCCAATAAGAATTTTAGATGATTCTTGTAAACAACGTTTGGGTGTAATACTACCGTTAGTTAGAATGTCTATTTGCAAAGATTCTTTAATGTTACCTTCCGTATCATGAATTAGCCGTATTTTGTAATTAGCTTTCCGAACAGGAGCAAATGTGGCATCCATGCGTAACGTTGCTGCACCCATTGGTGAAATACTTTGGCAAAATTTAGGCTCTATTAATTCATCGATTAATTTACATCCTTTTCCAGTTTCTATATCAATTTCCAAATAAAATTCGGAATCATCCACAAGAGTGCATATATATTGTGAAGGGTTAATTATTGCTACTGTATCTTGGGGTAACTGAAACATTGCGCCCGTAATAACCCTCGGCCCTTTTGCGTAAAGAATCCCTTTAATAGTAGTTAACGGGCTTCTTTCATAGCAAAAGGGGTATCCTTTTACCACTAATTCTTTTATATTTAATAGGACTTCTAAAGTATCTTCTCGTACTCCGTCAATTGTTTCGAATTCATGCTTCAAATTATTTATCCTGGCACCCGTAACAGCAAAGCCACTTAAATCGGACAATAATGTACGACGTAATGCATTTCCCAATTTCTAATGGTTCAATTAAAAAAGAGCTATAATGGTTCTGATCACGATCAATAAAATTTTCAAGACAAATGAATTTATTCATGCTTTTTTTATAGTCTACGCTTCTTAGGAGGTCGACAACCATTATGCGGAACAGTTGTTTTATCTTCAACTGAAACAATTTTAAGCCCCGCAAATTTAAGAGCTCTAATTGATGTTTCTTTAGCACCACCACGCCCTCTTATTACAAGTTCAACTTTTTCCATTCCGTTTTCAATAGCCTTTAAAGCAGCGTTTCGTGACGCTGTTTGCGCAGCAAACGGTGTTCCTTTGCGCGTTCCTTTAAAACCAGATGTTCCTGCGGAAGCCCAGCAGAGAATATTTCCTAGGATATCACAAATTGTAACAATTGTATTATTAAATGTGGTGTGAATATTAACAATACCAAGAGTTACTTTTTTTTGCTTCTTTTTTTGCTTTGCCATAATTTTTATTATTTTTTTCTAATAAAGGGGCTTTCCCTACGTGCAGTTCGATTATTTGTGCGTGTTCGTTGACCCCGCACAGGAAGGCCTTTTAAATGTCTTCTTCCTCGAAAAGTGTTAATATCTATTAATCTTTTTATATTAAGGTAAATTAATCGTTTTAAGTCTCCTTCTAGTTTAAATTCATTAGTTTCTAATGCATCACGCAATAAAGAGATATCAAGATCACTTAATTGCGCAACTTTAATATTTGGATTTATTTTTAAGCGTGACAATAACCTTAAAGATCGCGAAATCCCTATTCCATATATGCATGTTAAAGCTATATAAATTTTTTTTTTATTTGCTAAATTATTTCCTAGTAATCTTACCATTGTTTTTTTATTTGATCAACCTTGGCGTTGCTTATGCTTCGGATTTGCGCATATAACTAAGATTTTACCATGTCTTTTAATTATACGACATTTATTACACATTTTTTTTACTGAGGGGCGTACTTTCATCTTTTTTTTATAAATAAAAATTTTCTTCAAGACTATTTCGATAAAAGGCTCTTACCGCCTTTTGAATCTCATGGGCAACACCTACGAGAATAATTAAAGAGGAAACATTTAGCTGATCTAGCAAAGAGTTCTTAAAAAATTGCTTCGCAAAGTCATAAAAAAAGAGTATTGTGCACAAAAATGTTCCCCCTAGAAGTGAGCTAGATCGAACAACTTTTTCTAAATATGAAACAGTTTCATAGCCCGGGGCTATATTTACAATGGATACAGAGGCTTTTCTTAATTGCTCTGAAATTTTTTCTGGGTCCCAAAAGGTAATAGTATAAAAATAATTAAAACCTATTATTAGAAAATAATAAAAAAGTTGCTCAAACGGTTTGAAATACTGAAAAAATTCATACCTTTGTAATAGATATGAAAGGAACAAAATTATATTTGATGCAATGATAATAGGGAATATCCCGGCTTGATTCATCTTTATTGAAAGCCCACTATCATTCTTCTGAAAAAAACTTACACCTCTTTGGGCCCCTTGAATTTTTTCTACATTTTCTAAAAAATCCAATTGTCGTGCGGAAACTACATTTATTTTGATTCTAGCAGTTTGTGAAATGCTAATAAAAATAAGGATAATTAGTAAAAAAAAGCCTTCCGAAGAAATAGGGGACACCGTAGCTTTTTTTGTAAAAAAAGTCGTCAAAATATTTACCAGAATTAAAAGAGAGGCTCCATTAGCAATTTTAATACTATCAAGAATATCGCTTAGCCATATAATTAACATCGATCCACAGGTTAATAGTAACCCTATAAATAACTGATTAAATAGCGAAGGATCATAAAAATAAGAACGAAGATAATTAATCAAAAAGGCGCTCTGAATTAAAGAAAGTGCAAAAGCAAGAAGTTTTTTATAAAAAAGTAACCTTCTTCGGCCGGATTCGCCCTCTTCTGATTGGAGCTTTTCCAGGCTTGGAAAAATGGATGCAAAAAGGTCCAAAATAATTGATGAATTAATAAAGGGAATAATTCCTAAAGAGAAGAGACTTATTATATTATTTACTCCCCCGGAATACATGTTAATCATCTGAATAAGAGAACTATTTTTATTTGACTCTAGCAGTGATTGCTTCATTGCTTGATGATCAATAAATGGTAGGGGTATTGCGTTCCCTATGCGATAAAGAAATACAATAAGTATCAGAAAAAAAATCTTCTCAATAAGCTTTTCTTTTTTTGTATGTTTTTCTTTTATACGCTTTTCTTTTTTTTTTGAAACGTGAGGTTTGAACATTTTGCACCTTTTTCATTATTTTTTTATAAAAGAGCACGTTACGTAAAGACCTAAATTTTCCAAGCACTATTTTTTCGTTAAGAAAAATTAGGGCCTTTATTGTAGCTTTTGCGGTATTTAGGATATTTCTAGCCCCGTATTGCTTTGATAGAATGTTTTTTATCCCCGCAAGTTCTAGTACCGTTTTAACAGCCCCCCCAGCGATAACTCCGGTTCCCCTTGCTGCTGGCCGTAACATTACCTTAGTAGCTCCATAAGATAAATTTACCATGTGCGGGACTGATTGCTGGCGAGTTGCAGGCACTGAAATTAAATTTTTTTTACCATTTACTACGGCTTTTTGAATGGCCAAACTTACATCGTCTGCCCGGCCTACTCCCAAGCCAACTTTTTGTTTCGTATCGCCAAGAATTACAATTGCGCGGAACGTCATTTTTTTTCCTCCCTTGACAACCTTTGTTACGCGTTTAATTTGAATAACTTTTTCCTCATATTTAATTCTCGATACCCGAAATATCCTACTTTTTTTTCTTCTTTTTCGATTGGGACTGCGAGTCTTAATATTACGCGTATTTCGGTTAGAAGTAATACGAGTACGATATCGTATGGCTAGAGCTCGTGTGCGCCTTGGTGGTACTTGAATTCTACTTGCCCCTGTTGAAAAGAGCCTTGGTTGCGTTTTTTTCATACAACTCTATTTAATGATCATTTTCTTTTCTAAATTTTATTAGTTGCATAAATATTTTCTAAAATCCTAAGAACCTGATTCAAAAAAAGAGCCCACCTTCTCTAGCTCCTTCGGCTAATTTTTGGATTCGGCCAAGATAAGGCCGATTCCCTCTATCAAAGACTACGAATTGGATCTTTTTTTGTACCGCTTTTTGACCTAATTTTTGCCCAATAAGAAAGGCAGCAGATTGCGTACTTGCTGGAATTAGAGTCGCTTCAGAAGTAAATTCAGCTAAAGCTTTCTTTTCCACTGTAGAGCTCGAAACTAAAGTTTTGCGCGTGCTGTCATCAATCAGTTGAGCGTAAATATGCTTATGTGAACGAAATACGGCCAATCGTGGCTTTTGCGGCGTTCCAAAAATTTTCATTAGAGCGCGTTTCTTTTTTTGGATATAAAGTTTCTTAGCTGTTTTTTTCATTTTCAATTATTTCCCAGTTTTTCCAACTTTTCTACGAATTTTTTCGTCCGCATAACGGATACCTTTGCCTTTGTAAGGCTCCGGAGCGCGCACAGATCGTATTTTTGAGGCAAAGAGCCCTACTTTTTGCTTATCAATTCCCTCGATCAATAATTTTGTTGGGGTTTCAATTTTTACCGTAATTTCTGAAGGAACTAAAAGCTCAACGTTATGACTGAATCCCATGCTTAAAATGAGCCGGTTTTTATTTAACTGGCATTTATATCCAACCCCCTCGATAAGCAATATTTTTTCGAACTTTTGGCTTACTCCAATAATCATGTTCTGAACTAGCGCTCGATATAACCCATGAAAGGCGCCCGCTTTTTTTGACGTTTCGGAAACTGCAAGAATTATTTTATTTCCATCTACGTTAAAGAGAATTTCCGGATGAAGCTGCTGCTCCAGAGCCCCGTAGGGGCCCTGAATAAAAACTCTATGCGCTGAAAAAGACACATGTACATTTTTTGGAACTGCGATTTCTTTTTTGCCTATACGTGACATATCTTTTTTTTATTCTTATTCAATGTAGCATAAAATTTCGCCACCTTTTTTAAGCTTAATTGCTTTTATATGGCTCATTATTCCATTTGAAGTAGAAATGATAGCTATACCCTGGTTGTATTTTAAGCAATCTAATTTGCGGCCAAGTTCATTATAGCCCGCATAAATTCGTTGCCCAGGCTTACTTACTCTTTTAACAATAGAAAAAAGAGGCTTTTTCAACCACCACCCCTTATACTTAAGAAAGGTTTTAATTAATTTTTGCGATGCTCTGTTTTCGTCAATGCGGTATCCTTTTATATATCCTTCACGAGAAAGTACTTTTAAAATGGATAAATTTATTTCGCAATACTCCACGTAAGTGAAACTATGCCGCGCTAAGCTGGCATTACGGATACGTGTTAACATATCCGATATAAGATCATTGGTCATTCGTTTTTTCCTCAATTTTTTCTACATTCGCGAAGGGAAATCCCAATTCTTTCAATAAAGAAAATCCTTCCTTTTTTGTTCGAGCCGTGGTAACAATTGTTATCGTGAAGCCCCGTTGCTGTTCAACCTTTTCATAGCTTATTTCGGGAAATGCCAATTGATCTGTAATCCCTAGGTTATAATTACCATGCTTGTCAAAATTACTAGAGCTTACTCCTCGAAAATCTCGAATTCGGGGAAAAACAATTTTAATTAATTTTTCTAAGAAAGCATACATTTTTTTTCGGCGTAATGTTACAAAAAGTCCCATAGGCATCCCTTCGCGAATTTTAAAACCAGCAATTGATTTTTTTGCTTTTGTTAAAATAGGCTGTTGCCCCGTTATTTGTCGATATTCTTCTATTGCATTTTCTAAAAAACCTTTGTTTTGGGCATTTAACCCAAAGCCGGAGCTTACAATTATTTTTTCAAGCTTGGGAATTTGATGCGTATTTGAGTAACCAAATTTTTTTAATAATTTCGGAGCAACAACCAATAAGTATTCATCTCTCAAATTATTCCTTTCCATTGTCTTTTTGGTAATCTATTGCTTGGTTTTCGCTATGAAAAAAAGGCTTCCTCGTACCTTGAGCCATTTTTGATACGTCCCTGCTGACAGTATTTTCGGAAATCCGAAAAAAGCGAACCTTTTTATTTTCCAACACTTTGTACTTAATAGTATCTCCGCGGTTCGCTTTTTCATCCCAAAGCATCACATTAGATATATTTATTGGTTTTTGAATTTGCATTTTTAAGAACACATCCAGCGCATTTTTTTTGCTAATTATACGCGGAAGTACACTATCCACAATAAGAGTGTCCTTTTTCGGATTAATAGATAAAATGGTTCCAATAAGCCCTCTGTGATTTCCCGCAAGGATTATTACTTTATCTCCAATTTTAATATGCCTCGGTTTATATTTTTTCATATAATCTCGCTAGCTAAAGATATTATTTTTGTAAATTTTCTTTCTCGAATTTCGCGAGCAACAGGACCAAATACGCGTGTACCTCGTGGATTATTTTCTGCATTAATGATTACTGCCGCGTTGTCATCAAAGCGTAATGACATTCCATCGCATCTTTTTATTGTGCTGGAAGTTCGAACAACTACAGCTCGAACCACCGTGGATCTTTTAACTACCATATTTGGGAGAGCATCCTTTACAACGCCAATAATTACATCTCCAACTCTGGCGGATTTTCTATTATTGCCTAAAACTCGTATACACATTAATTTTTTTGCCCCAGTATTATCGGCAACGGCTAAGTATGTTTGAGGTTGTATCATAATGCGCTTTATACTGTTTAACTAATGGTTAATTTTAATTACTTTATAATCTGCTTTAAGGCCCATTTTTTTCGACGGCTTATTGGAGCGCATTCTTCAATTGTTGCAATATCGCCAACTTGGCCAACTTGTTCCTCATCATGCACCATGTAGCGTCTCGTTTTTATTAACGTTTTTGCGTATTTTTCATGTTGATATCGTATTTCGATTGCAACGATAACTGTTTTTATCATTTTGCGGCTTACAATAATTCCTATGCGTTCTTTTTTTGCCATTTTTTTTATTACTTTTTTGACAATTTTGCACACTTTATTGCTATAGTACGTGTTGCTGCTTTTCTCTCAGATTTCTGAAATCTTAATTGTGCTAATTGGCGCTTCTTTTTCCTAACCAAATGAGGAAGGAAAGCATTTTTTTTGTTTCGTTCCAGCCGTAAATGTAGTAAATTCTTCTCCAATGAGAGAATTTCCTCATCAATCTCAAAAACGCTTTGAAAAAAATTATTATACTTTGGTAAACTCATTTTATTCTTTCTGTTTGATAAGAGATTCGTTTAAATAATTTGCACCTAGTGCTAGTGCCTTCGGCTTCATTAATATCTTACATCGAATGGGTAACTTATAGGACGCAATTTTTAAAGCTTCAAGTGCAACTTCTTCTGAAACGCCTCCAATCTCGAACAAAATACTTCCAGGCTTAATAACAACTACCCAGTGATCTACTCCACCTTTTCCTGATCCCATTCTCGACTCCTCCGCTCGAGCAGTTACAGATTTATCTGGAAAAACTTTAATCCATATTTTGCCAGTTCGCTTGGTGTAACGTGAGATGGTTCTGCGCACAGCTTCAATTTGACGAGATGTAAGCCAAACAGGCTCTAACGCTTGAATTCCGTACTCTCCATAGCTTAGCGCATTATTTCGGCAAGCTTTCCCTTTTAGCCTTCCCCGATGCATTTTTCTATACTTTGTTTTTTTTGGACTTAACATTTGGGCTCCTATTTAATTAATTCACGAGTTCGGGCATTCTTTTTTATATATAATTCAACATGGCGTGGCAAATTAAATTGCTGCTCGATGGTTTTGTTGTTTCAACCCAGCAAAAAGCCATATCTTTATTCCAATAAGACCATACACTGTTTCTACATGATGGTGGGTATATTGAATGTGCGCATTTAAAGTATGTAACGGAATTTGGCCTACTCGTTTCCATTCGCTTCGCGCAATATCTGCTCCATTTAAGCGGCCTGAAATTTCAATTTTTATTCCTTTATTTGATGTAGCCTCCCCCTTTTTGAGAGCTTGCTTCATAACTCTTCGAAAAGGAATTCTTCTTTTCAATTGTTCACCAATATATTTTGCAATCAAAACACTATCTTCAAATGGATTTTTGATATAAATTACACTTAAGGTGTACGTTTTTTCTGACCCTTTAGCAAAAAAGGTGAGCAATTTTTTTACTCGCTCCTTCAAAATTAAATTGGCTGAAAATTTTATTCGGCGCTCGAAAGGCAAAGGATTAGCTAATACAATGTCCTTGCTACTTTCTATAGGAGTCTCAAAATATGTTCGAATTTCTCGTGCCATTGCTTTTCGTCTTGGAAAAAGCGCCACAATTGTAATATGAATAAGTTCACCCGATTTTAATTTAGATTCATTATCTGTATCTTTTAAAATGCGCTCAATTTTTATTCGTGATATAGACAAATATTGCTCAAAGGTGGAGTGTATTTTTGCTCGGAGAAAAAAATCCTCTTCTAAAAAGCGCGAATAAAGAGCTTTTTTCGCATACCATTTTGA
>Ga0302140_10005948_pt1 | contig 15342 bp, 17 predicted proteins | sample I_Bog_E1_1_FD_202095 | JGI IMG/M metagenome (GOLD analysis project Ga0302140, IMG submission 202095) | Peat permafrost microbial communities from Stordalen Mire near Abisko, Sweden - I_Bog_E1_1 | ecosystem: Environmental > Terrestrial > Soil > Wetlands > Peat | place: Sweden: Abisko, Stordalen...
TAACCGGTCGCGAAAAAACCCCTTTGGAGTTGATCTTTGTCGACAGACTGCAGGCTCGAACCGTTCGTGACTGCGATCCGTTCAGGGCATTGCAGGTGAATGCTGAGTTTTTTTGAGAGTCCCGATCCTGTTGTCTCTCGTCCAATCTCCAGGAGGTCCCCGTGAGAAAGCCACTGTTTTTCGTTTTGACCGCAGCATTTGCGCTGGCGATTGCTTATTCGTTTGTCACAGTTCATGCGGCCGATGAGCCGATGCCCGCTGTGGGCCAGGTTGCGCCGACGTTTAAACTGCCATCGCAGGATGGCTCGCAGATTTCGCTGGACAGCTTCAAAGGCAAGTGGGTGGTGCTTTACTTCTATCCCAAGGACATGACCCCTGGATGCACGATTGAAGCTCATAACTTCCAGCGCGACCTGGCGCTGTTCGAGGCCAAAAACGCGGTGATTGTGGGCGTGAGCGTGGACAATCCCGATAGCCATAAGCAGTTCTGCACCAAAGAAGGGCTGACGTTCCGGCTGCTGGCAGATCCGGAGCATACGGTTGTGGATCAGTATGGCTCACTTGGCCATTTTGGGCCCATGACCATCGCCAACCGGAACACGTTCCTGATCGATCCACAGGGCAAGATTTCCAAGGTTTGGACCAAGGTTGACCCGAAGGTTCATTCGGGCGAGGTGCTGGCCGCGATTCCGGCTAGCTAGGACGATCGGGCATTGGCACGATGCACAGCCGGTTTGCCGCAGAGGCCTCGCGATGCGGGGCCTTTGCCGTTCTCGTGCGGCGCGGGATTGCGGTTGAAGGAGGACGGAATGACATCAGAACTGGCTCGGGAGTTTCGCAAGGAGTTGAGTTCACTTCAAGCTGAGCTGCTGGCCCTGGCGCCGGGGCCGGTGGATACACCCTGGCGGGTGGGAGGATGGACGCGCAAGCAGATTGTGGGGCACCTGCTGGATTCGGCCACCAACAACCGGCAGAGGTTTGTGCGCGCGGCTGCGGATGGGCACTATGCCGGGCCCAGGTATGCGCAGGACGCGTGGGTGGCGGCGCATGGGTATGCGGAGCAGAGTTGGGAGACGCTGCTGCGCTGGTGGCAGGTGGAGCATGAGATTCTGACGGAGGTGGTGGAGCGGATTCCGGAAGAGCGGCTGGCGGCGGAGTGCGTGGTGGGGGATAATGGGCCGGTTACGCTGCGATTTCTGATTGAGGATTATCTGACGCATCAGCGGTGGCATTTTGGGCAACTGGCGGGTGGGGGCGGGACGGCGTAGAAGCGCACGGACGGGGCTGATTCGACGACGGTTCAGGTTGGTAGTCTCCCAGGTCTCAAAATCGAGACCTGGGGCACTTGGCGTGTCTCGATCCACGGTCTGAGCCAGAAAGATCGTGCGAAGCGCAGACGCAGAAAAGCCCGCCGTAGCGGGCTCTTTTGCTTGCCTTGCATTACGGTTGCCTTACTACTTGGTTGCCTTCTTCGCAGGAGCCTTCTTGGCGACTGCCTTTTTGGCGGGGGCCTTCTTGGCCGCTGCCTTCTTCGCAGGAGCTTTCTTCGCTGCTGCCTTCTTTGCCGGAGCCTTCTTGGCAACTGCTTTCTTTGCTGCCTTCTTGGCGGGCGCCTTCTTTGCTGCTTTCTTAACTGCCAACTTTTTACCTCGTTTGGTGGGTTTGCTGACGCTCTTCTTCGCAGCAGCCTTTTTGGCTACGGCTTTTCCGCCCTTCGCGACAGCGGGTTTAGCGGCGGACTTCTTCGCGGCCTTTTTGGCCACAACCTTTTTCGCGGCCTTCTTTGCCGGAGCTTTCTTGGCCACAGCTTTCTTAGCCGGGGCTTTCGCGGCGGCCTTCTTTGCGGGTGCCTTCTTTTTAGCGGCCTTTTTGCGGGCCGGCTTTGCAGCGGGTTCTTCGACGATTATGATCACTGCTTCTTCGACGACACCTTCATCGTCGTCAGAGGAAGTGATCACGCTGGAAGTTTCGATTTCTTCGTCTTCATCGTCGAAGTCTTCATCGTGATCGGGGTCCAGTTCCTCCGGCTCGCCTGATGGGTCGCCGTCACTCATCGCGTACATCCTGAACACTTCTTCCATCCCATTGCCTCCAGCGGCGGGCCGCTGACGTTGATTTGCTTCTTCACGCAACGCACACATGCACTACGCGCGCGGAAGCGATTGTATCAATAGCTTGCACGCAAACGCTATCAAAACACAAGTATGTAATGAGGTGCCCACGCAGTTTTTCTTAATGAGCAGAAGATTTCGTATGCGCGGATCGCTTGCCGGTGGCTTTTTTATTCGCACTCGATGGCGCGCTCTTTGGTGTTTTACCGGTGGAGGAAGACTTGTGAGAATGGGTGCTGCGCGTTGCGGAGGATGTGCCCTGCTTTTTGGATGCGGGCGCGGTGGGCTTGTGCGTGGAACCCTTTGCAGGCGCGGCTTGCGGAGTTTTTTCGCTTGAGGACCAAGCGGCTCCGCGGCGATGGCTGCGCGATGAGCGCGATGCACCGGCAGGCTCCGCAATATGAAGTCGGCGGCCGGGCTCGATCTTGACGCCGGTCATCTTATTCCAATTGCGCAACTGTGTGAGAGACACGCCGAAGCGATCTGCGATGGTGACCAGCGTATCGCCTTTGCGAGCGGTGTAAAGCATCATGCGCGAGGAGGGCGCAGCGACCGGGGCCACCGGAATGGCGAGGGCTTCGACGCCCTGAAGGCTGTCGGTCTCGCGGAGTTGATTGACATCGGCGAGTTCGGACTCGGAGACGTGGAACTCGTGCGCGACGGAGGCCAGCGTATCGCCTGTACCGGGGCGATGGTAGCGCCAGGCATTGCGTTTGGGCTCTGGAATTGCGGCGATTCGCTGCTCGAAGAGAGTGGCCGTGCCGGCGGGCAGATGCAGATCGAAGGTGGTGTCGGGCGGGGTGACGGCGCGCAGCAAACTGGGGTTGAGAGCGGTCAGCTCATCGACGGGGGCGGCAACAATATCGGAGACGAGGCGGAGGTCCACCGAGTAGTTGATCGTTACAGTGTCAGTGAGTATGGGCGGATCGAGAGTGACCTCGTCGAAGCCGTACTGCGTGGGGTTGTTGGCAATGATGATGGCGGCGAGGATTTCAGGTACGTAGATCTTGGTTTCGCCGGGGAGGTTGTTGCGCTTGTAGAGTTCCCAAAAGTCGGCATAGCCGGTTTTCTGCACGGCGCGCTGCACATTGCCGGCGCCCCAGTCGTATCCGGCCATGGAGAGATACCAGTCGCCCAACTGATCGTAGATGAATTTCATGTAGCGGGCATAGGCGCGGGTCGATTTTTCCGGATCGAAGCGCTCGTCGACATAGCCGTTAAAAGTGAGTCCGTAGGAGGGGTCGTGGGGCATGAACTGCCACATGCCGCCAGCGTGCGATTTGGGATTCATGGCGCGCGGGTTGAAACCGGACTCGGCGACGGCGAGGTAGATGAGATCCTGGGGCACGCCTTCTTCGGCCATGACGCGCTGAATCATGGCGCGGTACCGGCCGGCGCGCTGGAAGGAGTGGAGCAGCGTGTTGTGGCCCTTCTGGGTGTTGGCAAAGAAGTTGATATAGGCGGCGACATAGTCGTTGACCACCAGGGGCAGATCGGACTTGGTGGTGGCCAGCTCGGCCCTGGCTTTTGCGACGATGTTGGGGTCGACCTCGAAGGTGACATCGCTGGCGACTTCGGCAGGGGTGGGCTCCTCTTTGGGGACAAAGCCGTTGCCTTGCTTAAGGGCTTCCATCTCGAGAGCGTTTACGCCATCGACGATGCGATCGAACTCATCCTGCAACTGGGAATCGGACTTGATATCGATGCCGCTCAGGAGCATGAGGTCGACGGCGCGATCGAAGTCGGCCTTGGCGTCGGCGAGTTTTCCCTTGCGATAGGCGGCCTGACCCCCGGTGTAGGCCTGCTCGACCTGCTGGATAAGGAGACGCACGTGCTGCTGCTGGATGGTGGGTGTAGGCGGCGACGGGGGCGTGGCGGCTTGCGGGGCCAGTTGTGGCGCCGCAAGCACCGGTGCAGTGGCCTGGGGAGCCACGCTGCCACTTTCCGTGGGGGTGCATCCGGCCAGTGAGATGGCCAGCAGGGAGATGCCGATTAGACGATAGCGAAATGGACTTATTTGCATGAGTGATCGCGCCTTCACGGCCGTAGCCCAGACTGGGCCGGGCCGCGAGAGACACTATGCCGATGATAAGCTATGACCTGGAGGCACTGCGCAGAGCAACGCGCGGAATGCCCCCTTTTACCAACCCCGCATGGACGCTCGCTTCCTCCGCAACTTCGCAATTATCGCCCACATCGACCACGGCAAGTCGACGTTGAGCGACCGTCTTCTGGAACTGACTGGCTCAGTAACCGGCCGCGAGATGCAGGCGCAGATTCTGGACGATATGGATCTGGAGCGGGAGCGCGGCATCACGATCAAGGCCCATGCCGTGCGCATGATGTACAAGGCGCAGGACGGGAACACGTATCAATTGAATCTGATTGACACTCCGGGACACGTGGACTTCAGCTACGAAGTTTCGCGATCGCTGGCATCGTGCGAGGGTGCGCTGCTGGTGGTGGACGCGAGCCAGGGAGTGGAGGCGCAGACGCTGGCGAATGCCTACCTGGCGATCAATCACGGGTTGGAGATCATTCCGGTGATCAACAAGATCGATTTGCCTTCGGCGGACATTCTGCGGACGCAGGAGGCGATCGAGAAGGCGGTTGGACTGGATGCGACGGACGCGATTGCGTGCAGCGCGAAGACGGGGCAGGGTGTAGCGGAGATTCTCGAAGCCATTGTTCACCGGCTGCCGCCGCCGACGGGCGATCCGGATGCACCGCTGCAGGCGCTGATCTTCGACTCGTGGTTCGATGCTTATCGCGGCGTGATTGTGCTGGTGCGGGTAATGCAGGGCACGATGCGGAAGGGACAGCGAATCCGGCTGATGTCGAATGGCAAGTCCTTCGAGGTGGAATCGATGGGCGTGCTGATGCCGAAGCCGGTGGAGATTGGGCTGCTGACCGCGGGGGAAGTGGGGTTCTTCGCGGCGACGATCAAGAACGTGGGCGACACCAAGATTGGCGATACGGTGACCGAGGACGCACGGCCAGCGGCGACGCAGTTGCCTGGATTTGAAGACATCAAGCCGATGGTGTTCGCCGGCCTCTATACGGTGGACTCGCACGAACACACGCTGCTGAGGGATGCGCTGGAGAAGTTGCGGCTGAACGATTCTTCCTTCTTCTTTGAGCCGGAGAGCTCGGTGGCGCTGGGGTTTGGGTTTCGCTGCGGATTTCTGGGGCTGCTGCACATGGAGATTATCCAGGAGCGGCTGGAGCGGGAGTACGAACTGGACCTGATTACGACGGCGCCGGGCGTGCGCTACCACATCAAGCTGACGGACGGCTCGGTGGTGGAGGTGGACAACCCTTCGCGGTGGCCGGAGCCGACCAACATCGACGAGATTCGCGAGCCGGTGATCACGGCGAAGATTCTGACCAACGAAGAATATGTTGGCGGAATCTTCAAGCTGGTAGAGGAGAAGCGCGGCAAACAGTTGAATTTTGAATATGTGACACCGACGCGGGTGATGCTGACATACGAGTTGCCGCTGAACGAGATTGTGCTGGATTTCTACGACCGGCTGAAGTCGATTTCGCGGGGATATGCGTCGCTGGATTACCAACTGGCGGGCGAGTGGGAGTCGCCGATGGTGAAGCTGGACATCCTGGTTTCCGGCGAGCCGGTGGATGCTCTGTCGATCATTGTGCATAGGGACTTTGCCTATGAGCGGGGGAAGCTACTGGTTTCGAAGATGCGGGAGCTGATTCCGCGGCAGCAGTTCGAGGTGGCGATTCAGGCGGCGATCGGGGCAAAGGTCATTGCGCGGGAGACGGTGGCAGCGCTGCGGAAGAACGTGCTGGCCAAGTGCTATGGCGGGGATATTTCCCGGAAACGCAAGCTATTGGAGAAGCAAAAAGAAGGCAAGAAGCGGATGAAGCGGATTGGGAAGGTGGATATACCGCAGGAGGCTTTTCTGGCGGTTTTGCGGGTGGGGGAAGACCAGCAGAAGTGACGATTGGCCATTAACTATGCAGATACTTTGGTTACCTTACATTCATGAAGGATTGTGGAAAGCGTAAAAACGGCAGGACGCAAGCGCGGCGCGCGGCTGAGCGTTGAGTGGCGTGAATGCGGCTCGATTTCCTATTGATATAGAAGGATTTACGCAGCCTAGCAGAAACCGGCTCATGCTGACAAGAGAAGAAAAGGGAATTTATGCGCGGCCTTGCGGGAAGTAATCCACAAAGTTTTCCACAGTTCGGGGATTCGCCGTTCAGATTTATTTGAGGGCTCAGACGGCATCTGGAAAGTTCGCCGGAGCAACAACCTAAAAGGCCCAAAAAGCCACAAATGAGCGTGGCTTTTTGGGCGATTGAAACCAGCGTGTTCTAGTGGGAGGCGGGCGGCTTGGCGGCGCCAGCAGGTGCTGCGGGCGGCTGCGGCGGAGCAGGGATTCCGGACTTGAGGTTATAGGCTTCGACGACCGGCTTTGTGATGTCGGAGGTGGGAAGGGCGTAGAGAATGGGATTCTGCTGCTGGGAAAAGTCGAGAACCAGCGTGTAGCCGTGTTGCTGGGCGTAGCTTACGAGCACGTCGTAGACCTTGGAGGCGAGGGTGTTGTACATCTCATTTGCCTCCTGAGCGCCTTCTGTGCGGAGATCCTCAGCATCGCGATCGAGCTTCTTCTTCTTTTCGTCGATGGTGCGGGCCTGGGATGCGCGCGCTGCATCGCTGAGGGTGGCGCCCTGAGCCTGCAATTGCTTGGTCAGGCTGTCAACCTCGTCGCTCTGGGCCTTGAGCTGGTTTTCCTTAGGCAGGTACTTTTTCTGCAGGTCGGCGAAGTTGCGCTGCCCCTCGTTGGTCTGGGCCACGGCCATCTGGAATGTGACGACGGCGATCTTGACGGGCCCGGCAGGTGCGGCGGTAGCGGGCTGTGTTTGTGCGGCTGCGCCGAGGACAAAGCTCGAGGCCAGCAAAGTGGCGAGTACAAGCGAACGCTTCATGTGAATGGAAGACTCCTTCAAGTTCCTTTGGCGACTTCTCTGTACGGCTGCGCACGCATTATGACGTGAGCGAACCGAAGCCTCCTGAGCAACCTCACGGTCCATTACCAACCCAGCGACACAACCGGAGGGAGCGAAGCAAGGAACAGACGCGAACGGAGACGTCAGCGGAACAGTCTGGATTATAGGAGGGCGGTGAGTGGAGCGTCAAACCAGTGTGGAGTCTCAGAAGATCGTGGCATTTCTTCGGGACTGACTGGCTTGTCGCGAGCCTCCCAAAAGCAGGCCCCATTCGACTACGCTCAGGGCAAGGTTTCGACTCCGCTGAAGTACGCTTCGCTCAGGGTGACAGATTTGTTGGGTGGTAAATTCAAGGACCGCCGCGCTAGAACATTTTGTGAAGGACCTGGGCATACCAAAGGACGGGAGCGGCGATCAGCAGGGCGTCTATGCGGTCGAGCACGCCGCCGTGGCCGGGGAGCAGCGTGCCGGAGTCTTTGACGCCGACCGATCGCTTGAGCGCAGACTCTGCCAGGTCGCCTACCTGGGCGGCTACGTTCACAATTACCGCTAATACAAGCCAATACCAGATATCCTCGGGATATGAGAGCTTGGCGGAGTTCCACTGGGTGAACCAGTCGGCTATGGCGAGCAGTCCGCCTGCCGCCAGCAGGCTGCCGGTTACCGAGCCTGCCGCGCCCTCCCAGGTCTTGTTGGGACTGAGGCGGGGCGCCAGTTTGTGGTTCCCGAGGGCGCGGCCGACGTAAAGCGCAGCGATGTCCCCGGCCCACACGACGAAAAGCAGAAAAGTCACCAGGGAGGGGCCATTGGCCTCCTCGCGCAGGGCTGGGAGCGCCAGCAAAGTGAGGCCGGCATAAAAGAAGCAGAAGACGGATAAGGCCGCGTCTGCCAACATGGTTTCGATTTTGGAGCGGAAAGTGCAGTAGACCAGCAGGCCGAGACTCAGGCAGCCGAAGATGGCGGCTGTCTGTTCGAAGTAGTAGAAATTGCCTAGAAAAAGGGCGGCAATCGCCACCAGCACCGCGACGCGGGGCGGGTTGGGACCACCGCGCTCTGCCATGCCCATGTATTCCCAGGCCGCCAAGGCAGCCAGGCCGGCCGTGGCCAGCGTGACCAGCCAGCGGGGCCCAAGAAACACCACCAACAAGACGAGTGGAATCAGAATAAGGGCTGTAAGGATGCGTTTCATTCCAAGGGTGAGGATACACCGCCGGGGCGGGGCTGGCGTCAGGAGGAGGGCCGGGGAGAAGCCGCTTTGGGAGTGGAATCCAGAGAATTCCCCCGCCTTCCCGGCAATTCATCCGGTCCATCCCAGCGGATTTGGACCCCCCTGGGTGCAGGTTGTCAGGCTCAGGCCTTCTTTACAGCATCCGATCGGAGCCAGCGCAAGAACGCTTCCGATCCGCCACGCTGCGCCATTGCTTCCTTTTGCCGGAAACGCTTTTCTTCTGCAAGCTTCTGTAATTTAGCAGCGGAATCGTCTTGCACTACCGCACTCTTCTCTTTGACCACGGGGTTTTGACCTCCACACACAGATCGACAGGATGGTCTAGCGAGTTCACGTTTGTATACAAAAAAATGGTTCAGGAATACCGAAAGTAACAAAAACATTCAATTCTGGTATCCAGGTGCGCAGGCCTTCGACGTTCAGAGCGAGGGGAAATAGCGGATCTTTTGGGATTAGTTCAGCGAACCAGCGCCAGCTTCGCGGGCATGGCGAGTTAGCAAGTCAGCTGGTGCTACCGGCCGGAACGGGTTTCATGTCTATGAGTTGGCGGAGCGGGGTGCTTAACCGGCGGCGATCTTGAAGCGCTCGGCTTCTTCGTCGACCTCGCCGGAGCCTTCGCCGAGGCCGCCGTAGCGGCGCTCACGGCGCTGGAAGTCGGCGATCGCTTCGAGCAGATGGATGCCGCGAAAGTCGGGCCAGAGCCGCTCGGTGACGAAAATCTCGGCGTAGGCCACCTGCCAAAGTAAATAATTCGACAGCCGCATCTCGCCCGAGGTCCTGATGAGCAGGTCGGGGTCGGGCATGTGCGCGGTGTAGAGATGGCGGTGAATATCCTCTTCTGTGATCCGGTCGGCGCCGATGTGCTTGTGCTTCAACTCCGCTGCCAGGCCGCGGAAGGCATCTACCAGCTCCGACCGGCCGCCGTAGTTGAGAGCAAGGGTGAGGGTGGTGCCGGTGTTGCGGGCGGTGGCATCGGCGGCCCAGGCCATCTTGTCCTGCACTTCGGTGGGAAGCTCATGGGTCCTCCCGATATACCGGATGCGCACGTTGTTGTCCATCATGCGCTGCAGGTTGGACTCGAGGTAGGACTTGAGCAGCCGCATGAGGAAGTTGACCTCGGCACGCGGGCGGCGCAGATTGTTCTCAAGAGAGAAGGCGTAGAGGGTGAGCCAGGGCAAACCGATGCGGGAGGCTGTTTCCGTTACCAGTTGAACGCTCTTGGCGCCCTGCTGGTGACCGAGAAAGCGCTTCAGAGAGCGGTGGCCAGCCCAGCGGCCATTGCCATCCATGATGATGGCGACGTGCTCGGGGAGACACTCAGTCTTCAACGTCGCGTAAACGGCGCGCTCCTCCGCGGTCAGCTCATGGATGCGCAGCGTGCCAGAAGAATACAAAGAACTCGCCTCAAGATCGCTTTTGCGGCTTCCAGTCCAGCCCTGGGTGAGCAAAACGCAGATGCCAGGGGAGGGTATGCCGGAACCTGGACAGATGGTCGCATCGTCCGCTGCTGGCTCCCTGCCCGGCTGAGATGATTGCCAAGCCAGCGCAAAGAGGCAGCACAATCGACCCTAGCACAAGCGCCCATGCGCCGCAATCGCCTGGGATACGTAAATGCATGACGCTCGAAGGGCGCAGACAATTTCGCGCGGAGATCGCTATTCCGGCCCTGCAACGGAGGCCCTGCTGATCCGGCCTCAAGAGCGTTGAAGTGCCCCACCCCATCGGCAAGCTCAGGGCAGGCCCTTGCCCCAGCAAAAAGGCGCAAGGATGGGGCACGGAGGGTAAGTAGCCACCACGGTCCGGACCAATGGAGCCCACAGCCGCCGAGGCTATGCGGAACGGCGGCGGCCCATGGCGGCGTCGCGCACGGCGCCCTGAAACAGGGTCCGGTGCATCGGTTCCAGGCGAGGCAGCAGCGCTGCAATCTCGGCCAGGAACGGGTCGGCGAGGATGGCCGCGACTTCTTCGTCGCGAACGCTGCGCGCATCCCGGACAAGCTGGCTGATGTCCACTTCCAAGGCCGAAGCCAGGCGTTCGAGCGAGCCCAGAGTCGGGATCGCCTTGCCATTTTCGATTTTGGAAATGTAGGTGCGCGGCACCTGCATGCGGCCGGCAAGTTGCCGCTGGCTCAGGTGGCGCGCCTTGCGAATATCGCGCACCTGGCCTGCTACCTGCAGCCCGGCTTCCGCTGATGGCGCGGCTGACGGGTGGGGCACCAGTTGCAGAACAGGCGGCGCAGGCTCCTCAATGTCGAGGGGCTTGTGGCATTTCCTGCAAAGGGAGTTGTTGGTTCTGTATTGAACGAGGCTGCAGTAGTCGCAGCGCACAACCTCACGCGTTTCCACGCTCACTAGGGTGGTTGCCATCGGCCATGTGCGGAGTGCCAGAGCTTGGTCTCCGTGGTGCTTTTTCGCACCGTGATGTGTGCTACTTTCGTGGATGTGAACCATAATTGTCAAGTGGAAACTTAGGCTCAATACCGGCCATTACCTAAGTTTCACCCATCATAGCCCGAAAAACCCTAAGAGGCACGTACCAAATTGATCAACATGGAGATTTATTTTTATGCCCGAAAACAACCCGGCGAGCAACCTTCCCGAAGCGTACTCACGAGTGCAGGCCTGGCAACTGCTGACCGAGTGGACCCAGAGCGAGAGTCTGCGCAAACATGCGCTGGCTGTGGAAGCCTGCGTCGCGGCCTGCGGCGAGGCGGAGGCGGACCGGCTGGGACTGACCGGCGAGGCGCGGGAGGAGTTGATCCGGCTCTATTCGACCACTGCCCTGCTGCACGACTTCGACTATGAGCGGCATCCTTCGGCGGCAGAGCATCCTTTTGTGGGCGTACGGGAGTTGGAGCGGCTGGGCTGGCCGGTCGAGTTGCGGACGGCGATAATGGGCCACGCCCAGTATTCTGGCGTGCCGCGGGTGACGCATCTGGATAAATGCCTGTTTGCCTGCGATGAGCTGGCCGGGTTTCTGACTGCCTGCGCACTGGTCAAGCCGAGCAAGGCGATTGCCGATGTGGAAGTGGCCGGCGTGCGCAAGAAGATGAAGGACAAGGCATTCGCGCGGGGGGTGAATCGGGCGGATGTGATTCAGGGGGCTGAGGAGCTGGGAGTGGATTTGAACGCGCACATCGGGTTCTGCATTGAGGCGATGAAAAGGCGGGCGAGAGAGCTGGGGCTGTGAAAGAGCAGGTTTTAGCTGCTAGCTTTCAGTTCTCAGCTCTTAGTTTCTGGCAGCTAGTTCTACGTTGGCTGGGATTGGGTTTGTGGGTTTAGTGATCAACTATGCGCTAGTACCCGTGCCTTTTGACGATCATCCAGATGCGCCAGACGATGAATCCACCGCAGATGACCAGGGCAAGAATTGCTTTGGTGATAAGTGCAACCCAACTGATGAAATGGGGGCGGCAATAGTAATGGTCCGGTTTTGCAGGGCTGTAGCAGATGGCGATGGATTCACCCTCAAGGAGTTGGTAGAGCGGTGATGTTTCATGGGTAACGAAGGCTCCGAGGTGAGCTTCACCTTCCATATCCTTCCATACCAGTAATTCGCCGGAGAAACGGCTCGTAGGCGAGACCTGGAAGCGTTTGCCGAGTTTCTTGCGAATCTCTCTGGCGGAAAAGACCTTCGCCTCCACGGGAATCCACTTATCGTAGCCGCGCAGGCGCTCCCAGATTTCGATGAGCATGATGGCTTCCAGTGTGGCATAAACGGGTCATGAGCGAATCAGATTCGCTGATAAAATCGGAGCAGGAACATTGCTCTGAACGGCCCAAAAACGGAGGTTTCCTTTGTTGCAGCCGGATGAAAGAGAGAAGCTCGAACGGGGCTTTAAAGAAGCGGAAGCTAGCGCGTTCCTCTCGGGTTTCACTTTGTCAGAGAATTTTTTCGAAATTAAAGCCCGAATCCTCTCTGGGGAAATCACCATCGATCGAGGGCAGGAGGAGATCCTTGCCTATCACCGCGTAAAGAACGCGGCTGCGGACCAAGCCGGATCGTGATTCTGCTGTGCAACGCGGCGACACCTCGGAGTTGGCCGAAATCATTCACGCCAACTTCGGCGCACATTGAAGGTGACCGATCGAGTTTCGCGCGTGCATTACCCCCCCTGGCGATCTGAATCACCTGCATATCTTCACAGAACTGCGCTACGATAGGCTTTTCGCTGAGAAATTCACGCTTGCTTCCGCAGACGGAGATGCTCATGGCCCGCTTTCATCACGTTCTTACTCAGTCAGAAAACGGCGTAAAAACCATTACCATGAACCGGCCGGACAAACGGAATGCGCTTTGCCCGCTGCTGATCGAGGAGCTTACCCAAGCGCTGCGCGAGGCGGAGAGCTGCGATTGCAGAATCGTGATTCTCACCGGCGCAGGCCCGGCATTCTGCTCCGGCCTGGACATGGAGCACCTGGAAACCATGAACGCCAGCACCCCTGAGGAGCATCGCCGCGACTCGGAAAACATGGCCCTGGTGCTGCGTACTCTCTACGACTTTCCCAAGCCCATCATTGCCGCCGTCAATGGCCCGGCCATCGCCGGGGGCATGGCGCTGGCGACCATTCCCGATTTTACGCTGGCCGCGCCGGAGGCCAAGTTCGGCTATACCGAGGTGCGCGTGGGCTTTGTGCCGGCCATTGTCGCCTCGTTCCTCATCCGCCAGGTAGGCGAACTCCGCACGCGCGAGTTGCTGCTCTCAGGCAGGATTCTGAAGGCCCACGAGGCGCTGCAAATGGGTCTTGTGACCCAGATTGTGGAGCAGAGCGACCTGATGGCTTCGGCCCGCGCCCTGGCGCAGACCTTGCTCCTCAACAGCCCACAGGCGATGCAGGCGGTGAAGCGACTGCTTTCCAAGCATGCCAAGCGGCGGCTCGATGAGGAGATTGAGGACGCTATCAAGGTGAACGCGTCGCAACGGTCCGCGGAGGATTTCAAAGAGGGCGTTCTGGCGTTCAAGCAGCGGCGGCGGGCGGAATGGCCTAGTTTGCAGGTGAAGGTTTAGTTCGCCGGCACTCCCAACGAATCTGAATAGCTCATCGTCCCATAGCAATTTTGCTATATACTGAAATCGCAGGTGGAAGTATGGCCACGCCGACGAGAGCCATAGTTTCCTGGGAAGGCGACTCACGCGACGTTCTGAAGACATGGCCGCGCGACGTGCAACGCGACTTCGGGCTCTCTCTTCGGAAACTTCAGGATGGAGAGCGTCCAACCCTCGATGCGCGGCCGATGCAGTCCGTCGGACAAGGGGTCTTTGAGTTGAAGGCCGAAGATGAGGCAGCGTGGTATCGGGTGATCTACCTGTCGAAAATTGGAAACACGATTTACGTACTTGACTCGTTTACCAAGAAGACCCGGAAGACCGAGAAGAACGACCTGAATCGAGCTCGGGCGCGGCTTTCAAATCTCAAGCTGCGCCTCCAGAAAGAGAAGATCGATGCCAAGCGCAAAAGTGACAAATAAGCCTGGACACATCACGACCGGAAATGTTCTCGAAGACTTGGGATTCTCCCCCGAGGAGATCCGTGAGATTGAGATCCAGCACGATCTTTGGGTTCCGATCCGGGCTGAGGTCGAGGCGCGGAAGCTGACTCAGGCCCAGGTTGCCAAGGTGCTCCAGATTCATCAGCCCGATGCAAGCTTGCTGCTCCGCGGCCAGATAGCACGCTTCAGCATTACGCGGCTCATGCAGTTTGCCGATCGCCTGGGGCTCGCGGTTAAAGTTGCAGTCGTTCCCAAGGCCGAATCCCAAAAACAGGCGCCCGCTCCACGGATTCCAGCGCGAAGGACAAGTCCTCGGAGGGTGTCCGCGAAATCGGCAACCGATTCTCGGACACCACGAAGACTGGCCCAGGCCTAGGAAAGCGACTTGTTGGCGCGGAGTTCGGCCACAATTTCCGCAGCCGCGACGCGCGCCTTGTCCGCCTGGTCGGGGGGGAAGCTTATGGCCCCTACGCGCGCATGGCCGCCGCCGCCATAGCGTTCGCATACCGCGGCGAGGTTTACCATCTTGTCGGGTTCGGCTTTGGTCCAGGGATTCGAGCCTACAGCTACCTTGGTGCGGAAGCTGGACTTTGACAGGCCGATGGAGTAAATCGCCTTGGGGTAGAGGTAGTAGGGGATGAACTTGTTGAATCCCTCGAGCGTGTGATCCGTAATGTCGAAGAAGATGGTTCCGTCGTGTTCTTCGGCGCGGCTGCGGATCAGGGCGAGTGCCTCCTGGTGGCGCTCTAACAGGGGTGGCAAAAGGTCAGCCACAAAGGGCTGTTGAAGCACTTCGGCCAATGGCAATTCGGTGAGCAGCGGGATCAGGCGTGGAATGAATTCGGGATCTTGCGTCGACTCGATAATCAAAGTCAGCTTCATGGCTGGTGCGGCCATTTCGACGGCGGACTCGGGGCTCTCGTACTGCGCGCCGTCTACGATGTCGGCCCAGTGAATCAGTTCGGCAACGGGCGTTGTGTCGAAGCCGAATTCGGTGGCGGCGATGTGGGCCAGAAAACCGGTGCACGAGGTGTAGTTGGGGTCGAAGAACTTTCGCTTGCTGCAGGCCGGGTCCTGCTTGCAATCCAGGAAGCTCTGCTGGTCTTGGGGCGTTAAGAACGCCGACAGGTGATGATCGAACCACCAGGTGATCTTGGGCGAGGACGAATATTTGAAGTCGACGATTGCGTTCTCGTCGCAGGTGAACTCGGTCTCGTCAAAGAGCGCGCCCGCGCGATGGACCAGCCCGTGATACTCGTAGGTGGCGTCGTGAGCGATGCATTCCCTGTGGAACCGCGTGAAGAGCGAGGCAGAGCAGGCTCCGTCAAAGCATTTGTCGTGATAGAAGACGCGAACCCGCAAAACGAGCACTCCCTTGTAGGTGAAAAATGAATAACGTGAACTGTTAAGCATCAAGGGCTTGGCTTCCTATGTCAAGGCGTTGGCGGTTTTCCAGGCTTGCTCGGGGACACCAAAGTGTCCGTTTGCGGACGCAAGTTTCCAATTGCGAACAAACAGGGGATGGGGCATTTCCGG
>Ga0302140_10005949_pt1 | contig 15340 bp, 13 predicted proteins | sample I_Bog_E1_1_FD_202095 | JGI IMG/M metagenome (GOLD analysis project Ga0302140, IMG submission 202095) | Peat permafrost microbial communities from Stordalen Mire near Abisko, Sweden - I_Bog_E1_1 | ecosystem: Environmental > Terrestrial > Soil > Wetlands > Peat | place: Sweden: Abisko, Stordalen...
CGCGGCTGCGCCGGGGCGGAGATGCGGTCCCGGATGGCGGCTGGAATACTTGATGCCGGAGTGAACATGGTAGCCATGTCAGATAAATGCAACAAACTTCTGACCGCTCCAGTATATAGCTCTATGTCAGATAAATGCAACAAACTTCTGACGCGATTCCGGTCCGTCGCGGGATGCCGCGCGCCGCACACCAGTCGGAAAAGCGACCGGTCGCGTGAAAGTAGGCACAGTGGTTTTCCGCCATCTGCAAATTGCGTTGCTCGCAACACGGAATCGTATAACGCCCATACTTCAACTGCGCTTGGTTACGGATGGGGCCGACTCCTTCGTCACTTTAGAGGGGAAGACGCCGCATCTGTTGAGCCATTCCTCGGCTTCTGAAACCTGCCAGATCAAGAGGAGACTCTCTCAGGCCACCGGTGGCATAATAAAGGTGTTCATGACGCTCACATTGCCACTGGAGCCGCAAGAGGAAGCGAAGCTGGTCGCAGCAGCGCGGGCCAGGGGTGTCTCGCTGGACGCCCTCGTGCGTGAGGCTCTCGGACGCATCTTCTCCGAGTCGGCTGCGGAGGCTCCCGGAAAAGAGCCCACGCGGTCCCTGCGCGGCCTTCTCGCGAAATACGGCACTGCTCCATCAGCCGAGGAGATCGATCAGAATCGCGCGGAGATGTTCGCGAATTTTCCGCGTTCCGATTTCTGATGGTCGTCGCGATCGCCGATACCCACACTACACTCTGGTACCTCTTCTCCGATCCGCGCCTTGGGCGTGCCGCTTCCGCCTTCATAGATGCCACGGTCGCTGACGGCAATCACATCGGCGTATCCGCCATAAGCGTCGCGGAGATGGTCTACCTGATTGAGAAGGGCAGAATTCCGGCCACCGCATTGACTGACGTTCAGGCCGCTGTCGCCGACCCGAAGGCGGTCCTCAAATACGTGCCGGTAGATCAAGACATTGCCACGAACATGGCAGCCATCCCTCGCGATGAGGTTCCCGATCTTCCGGACCGGATCATCGCCGCGACCGCGCATTTGTATGGCATACCCGTGTTAACCCGCGACGGTCGAATACGGTCGTCAAACGTTCGAGCGATTTGGTGACGCGAGGCGTGCCGACAGAGCTTTAGGCAACACGGTCTCCTTCGCCTTCACCTCGTCCCAGAGCCACTCCTGATCCGCGAGGTACGCTTCGACCTTCTCTTTGTTTTCGAGGTAGAAAACAATCGCTCCGAACACGCGAACCAAGGGGCCGGCCATCGGGAAGCAGCGCAGAATTGCTTCGGGCGGTTCTCCATCTTTGAATGCGAGGACAATGCTGTCGAGCGCAATCCGAGTCCCGGCGATATAGTACCCGCCGCCGCGCTGCTCGACGTAGTTCTGCATGATACTGACCTCTCTTTCAGTTTACGAAGCGTGGGCTGCTTTGTTCGGGGCGAGCGGTCGAGGAATCCCGCTATAATTGGCTTGGATGGCGAAAGAATACATCGAACAGCGCCAGGGTGGGCACTATGTGGCCGGTACTCGCATATCTCTGGACTCCATCGCCCAGTGCTTCGAGGAAGGACTCTCCCCGGAAGCGATCCTGGGAGAATTCGAAACTCTGACGCTCGCCCAGGTCTTCGGCGCGATTACGTTCTACCTCGAAAACCAGCCTGCCATTGATGCTTATCGGATACGCCAAAAGCAGCGCTTCGAAGCTACGCGAAGGGCCGCGGTGCCCCTGCCGGAGAACCTGCGCCAGCGCCTCGCTGAGGCGCGCGAACAGCTCCATTCCGGACGCTCGGAATAGGTGAAGCCGAGGTTCCAGGCCGATAACGATCTTCGCAGTTCCATCGGTACCGGCGTGCTGCGCCACGAACCCTCCATAGATTTTCAGAGCGCCATTGCGGCCAGACTCGACGGTATCCCCGACCCCGAAGTCCTGCGGCTCGCGATGCTACAGGACCGCATTCTCATCTCCCATGACGAAAATTCAATGCCCGGCCATTTCAGGGACTTTCTGAAGGGCGGGAACCGCAGCGCCGGCGTCCTGATCGTGCCACAGGGGGCGCCCGTTGGTCGCGTCATTGAAAGTATTCTGCTAATCTGGATCGCGTCGGAACCGAATGAATGGGTTGATCGAATCGCGTGGCTACCTATCTGAGTTTTTCGGACCGATGTGAACAATGACCTCAAGCGCCTATGGTACCGGCCAGCCTCGACAGCACCGCTACCCCGGGGTCCTTCGGTTGGCGATAGTACACGGGCGCATTCTCATCTCCATGACGAGAAATTCAATGCCGACTATTTCAGGAATTCCTCGATGGCAGGGGTCTGTAGCGATCCGTCGCCGGAAGTTGATCCGGATGAAACGCTTATAATACAGCTCAGGCCGTTATGGTCGTCGAAATGAGACTGCTGTTCTCGTTACGGTGGCAATACTTGGGGTGTACAACCGATATCAAAGGCCAAGCCCCTTGCCTAGTTGAGCCTTTTTTAGACTGGAAGATCCCCGCTGCGGTCGGCATCAGGGTTTGGGGCGTCACCCATGGAGAAGACTTTTTTGCGACCAGTGGCCAAGAACGCGTTTCGCGTTTTGGGCTTGCCCGCCGACGCATCGCAGAGATCGGTCTTAGAACGCGCCGCCGCAATGGATCGCGCGGCGAAAGTCGGGATGATCCGCCCTCCGTCTCCGTGGGATCTCAAATGGTTCGGCCCGCTGGAGCAGGAAAGAAGTTCCATTTCGGACGCATTAGGCAGGCTGGGAAACCCTCAGCAACGGCTAACAGAAAGGCTTTTCTGGTTCGCGCAATCTGATCGCTTTGTCGAGGATATTTCCTCGGAAACGCTCGATTCAACGATCGCAACCTTGCAAGCCTCGCTGTTTCCTGACGATCACCATGATGCCGCGGTCCTCGCCTTAGCCTCGTGCTTCTCTGCCGATACTGCTGTGCATGATGCGGAACGTTGGCATGAAATGCTGCAGATGTGGACGGCACTCGTCGAATCAGAAGACTTTTGGAACGGATTCATCGACATCGAACGATCCGGTGATTTCGTGCCTGCAGGGTCGTCCGAAGACCTTGAGAGACTGAGGTCTCAATCGCTCCCCTTGGTCATCAACTCGCTCGCAGAAATTGCACGAGATGCGGCATCCCGAGCCGAGTTTGACCTTTGCCAGCGCGCGCTGGAGACCATAAGGACGTCATCCTTCCCAGCTGAGATCTTATCTGCCACTGAGGAGAGCGTCCTCAGCCTTTACGAGGACGCTCTTGTCCGCACTTCAAAAGAGATAACGAAACGTTGTTGGGAAGATATCCGGCAAGACCGAGCCAGTGCGGAATTGAATGCGAAACCCTGTTCAGTGGCAGTGGATCGATGGAAGCAAGAATTGGAGTCTAAATACCGCAATCTCGTCGCCATGTCCGGAACTCGTACCAAGTTTGGTCTCCGGGCGCGACAGCACTATGCCGATTTTCTTATCAGTCTTGGGAATGCGCTGACATGGGCGAATCAATGGACGGAAGCAGAAGAGGTCCTGAGACAAGCTCGTTCCTGCCTGCCAAGCGACAGCCCCGCCCGAAAGCGAATTGAGGCACTCTTACCGAGCATCGGAGACGCCGCGACCGAAGAGCGGGAGAGCGACCGGAAGCGCCGGAAGCAAACCGATATCGAAGGCTTCGAACATCTCTGCAAGGGCATCTGGATCGATTTGATTGTGAACTCAAGTGTGTTGAGCGACACCATCGACAGATGCAATCAAGCTGACCGGCAATACGACGAGAGAGTGCTTCCACGGCTCTCGATTATATGCGCCTCAGAATCAGAAACCAGCCTCAACGTTCTCAGAGCCAAAACTGCGGCGGCAAGATGCCTCTTCACGATTGCTGAGGGTTTTCGGCACTGTGGTAACTACAGCAGGGCGTCCGAGTTGATCGCGGCGGCAGCCGAACTTGCGCCGCAGGGTTCAGAGATTGCTCAACAAATCGACGCCCGCTGCCGGACCGCACAAGAAGGTGTCTCTGTCAAAAGAGGACGCAGTAAACAAGAGGCACCAATCCTTCACCCTCAGGACTTGACAGACCTCGCGACTATCGGAGCGGAGCTCCTGCTGCAGGGAGTGACCCGATTCCCGGATTGGGCGGCGCGCATGATGCAAGACGAAGGTGAACTGGTCCGGTCAGCGAGCGATCTCGCTAACCAAACTCGTGAAGCCGCGCTTCGAGAGATTTACGAATATGCAGTTGAAGTTGCGAGGCCGTTCGAAACCGGAGCAGCGACGGCTGGTAATACCTCCTCTGACGAACGGATGGCCCAAGGTACTGGCTCAATCCCCGCGAACATCGCCGAGCCCGAGCCAGAAAGTTCGCCCAGTGGTAACGCCTTCGTGGAACTCTGCCACTCGATCAAATTACAATGCTGGCAGCAGATTAAACCAGGCCATTTCGACGCAAATCTTCTGGTATTCAGGGCTGCCCATGCCGACTACAAGCGCCGAGCCGCTCCCTGGCTTGCGACGGTCCTCGAGAGTCTTGACCGCGGCAGCACGAGGGTGGTGCGGCACGCCGCAGCCAAGTGCATGAATTCCTTGGCAGTTGGTTTCATAAGCGTCGGGGATCTTGGCACCGCACGAACTATCGCCCTGGAGGCGCTCCCGCTCATCGCTGACATCGACAGAGATCTCGAATCGGAAATTAGGCGGCAGCTCGACTACATCGCATCTCAAATGACGCAGTCCGCGCCAAAGCGCGGAGCCACACATCGCAGTGATAACCAGGTGCCCCGACCAGTCGGCGCAAATAATGAGGAACCGGTCACATTCCGAACTCCAAGCTTCGCCAAATGGCTTAAACTCGGGGTTGTCGCAGCTGTTCTGCTTTTGGCAGTTTTTACGGCGTATATCTTCTCGGGCTCGCCGAAGCAGCCGTCCATTGCTGGTGTCGGGACTCAAAACATCGAGCCTACGGAGCAAATAGGAGCCCAGCAACGACCCCAAGTAGCCATGGCGCCGCCAGTGGTCTTACAGGCTGTGCCTTTGCATTCACCAACTGAGAAGTCTTTTCGCACTCAGCTCGACCCTGTGGTAGAAGCACCCACGCATGATCCGGACTCTCGGCGTGAGCCTACACCGACCGCACCTCTTCCCGATCCTGTTTCGCTGCCCAACGGCACCAATCTCATACCTCCGCCCGACGGCGAAAGCGCGGGCACCTTCACTATCGAGAACAGTTCTTCCAGCGAAGATTCCGTGGTCATACTAAAGGACGCCGTCAGTAACAAGTACTTGTTCGCGGTGTATGTAGGGGCGAAGAGCACGTTCACGGTCCCTAAGATCCCCTCGGGGAAGTATCTGTTGGAGTGGGCATACGGTCGAGATTGGGATGCTACTCATCGTTCCTTCCGCCGGACTCGTGGGTTTGGTAAGTCGCAAGATCCGTTTGTTTTTCCTGATGACCGCATCCGCCATCACACAGTGACACTGCACACAGTAGCGGGAAACACGCGGATCGAGGCGATCTCGGCTGAGGAGTTTGCCAGCGACTTGGGCGCGGCCGTTGTAATAAATAACAAAAGGTAGGGTTTACGGAGTGCGGGGGCAAGATGAACAGAACTGTTGAAGTGGAAATATCGGCGCTGGCGGATCTTGCTGTTGACTGCTGGCGACTTCAGCGGTGGGCCTTTGTGGACGGTTACGAAAGAGACCGGATCGTGCCCCGGCAGGTATTTCGCGCACTGAGTTCTTTTCTTTCCCGGGCTGGCTTAGAGATCTGCGATCTCACCGGACAGGCGTATGATCCAGGCTTGGCCGTCGAGGTCATTGACTCCGAGGTGGATTCCACCGCGCCGAAGGCGTCCGCCAGAATTGAAGAAATGATCGCTCCGATTGTGCTGTGGAACGGAAGCCTGATCAAAACAGGCCAAGTAGCCATCCGTCGCGGTGCCCCGGATCAGGAGGTCGCCAGTTGAGCACGGAATACGGGTTTGGAATCGATCTCGGAACGACGAATTCGGCTATCGCTCGCTCCAACGGAATTGAGGTTCGGACGTACCAGAATAACGACCAGATGAACGTTACGCCGTCGGCGGTTCGGGTCTTCAAAGGTGGCAGGCTGATCGTAGGTAAGCGAGCCTATGGTGCCATCATTGATGATCCCGAAAATATCGCAACGGAATTTAAGCGCTCTATGGGGCAAAAGGTCAGCAAGACTTTCCCCGCGTCCGGCCAAGGCATGTCGCCGGAGGAATTGTCGGCCGAAGTCCTGAAGAGCCTCAAAGACGACGTGCGCCGCCAAACCGGTGAGGATATTCGGCAGGCTGTCATAACGGTTCCAGCAGCGTTCGGTACTCCGCAGTGCGAATCGACTTCGCGGGCGGCGGCGCTGGCTGGAGTCCCGGAAGCGTACCTGCTCCAAGAACCGATCGCGGCGTCGATCGCATATGGAGTTCTTCCAGAGGCTTGGGATCAAAATTGGCTCGTATTCGATCTTGGTGGCGGCACGCTCGATGTTGCGGTGGTTTCGACTAGAGACGGGCGGCTTACCGTTCTGGAACAGCAAGGAAACAACCTACTGGGCGGCAAAGACATGGATCGCCGCCTCGTTGAGAATGTTTTCCTCCCAGCCCTGCGAAGCGAATTCGCGTTGCCGGAAACATCTTCTCCGGAGGGCCTGCGCCTTTTGCGGCGTTTGCTTCTCCGAGCCGAGGAAGCCAAGATCGATCTCACGAACACAGATTCCGTGGTTGTCAGCATTGCCGATGTCGGCCTGGATCGACGCGGCGTGCCAATTGAAACCGAAATTGCGATCCGCAGGGGCGAGTTTGAAAACCAAATTGACCCGCTCGTTCGCACTTGCGTGCGGTTAACACGGGAGGCTCTGTCGGGGGCTCGCCTTTCCGGGTCTGATCTTGATCGCGTGTTGCTCGTTGGTGGTCCTACCCAGATCCCTTATTTGCGGGCGGCGTTGGTTGATGGCATCGGCGCGCGGATCGACTCCTCGATAGATCCGATGACAGTGGTCGCTCGTGGTGCGGCGATTTACGCATCGAGCGTTGACTGGGCAGAGTCGGCAACGCCTTCGATTACGGGTGGGAAAGTGAATCTAACGCTTGCTTATAGTAAGGTTAGTTCGTCACTGCAGGAGCCGGTTGCGGGAAGCGTTACACCGTCTGGCATAGTCGACGCAGTTAAAATCGACGCCGAAGGCGGTCTTTGGACCAGTGGGTGGACTCGTTTGGCAGCTGGCGCGTTTGAGCTTCCGGTGCGTCTGATTCAAGGTAAGCTGACCAGATTCTTTGTTTATGCAAGACGGCCCGACGGATCGCTTGTTGACCTTGATCCGGATTCGTTTAGTATCCGCCATGGTCTGGTGCCATCGGCCCCGCCACTTCCCTTTTCCGTCGGCATTGAAGTTCTCACGCCGAATGGAAAGCCCGAGGTCGATTTTATTTTTCCCAAAGGCCACCCCTTACCTTTGACCCGCGTGATCAACTATCGCGCGGCCCACGAATTGCGTCGCAGCCAGCCCGACGATTTTCTTGCTATCAAAGTCTGGGAGGGCGAAACAAAGGAGGACCCTGACGCTAACCTGTTTGTCGGTGCCATGACCATTCTCTCGCGGCATCTGCGCCGGGCGATACCGGAGGGCGCTGAGATTCGTTTGACGTTTCATATCGATGAGTCCAGAAAAATCTCGGTCGATGTTCTGTTGCCCCATTCCAACGAATCGTTTTCAGAAGATGTGTATCTTCCGGATCGGGAGCAGCAAGATCCAGCCGAACAGGTGCAGAAACTACCGCACACCATTGAATCAATACTGGATAGACTCGACGCGGTCGATTCCGCCCTGGCGAGCCACAACGACCCAGAGGTAGGCCTTGAAGCGCGCCAACTGAGAAGCGATCTGGAGGAACTGGACATAGAGTTGAGTGGTTCCGAGTCCAGCGATCCAGATTTCGCAAACCACTTGCTCGAACGAATGAGGGCACTCCGACGACGGTTGGTTGTCCTCGAAAACCAAACGCTATCCCCCGCGACAGTTTCGGCAGCCAACATCGATCGAGTAAAGCAGCAGGCCGCGCCTGCGAAAGAGGTAACCGGGAAGTTTGGGTCGGAGAGTGAGAAACATGAACTCGCGACGCTGATGCGGGAGCTTGAGCAAGCCGGAAACCATGGCGATACCAGGAGTGCTAACAGGGTTGGCGAGCATCTGGAGTCATTGAGGTGGCGCGTGTTGTTCAATCAGAGCTGGTTCTGGAAGGAAGCCATGGAAGTTCAGCAGCAAACTGGGCGGAAATTCATAAATCAGCAGGAAGCCGGAAAATGGCTTGAGGCGGGAGAAGAAGCAGTCCGCAGAGGAGATTCGTTGTCGCTCCAGGAGGCGGTCAAGCACCTATGGCGTCTTCAGCCGAAGTCCGACGCAGACATCGATAAGGATCGTGCTATGAACGCGGGCTTGCGCAAGTACTGACGGCAATGGAATTCATGACACATCGTCCAAGCTTACCTATTGGGTTCCAGATCGGAAGCATCTCGCCAGTGCAAAGAGCCCTTCACGCTGACCAGTCAAGGGAGATCTATCTGCTTGAGCATTCTGCAGATTCCGACCTGCTCCTTATTCGCGCGCCAGCGGAGTCGATGCTCAGACAATCCGAATGGTGGGGCCTTCTCGGCCCGGATCTGGTAAAGGAGGCATCGGAGGACCTACCCCAGGATGGCCGCACATGCGTTATCCGCATTCATGGCTCCTGGTGGCCCACGAACGTCCGGTTAATAGATCGCTCGCATTGGCGGCCACTCGTGCTCGGGAGCCTGAAAATGCTGCAAACGGCTTTCAAAGCGAATCTCCGCCCGATACTTTGCCCCTCTCTAATTTGGATTTCTCAGGAGACGCAAGTGTGTATTCCGGTGTGCGCAGTGCCGGTAGAAGCAGCGTCGGAAACGACGACGCTGCGGGAGTTGGCTGCCGTCCTGCTTTCGGGTAGCACCGGAATTGATATGGATGCTCTCGCCGCCAACGTGGACCAACTTGAATCCTGGAACAAAGGTATTCCATCTGACGTGCTCAATGCTTTGATCGCGTTGTTGTCGGACAAGGCTTCCGAATCAGTCTCAGGTTTTGAAGAATTTGAGAATCGCCTTGCCGGCAAACCTCCCGTTCGTGGGGACGCATCAGTCGAAATTCCGGTCGGCGCCGGACACGACGGGCTGAACAAGATCGCTGGAATGGGCGCGCTCAAGGAGTTGCTACGGAAGGAGGTAGTTGGACCGTTGCGACGCCCCGAGATCTATGAAAAGTATCGCATCGGAGTGCCGAACGGAATTCTCTTCTACGGGCCTCCGGGATGCGGGAAGACCTATATGGCGCGGCAATTGGCCGAAGAACTAGGCTATTTCTTCCAGGACATTAGACCTTCTGACATAGCGAGTCCTTTCATTCATAGTACAGTCACTCGTATTCGCGAACTATTCGACATCGCTCTGGAGAAGGCACCGTCTGTCCTTTTCATAGACGAATTTGACGCGTTTGTCCCGTCCAGATCGGAATTGAGCGGACACCAGCAATATAAATCGGAAGAGGTGAACGAGTTCCTTGCCAACCTTGAAGGTTGTGCGGCCCGTAAAGTACTCGTCATAGCAGCCACGAACGCACCGGAGAAGATCGATCCGGCAGTCCGCCGCGCTGGACGGTTGGACAAGCTGGTGTTCATCCCGCCTCCGGATGCAGAAGCGAGAGTGGCGATGTTGCAATTTCATCTGCAGGATCGTCCCGTGGAGCCCAGCCTGGATTGTCGGGGGGTTGGCGTCATTCTGGACGGCTATTCCGCCAGCGACATCAGGTTACTTGTAGAAGAGGCGGCCCGTGCCGCATGTGAGAAGGCAGCTTCGATCTCGACTCTCCTCCTTTTGGACGCGATACACCGAGTTCCCCCATCCATTACGCCGGAAGATGAAGCCAGATTTCGACAATTTCAGTCGCGGGGAACCTCATAGACGCGATTCGTCCAGACGGCAGCAAAGAGCCTGCCGAAGAGAAGTAGCGTAGGAGTGCAGCCGCGAAAGGCTCTGATCGGGAATTCCCACGTGGCGCCGAAAAGATTGATCTGCTCAATCAGAGCGGTGTTGTCGAGTCCCCACCCCTACTTCGGGCGAGAATTGTCGACGCCGAGCATCTTTCGAAACTCGTCTTCCAGCACCTTCTTCGCCGCTGGTATTTCGACTTCAAACGCTTTGACAGCACCTAGGAATGTCTTGCTTCTCTCCTCCTGGACGTTGGCGTTCGCATGGTCGGTCGTGCCACTGTAAACGTAGACCCCGACCACAGCCTTCCTAACCTCGCCGATCAGCTTGTCAAGCAAAATGCAGATGTGCTCGGGAAGGTAGATGCGGCTGGTTTCCAAGAAAAGATACAGATCTGCGAACTGTGCTTCTAACTCGGCGAAGCCCTCTTGCCGATTCACCTGCCCGAACTGGTGGACGTACCGCTGACAAGCAACGGATTGCGCGGCGATGCGCCCGTACAGATCGGCAATTCGCTTCGCTCGCTCCTCGTGAAGGTTTGAGAATCGTACCTGATGTTCGAGCGCCGCCTGTTGCAACTGGCTCTTGTATCCCTCGATGTCGCGCGTAAGCCGATGAGAGGCCAGTGTTCTGATTACCCAAGCGGCGGCTCCCACCACCACAACGCCGCTAACGAGGGTCGTACCGAGATTCGTCAGTACGTCTTGCCAGTTGATGGCCATACCCTATCTTAGGCGCCGTGATTCGATTCGCGCGGGACCCGGGCGTGTCCGGCGGATGTGAAAGCACGCCCGCGCGATGGTAGCGGGGCCGACATGAACCCACTGCTGGCGAAGCGTCGCGGAGCCGTATACTTGCCTTAAATGGCCACGGAAAACCATGAGATAGTTGTAACGCTTAAATGCCCTGTTTCCCATGAATGGCAGACGACGGCCACGGATGCGGGAATGGCCAGACCGGTCGCCGGTCATCCACCGGATGAGGGCTACGGCCCCGTAGTTTACGGAACGGACACGTGTCCGACCTGCGGGCGACGAGGCAGCTTAAAGCGATAACGTGCTCCGGAATGACGCTGCGTATATACGCAGGAGTCTTGTGGGCGCTAGCTATCTTGCGATGGTTGGTCAAGTTCGGTAGGTTGGCCTTCGCCCTGTTCGTCGTGGTTCGGGCTGTAACGGATCATGACGATTTGTCGATGTAGCGTTGATCGCGCCCCTGCCCGACTCTCGCACCGGACACGAAGTCCACACCCGGACATCCAAAACCCAGATGGCTTATAATCTCGTTGAGGCATTTTCCGGCGGAGTCATCCTGAATAGGGTGGGCTGAAGCGCTGAATAGCGCGGATGTATCTTGCCGGTTAGAGCGTGACTATCACCGAGGCGCGGCGCATGCCACCCTGGGCGGTCATCCTGAAATACCTTATCCCAACAAGGCAGTACGGACGTGACTGATAGCGCCACGAACCCCCAAAGGGGCTTATCTAAAGGATCGACAAATGTCAAAAAAATACGGATACATTTCCCATTATTCCGCCGGGTACTGGCTTGAGGGTCCGCTCCCGTCGCCATCGTGTGCCCGCAAACTAATACGGATGAACCAGGGCATCGATTACGATACCGTAACGAGTTCTGAGCGTCTCTCCATCGTCAGAAGATGGAAGCTGGTTGACCCAGACAATACTCGTGTGGACTGGGCTGTCGATTTGCTCGCACCACTGGACTTCGCGCCCTCAGCGTGCGTCCTAACCACACTGCGAATCTTGCGGCAGAGGTTGCACGTTATGCACGACACGGGTCCACTGTTTGCCGAGCTCGAGGGTGAGAATTGGATAGGCGAACCCTGTTAAATCACGCAGAGCGATCCGGCCTCAGCCCACCGGAAAGTTCAAGTTATCGTCCTGTGGAAATTTCGCTCACGATTCTTTAGTTCTTCCCAGCGTGCCTGGCAGCACGATCTGAACGGAAGCCCGGAACCGCAGGGACATATGGCGGAGAATAACGCGGAGGTCCGGCGTCTCCCAATGAGTCTCATCGTAAAAGGAATGACGCCTGGAAGTGCGAACACAGCGAACTGGAGAATCCATTTCGGATTGACGATGGATGATTCTTCCATCAACCACTTCGGGCCAGCCGAAGCCAGCGCGAAGAGATAGGTGACGTGGAACAGAGCATATCCGTACACATACGCAGCTTGTCTGACGTTGACTTTCCCTTCGGCAAGAATGGAATACTCCGTGTGCAGCGTCCGTGAAATCAGATGGCGATCAATCGAGGATTTTCCTTCGATCACACGAACGCTTCTCGTTGGATATAACGGAAGCATGGCGGTCTTGAACTCCGTTGTTACGTATGCGCCATCACTGCCGAAATCCCGCTTCCCGATGAACTCCGTGCCAACGCCGAATAATGTGTAAGGCATTTGAACGCTTTGCCAGCTTCCGCCAGGACAGGCACCATTCCCCAAGCAATTCAGTCTACATTGAACGGGCGGTTTCCGAGCAGCAACGTCTTGGTGTTCGGCTGGCATTCGTCGGCTTCCGAAACCTACCAAGTCAATAGCGAACCGCGAAGTTTGGTTGTACAGTTAAACTATTCCCGAGCGTTCCGTGCTGGTCAGCGTCCGCGCGTCCGGTCCCGGCGCCGCTCCTGCTTGCGAACCCAGTCCCTCTCGTTCCGCTCCTCGATCTCCCGAGTAGTCTTGCACAGAGCAGATTGGTATCGCCCCAGCCAACCGCCCCAGCCGTCCTCGGTCGGCATGATGCCTCGCTTGACAAGCTGGCTCGCCGTCTCACCGAGATGCCGGGTATTGTTCAATAACATCTCGGCATCACCCAGATCGTTGACATCAAGCGTGAGGGCCCGATCCACGGGCAGCTTCCGCAAACGTACGAACGAGTTGGTCCGTAGCTCACCCCGGCTGCGAGCCTCTGCCATCTCCGGCGTGTAGTGGATGAAATGGACCTTCGCATCCGTTCCTTCGAGCATGAGGTAGTTGCGTCCGGTCTGTTCGTCCTCGCCGTGAACCAGCACCCGGCCCTCGACCGTTATCATCCGTGCCGGATCGAGCACCTCGATGGGCAGGCGCTCATCGGACATGACGACTCCGTGCGCCGCGAGTGTCCTCTGCCTGTCAGTAGTTCGCTGCATTGCCCGAAGAACCTGTGCGAAATCCCGGCGTAGATGCCACGTGTTTGGCCCCGCCGATTCTGCCAGGCCCATTCGCCGAAGTACGGCGAGGCGGGCAGCCTCATGCTTCACGTGTACACGTGCCGCCTCGGTCAATCCGGCTTGATCGGGATTTCGCGTCACAGCGAAGGATTCCGGTTCCGGGTCTCGACTGGTTGCCTGCATGTCTCTCATGAGCCTGCGATCAAGCGACGTGAATCGCGTCTCAGTGATTTCACGCCGTTCCGCCTCCGCCGCGTCGAGCTCCGTTCGGTACCCGAGCTGGCGCGTGCACAGGTCCCCGGCGATATCCCGAATCCCGTTCTGAACGTATTGCCGGCTTAAGCGCAATGCGTCACCGTCGTCTCTGCGACCCCGGACAACGATGTGAACATGCGGGTGCTCCGTATTGTGGTGGGCAACCGCCGTCCATTCAAGGGCCGTCCCGAGATCGTCCTCCATACGCTCGATCAGACCGCGCGTAAGGCGGGACAGATCGACCCGATCACCAAATTCCGGCGACACGATCAGTTTCCAAAACCGTTCATCGCCCGCTGCCTGCCAGCTTTCGAGCTGCGCGGCAATGTCGATCGCGTTGCTCTCCCGACTGAATCCAACCGCCTTCGCATCGTTTTCGAACGTGGCACTCTCGCGCGCCAAGTAACGCCCATGCGCTTTCCACTGGCCTCGCGTCTTGTTGTTCAGGTACGTCACACGAACGGCGCACCGCTGATGGTACGAAGACGCACCTCTCCTTTTCCCGCCAGCAGCGGCGCGGTTGCCAGCATTTCGGCTCGTCCGGGCATAGTGCATCAGGAGACGGAATCCGCTGGACCATGCCGCGCCCTCATTCCGCCGTACGCGAGGCTTTGGTGGCCGGAGCCGGATTTCCCGTTCGTCGTCAGTTCGTGCCATGATCCACCAGGCCCTGCATCGCGGAGCGTGCATCGCCGGACATTGAGCGACCGGCATTCTTGATGAGCTGGTCGTATCGGTCTCTCGCGCGGGCGATGGCTTGTGGCTTGGCATCGGACGGCGGTTCCGGCACACAGGTCAGCATCGTCTTGGCAAAGGTGTCCACCAGCGCGAAGAGAGCCTGCTGATTCCGGCCCACTCGGGAGATGTCCCGCGAAACGCGATCAAACCCTCCCGCTATCCGCTCTTCGGTTCCGGTCTGTTCCCGTCGCCCGTTCAACTCATTCTGGATCGCCGCGCGGACGAACGCACTGGGGCTCGCGTGGCCCCGCGTCTTCGCGGCCTCCTCGACCTTATGCTGGTCTTCTCGGCTGAGACGGACGGTGATTCTGGTGCTCCTGGCTGCTCCTGTTCGTTCCTGCATCGAAGTTGCCCTCTAAATACTAAAGAGTTGGGGAAGGCATTTCGGGACGCTTCACCTCTCTTTTTTCTTCGGGAACAAGTATGGTTTTGCACGGAAATTGCGGTGTCGGCCATTTGTCGGACACCGATCGATTTTCGTCCGACGACGTAAACTCCTGACCGCGCTCCGCTTGCGCAGGAAAAAACACACCTGCGTCAGACAATCCCTTTATGTTCCACTACCGGTGTTTGCTGCCTCTGCCCGGAGGTGTGTTTTGCCGGAGTTGTCGCAATCCGTCGTCATCTGTCGCAGAGCCTTCGAAGCGTCGAAAATTGCCGCAAACTGCCGTGAACTGTCGCAATCCGTCGCGAGCGTGCGGTTCTGGACAGCGGCTGCAATTTTTCGAGCTTTCGCATTGGGCCTTTCCGCCTCGCCAATTGCTTATTCAAGTAGAGGGCTTAATTTCCGCGCGGCAGGCGAACCAACGAGAAATCGTTTACGCGTCCCGAATTGCGTTTCAGAGTCCCTTGGTTATTGAGAGGGCCATTTTCCGCTCGGGCGAATGAACAAGAATTTGTGTTGGCGCGTCCCGAACGGCCTTTGGCAGGCCCATAGTACTTAGAGGGTATTTCTCTGCCCGGCGTATACGAAGCAGACAACCCGCACGACTGGATCGCCCGCGTGCGCTCCCGCCTCGCGCTGCGGTGCGCGGAAAAACCCGCTACCAAAGCCGGTCAGATCAAGGCGCTCTGGCCGGAAATCGATGCCGCCCTTGAGAGAGGACAAAGCATGAAAAGCATTCGGAAATGGCTGGAAGATGAGGCAGGGCTCCGGCTCGGCATCACCAGTCTGACCTCG
>Ga0302140_10005950_pt1 | contig 15337 bp, 7 predicted proteins | sample I_Bog_E1_1_FD_202095 | JGI IMG/M metagenome (GOLD analysis project Ga0302140, IMG submission 202095) | Peat permafrost microbial communities from Stordalen Mire near Abisko, Sweden - I_Bog_E1_1 | ecosystem: Environmental > Terrestrial > Soil > Wetlands > Peat | place: Sweden: Abisko, Stordalen...
AGCGTGCTGAACTCGAAGGATCCGACCTTTGCCGACTGGGCACGGCGGCCGCTGCAGGAAGAGATGTTCGGGGGGCACTTTGCCGGCGAATACTTCTTTCGCAACCTGACCGATCTGCTGAACCGTCCCGAATCGGCAGAGGTTGCCGACGTGCTGGAGCTTCATGCGCTTTGCCTGCTGCTGGGCTACCGCGGCCGCTTCGCCTTTGGAGACGCCTCGGAGATTCACACGATTCTGCAACGCATCCGTGACAAGATCACACGCATTCGCGGTTCGTATGCGCTCTTCCGCCCAGCGGAGACACCGGCTGCGCCGCCGAAAGCGAAGCGCGACCCCTGGGTAGGCCGATTGCTGATCACGGCGATCCTGCTGGCTGTCATTACCATTCTGGCTTACGTCGGATACATACTTGTCCTCGGCCAGGCGATCCCCTCCAACGCTCGTGGCATTGAGCAATCTCCAACGACTCTGGCGTCTTGCCGGGCAACCAGCCTTCAGGAGATTTCCCTATGAAGCGCATCCTGATTGGGATACTGATTTTTCTGGTTTATCTGGCCCTGGTGATCTGGCTGGGGTTTGCGCTGCACTTTGAAGGCATGAGGCTGGGAGTCTTCTGCGGGATTCTGGGCCTGCTGGGCGCACTGGCGACGATCTTCATTCTTTGGTATATGCACAAAGTGAGCAAAGCCTCAGGGCAATCGAGCGGACCCGACACACCGGACGCGATCAACCTGAGCGCTTTGCTGCGCGATGCGGATGCGCGCATTCGTCAGGCGGGGCGGGCGGGTGCTAAATCCCTTGCCGCGCTTCCCCTTATCTATGTGGTTGGAGACGAGAACTCCGCGAAGACGCAGACGGTGCTGCAGTCCGGACTGGAGCCCGAACTGATTGCAGGAAACGTCTATCGCGACGGAACAATCGTGCCGACGCAGCTTGCAAATGTGTGGCTGGCCGGCAACTACGTTCTGGTGGAAGCCGGGGGCGCGCTGCTGCGGCAACCGCCGCTTTGGGTGAGGTTGCTGAAGGCTACGATTCCCGCGCGGCTTGGCTCGGTTTTTGGCGACAGCCGCCTGCCGGCGCGGTCGGTGGTGGTTTGCGTGAGCATTGAGCGCATCCTGGCTCCCAATACCTCCGAGCAGATTCGCGCGCTGGCGCAAACCCTGAATGAACGCCTGCGCCAGGTTTCGCAGACGCTGGGCATCTCGCTGCCCGTCTATGTGCTGTTTACCAAGCTGGACAATGTGACGCCGTTTGCCGAATACACGAGCCGGCTTTCCGATGAGGAGGTCAAGCTGCCGATCGGCACTTTGCTTTCCTCCCTCGACTCTGGGACCGGCATCTATATGGAGCAAGCCTCGGCTCTGATCGGGTCACGATTTGACCAGCTTGTTTACGCGCTTTCGGAGTTCCGTCTGGATGTGCTGTCGCGCGGCGGGGAACTGCAAGATCTGGCGCGGGCTTACGAATTTCCTCGCGACCTGCGGAAGCTTCGCGCCGGGATTGTTTCGTTCCTCGCGGAGATTGCACGGCCCAGCCAGATAGGCGTCAACCCGTTTTTGCGCGGATTCTTCTTTGCCGGTATGCGTGCCCATGTTGTCGAGGACGTGCTGGAGATTGGTCCTGCGCAGCCGCAGGCAGCCGCTCCGGTCAATGCCGGGGCCACGCGCATCTTTTCACTCGCGTCGCTTGAGCAGCAGGCGCCGACGCCGCAACCGAGGCGAGGCGGCACGCGCAAGGTTGCGCAGTGGGTCTTCCTGCCCCACTTGTTCTCGAAGATTTTGCTTGCCGACAAGTCCGCGCTTGAGGCCAGCCGCGCGAGCACACGGACCAGCTTCCTGAAGTGCTTTCTGCTGCTTTGCGTGAGCGCGGTGTTTCTGGTTGCGCTGACGCTGACAACGATTTCGTTCTTCCACAACCGCAGCCTGGAAAAGCGCGTGGCCGAGGCCGCCGCCGTGCCGGTTATGCCGGCTTCCGCAAGCTCATTCGCTTCGTCGGCGGACCTTGCGAACCTGGAAACGCTCAGAGCGGTCCTGGATGAACTGGGGCAGTATCGCAAGGATGGGCCGCCGCTGATGTATCGCTTTGGGCTGTACCGCGGCGATGCTCTATATCCTGTGGCCTGCCAGGCCTATTCGAGCAAATTCCGCAGCCTGCTGCTGGCGCCGACGCAGGAGAAGATTCTCGCCAAGCTGCGTGCAGTGCCGCCTGCTCCAGCGCCGGACTCGGACTACAGCGCGACGTACAGACCGCTCAAGGCCTACATGATCACTGTCTCGGATCCAGACCCCGACTCAGCACAGGACACGATCGACTTTCTTCCGCCGGTGTTGCTGGCCGAATGGGCGGGCAACGCAACGCCGCCGTCCGATGTAGCCAGCCTGGCGCAAACGCAGTTCCAGTTCTATGCCAGCCTGCTGACGGAGCCGTCTTCGTGCATGGGGCAAACTGGCGCTCCGCGTAACGATGTCGTGATCGCGGGGGCTCGCGCGTACCTGAATGGGTTCCAGGGATTCCAGCATGTTTACCAGAGCATGCTGTCCGCGGCCAACCGCAAGGTTCCGTCGTTGAACTTCAATGCAAAGTTCCCCGGCTCTTCGCAATACATCATTGATGGGTATGTGGTGCAGGGCGCATTTGCCAAAGATGGCTTTGCCTTTATGCAGGACGCGATTCTGCATCCGGACCCCTACTTCCGTGGGGAAGAATGGGTATTGGGGCCGTCGTCTGGGCCGCCGATTGACCGGGTTGTGCTGTCTGGGCAGTTGAAGGAGGCGTACTTTGCCGACTACCTGCAAACCTGGCGGACATACCTGCAAAAGGCGCAGTTCATTCCTTACAAGAACTTTGCCGACGGCGGGAACAAGCTAGGCGCGCTGGACTCGAACACCTCAGCGCTGCTAGAGCTTTTTTCGCTGATCTCAGCCAACACCGGGGTTGCCGCGCCGGAGATTTCGACCGCGTTCCAAGCGCCGCAGGCCGTTGTTCCGCCCTCCAACCCGGATAACCGGCTGATTGGGTCTTCAAACCAGGGATACATCCAGTCGCTCCAGGCGCTTGAGGGCGTGGTCAAGAACCTTTCGCTCAACCCGACAAGCGCCAACGACCCGACCGCTGCCGCGCCGGTAACGCAGGCAGCGATTACCGCCGAGCAGGCCGCGGAGAGCCTGCGCAACGGCTTCGTCCCCGACCCGGCAGGAAGCATGGACAAGGTCACCTTCAATCTGCTGGAGGCACCGATCGAGTCCATCAAGAACCTGGCGGCGCAGGCACCGGCCAATGCGGCCGGCGGCGGGGCAAAGAGCTTCTGCGCGCAGATTGGCCCTGTGCTTGAGAAGTTCCCGTTCAATCCGCAATCGTCGAGCGAGGCTTCTCCCGAGGAGGTTGCGCAGGTCTTCGCTCCGGGATCGGGATCGTTTGCCCAGTTCACAGCATCCATGCATGCACTGGTGGCGCAGCAGGGTGGGCAGTTCACAGTGGCACCCGGTTCCACGGTTCATATCAACCCCGCGTTCCTTGCTTTCCTAACGCACGCGCAGAAGATTTCTTCCAGCCTATATGCGGGCGGGGGCAACCAAGCTTCGCTGGACTTTACTCTAAGTGAGGTGAAGGCGCCGGGGGATGCCGATGCCGTGCTCAATATCGACGGCAAGCAGATCAACACGGGCGGACAGTCGGCCACATTCCACTGGGTCTCGCAGCCATCCAGCAAGATCACGCTGGCCACGCAGAAGAACACCGCGCCACCTATGACCGGACCGTGGTCGGTCTTCCACTTCGGTTTTGCCGCTCCGCAGATCGCACCCAATCGGCTGAAGTTCTTCTTCAGCTTCAACAATCAAGCGCCTGAGATTGTGCTGTTCGACGCCTCAGGCCCAGGGGCACCGCTGCTGAATCCGGAATTCATGAAGGGATTCCACTGTGTGGCGAACGTAGCTCGCTAGACTATTTGCAGAAACAGCAAAAATGCTTTAACGTTTGCGAAACGTGTGCCCCGGTCATCGCAGTTGTCACGAATTAGGCGAAAAAACTACTACCTCTGGAATATCCGAGGCTGGACAATGAACGAAGAACCTACAAGCGATCTATCGACCTCCAGCACATCCTCCGGAGAGCGGGACGCAGCGGCGACTCAAGCCGATGCCGCGCAGGCACCCGCGCCTGAAACGAACGAGCCGCAGGCGGCTACCGATTCGGCGATTGCCGGTGAGCCGGCGAGCAGCCCAGCCGAGTCAGCTGCCGTGGACGCTGGAGCGCCGGCGATGCGGATTGCGGTTTCAGCGCTCAGCGATGTGGGCTGCGTGCGTACGAACAACGAAGACTTCTACGGTTACGACGAATCGCTGGGTATTTATGTGATTTGCGACGGCATGGGGGGAATGGCCAGCGGCGAAGTCGCAAGCTCGCGAACGGTTGCAGCCATCTTGAAGAGCTATGCGGACACGGCAGCCTCAGGACTTCCGGTGAGCAGCAGGCTACTGCTTGCCGTCAACACTGCGAATCTCGACGTTTGGGAAAGCGGGCAGATTCCGGAAAACAAAGGCATGGGAACTACCGTGGTGGTTGCCGCGCTGGATGGAGAGAAGCTGATCCTGGGCAACGTGGGGGACAGCCGCGCCTACATTTTGCAAGGCGACAAGTGCACGCAGCTCACTGTGGATCACTCCTACGTCAATGAACTGATTCGCAACGGGACGCTCAGCATTGAAACGGCGCACCTGGCAGACCTGAAAGGCATGGAGTCTGTGATTACACGTGCGGTGGGCGTGGCTACCGAAGTGCAGCCGGACTTCTACTCCGTCGATCTGAGACCGGGCATTGGGGTACTTTTGGCCACGGACGGGCTGACACGCTATTTTGTCGAGGACGAAATAGCAGCCATCCTCGCGGCCTCGACCTTCGACACCGCGTGCGCCAACCTGATCCACATGGCGAAGCAGCGCGGAGGGCAGGACAACGTTACCTGCGTCCTGGTACTGGCAGTTCCGGCTTGATTGGTTGAAGTGTCAACTTCGGACTGGACCGAGCGAGGCTGTGTTTTGTGAAAACGGCAGCAAGTTAGCCCCCGCCGCGCGGGGATAGCGGGTTAGCAAGTTGGCGGATTTTGCGGGACCGGCGATGGCTTCGGGCGGCGGTTCATTGGAGCCGACCTGTTTCTTATCTGCGCGGACGCCCGCGCTGGGTCGTTTTCTCGGGCTGACTCACCAGGCTCTCCCAGCTGGACTTCACTTGCGGGCCAGCGTAGGCAACGATTCCTGTGACCTGCGTCGCCAACTCTGCGGCTCCGGCCTTGTCGCCATTACGGATCATGATCTTGTATTTGCTGGTGAGGCCGGTGATTGCGCGGTCGGCAAAGATGCGCATCCTGCTCCGGAAGGTGCTTGCGACTGAACCCGCAAAGGGAGAATTTCCTAACGCTGCCGTTACGCGGCGGATGGTGTAGTCGCCTGCCGGCAGGTCAGTTTCAAGAACGGTGTAGGCTCTGCCGATTGTGCGGAAGATCGCCTGAAGCTGCTCATCCCTGAGCGCAGCCTCGGCCGCCTGGACTCGCAGCGAGCGGCGGACTGTGGGCGGGAGCGCCTCAAGGAACTTTATGGCGTCAGCATGCTTGCCATCCCGCGCGAGCCGCGATGCATTTGCCAGCCCCGCCTCAACCTGCTTCTTGAGCGACTCGCGGCCCTCCAATGCCTGATCGTGAAGAAAGCGCAGAGCGGTGTCGTCGTTCTGACGCAGTACCTCATCTAAAAACGCGATCGCTTCCTCGTAGGCCGATGCGGCAATCATCGATTGCGCCTGCGCAACTCGTGCGCGCATGAGCGTCTCGTTGCGATGTTCCGCTTCTTCGTGATGGGCAAACTCCAGCAGCGAACTTATCTCGTCGGTGGCGATGCCGTCGGCCTGGCAACCCTCCAGGATGTGAACCGCGTCCCCGTATCGGCCGCTCTTGAGCGCCTCGCGGGCCTGGGAGAGATATTCTTCCCGACGCTCTTCGACGGTTTGACGCTTGACCCGATCAGCCAGCAGCTTTTCCAGCTCTTGTAGCCGTTCTTCGCCGGGAAGGCGCTGGCGGGCATTTTGCACCACCGTCAACGCTTCTCTGGGGCGAAGGTCGCGGCAGGCATGAACCGTTTCATCTACAAAGCGGCGATTCTCATGATCCTTGATCTGCCTGTCTACTTGCGCGTTCAAACGGATCAGCGCCGAATCCAAGGGCATGGAAGCTATGGCTTCCTGAATCGACCGCGCGCATTTTTGCAGCTGTTCGATGCCGGCCGCTGCATATGCCTCGGTCTCAAGACGCGCAACCAACTCCTTGCGTCGTATCTGTTCCAAGCCGGAATTGGCATCTCCAAGCAGAAGCTGGAGTTCGGGGTTGGTCGGGTCAACGAGCTCGGCCTTTTGCAAAACCTCGATTGCTTCTTTGTAGTGCCGTGCGCTGAGTTCACCGCGAGCTGCTTGCAGCAGCGCTTTGACCTCTGCCCGCTTTTCCGCCTCCTGGGCCTCCTTGGTGAGGAGGTTGACGAGCGCCATGCCCTTGGAGTTTGACTTGTCGACTTTCAACGCTTTGCGGACGGCGGAAATGGCAGCCTGGTAGTCGCCCTCACGACGGGCGGAATCGGCCTGGCGCAAAAACTCGCGAATGCGCTCCTGCTTCTCTTTTGCCTTTTCCACCCGCTGCCGGAGCTTGATCAATTCCTGGTTTCCGGTATCCAGCTCCAAGCCCTCGTCGAGAATGGCAAGGCTCTTGTCGAATTCCTTTTCGTCCAAGAGGCCCTCAGCTTGCTGCTTAATCTGCTGGATTCGCTCTTCGCGCAAGCGCAGGCTGAGTTGCCGCTGAATATCCGCCAGCAGTTCGCGGGCCTCAGGATGCTTGCTTTGTATCTTGAGCAATTGCTGAAGGGCGGCGCGGGCGCGGAGAAGATCGTTGGCTTCGATCAGCCGCTTGGCCTCGGGCAGCAACTCCTGTGCTTGTTCTTCCTGGATCTCCGCAATTGTAGTGGTCAGGTCCGCTGCCATCTCGTCGGCTGTTGAGTAACGGTCGTCAGGAGACTTGGCCAGCGCCCGATCAACGATGGCGTCGAGAGATGGCGGACAGACTTTGCACTTGACGCTCAACGGAGGATGGGGCTCATTGAGAATCTTCTGCATGAGGACAACTTCATCGCCGGCAAACGGGAGTTCGCCGGAAACAAGCTGATAGAGAACGACACCGGCTGCGAAGATGTCGGAACGGCGGTCCAATGGCTTGTCGCGCAGCCGCTCTGGCGCCATGTAGGGCACGGTACCGATGATATGGCCGGGGCGGGTGAGGCTCAGATCCTGGCTCTTCTTCTCCTCGAGGCGCGCGATTCCAAAATCCAGCAGCTTGACCCGGCCGTCGGGCTGCACGTAGATGTTGGCCGGCTTTACGTCACGATGGACCACATTATGACGATGGGCATAGCCGAGCGCGGAACAGACAGCTTCAATAATTTTCAGGCGTTCAACCAGCGAAAGCTTCTCTTCGGAGCTAATCAACTTATCCAGCGGATCGCCGTCGACCAACTCCATCACGATGTAAGGAATGCCCTTGTCGTCGCCAAGTTCAAAGACAGTGACGATGTTGGGATGCTTGAAGCTGCCCGTCTTGCGGCCTTCATCGTAAAAGCGGGCGAGCATGTCTGAATCGCTCTTGATGCCCTCAGTCAGCGTCTTAATCGCGACTTCGCGGCCGAGGTGGCTATCGATGGCGCGATAGACCACACCCATGCCGCCGCGACCGAGTACGCCCGCGATGTCGTACTTGCCTATCCTGGTCAGGGTGTTCGCCGGCTTGTTGTCGGGTGTATCCACTCGGTCGCTCCGCCTCTACGAACTGGTTGAAAAACGAACTCAAGGTCGAGTTTGGTTCTCAGGGGCTCATGCCTGCGCTGATTTTGCGGCATTTGCGGCACGCCACCCAGAGAGTACGCGACCGTGCCCTGACACAACGCCAGAGTCTTTCAACAAGTTCCTAAATTCCCCCCTGCGCCCTATAATGCCGGTCGGCCAGGACGCCTTCCCCTCAAAATGCAAAAAGCCAGCATGTCTCCCCCGAGACTACTGAGCGTCGCCTGCCGGCCTCATATTGAACCTCTCAGCCAGGAACTCTTTGGCGTGACGCCGTTCGGCCGATCCATTTTCGGTGGTGCAACTGAGGTATCGCAGATAGTATTCAGCTGCGCCATCGACATTTTCTTCCTGCTCCCTTGATTTGCCGGCGTCATAGACTTCCTTCGGCAAATCCTGCACCTTTAACCGCACTCTTTGAACCAGTTCATCGCGCGCACCGTTTTCCAGCGCCGTTTGCAGTTCCCTGGTGTTGGGCGCTGTCCCGCCCAGCTTGACTCCTTCGGTGTCGTCGGCCTTTACATCCTCCAAAATTACAAACTGCTTCGGGTCTCCCTTTTCGATTACGATCGGCTCACCCATCTGTCCGCTCAGGGTTTCGCCGATGCGGAACTGGAGCTTGATCGTGTTCCGCACTTCAATGGTCTTGCGGACGTACTGGTAGGGACGAAGCACGTCCGTTGTGACTGTTCGGGGCAACGAGTCAGCGAGCGCCTGAGCGTCGGCAACTGCCTTCTGGTCGGCAGCAATTTTTGCGCTCACCTCATGGATGTCGTGCTTTTTGCCTTTTGCCTCAACACCCTGGAGGGCTGACTGATCTGTGGTCAAATTGCGCATGGCCGCCTCATAGGCCCGATTGGCTTTAATCCATGCCTCACTGGGTTCGTCATGCGTTCCGGCGCGGTATTTCGATTCCCTTGCTTCGAGGCTTGGCGTCTCAACGATCTGATGTTCGAGCACATCTCCGGCCAGTTGGAAATCTGGTTCCACGCCGCCGGTGGACTCCCCGAATCGGACGGCCTTGAGGGTGGGCGCTTCGAGCCCGGTAATGATCGCGTCCTCCAACTGGGGGATAAAGCCGCTGCTGTCGCGCTGCGAAGTCTGGTCGCGGAACTGAACACGGATCGACAACTTGGAGTGCATGGCATGAGCCGGCGACGCCGCGACCTTGGCATCGTGCGCCGCCTGATTGGAAGGCTTGTAAAGCAGCGCTTCGTCGAGATAGGTCCAGCCCAATTCGGTTCCCGATCCGGAGGGCTTATCGAGGTAACGTTTTGCCTGTTCAACGAAGTACCCGCTCAAATCGTCGCCGAGGAGCACCATCGTGTCCTGATAGGAGTCCACTTTGCTCAATTCATAAGCGCGCTCGAGGTAGGCGTAGGCCTTCTCGATTCCGATCTCATCGGTCAAGCCGCGGATCGGATCGTGGGCCTTTTGAAGGTCCTTAGCCGCCCTGACCGCGGCCAAGACGTAGTTCGCCTGCAATCGTTGGATGTCAGCGGCAACGAGTGCCTGCTGATTGGGGGGAAGATTATAGAGAGCTTCAAACGCGTTAATGATGTCTTTCTGCTGCTCGTATCCCTGGCTGCTGGCCAGCGCTTTTGCGGCGGCGGCCTTGTCCTCCACGACGATCAACTGCTTGTGGGCCTCGCTGAGGGCGTCCTGGGCCTCTGCAATGTCTTTCGCACCTACGGCTTTCTCATAGTTCTTGATGGCGCTTGGCCAGTCGCCCGCGTCGCCAAACTGCTTGCCCAGTTGCATGTAGTAGGCATAAGCCGCGTCGATGACCGCAGCTACGCGGGGTTCCTCATCCTTGAATGCGCGCAAGGGAGAGAGTGCATCCAGCGCCTGATCCATCTGCTTGGCCACTACAGCCGATTCCGCCGCGCGCAGCGCGCTGTCAAAAGCGTTGCCTGCCTGCATTACATCGCCAACAAGAGCCTGGCCTGCCGGAAATCCGGAGTCAATTCCGCTTACGGCGTCGCTCAGCTTCCGGGCATTCTGCAAGTGAATATAGCCCGGCGCATGGGCCTTCAATGCAATCTGGTAGGCAGACAGCTCCGCGCTGCCATTTTCGACAATCATGGTGAGCTTGCCGCGGATTTCAACTGTGAGCTTGGGTGTCTGATCAAGGCTGGGGTAGGTGGACTTGGCCTTATCGGCGTGGACCTTGGCATCTTTCAAATCGCCATAGGAGGGCGACGCAGAGGCCTCCGACTTGCTGTATGCTGCGAGCGATGCCTCGCCCGCCGCGACATACAGCGATGCCAGTGCCAGTTTTGCATCGGAGTTGTGAGAAGACGCAGGGTATTTCGCAAGATAGCCCAACCAGCCAGGGATGTCCGCAGCCCGTTGCGCGCGCAAAAACTCGGCAAGATCGAGGTCCGGCGCGGAAAGAAAGACCAGCTTTACGCCCTTCTTCAAGGGCGGCAAGCCACCGGCTCCCAGGACGGACGGTGTGATGGGCGCGCCTGTCAGGGCGGCCCGGTCAGCAAGCTCCGACAATGAATACGTCGCGTTGTGGTCGAACTTGACGTTGTCGGGGGCTACGCACTGGGCTTGCCCCTGGCCCACGCTATAGCGCAATACACCGTCTGCTCCACGCTCGATAACTCCTCCGGGAGCGAGTGTGACTTTTCCCATCTTGCCATAAGCAGACTTATCGATGGGTGCCTGGAAAGGAGTGCAATCGCGCATCTCGAACTTGCCATTGATGAGCACGTCGGAAAGTTGCAGATAGGCTGCGCCCGAGGATCCATCGTAGAGCTCGATGGCCGTGAGGGAAACCTGCTTTGCCATGACAGACGGCACAAAGCAGCCGGACCCAAGCACCGCCCATGCGATGGTCTTCAAAAGGAGACTACGACGCGATCTTGCTTGCCGCACAACAACGAAAAATGCCATGAAATCCCCGAAACTTGATCGAAACGGGCAGGTTGACCGGTCTGCCGTTGATTTAACTGCAATCGGAATGCCTCTGCGCGGGAATTGACCCGAGAATCACCAGCGCAATGGGGGGACCACACCGGCAAACCGCGAACCCTCTTCCCCGAGTTCGCTACGTCTGTTAAACTACCATCCTCCTCCATAGGGGTGCAATGGTTTTTGCGGACCGGCAAGCCGAAGCCCGCGTGGTTGCATCATCAGGGAAAATGGCCGCCATCGAGCAATCCAGACTATCTGACCCTTCCGCGACACAGGCGACTGCCGTGGCGGGCGAGAGCGCATCCAGCGCCGGCGCAGCCCTCTCGATGCGTCTATGGCGGGCCGTTGGGACCAACCCGCCTGCCGATTTGTTCTGGAAGGACATAGATCCAGCTGTGTGTCTGGCGCTGGATCTGATTGCGGCAGGACAAATTGGGCAAACTGAAAATGCCGGAGAAGCCGCCCAGGTTGGCGCCGGAGTTGCGACTACCGCGGACGGCAAGATCCTAGTGGCCGCATTTTCTGAAATTGCCTCCGCGCTCCTCACCGCTCGCCGGCTGCAATGGGCCATTGTGGGATTTGCGGAAGCGGACCGGTTTGTCGGTACGGCTGCCGCGGTTTTAGTCCATTCCAAGGCGGATTTGCCGGCTCTGGCGTCTGACAGTTCCGTTCTGCTCCCGCTGGAGAAGGCCGCAGCAGGGCAGATCCTGCTGACACCTAAGACAGCCGAGCTGTTGCAGGATCTTCCCGGCCTTCCCTTGCAGGCGACCGCAGACGGAGGTGTGAGCGAAGTGCTCTGGCGTGGTGTTGAAGCACCGCCGAGCGGCTCTTCGGACGAGGAAACACTCTCACAATTGATCAAACTGCATGGCCTGGAGGTTGAGGCACCGGCGCCATCCCCGGTACCAGCCCCGGAACCGATTGCCCCCACCGCACCGGTTGGGCCTTTCGGAACGGATCGGGGTTTGCGGGCTTTGCCGGTTGCGGTGGAGTCGGACGCTGTTGATTTGAGCACTGTGGAGTCTGGCGAATTCGGCCCAGGCGATTCGGTTGCGGGCCGTCGCGTCAAACCGGGGTTGCTGATCGGCGCTGGCATCGCGGCAGCGATCCTGCTCGTCCTGATTGTGGTCTTTGCCATTTCGCGCAAAGGGGCGGAAAAGCCGGTAGCTGTTGCAGCGGAGCCGGCTGCTCCGACCACCGCGCCTGTCGCCAGCATCAGCCAGCTGCCGCAAGGGCAGGCGGCGAGCCCGGCCCCGACCATAAGTGCTGCGCCCCCGACACCGGCAAAGCACAGTGAGCCGGCGCAGAAGGACCGGAAGCACGAGGATGCTGGGCAAGGGAGTCTGAGTGCCGCGGGTACGGCAAGATCTCAAGCAGACCAGCCCAAACCCGTGGGCGGCAACTGCGATCTTGACTCGAACCTGCTGCCTAAGATGGTTGAGCAGGCGGAGCGAAGCCGGGCGGATGGCAACTATCCCGCCGCGCTGAGGCAGTTTCGCGCGGTGCTGGCGTGCGACCCGCACAATCCGCGGGCGCGCAGCGGGCTGGATCTTACGGAGTTTGGGATGCAGCACCGATAGTTTTTTTCTAGCCACCTGGGATGGAACCGCGCACCGAAATCAACGACAAGTCCCAATTCTTCTATCGCTTAGACGATCACACGGTTCTACATCCCTACTCTCACCCAGTACTCTTTGTGCCCGATATTCGAACTTTCTCTGTGCTCTGAGCAATACAGAACAGACGAGAGGCTTGGCATCAAGCGATGATAGACAGGGATTGGGTGTAGCTGCACCCAATGGCCGTGAGTTCGCTTGTAATGGGCCAGAGCCAACCGCACTGCGGACCATTCGCCCTGACGAGTTTGAGCAAGCCTGAACAAGCGAGTCTGAATAAGCCTGAACAAGCTAGAACAACCCAGCACAGGCGATTTGCGCAAGCCGCGCGTTATGAGGAAATTATGTTGATAGCTGAGAAGACTACACATGCATTCGACGCCGCTGAGTTTCTTGCCAGCGCGGGCCTGGGCCGAAGAATCGTTGAATTTGAGCCCAAAGATACTCTCTTTTCCCAGGGAGATCCGGCCGACTCGGTCTTTTATCTTCAGAGGGGGCGGGCAAAACTCACTGTTGTTTCGGCAAACGGCAAAGAGGCGACCATTACGCTTCTCTCGACAGGCGACTTTGTGGGTGAGGCTTCGCTGGCGACCGTGGCAGGGCTGCACCTGGCAACGGCCACTGCCGTGAACACCTGCTCGGCGCTGAAGATCAAACGGGAGGAGATGGTTCGGGTGATGCACGATGAACCTGAGTTCGCCAACTTCTTTCTGAAATTTCTGCTGGCCCGCAGCATGAGAACGCAGGCCGATCTTGTGGATCAGCTCTTCAACTCGAGTGAAAAGAGGCTGGCGCGTATTCTGCTTTTGATGGCCGAGTTTGGCAAGCCGGGTGAGCAGGAGACGTACATTCCTCCGATTACGCAGGAAACGCTGGCAGAGATGATCGGCACCACTCGGTCCCGCGTGAGCTTCTTCATGAATCGCTTTCGGAAGCTTGGCTTTATCAGCTACAACGGGCGCATCCAGGTGCATAAGTCGCTGCTGAATGTGGTTCTGCTCGACCAACTGCCGGACAGCCACTCGCAAAAGCCGGTAATTCCAATTCTTGGAGCGATGTTGAAGCCCGTGCTTCCAATGGTCGCAAAAATTGTGCAGCCGGTTGTTCCTCTTGTTGCCGCGATCAAGCGCAAACTGGTAGTGGAAGCGCGTCAGGCGTGAAGGTGAAGTGGATCGGGAACCGCGCCAGACCAGCGTCGATTCCCGGCAGCACAGGCCCGCGAATTTCTCCTTGAGCGCAGAGCGCCGCGCGAAAAATCCAGGCTCCCCGTACAATCGAAGAGTACGAGGTCTCCCCAGTGCGCCGAATCTATATGGATGCAAATGCCACCACTCCTCTGCTGCCCGAGGTGATGGAGGCGATGCGCCCGTATTGGATGGAGCACTTTGGCAACGCCTCCTCGATCCATTTGCATGGGCAGCAGGCGCACGCCGCGGTGGACCGCGCGCGCACAACGATGGCCGATTTCTTGAACTGCCACGCCGCCGAAGTGGTTTTTAATTCAGGCGGCACCGAGGGCGACAACACGGCGCTCTTTGGCCTGCTGCGGCCCGGCGACCACTTGGTTACGACGGCGATCGAGCATTCGGCGATTCTTGAGGCTGCGCGACGGCTGGCTGACAAGGGGGCCGAAACGACCTTTGTGGCACCGAGGGCGAGCGGCCTGATTGACCCCGAGGAGATTCGACGGGCCATCCGCCCCGAAACGCGGCTGATCAGCATGATGCTGGCCAACAACGAGACCGGCGTGCTGCAGCCCGTGGAAGAGATCGGCAAGATCGCCAAAGAAGCAGGTGTCTACTTCCATATCGATGCGGTGCAGGGCGCGGGTAAGGTGGGGTTGGATGTGCGGCGCTTTGGCTGCCACCTGCTCACAATCAGCGGGCACAAGATGCATGGGCCGAAGGGCGTGGGAGCGATGTTTGTGCGGCGCGGGACTCCTATTGAGCCGCTGCTGGTGGGTGGAAGCCATGAGCGCCGGCGGCGCGCGGGTACTGAGAATGTGCCGGGGATTGTGGGGCTGGCCAGGGCAGCGGAAGCGGCTATGCACTCGCTGGAAGATGGAACGATTGACCGACTGGGAGCGCTGCGCGACCGACTGGAAGCAGGGCTATTGGAGATCGGCGGCACCGGCGTCAATGGAGGGTGGGACGGCGAGAAACGCGTTCCCCGCGTGGCCAACACCGCCAATATCTGGTTCGATCAGTTGGAGGGCGAGGCGCTTGTGATCGCGCTGGACCTGAAGGGAGTTTGTATCTCGGGCGGGTCGGCGTGCCATTCAGGAGCAACGGAGCCGAGCCATGTGCTGATGGCCATGGGGCTGGATAAGACAAAAGCGCGGGCCAGTTTGCGCTTTAGTCTGCTGAAGACGGCGACGGACGACGATGTGGATTATGTTTTGAAAGTGGTGCCGGAGGCGGTTGGGCACTTGCGGGCGCTTTCGCCGGTTGCGGCGGGGACGTTAGGCTAGCTATGCGAAGACAACCGAATCGGAACCACTGCTTCGTGCCGGGGATCGAGGGTTACATCTGCTTATGAGTCCTTTGTTGGGATTTTTGAAGATGACAAAGTCGCGTGGATGGATTACTGCCGAGGAACACGAGAAGCAGCTTCAAGCGGATCCTGAGTTTGTGCTTCGTAGAACGGCGCAAATGAAGGCATTAGCAGAACGTGAAGAGCTGCTGCGACGCGCGGAAGCGCCACTTGTTGAGGACTTGACTCGATTAGGATTTGAAGTTAAATCTGTATGGTTCCTGAAGAATAACAATTCCGAATTCCGGAGAGCCATACCGGTACTCTTGGATCATTTAAGAAGGCCCTATCCGGACGTTATTCGGTCAGGGATTGCGCAGGCATTGGCGGTCCGGGCAACGCGGAAGATCGGTTGGCGCATTCTTGTAGAGGAGTTCCGCAACACTGGGTACGACCAT
>Ga0302140_10005952_pt1 | contig 15335 bp, 8 predicted proteins | sample I_Bog_E1_1_FD_202095 | JGI IMG/M metagenome (GOLD analysis project Ga0302140, IMG submission 202095) | Peat permafrost microbial communities from Stordalen Mire near Abisko, Sweden - I_Bog_E1_1 | ecosystem: Environmental > Terrestrial > Soil > Wetlands > Peat | place: Sweden: Abisko, Stordalen...
CGATCAACCGCTTTCGCTCTACGACGGCCAGAAAGCCACTCCGTTCCCAACACAGGCAGACGACTACCTGAAGACCTACAGAGTCTATACGTCCAGCCTGCTTCCGGATGGCAGCATCTGCGTTACCACGCTGAATGGCGGCGCAGTGATACTGACGCACGACGGCAAGATACGGCAGATTATCGATCAGAGCGCCGGGCTGCTGGATTCAGAGGTTCTTTCAGCATATTCCGACCGGGAGGGCACGCTTTGGCTGGGACTTGGAGGCGGCCTGGCGCGAGTCGAAATCAACTCGCCGATCTCCATTATCCTTCGCACCAGCGCCCTCGAAGCTATTCGATTCCAGGGATCGATCTATGCTTCGTCAGTGTCGTCGAATGGTCTTGCGCGGATCGTGTTCGATCCCAAGACCGGGCGTCCCTCTTCTGTTCCCATTCGCGGTCCCAATCAGGGATGGAACCTGGTCGACTTCAAGGACCCTTCCGGCAAGACTCCCAACCAACTGCTCGTGGCCACCAGCGAGGGAGTCATGAGACTGCAAGGCGACAGCCTTGTGCCAGCGTTGCCGGCTGCGCATGGTTTGACGGAACAAACTTACGACCTCGTGCCATCTCGCAAGGATCCCTCACGCATCTTCATAGGCCATTCCGATGGCATGGGTTCCATGCGCTGGGACGGCCGGGTGTGGATCGACGAGGGCAGGCTTCCGAACACAATCTACGAAGCACGCGGCCTGGTTGAGGACGGGGAAGGGAACCTGTGGGTGAGCGGCAGCAGCGGCAAGGTGCTTCGCGTGGAAGTGGCTCCCACGGGGATGAAGGATTCGAAAGCCGAACTACTGTCCCATAGCGAAGGTCTTCCGGATGGATCGAACGACGTGGAATATGTGGCGGGAAGCGTCTTCGCCACAATCGATCGCTCGAAGAATATTTTGCGCTGGGACGCTGGAACGCACAAGTTCGTTGCCGACAACCGCTTTCTGCTTCCCATCGATGCAGCCGACGTTTCGGCCGGCCTGGGGTTATACGACCCCAGCAAGCCGGCCGAGACCGGGAGTTTTTGGTCGGGGACCACATCTTCAGACACCAGGCGCCTGGGCCTTTGGAGCAGGCAAACGGATGGCACATGGCATCTCGACGAAGATTCTTACCGCCGCCTCAACCGTTTCCGTGTCTATCATTCGTTTGCCGATCCCGATGGCGTGGTATGGATCACAGGCGAGAAGCTTCTTCGGCTTGCGCCACTGAACAATCAAGCGGCGCCGCAACCGTTCCCCACACTGGTCCGCCAGGTAATTGCCGGGTCAAAGGTGGTATTCGGCGGCACAAGCATCAGTGGCAGCGCCGATCTACGCCTGCCGCCGGGCAGCAATGCTTTGCGCTTTCAGTTTGCCGCTCTCAGTTATGCAAACCCCGCCGACACTGAGTACCAGTATTTGCTTGAGGGCGCCGACAAGGATTGGTCCGCCTGGGGCAAGCAGAAAGAAGCCAATTACAGCGGCCTGGGCCCGGGCAGTTATCGATTCCGCGTTCGCTCGCGCGCAGACGATGGCCGTGATGGTGAAGAAGCAAGCTATGCCTTCACCATCCTTCCACCGTGGTACCGGACTGACTTTGCCTATGTTCTTTACGTAATTCTGTTTGTGCTGCAAGGCATGTTTGCCTGGCAACTTATCAGTAAGCATGAGCGGAGAAAGGCGCAACGCAAAACCGAAGCCCTTGAAGCCCAGGCCAAAGCTCTTGAAGCCACCGTTAACGAACGCACCCAGGAGATTCGCGCTCAGGCGGCCGAAATAGCAGCTCAGAAGGACTCGATCGAGCTGCTCAGCGAAATCGGCAGAGAGATCACGGCTTCGCTCGATCTGAACATCATCCTTTTCAAACTCTACGAGCGCGTGAATCAGATTGTGGACGCGAGCGTTTTCGGCGTTGGTCTCTACAAGCCTGAGAAACACCTTATCGAATACACGCTGGCGATTGAGAACGGCACACGCTATGCGCCTTACACGCGCAGCACCGACGACAAAAGCCAGTTCGCTGTGTGGTGCATCGATCATCGGGAGGCGATCTTGCTGAACGATGTTGCAACGGAATCCTCGAAATACATCCCGTCCTACGAGCACCGCGGCGGCGCTTTGGAAGACGGCAGCGTGGCGCAGCCGCCCGCCTCCATGATCTATCTGCCGCTGATCGCGCAGGAGCGTGTGTTGGGCGTGCTGAGCATACAGAGCTTCAAGAAGAACGCCTATACCGAGCAGGATTTGAGCCTGCTTGAGAACCTGGCCGCATACACTACCATTGCACTGGATAATGCGAACGCGTACCTGGTGATCAATCAGCGCGAGAAGGAAGTGCGTGAGCGCGCAGCCGAACTGGTCACCATCAACCACATCACCCAGGCTCTGGCCACGCAACTCGATAAGGACCGGCTTATTCAACTGGTTGGGGACCAGGTGCGCGAACTTTTCCATGCTCCCATTGCCTATGTTTCGCTGCTAGATCGCGCCACCATGATGCTCGAGTTCCCATACAGCTATGGCGAAGACGCGCAGCCCCGCCCCTTTGGCGTTGGACTTACTTCGCAGATCATCCGCACCGGCCAGCCGCTGCTCATTAATGAAGACATGGAGCGAAACCGCGCCAGGCTTGGAGTTGAGCAGGTTGGACGCCGGACGGCTTCGTATCTTGGAGTCCCAATTCCATCGGGCGGGCAAACCATCGGCGTCATCAGCGTTCAATCGCTGGACCAGGAAGGGCGCTTCACCGACGCAGATGAGCGTCTGCTATCCACAGTCGCGTCCGCTGTGGGAGTGGCTATTCACAACGCGAAGCTGTTTGAAGACGCGCGCCTGGCCAGGGCGGCCGCGGAGGAAGCCGATGCGGCCAAGAGCTCGTTTCTTTCTACCGTCAGCCATGAGCTGCGCACCCCGCTCACCTCTGTGCTGGGATTCGCCAAGATCATTCGCCGCCGGCTGGATGAGCGGCTCTTCCCGCTCATTCCCGAGGACGACCGCAAGGTGCAGCAGGCCAAGCGCCAGGTCATAGACAATCTCAATGTCGTGGTCAGCGAGGGAGAGCGGCTGACCAAGCTCATCGACGACGTGCTCGACCTGGCCAAGATTGAAGCCGGCAAGTTTACCTGGAACATGGGAAAGACGTCGATCTCCGACGTAATTGAGCGGGCCATTGCCGCCACAGCTTCGTTGTTTGAACCAAAGAAGCTGACGCTCATCCGCGATGTGCAAGCAGATTTGCCTGTTGTCAACGGCGACCAGGATCGACTGATTCAGGTGGTCATCAATCTCATCTCCAACGCCGTCAAGTTTACTGACGCCGGTTCCATCACTCTCTCGGCGCACCTGCGCGGCGAGGACATCGTGGTCGGAGTTACAGATTCCGGCATTGGAATTGCGCCCGGCGATCAGCAGAAGGTCTTCGAGAAGTTCAAGCAGGTGGGCGACACACTCACCGATAAGCCCAAAGGCACAGGCCTTGGCCTGCCCATCTGCAAAGAGATTGTCGAGTACCATGGCGGGCACATCTGGGTTGAGAGCGAGCCGGGCAAGGGCAGCACGTTCTCCTTCACTATCCCGGTTATTGGACTTCCCGCGCAGCTTGAATTGCTGCCTGCCAAGCGCTCTGTGGATATTGAGAAGCTGGTGCGGCAGTTGCGCGAAACGGTGCCAACAAACCAGCAGCGCGACAAGTTTGTGCTGGTGGTCGATGACGATCCGAACATCCGCTCTCTGCTGCAGCAGGAGCTTACCGAAGCGGGATATGTTGTGCGTCTGGCTGAGGATGGCCGCAAGGCGCTGGCGCTGATTCGCGAAGAGACGCCCGGCCTTATCATCCTGGACGTGATGATGCCCGAGATGAATGGATTTGACGTGGCAGCGGTGCTGAAGAACGATCCAGCCACCATGGACATTCCGATCATCATATTGTCTGTCGTGGAAGACAAGGAACGCGGATACCGTCTCGGCGTGGACCGCTATCTCACCAAGCCCATCGATACGGCGTCGCTGTTTCACGAGGTCGACGCGCTGCTCGACCAGGGCAAGTCGAAGAAGAAGGTGATGGTGGTCGACGAGGACGCCTCTACCATCCGCACCCTCACCGATGTTCTTCAAACGCGCGGCTACGAGGTAGTGGAATCGAACGGCACTGAACTGGTTTCACGAGCGGTTGTTTCCAAGCCCGACATTATCATCCTGAGTTCGATCTTATCCAGTAACGAAGCGGTACGATCTTTGCGCTTCGAGAAAGGCATGGAGAACGTCCTGTTTCTTATCTATCAATGAAAACCATGAAGATACTCATTGTTGACGATGAACCACATTTGCGCACGCTGATCCAGCAGTCCCTGGAGGAGCTCGAGGACGAGGGTGTTGAACTTTACACGGCAACCAACGGGGAAGAAGCGCTGGAAACAATCCGCCAGGAAGAGCCGAGCCTGGTCTTTCTTGACGTCATGATGCCGAAGAAAAACGGCTTCGACGTGTGCAACGCGGTGAAGAACGAATTGGGCCTGAAGCACATTCACATCATCCTGCTTACGGCCAAGGGCCAGGAGTTCGATCGGCAGCGCGGTCTCGATGTGGGCGCAGATTTATACATGACCAAGCCGTTCGACCCCGACGCGCTGGTTGCCGAAGCCCGCTCAGTGTTGGGTTTACCGGCGCCGGGATTGTGAGCGTATGGCGAGCGTGACTCTGCGAGCACTTGTCAGCCCCAGGTCCGGCAGTTATCCGGTTCTAATAGCGCTGAGCGAGACATTCCGCGGCGGCATTGGTGTGGTCGATCCTGCCGGCAAGCTCTTGTTTGGGGAACTTCCCGTCGATCACTCAAGTGGCCAGTCCCGTGTGCCCGTGGAGTTTGAAGGCACGGCTCTCGGGTTCGTGACCGGTCTTCCGGATCAAGCTGCCGCAGTGGCCTTGCTGCTCACGCATCTGGCAGCCCGCGAGTCGGAAGGCCGCGCACTGGCTTCTGAAGTTCTTCATCTCTATCGCGAAGTCCACCTGATCGAGCAACTTTCTGAGCAGCTAGCGGCTTTGCTCAATCTGTCTACGGTAGGTCAGTCCGCGCTGGCGCAGGCGCAACGGCTTATCCCCGCCACTCACGGCGGTATTCTGGTGATGGAAAAGGCCGATGGGCCGCTTTCGAATGCCGCGTCCTTCGGGCCTTCATCAAGCGACTCCGATAGCGCGTCCGGACCGCTTTTGCCTGGCTCGCGCTTTGCCGCCTCAATTCTGGAACGTGGAGTCGCGGAGATCGTCAACGACTGCGCCACCGATCCTCGTGCTCAGGATGCGGAGCGCGGCCTGAACGCACTGATCTGCGCTCCTCTTCGCGCCGGCCAGCGCACGGTTGGAATTATCGCCCTGGCTAACACTGCCGAGGGGGCATCTTACTCCGCGGCAAATCTGAAACTGCTGAACACCATCGCTCTGCAAACCGCCGCCGCGATCGCCAACTCCATTCTCTGTGCAGAAATGGTAGATGCTGCCCGGGCGCGCGCGGCATTCGCGGCGGAGCTGCACGCAGCCAGCACAGTACAACAACTGCTGCTTCAAAGCGCGTCGCGCCCCACGCCTGGCTTTCAGTTGGAGTCAGTGTATCTGCCCGCCAGCGAGGTGGGCGGCGACTTCTTCTTTGTGTCCTCCGCGCCCGACGGTTCTCTTACCGCCGTTGTGGGAGATGTCTCGGGGAAAGGCCTGACCGCCGCAATGCGAGTGGCCATGATCCTCGGCGTGCTGAGAAGCGAGACCTCGCACGATCCAGGCGACATTCTGTTCGGGCTGAACAATGCGCTCATTGCGCAAGGCCAGCTTGGTTTCACCACTGCCTGCTGCATCCGCATCTCGCTCTCTGGTGGATACACGCTGGCCAACGCAGGACACATCGCACCGTATCTCTCCGGGCGCGAGCTTGATACGCCGCCGGCACTGCCGCTTGGGCTGGTTGCGGATCAAAGTTACGAGCTGGTGCATGGCTGCCTGGCAAGTGGGGAACGCCTTGTCCTGATGTCGGATGGCGTTCCGGAAGCGCGTTCTTCCTCGGGAGAGCTTTACGGGTTTGAGCGGCTTGCCAATCTGACATTGATGTCAGCGCAACAGATCGCCGAAGAAGCGCAACGTTTCGGTCAGGAAGATGACATTACTGTGTTGACGTTGGCTCTTGTTACTTGCTAGGTTTCCGACGGCTTGAATTCGTTCCCTGAGGTTTGTGCTTTCCCACCCATTCGCAAGGAAAAAGCGAATGGATGGGGCACGCAGTTGATACAGATTCACACGGTCAGAGACCTAGAACTCGCTCTCGCGCTCTTCCGACATCAGGCTCTGCTCTTCGGGAGAAGACAGCCGCACCACGCGGTCGATGGAATAGGGTGCGCGGTTCTGTACTGCGTGATAATGGCGAACCTGCAACTCGCCAAGCAACCCAATAGCTACCATCTGGATGCCGGCTACGATCAGTACCGCTGCAACGACAAACATGGGACCATGCTGATCCATCACGCTTGCATGGGGGTTCAGAACCTTGAATCCAAGCAGGATTGCGGAAAGAAAACTGCCTGCCATCATCCCCAAAACACCGAACCCGCCGAAAAAGTGCAGCGGACGGCCCATGTACTTGAGCAGAAAACGAATTGTCATCAGGTCGAAGAACACGTGGAAGGTGCGCCCGATGCCGTAGTGGCTCTTGCCCCGCTCGCGATTCACATTCCTGATCGGTATCTCGCAGATCGACGCGCCATACCAACTGGCCAGCGCCGGAATGAACCGGTGCATCTCCCCATACAGCGGAATGTTCTGGATCACCTCGCGGCGATAAGCCTTGAACGTGGTCCCGAAGTCGTGAATGTCCACGCCGGAAAGCCGGGCCATGAGCCAGTTGGCGCAGCTTGACGGAATGCGCCGCAGGAAGAAGTTGTCGATCCGCTCCCGGCGCCAGCCCGACACCACTTCGTAGCCCTCCTCAAGCTTCTCGATGAAGGCGGGAATATCGTTCGGATCATGTTGCAGGTCGCCGTCCATGGCCAGGATGAACTCGCCCGATGCGTGGTCGAAGCCGGCCGCCAGCGCCGAAGTCTGGCCGAAGTTGCGGCGCAGCTTCACCACCAGCACGCGGCTGTCCACAGCGGCAATCTCTTCCAGCAGCTTGTAGGTGCGGTCGTTGGAGCCATCGTCGACCAGCACCAGCTCGAAGTTGTCGCCCACCTGCTCCATCACCTGCTTGAGGCGAGCGTACAAGGCGGTGACATTCTCCTCTTCATTGTGAAAAGGCACGACGATGGAGTATTTCACCATGCAAGCTCAGATGTCCAAAAATGGAAAAAGTTTACATGCACGCGCGGAATTCCGTTCGATTTACGCAGAGAAGTTGTTTTTGCGGTTCCGCGCCCGAGGGGAACAGTATCCTTGTCGACCACGATCTTTATGGGTTGTATATACCGATGGTAGCTAGAGTGAACAGTCTTAGGTTCGCAGCATAGATCCTGAGCGTTGTTGGCACGCCGGCATCGCGACACGCAGATTCTTCGACTCACCACCCCCGAACTGAACTTCGTTCGGGGCCCGGTTCGCTCAGAATGACAGGCAGTTTAGTGTTGCGTATTTCAGACTCAGGACACTATTTCGGGAAGGCTCGAATTTCGGCGGCCACCCTGTCATGGATGTACATGACGCTGGTAGGCGTGGTTACGGTTTGCGGGACCTGCTGTCCTGGCGAGTGGATCATCAGCAGCGGCCGCGGATCGAACTGGCCCCCGTGGGAGATGCGCTCGTCCTCGGCGCTCCAACCCGGCAAGGGTCTCCACATCTGTGTGCGCCAGGAGTGATCTCCATGGACGATCAGCGTTGTTTCAGCCCAGCGCGGCTGCGCTTCAAGTTCGTCTAGAATCTTGCCCAGGATGCGATCGGAGAGATCGAGTGAATCCAGGTAGGATCCGCCAAGCGCATATTCCCAGGTCCGCCGATCCCACACCGCGGGCGGGTGCGGCACGGGCAGATGCAGATAAATGATATCCGCCTGGCTGTTGGCAACTGTTTCGAGCGCCCGCTGTTCCAGATCCCTGACGGCCTCCGCGTGGCCCTTGGCGTTCCATGCGGCTATGTCGGCCCAGGCGCGGGTTGGCGCAAGGGTCTGCTCAGCGAGGATGCGCAACGGAAACCAGACATTCTCGGCATAACTTGCGCCGGTGGAGGTGGGCCCGCGATCCTGCGCATCTTCATTGGCCCAGTAGCAGTCTGTGGCAATTCCTGCAAGCACGGGGCAGTATGCGATATACCAACCCACTACCGAGGTGGTGAGGCCTTGCTTGGTGGCCATCCCAAACAGCGTATCCCGGGCATCGAAGACCTGCCATTCCGGGGCCTCCTCAATCTTCACCAGGTAGTTGTTGTTCGCGGTATAGGTGACGTCGGTGACCAGACGCCCCAGCAGCAGGCTGGGAACCGCGCGCGTGGTGCGATATGCAATCGGCGTCATATCGGTATACAGCGTGCTTTCGCTGCGCAGCCGGTCGAAATTGGGAAGGTGAAGCGAAGCATCGCGCGCTTCAAAGGTGGGCTGGTACGCAAGCTCGTCAAAAAGAATCCAGACCAGTCTCGGCCTGGAGGTGGAATGCGCCGCGACTGGAGTTGTGAAGGCTTGCGGACCTGGGCGCCATAGCACCGCGCGGCCAAGCTGGAAGGTCATGACCATGGCAAAGACCGCGAAGCCGGCTAGAAGGGTACTGCCGGCATTGCTTAGTTTGGCGGCAAACCTGGGAAATTTGAGGATGAGAAAGACCAACAATCCGGCCCACGAGAGGTATATCGCGCAGACCACGCTATTGGGCACATCGAACGGCATCACGTCGAGATTGCGCGCGAACAGCAGCGGCGGCAGCAGCGCCATCAGCACCCAGCGGATTTTGGGCCATGCGGAGAGGCTGCGCAGCAAAGCCATCAATCCGAAGAAAGTGAGCGAAACCAGCAGCAGGTCAGTGATTTGCGCCAACGCAATGCCGGTTAGCGGCACCGGGGACCGCATGCGCGCGTCTCCAGCGCCAGAGGTGAGGTCGGCATAGTTGGGCAAAAGCAATATGGAGGCAAAGGCCCAGGCCTGGGCCGCTCGTTTCATCATGCCCGGGCTGCTCTCCCCTGCGTTGAGTCCTCGTCGTAGCGCTCCAGAAGCATCAGCACCCGTCGATTTCCAAGCTCTGTTCGATCGGCAACACGGAAGAACGGAGCAAACGCCTTGTTCAGGTCGTCCTCTGACAAGTGTCCGTAGAGGTCGTCCCGGCCGCGCAGCCACTCCTGAAACATGGGGTCCGAAGGCGGAACCCATTCCAGTATGAGCCAGCGTCGAGTCAGGTTGGCGCAGAGGCCGGCGATGTGCGCAAGCGGAAGCTGCTCGCGCAGAATCAGGTGATGAATAACCGCCAGCATCAGCACCAGGTCGAATTGACCTTCGAGACGATGGAGCAGCGAGAGCTGTTCGCTGTTTCTCCATCCTACGGCGGGAGTGGGGCGGGCAATGTTGGCCACCAGAGCCGTGATTGGCTGCCTCTCACGCTCGACCGTCCGCCACAGCGCTTCGATGGCAGCCGCATCGCTATCCAGCGCAACCACTTTCGCACCGGCCTCGGCCGCCATCAGCGAATAGGTTCCCGTATTGGCGCCGACATCCAGAACGCGCGCGGGGTGGGTGCGCTCGAGAGCCGCCTTTACAAACCGCTGCTTGTCGTCAATATCCGCGGGACGATAGTGGGTTGCCGATTGCCGATACTCGCTCCATTCGCTGCGTCTCACACGGCTTGCGGCGCGGCGAATCTGCTTGCCCAGGCGGGCAATGCGCTTGTGCAGGATATGCGCGGCAAGGTCTGGATCGGAGATGGAAGCGAGCCTTGACGGCCCGGACTTCTTCGCTCCCGGGCGCTCGAAAAGCGTGGCCAGGGTTACCACATCCAGCAAATCGGGATAGAGCCGCTGCCACGGCCTGAGAGCGTCATAAATTGTTCGCGGTTCATACCCGTCGCGGGAGAACAGGGTTGCCTGCAAAGGCCAGCGAAGGTATTTCTCGGCCATCAACGGAAGCAGAAAGGTGCGGACGAATTGCCCGTAAGCCAGCCAATAGCTGGAATGCGGATCGCGGCGCTCGAACGAGAGCACATCCACAAGAATGGGACGCCCGCCAACAAACAGAATATTCAGCGGTGTGGCATCCTTTAGTATCCAGCCGGCGTCAATGGCCTGGCCGGCGAGCCTCAGCGTTAGTTCAGCGGCGGAGCGCCACTGCGCGGTCGTCCACTCCCAGGGATACGAAATGGGGTCGATGCGCGGATGCCGCAGCCACAGCTCGCCGACGATTGTCGCTGAATCGGTTTCCGATTGCAGTATCTCGGTTGGAACCAAATCGCCGGAGCGCTCGAGGGCCGCCCGCAGCCCGGAAGCAAGAAAAGCGCTGGTCTGCGCTACCGCCGAGGGCAGGATTCGCCGCACGGCATGGGTTTGTGTCAAGTGGAGCTGGCCTGCCGGGTCGCGGAAGGTAGAAGCCAGTTCACCTTCCCCACTCGGGTCACGCAGATCGGTTGGGCGCAGGCGGCTGCGCTCTGCAAGACTGGCCGGGCTGCTCACGGCAGGGACGAACCTTCGTTCTCCTTCGCGGGCGGATACAGTTCCGGCTGAGGTTTTGCGCTGGCGCGCGGGTGCAGCAGAGAAGAGAGCTTGCGGCGCAAATACCACCCGGCGGCAACCAGAACGGACCCGACCGCCTGAATTGCCAGCAGCCCGGTACCGGGATCGGCATAAGCGTAAGCCGGCCGCTCAAAAAGCAGCGAAGCGCCTACAAGAATCAGCAAAATGGGGAGTGTTTTGAGCAGTATTCTCATCACTTCGAACGGCACCGCCTGGAACGGAATCTGTCTTCCTGTCGAGCGAACGGAACGCAAAGCTTGAGTTAACTTAGACGGCAAACCTGGATGCGGGTTTACACGCCCGCAGGCTGCGGATTGTGATCTGCGCCGGACTCGTAATCCCGCCACCATCGCCGCAAACCCTTCCGCCCGCGGCAATTCCGGGCGATTCAGACTTCTTGATTCCGGCCCGCGGAGCCAACCGGCGGCGCGTTAAAGAAATCTTTCCTATGCATGTAGTCTTGGGCAATCATTTTGCCGTCCTATAGAAGAGCAGCAGACCCTGTCCAAAGCCGTAGCTCCGAGCAGAACTTCAAGTCCGCGACGCGCCACAGTTTGGAAGCAGACCCAGATATTCAAGTTTTGGACGCCGCAGCGTAAAAGGAGAGTCAATGGAGAAGGCCTCGGACCAGCGCTTGCCCGTTGTTCGTCTGGCGCTTCTGACCGCTGCCGCTTTGGCGATTCACGGCTACCATTTCGGCGTGGAAGATGCTGAAATACACATTCCGTCCGCCAAAAAGCTGCTCCATCCTTACCTGTACCCCTATGCGGATGAGTTCTTTCTCTCGCATGGATACCTATCGGTATTCGACCCGATTCTGGTTTGGACCGCGCGGATTACTCATCTCTCCATCGATGGAACGATCTTTCTCTGGTACATTGCCACCCTGTTCGCCATGCTGGCCTCCTGCTGGATGCTGGCGTCAATCGCATTTTCGTCGCCTCGAGCCCGCTGGTGCTCCGTGCTGTTGATAACAGCGGTGCTCACCATGCCGGCCACCAATACAGGTCTGGAGCTGATAGAACCGTACCTGACACCACGCTCCTTATCCACGCCGCTGACCATTTTCGCACTGTGGGCCTTTCTCCGCCGCCGCTACGCCCTTGCGGCGCTTGCCACCCTGGCTACCGCCGCAGTCCATCCACAGATGGGCGTATACCTGGCATTCCTTACCGGCGTTGTGTGGCTTGCGGAGAAATCAACTTGGGCGGCGCGGCAGCCTGTTCCGGAGTTCGCTACGGTTGCCGGCGTTCTGCCGATCGGATTCAGTCTTACTCCCGCAACTGGGCCCTACCGCGAAGCCCTGTATGCGCGCGACTTCTTTTTTCTCTCCAACTGGACCTGGTATCACTGGCTTGGGATGCTGGCCCCACTGGCAATCCTGGCCTGGTTCTGGAAGCGAAAGCTGCGGGGAACCTCGGCGGAGTTCCGGCGCCTCAGTTTTGCCCTTATTCCATTTGGTCTGGCCTCGATCCTGGTTGCCGCAGTATTCAGCAGCTCTCATAAGCTGGATATGTTTGCCCGCCTGCAACCCCTGCGATGCTTCCACGTGATCACCATCGTGTTTGTGGTATTTTTGGGCGGCGTGATCGGCGAGTACGCGGCGAACGGCCGCCGCTGGGTAATCCCGGCCGTCTTTCTGACGCTGTCGGGAGGAATGTTCATCGCCGCGCGCCTGAGCTTCCCTTTCAGTCCACACGTTGAGCTGCCGTGGGTGAAGACCAGTTTCAACCCATGGGTGAACGCACTGTTTTGGATTCGCGAAAATACCCCCAGCGACGCGGTGTTTGCCGTGGATTCGTACTATTTCAAGGACCAGGGCATCGATGTGCACGGGTTTCGCTCCATCAGCGAACGCTCTACCCTGGCTGACTACTTCAAAGACAGCGGCGTGGTTGCCATGTTCCCCAGGCTGGCCGTGGAGTGGAAGCAGATGAGCGACGCCACCACCGGCCTGAACCACTTTGACGCGGAGGATTTCGCACGGCTTGCCCGCCACTACCCGGTCACGTGGGCCGTAATCCGTGGTCCCGCGCCCAGCGGCATGGCCTGCCCATACCAGCAGAACGGCTTTGTGGTTTGCAAAATTCCGGATCTTCCCGGTCCGCCGGTCTTGCTATCCTCGGCAAACGGACAGTAGACGGGCAGGCGCGTCCCGGAGCGGTGCGCACCTTGTCTTTAGAAAGCGCTCAGCGCCTCGGCGACGGCATCGGGAGTTGACCTGGGCCTGATGGTGTAAACCGTGGTGCGGTCAATCTGGACTCCCGTGCCGATGGTGGTCAGCGGTCCCAGCGTTTCCAATTCGACATACTGCAAGGGATCGGGGCTGGTGTAAACCTCGGTGAGACATCCGCCATCGGGATACTCTCCCGGCCCGGATTGCGCGTCGATGCGGATCACGTAGTCGGGCCCGACGCAGGCCAGGCTGGTAGCATCGGCGCCTATTTTCACTTGTTCGCGCGGGTGTCGAGAGAGCAGGAGCACCTGGCCTTCGATCTTCAGATTTGCGGGTTCGCCCCTCTGCAGGCGAACGTAACCGCTGGCGAACCTGGACTTGGGCGAGAGCAACATCGAGACGCGCTCCGGTTCCCTCATCTGCGCAATGGTCCAGACGCCGGTTTGAATGGGGCTTCCAAAGAGCTTGCGAAACTCCGATCGAATACGCATGACGGGCTTCCCGGGCTCGAGCTCAATATGGCGCACAAGCTGAATACCAAGCGCTGGATCCAGAGGCGAGGTCATCACTATGGAGCGCCCGGCGGCATCCGCCTGCATGGTGAGCGAATCGAATGCGGCGGGCGGCGGCCAACCGCGGCCTTGAAGCCGAGTCCAGGCAGACTGCGGAGCCGGCCAGCATTTATCTCCGCCGAAGTTGCTCCATTCGCTCGATGCCTTCTGGTGCAATTGTCCGTCCAGGGCGCGGTTCTGCCAGAAGCAACCGGCCTTCTGGCCCGCGAGGCCGAAGTGCATAATCCGGCCGATGGCTGGAATGGCGATGGCTTCCACAATCCCGTTCTCGATGAGGAAGCAATCGGACCAACCGTGCCAGGAGACGCGGGAGGTTGATACACCCGAGCCTGAAATCTGGCCGGCTGAGGATGTTCGCGCAAGCGCAATTCCCGGTTCGGCGCGCGTCTCGTCCATTATCAACACGTCTAACCTCTCTCGAGCGAGAAACCCGATTGCATGAAAACAGTTTACCTGTCGCCGACGGCGGCCTTATCTGTCTCGACCTCTCGTTCGGACAAATGGTCGTACCAGGTGAACTTGAGAATGGCCGATGTGACGAGAATAACCGCCAGCGCGATCCCGGCGCGATCCCACTCCCGGATCACAACGTAAAGCGGCAAGGCAACCAGGGACACCTGCCAAACAATGCCCACAGCAATATTGAACACGTCGCGCAGAAAATCTCCGTTGGGCTTGAATGCCGGATCCTCGGCAAGAACCTTCCTGAGGATCGGCCCCCAGAATCCCCACGGACGGACGCGGCGATAGAAGTCCATCAGCACCTCGTCCGACTCGGGCCTTGTAAGAAACGTCCCCAGCAGGCAGCCGATCAGAGAGATGCCCACCACGATGGGGAAGATGAACACAACTTCCATGTTGATGGAGTGGGCGGCGAGAAGATGCTGAACAATCGGCAACTGTTTCACGATGGACGGCATGCCCAGCGCAGCCGCAATTCCCGTGACCATGCCCCAGAAGTAGCCCCACCCGTTGAAGCGCCACCAGTACCACTTAAGCACGTTGGAGGCCGTGTAGCCGCCCCACAGGCCGGAGACGATCCAGACCACGACCTCATTGACCGAGGTAACGTTCCAGCCGATGGCTACGCCGATCACAATGACTGAAAGGGATGCCAGGTAGCTCAGCCGCACATAAGTTTTGGGGCTCGCATTGGGGTTGATGTAGCGCTTGTAAATGTCGTTGACGAAGTAGGGCGGAGCGGCGTTCACGGTGGCAGCAAAGTTGGACATGAAGGCAGCCAGCAGGCCGGCGATGAGGAAGCCCAGCAGGCCCACGGGAACGAATCGGCCCAGCGCATACGGCAGCACCAACTCGAAGTCCATGTTGGTTCCCATGGCGCGCAGGTTGGGACCAAAAAACGCCGCGGCCAGCACGGTGAGACCGATGACCAGAAAGTAGCGCGGCGGGGTAAGAACGATATTGACCCAGGCGCTCATCATCGAAGCTTCGCGCGGGTTCTTGGCGGAAAGCACGCGCTGCATGTCATAGTTTGGCGCCGGGCCGGCCGCGGAAATAGGAATGCCCTTGAAAAGCAGCATCATCACAAAGAATCCGAACAGCCCATAGCCGTCCTGGTGGATTTTTTCGGTGGCCGCCGGAAGCAGCGTCGACCAGTCCAGGTTCAAATGCCAGCCGAAGAAGATGTTGTCCCAGCCCGCCGGGACTACGCGGTGCAGCATATCGGGCGCAACCTTGCTCATGGCGATAATGCCCACGGCAAACGAAGCGATGGAGAGGATGAAGAACTGAACCACCTCTGTAATGACGACGCTGATCATGCCGCCCTTGATGACGTAGATGGCGGTAATGGTGATGAGAATAAGGGCATACTCATTGGCCGAAAGATGCCATGGAAGGTAGGTTTGCGCAAACTTGCCGATGCCCTTGAACGCGTAAGTGAAAAACC
>Ga0302140_10005954_pt1 | contig 15331 bp, 8 predicted proteins | sample I_Bog_E1_1_FD_202095 | JGI IMG/M metagenome (GOLD analysis project Ga0302140, IMG submission 202095) | Peat permafrost microbial communities from Stordalen Mire near Abisko, Sweden - I_Bog_E1_1 | ecosystem: Environmental > Terrestrial > Soil > Wetlands > Peat | place: Sweden: Abisko, Stordalen...
CAACGGGTCAAGACCAGCGCATAGGATATACGCCGTAGGCAGACCAGACAGATCTTCAGCGTGCGCCGGTGCAGCGTAGGGCGAGACATCGTGAATCGTCTCGCCCAGGTACCAACTCCACATCGTCTCGGCTTCCGGCCTTGCAAAATCAGGAACATCCGTAAACTTGCGGGCCGACGGCGTCTCCAACCGGTCATCCAGCGCGGGAACCACCAACATCTGAAAACAGAGGATTGGCCCCCTCCGATCACGCGCCAGCAGAGCCACAGTTGCTGCGAGGGTAGCTCCGGCACTGGACCCTCCCACAGCAAAAAGCCTTCGGTCCAGATGCAGCTCCTGGCTCTCATCCCAAAGAAATTCAAGGACTCGATAACAGTCGTTCAGTGCCGCCGGAAATGGATTCTCGGGAGCGAGCCGATATTCAACGCACACGACAACGCACTGAGCATCGAGGGCATACTGCGAGCACTGAAACTCGTCGGAATAGCGATCCCCGCAGAAGAATCCACCGCCATGCAGATACAGCAACACAGGTAACTCACCGACTGCAAGCTTGGGACGATAAAGGCGTACAGGAACGCTGCCGATCGCACTGTCAGCGAAGGGAACCAGAAAGTCCTCCACCGCCAGCTCTTCATCGGACAATCGTGGCTTCGCTGCCGCCCTCGCGAGGGAAATGGCTTCGCGGACAGTACCTGCATCCCGAAGAACGACTCGGGGATGTATGGCGAGTGATTCGAACGCTGGATCCATCGGTAGTTGCGGCATTCTCCCTCTAACCCTTAGAAGATAGATCGTTCAGGCACAACCTCCAACATCTCTTCGCGATATGGAAGAGCATTCAGCCCGCCGCGCTCACGGGTGGAGAGGGACCCGCAGCTGCACGCGCGCCATAACTGTTCTTCTAGATCGGCTCCCGCCAACCATGCGTCGATGAAGCCCGCGTCGAACGCGTCACCTGCACCGGTTGTATCCACAACCCGGACGTCCGGCGGCATCATCCTGTACAGCCGATCGTTCCTAAACGCAACTGCACCGCGAGAACCCAGTTTGATGGTAGTGTTTTCCAACCCCAAACTTATACAGGTCCGTAGCATCTGCTCTGGATCGCTGTGCCCAGTTAGCAAGTGGGCTTCACTTTCGTTCGGCAGAAACAGGTCGACCATCCGCAATACATCGATGCTGCCGGAGCTCAGAAACCAATCCTTACGCCAACCTGGATCGATCGAAAGGGTGCACCCGGCGGAGCGCAGAGCAGGCAGCAGTGTCTTTGCGAGCTTCACTTCCAGGGGCATCGCAAAATGCACATGCTGCGCTCTGGATAGAGCTGCCATCGTCTCGGGCAACGCGACATAGTCTGCCAGTCGTCGGTTCGCTCCGGCGTAACTCAGGAAACTACGATCCGATGGTGTCGACATGCTCACAGTGAGCGCATTGGGCAGCTCAGACGTCTGAACATGCTCAGCATTCACCCCAAACGATCCGAGCCTCGAACGCAGCCACACCTCTTCATCGCTGCCCAGTACCCCAAACAGGGATGAGTGATGTCCAAGGCGAGCAAGCGCGCACGCGGTGTTGACCGTCCCTCCACCGGCCTCACGTCGATACTGCTCCGCAAAGACCTCTTCTCCCGGCAGGGGCACGTGATCGAAATCGGTAAAGATATGGTCTACATATACTTCGCCGACAACGGCGATATTCCATGGTTTATTCATAGAGTTCAAAGGGCCATCGTTGTTCCTGGCGCGATTTGTAGAGAAACGTTGCGACTCCTGCCAACGTTGCGGTAAGCGCTAGAACGATATTTCTAGCGCCGCTGGAGATCAAGACAAGAAGCCATCCTAGAAACGCGATCGCAACCGGCAGGGGATAGAGTGGCATACGAAATGGGAGTTTGTTCTCTTGCGAACGATTCCTGCGCAACAGAACGACAGCGACACATTGGGCGAGAAATTGAACCATCGCCTGGATGACGATGACGAGGCTGATGAGCGTATTCAGGCTAAGCGTGCATGCGAAGGCCGAGAGAACTCCAAGGATGACCAACGAAACGTGCGGGAAACCTTTCGTCGGATGCACCTTCGCGAAGATGCTGAAGAACTCTCCTTGTTGTGCGGCAGCAAACGGGATGCGAGAAAATCCAAGAAGAATCGCAAATACAGAAGCGAAGGATGCAATAAGTATGAGCACATCGGCCACCCTTGCGCACCGTACGTTGTAAACCGCCTGCATATAGTCCGCCACAATCGCGTTCGAGTGCATGATCTGCACAGCGGGCAATGCTCCAAGAATGGATAGGTTCATCGCGATATAGAGCACAGCGATCAGGCAGATAGAAACGATGATCGAGTAGGGAATCGTGCGTTCAGGGCGCTTCAGTTCGCCCCCTATCAGGCAAACGTTATAGTAGCCGGCATAGTCATAGACCGCGATCAGCGTCGCGACACCAACGCCCTTCCAGAAGTAGCCGTCCATCACCGGATATCCACCGCTCCATTGCCCCTTGAACGCCGAAGGAATATGCGCAGCACCGCCGAGGATGATCCACAAAATCGTTCCGATGACCAATATCCACAGGCCAATCGAAATCGTACCGATCGTAGTAATTCGGCGATAGAGCAGCACCACGTTCATCAGGCATACGGCCATCGCCAGTGCGCAAAGACCAGCATGATTCAGGACGGGCCACAGATAATGAAAGTACTGCGAGAAACCGACTGCACCCGAAGCAATCAAGAGCGGTGCGGTTAGTACCGAGGACCAAAGAACAAGGAAGCTTGCCACGCTGCCATAGGACTGCGCCCCAAAGGCGTGTCGCAGATAAAAGTACGGTCCACCGGAGTAAGGCATAGCCGCTCCCAGCTCCGCCCATACCAGGCCATCGCACATCGAGATCACCGCGCCCAATACCCACGGAAGCAAGACCTTGGAACCATGCACTGCAACCAGCGCCAGGGGAATGCTCAGGAAGGGGCCGACTCCGATCATGTTAAGCATGTTCGAAGTGCTGGCTCCGAGAATTCCCATCCGCCGACCCGAATTGTCCTCTGCAACTGCTATCTCAGCCTGCATCAGAGGCTCCGGATCATCATGAATATAGACAAGTATCGTGCGACAACCGATCTTTGTCAATAGTCGTTAAGAAGTCCAGTCCTCCTTCCGATAACCGCGTCATGACGCGACCGCGCGAGGTCCCATCACCATCGGCCACGTCTTGCACGCCGACCGGATCCAGGCGCATCCGGTCCGTGGAAACTCTTTTATGTATCCCCTCGCCGCGGGGAACAGCATCACAAGATCCGCGGCCGGGAGCTCAAGTCAGCCTGTTCAATAACACATGGAGTACCAACTATCCGCAGTGTGCCGGCGAAGACTCGACGTACGCTTCATCCTCGGAGGATGAAGCTTCTGGATCTCCCATCGATCGACCCAGGCGGCTCGTGCCTATAGCTTCCGCTAAGTCGGATTCATGCCCAACGAAGGCTCACAGCGAGTCACGCTCCCCCCTGAAAACGAGTGCTCCCCGTTCGTCTCGAAGGGGAACAGTCTCCCGCCAATTCGGAAGTTACCTTTTGAAATTCATTGCCCATTGACTTATATCTGCCGCAGCAAGTACAGTTCGCATATTCAGAAACAGTTTCAAGAGATAACTTTCAATCCTTGAGGTCGCGTCATGAAGATGATGAAGTATCTGCAAGTTTGCCTCCTGATGGTAGCGTTTCCAATGAGTTTTGCTGTCTCAGCATTTGCCCAGAGCGCAGATACAGGCGCTATCTCTGGAACCGTTAAGGACAATACCGGCGCGGTTGTCTCCGGTGCCAAGATCAGCGTGATCAACAGCAACACAGGAGTTACCCGCGCTTTCATCACCAACGCATCCGGGTTCTATTCGGCCGAGGCGCTCCCCAGCGGCGATTACTCCGTCATCGTTCAGCACGATGGTTTTGAGACTGACAAGACCGACAACATCCATCTGGATCCAGGACAGCGCCGAGAGGTGTCACGCGAACTGAGCGTTGGAACTGTGGGCCAGTCCGTCACTGTGCAAGCAGATACCTTGCAGGTACAAACTGCGCAGTCTGCAGATTCGTCCACCATTGGCTCTAAAGAGATTTCAACGTTGCTAGTCAATGGACGGAACTTTCAGTCGTTGGCCACATTGAACCCAGGCGTCAACAATACGAATGGAAACAACGCATACAGTGGAGGAGGTCTCAATTCCACGACGACGCTGTCGATCGGAGGCACCGGCGTAGACGACACAACCTACTCCATCGATGGTGTCTACAACATGAACACCGGCAACTACATCAACCTCAACATATCGCCATCGATGGACGCCATCGCCGAATTTACCGTTCTCAAGGCGAACTATAGCGCGCGTTATGGAACCGCATCCAACAGCACCATCCTTGTCGACACGAAGAGCGGAACCTCCACTTATCACGGAACTATCTGGGACTACTTCCGCAATGACGCAATGGACGCCAGCGACTATTACAGCCAAGGCCAAAAAACCAAGCTGCACCAGAACATCTATGGTTTCAGCCTTGGAGGCCCTCTCCAAATTCCAAAACTCTATAATTGGAATCGCAAGAGAAAAACCTTCTTCTTTGCGTCAGATGAATGGTGGGCCAATTCTGTCGGAAACACAAATACTGCATTTGTCATCACTCAAGCCATGCGGACCGGCAACCTCGCGAACAGCGTAGGTTTCCCTACGGGCGGCCTCACATTAACTCCACAAGGGCAGGAGTTGCTCGCGGCCCAAGGTAAGACCAATTGCATCGAGTCCTCAACGATGCTCAATCCCAGTTGCCTCGATTCAACCGCTCTGGCCATCCTGAACCAATATCAGCCGACAGAGAACGCGGTAAATGCGCAGTTCAACTACATCAACACCCAGCCCACCACCTTCACGCAGATTGATCATGACTATCGAATTGATCATGAATTCAGCCCTAAGGAATCTCTGACGGCACGTGCGATGTATGAACAGACCAACCAGTTCTATCCATATTCCGCCTATCAGGGTGACGCGGGTCCAGAGATCACTGATTCCATCTTCACCAGCGGCCTGAACGCAGTGGTTCGTCTCACATCCTCCTTCGGGTCTAGCATCGTCAACACAGCTTCCGTCGCCGAGACCTTTGACAAGCCCCGTCTCCATGCGTCCTCGGCGCCAATTCCAACAGGTGCGCAAGTCGGCTATTTCTATCCAACAGCTAACTCCTACAACACGGTGCCAAACATTGGTATCTCCGGATACAATTCCATTGGCACTGGACCTCTTCCCATCAATGCAAGCGACGGAGAGGGAATCATCAACGACGACTTCAGTATTCTTCGCGGCCGGCACAGTTTGCAGGCGGGGGCCTTCTATATCTTCGGCATCAAGAATCAGAATTCCGGTGATGCCACGCAGGGAAATTTCAGCTTCAACGGAACCTACACCGGCAGTGGTGCAGCAGACTATCTGCTCGGCCTTCACAGCGGATACAGCCAACCCAGCGCGGATCCGCACTACACAGGACACTACCGTTCTGCTGAGTTCTATGTGCAGGACGACTGGCAAGCAACCCCGCGTCTCACCATTAACGCGGGAGCACGGTTCTTCTACTACTCTCCGGATTGGCTCAGCGGCCCGGACCACGAAACATCGAACTTCGTCTCGTCTCTATACAACCCCGCGGTTGCACCTGAGGTTCTTCCGAACGGAAACTTCGCAACGAACGATGCGGGAGTTCCGGTCACATCGTCCGGAACGGTGGCCAACCTTGAAAATGGACTTGTCTTCAATACCACGCCAGGAGTGCCGCGTAGCTTCTACCACGATAGTTCAGTTCATGTCGGTCCGCGCGTCGGTTTTGCCTATGCTCTAACCAGCGACGGAAAGACATCCGTCCATGCTGGATATGGCATCGGTTATACGCGCGTTCCATTTCAGATCACCTCCGCATTTGGTCAAAATCCCCCGGGCGTTACGAGTGGTAATGCCTCCTTTGGGACGATCGAAGACCCGACGGCAGGTGTACAAGCGAATGCTCCAGCTCCGCTCGCGCTTCAACTAGTGAATACAAACTTCAGGCCTTCGCAGGTGCAGAACTTCAGTCTCATCGTGGAGCGCGAAGTCTTCAAGGATGCCATCTTCCAGGTCGGCTATTCAGGTTCCCTAAGTCGCCATCTTCGTGCCGCCTCGGACATCAACCAGGTACTTCCTACCTCCACACCGGCTGTTTCAGGATGCCTCGCACCGGGTCAATCGCCTTCGCCTCTGTATGACTTTGATCCATGTCTCAATACAAATGCGATCTCGTCCGATTACGTCCGCCCCTACAAGGGATACGATCAGCTGTTTGATTGGCTGTATGTTGCAAACGGAAACTACAACTCGTTGCAATCGCAGCTCAGAATCAAACGGAAGACCATCGAGACAACCCTTAATTACACCTGGGGCAAAGCTTTGGGAGACGCAAACGGCGGCTCAAACTTCCGCTCGTCCTACAGCTCCGACCAGAACAGCTACTGCATCCCTTGCGAATACGGTCCAAGAAATTTCAACCGGAATCAGATCTTCACCGGAAACGTAATCTACAGCGTGCCGACCCATTTCGACAACCGAGCGCTCCAGGAGTTGGCCGGCGGATGGTCGGTGTCGGGTATTGCCATCGCACAGAGCGGCTTCCCCCAGACACCGAGCCTGGCTGCTCCCAACACGGGCCTGGCCTCCCGCCCAGACCAGGTTGGACCCCTGCATTTCAGCAATAATCGGAATCAGATGTTCAACGCCAGCGCGTTCGCGGTTCCTGCTTACGGCTTCTTTGGAAACGCTACGAATGGCTCGATCCCCGGACCGAAGGATGTAGGGTTCAACGTTGCGCTTTACAAGACGTTCCCCATCAAGGGGCGAGTAGACTTTCAATTTCGCGCGGAAGCATTCAACATAGCGAATCATCCCAGCTTTAGCGGAATCGACACGGGAATCGGTCCGAACGATCCAACCCCAGGACTCGTGAACGGCCCCTCCGATCCGCGCATCCTGGAGATGGTGGGGCGTATCAGCTTCTAATCAACCTACAGGCGTGCTGCCTAAGAAGCCATCCCTTCAATGCAGCACGCCAATCACTGTGCCTGAATGTTCATATTCGTAGCTCCACGCGCTCCTCGACTCCATTCTTCGTTTCCGCAAGCCCTTGGGTGGCTTACCCACGGATTCCGAATATAAAACTTCCAGAAGCGTCTAAGTCACCAGATTTCCGCGAGCCTCGTCTTCGCAAGGTGAAACACTAGACGCTGTTATCAATCCAAGCAAAACTATCTAGAACGGAGATACAGTCAAACGTGGCCAAACCTTCCAACCCTCTGCTATCAGTAAATCGGCGGAATTTCCTTAAGTCCTCCGGCCTTGCAGCAGGGGCTGTGATTCTCCCCGGCGCAACCGTCGAAGCTTCGACGCCGAAAGTCACCGGCCAGAAAGCTTCTCCCGCAGCGGCAACGGTTGCCAATCCTGTCTCGCTGGTCAACCTGTTCCAGGGCACCGATTCAACACCCATCTTTTCGCGTGGCAATACGCTTCCCATCGCAGCGTATCCCTTCGGCATGGCCCACTGGACACTCCAGTCGCGCGACAACACGCCATGGATGTTCCAGCCCCGCGAGCGCCGCCTGCAAGGACTTCGTTCCACACACCAGCTTAGCCCGTGGCTTGGCGACTACGGCCAGGCCACCTTCCTTCCGTTCTCAGGAGACATCCGTCCCGACGCATCCTCTCGCGCAAGCTCCTACCGGCCCGAAGACGCGAAGCTTTCCCCCCACTCCATGCTCTTCAAGCTGTTGCGTTACGAAATTGACGTCGAGCTGATCCCCACCGAACGTGGCGCGTTGATGTCCGCCGCATATACCAAACCCGGCAAGCCCGGCTGGCTCATCGATATTCCGGGCGAACATCCGCCAACCTGGCAACCCGACGAAGCTCATCACACCATCGCCTTCACCTCCTCAGCGAATGAAGGAGGAGTTCCCAAAGACTTCGCGACCTACTACCTCCTCCACTTCTCGCAGCCCTGGGCATCGATTGACCTGAAGCAGCAGAAAGGGCACACCATCGGCATGGTGACCTTCGATCCTGCCGTCCGTAATGTCGAAGTCCGAGTCGCCACGTCCTTCATCTCCTTCGAGCAGGCGCAGCGCAACCTCGACCTCGAGTTAGGAACCCAGTCCGCCGACGCCTTACGCCACAAGGGAGAGTCCGTGTGGAACGACCACCTCGGCCGCATCAAGGTCAAGGGAGCTGATCTCGATCAGCAGAGGACCTTCTACTCCTGCCTCTATCGCACCCTTCTATTTCCGCGCATCTGGCACGAGCCGGATGCCAGCGGAGCCATGCACCATCGCAGCCCCTACAACGGCAACGTCGTCCCTGGCCTCATGTACGCGGATCACGGCTATTGGGATGTCTACCGCGCTTGGTACCCCTTGATGACCATCCTCTTTCCCGAGCGGCTCGGAGAAATCCTGCAAGCCTGGGTGAACGTCTACAAGGAAGGCGGCTGGCTTCCGCAATTTCCATGTCCCGGCTATCGTGCCTGCATGACCGGCAGTCTGATCGACTCACTCTTCGGCGACGCCGCTGCCAAAAATCTCCAAGGCTTCGACCTCGCCACCGCTTACGTAGGTCTGAGAAAGCATGCGACCCAGCCAGGAGACCCCGATGCAGGCTATGGCCGCCGCGGAATCGAGCAATATCTCAAGTACGGGTACGACCCGGCCGATCTTGTCGACCAATCCGCAGCTGAAACCGTCGACGCAGCCTACGGAGACTTCTGCATCGCTCAGGTAGCCAAGGCCCTCGGTCACGAGGACGACTACAAGATGTTTATGAAGCGCTCGGAAAACTGGCGCCACCTGTTCGATCCTTCCACAAACTTCCTGCGCGGAAAAAACTCAGACGGGAAGTGGCTTGAGCCATTCGACCCAGTCACCTGGGGTAACCCCTACGTGGAAGGCTCCGCCTGGCAGCATCGTTGGGATGTCCCGCATGACATGGACGGCCTCATCACCGCGATGGGCGGACCCGCCAAGGCCGTCGCCACGCTGGAGGAGATGATCACTCGACAGGCAGATTTCAATGTCGGCGTCTATGGAGACGAGATCCACGAAATGTCCGAGATGGCAGCCGTTCCCTTCGGCCAATACGCGCATAGCAATCAACCCGTCCATCACGTTCTGTACATCTTCGCCGCCGCCGGCCGTCCCGACCGCACACGTTACTGGGCACGCAAGGTATTGGAAGAGCTCTACTCCCCCGACACATTCGCTGGAGATGAAGACACAGGATCGATGGCCGCGTGGTACATTCTCAGCTCCCTCGGCTTCTATCCTCTCTGCCCCGGTAAGCCGGAATACATGCTCGGCCAGGCATTCTTCCCGTCCATCACTGTGAGGCTGCCGAACAACAAGACACTGCAAATCGAAAACTCTGCTTCCTCCCCTGAAGCGAAGTCAGTGGCCTTCAACGGCAAACCCATCCACGCTCCGTCGATATCCCACGCAGCGCTGATGGAAGGCGGACATCTCGCCTTTCGCTAACTCAGTTCGGTGCGGGACTATGGAAGCTTCTTGATCCAGACATCCCGCACCGACACCTTCGCAGGAGTACTCTCCAACTCAATCCCAATCTTGCCCGGTTGGTTATTCGACGACTCCGGATCATCATCGATCAGCACGGCCATCACATGCCCGTTCACAATATGCGTCATCACGCCGCCGCGCGCGATAATCTCATACTGATTCCAATCGTTGATCTTCACAAATCCACCTAGAGCCTCGCGATCGCCCAATGTCCCGACCAGCGTTGGCGGCAGCTTCGGCCCGGTCTCCACCATTTCATCTCGCCAAGCTAAGATCCCCAGCGGCGTATTCTCCGAATAAAACTGCCCCGTGTAGTCCGCGGCCTGCGGATTCACCGGGAACCATATATCCGCCTGCGGCCCTGTCATCATCCAGTCCAGGTTCCGCGGCTTCTCTCCCGGATGCAGCGGGCGCAGCCAGGGCAATCCCGTCTGGCTTCGATACTGAATCCCACTCCCTCCTCCAATCTCGCACTTGATCTCGAGCCGCAGATCGAAGTCCTTGATCACCAAACCCTTCCGCCAGATATACGTATTCGTCACCGGACGTTCTTTAGTCGATTCCCCAACCATCGCCCCATCCACCACCCGCCAAACACTCGGGTCTCCCTCCCAATCCGCCAGGCTCTTCCCATCGAAGATCTGCTCGAACCCGATATGGTCATCGAACTCCGGAGGCGCCGGCTCGGTGAAACGCGAAGGAGCATGCTGCACCCGAGCCGCACTCTGCCCCACCACCGGTAACGTCCACACCTGGCAAACCGCCGCTCCCGCCACCAAAGCTCTCAGAGACACAAATCGAAGCAAGCCATCACGCATGCGAATCTCCTCATCCGTTCAAATCATGACAGGCTACATCCGGAAACTCAACATCGAAGCGAAGCTCAAGCGCATACTATTTCTCGGCCCCCCCGGCAATTGGCCGATGATGGCCCGCGCAAATGATGAAGGCCCGCGCAAATAAGGAGCGTTGCGAAACCGTCTTCTTCTTCTGATAACCTTTCAGCCAACCCACTTGTCGAGTCCGCTAGAATAGCCAAACGCTACCCCCGCTTCTCGATTCAGGCGCTTCCAAAAGAACATCAGGAAGCCTCTAAGGAGATGTTCCTATGAAGAAGCTCATGTTCTCCCTCGTAGCGTGCGTCGCGATGTTTGGCACCGCATTGCGCGCCCAATCCGTCACCGGGCAATGGCAGGGAACCCTCAAGACAGACAAAGATCTTCGTATCGTCCTCGTAGTCAAGAAGGATGACGTGAAGCTAAGCGCCACGATGTACAGCATCGACCAGGGTGCCATGCCCATCAAAGCTTCGTCTGTCTCGCTGGATGGCTCAACCTTCAAGTTCGGTGTCGATCTCATCGGCGGTTCGTACGAAGGCAAGCTAAGTGACGATGGCAACACCATCACCGGCACCTGGACGCAGGGGTCGAAGCCGTCGCCGCTGGTGCTCGTCCATGCCACCAAGGAGACGGCGTGGGAGATTCCGGCACCTCCGCCACCGCCCAAGTTGATGCCTGAAAACGCCGATCCCTCCTTCGAGGTGGCCACCATCAAGCCAAACGATACCGGCGCTACCCAGATGCAGCAGTTGACCTTGAATGGCCGGAACTTCCAGACCCGCGCCTCATCTCTGCAGGACCTCATCGCGTTCGCCTACGAAGTGCAGGCCGAACAGATCGTCGGAGGTCCCGATTGGATGAGCAAGGATCGTTACGACATAGCAGCCGTTCCTGATGTCGAAGGAGCTCCGAACCCGCAGCAGGTGCGAACCATGATTCAGAAACTCCTCGTGGATCGCTTCCAACTGAAGTTCCACAAAGAGAAGCGTGAGCTTTCGGCGTTCGTCTTCACCGTAGGCAAAGGAGGGGAGAAACTCACGTCAACCCAACTGACCGGGCCGCTCCCAGGTATCGGCATGAGGCCAGCCACCGGAGGCCTCACCCTGATCGTGAGGAACGGCACCATCCACGACTTCATCGGCTTCCTCCAAACTCTTGTACTCGACCGTCCAGTAGTCGATCACACCGACCTCAAGGGCAAGTACGACTTCAGCGTCACCTTCCTTCCGGACGAGACCCAGTTTGGCGGCCACTCCCCCGTCCCCAAGCCGGCGGACGGTGTAGAACCAGCGCCCGCGCTGACCGATGCCTTGCTCTCGCAGCTCGGGCTTAAGCTCAGCACCGAGAAAACTGCAGTCGAGGTCCTCGCCATCGACCACGTAGAGAAGCCCTCGGCCAACTAATCAACCAGGATTCCCCCGAGCTCTGCGTCATAATCGCGCCGAGAAACGCCACAAGGAATGTCGAAAGAATTAAATGAATAATCGCCAGAAATTTTGTCACTTTCCCTTCGTCTGACATTCATCACAACAGGAGGAAGCTTGGTTTTGACGCACAAGCGAACGGTTTGGCATAGGTATGTCATCTCGCGAAGCCTCGCCATCCTTTGCGTAGGGCTGGCACTCGTCCTGCCACACCTCCGCGCTCAAGGACCGGCCACAACGCCCGCAGTGGACGTCAAGGTACCCAGCTACGATGTGGTCGTCATCAAGCCCGACCACACCAACAACGGAAGGATCAGCATCCACATCGATGATGGAAACCTCGATGCGTTGAACGTCTCACTCAAGACCATGATCCTCGGTGCCTACAGCCTGAAGGAGGCCCAATTATTCGGGTTACCCAAATGGGGAGATTCCACGCACTTTGACATCAAGGCAAAGATCATCGATCCCGATAAGAAGCAGCTAGAGTCGCTCACGCCAGAAGAGTTCCGCTCCATGCAGCAACCCATCCTCACCGACAGGTTCCAGCTGAAGTTCCATCATGAGCGAAAGGTCCTTCCTGTCTACAACCTCGTAACCCTCAAGGACGGCCCAAAGTTCAAAGAGGCAACCCCCGCAGAGCTTAAGGGCGATCAGGGCGTGACCGTTCACAACCGAAATATCTTTGCCACCGGTGTCCCCTTGTCGTCCTTAGTCGACCAGCTCTCGGCCCAGTTACAATGAGTCGTCGTCGACAAGACAGGCCTCACCGCCAAATACAACTACAAACTGAGCTGGTCTCCGGACGATGCGCTGCCTCCTTCGCCGGACACGGCCGCACCTCCCGACATCTTTACCGCGCTTCAAGAGCAGCTCGGCCTGAAACTGCAACCCGGTAAGGAAGAGATTGATACTTTCGTGATCGATCATGTGGAAATGCCTTCGGAAAATTGAACTCGCAGGACATCCGTTGCGTAGAGCATAGAACCAAGTCTTCGGAGTTTGGAGAACGATCAGCAGATGATGGGCTCAGCATCATGGCGGTGGGGCAAACGATACGGTCTTCTCGCAGGCGCAATGGCGCTCCTCGCGCTATCCCCCATGGCCAGCGCGTCAGAGAATCACGGCCAGGTCATTTTCAACGGCTCACCCGTTCCAGGCGCGACGATCACCGCCACCCAGGGCTCCAAGGCCATGGTCGTCATCTCCAACGAAGACGGTAGTTACTCGTTTCCTGACCTTCCTGACGGGACTTGGAAGATCAAAATCGCGATGACGGACTTCGCCACCATCGAGCAGACCATCACCGTTTCGCCGACCACACCCGCGATCAAGTGGGATCTAAAATTGCTTCCACTCGCCCAGATCCTCTCGCAGGCGAAGGCGATGAAGACAGGCGCAACCACGTCGGTAACCGCAAGCGTTCCGGAAGTTCCAGCCAAAGGCGAAGCCAAACCGACCGCACCCGCGGAGATGCCCAAGCCCAACCCGGAATCCTCGCAACAAGCCGCCGACGGATTCCTCGTCAACGGCAGCGTGAACAATGCGGCGACCTCCCAGTTCACCCTCGCGCAGGCATTCGGCAACACCCGCAAGGGCTTCGGAGGAATGTATACCGGCGGCCTCGCCTTGATCTTCGACAATTCAGCCCTCGACGCCAGGCCCTTCTCGCTCAGCGGTCTGGACTCCCCCAAGGCCAGCTACAACCGAATCACGGGCATCGTCACGTTCGGCGGCCCTATCAATATTCCCCACCTGATGCCTCGCGGACCGAACTTCTTCGCTGCCTACCAGTGGACCAGAAACAATACCGCCACCGTCGATCCTGGCCTCGTCCCCACCGAGGCTCAACGCAACGGTGACCTCTCCACGGGCACCATCGACCCCATAAATCCAGTGGCGCAAAGTCTGCTGAACCTCTATCCGCTTCCCAATCTCGCCGGAAACTCCGAGTACAACTACCAGATCCCCGTCCTCAACAGCAGCCACCAGGACGCACTGCAGTCCCGCCTGGATAAGGGAATCACCCGCAGAGACCAGCTCTACGGCGAGTTCGCATTCCAAAGCATCCGAGCCAACAGCACCAACCTCTTCGGCTTCGTTGATACGACCGACACCCTTGGCATCAACTCCAAGGTCAACTGGGAGCACCGCCTCAGTCATGAGATCTATCTCAACATCGGGTATCAGTTCAGCCGCCTAAGAACGTTGGTCGTCCCCTACTTTGCCAACCGCACCAACGTCTCTCTCGACGCCGGTATCACCGGCAACGATCAAGACGCACCCGACTGGGGTCCTCCCACGCTCGTCTTCTCCAGCGGCATCGCCAGTCTCAGCGATGGAAACAGTTCCTTCAATCGCAATCGCACCGACGGACTCTCTGCGTCCGCCCAGTATTACCGTGGCCGCCACAACATCAGTGTCGGTGGAGACTTCCGTCGGCAGGAGTTCAACTACCTCTCGCAGCAGAATCCTCGCGGCACCTTCACCTTCACGGGGGCCGCAACCGGAGTCTCTGACTTCGCCGATTTCTTGAGCGGCATCCCTGACACCAGCCAGATCGCCTACGGCAACGCCGACAAATACTTCCGCCAATCCGTCTCCGATGCCTACGCCAACGACGACTGGCGAATCCGCCCCGAACTCACCATCAACGTCGGCGTTCGTTGGGAGTACGGAGCACCCATCACCGAACTCTTTGGCCGCCTGGTGAACCTCGACATCGCTCCAGGCTTCACCGCCGTAGCCCCTGTCCTTGGCCGCGATCCCAAAGGTTCTCTCACCGGCGAGCAGTACCCGACATCCCTGGTACGTCCCGACAGGCTCGGAATCGAGCCCAGAATCAGTCTCTCCTGGCGTCCCATCCCGGGCTCCTCCGTAGTCGTTCGCGCCGGCTACGGCGTCTACGACGACACCTCCGTTTACGAATCCACCGCCATCCAGATGGCCCAGCAGGAGCCTCTCTCCACCAGCTTAAGCGTTCAAACCAGCGCGGCTTGCCCCGAGACGCTTTCGCACGGCTTCAACCCCTGCTCCTCCATCACCGCGGACACCTTCGCCATCGATCCCAACTTTCGCGTCGGCTATGCGCAAACCTGGCAGCTCTCAGTACAGCGCGACCTTCCCGGCTCTCTCCAGATGACCGCAAGCTATCTCGGCATTAAGGGAACGCGCGGAGTTCAGCAATTCCTCCCCAACACCTACCCCAACGGAGCCACCAATCCGTGCCCCTTGTGTCCCACGGGCTTCGTCTACCAAACCTCCGGCGGAGACTCCACTCGTCAAGCCGGAAGCATCCAACTTCGTCGACGCCTGCGCAGCGGCTTCACCGCGAACCTGCAATACACCTTCTCCAAGGCTATCGATGACGACGCGGCCCTCGGTGGTCAAGGCCCCGTCGCCGCGGGCGCGGTCGCCTCAACGTCGCCGAACCCCACC
>Ga0302140_10005956_pt1 | contig 15331 bp, 11 predicted proteins | sample I_Bog_E1_1_FD_202095 | JGI IMG/M metagenome (GOLD analysis project Ga0302140, IMG submission 202095) | Peat permafrost microbial communities from Stordalen Mire near Abisko, Sweden - I_Bog_E1_1 | ecosystem: Environmental > Terrestrial > Soil > Wetlands > Peat | place: Sweden: Abisko, Stordalen...
CCATAAACTCTCCACAGCCATTAGATGCAATGTGTAACGGCACACCAGTATGGACCCATGAATACATTCAGGGCACCAATCAAGGCAGCCATTCAGAGCACTCATGGCATCTCGTCGAGAATATCTCCATTGCACGAATTATTCTGAAGATATGTGTCGGTACTGCCGGGGTGAGTTCTCAAAGGTAATCCGTACGTTGCATTAAGTAAGGCTTAAAAATCACACTTAATTATATGCTTACTCTCGATGCTAGTATACAGGTTTATATTGGTTAAGTCTAGCTTCTCTCTCTCTTAGGGGAAAAGAGAGGCTCTGTACGCTAAACGCGCTAAGAGCCTGACACGAAGCTTGTAAGAGAAGCCTGTGCAATACCCCAGCGCGCTGCAGCGCTGTAGCCGAGCCGAGCACGCGACTTCCAGGGAGACCTGTAGCCAGTAAACCGACAATGTGAGAGATAGATCGTATATTCTCAATCAGTAAGGAGACCTTCCTTGGAATTAAGGTTGGTCATGTGTGTGACCCACATGGGCGATGATTCTGCATATACTTTCTCAAGTCAAAGGATAGTGGAATCCGAAATAATTAAATTCTTCCTTTGCTTTCAGTCTCAAAGATAAAGACAAGAAGAGACCTTGCGCCTCCTTTCTACCTCACCCGTCTCCATTCTTGCCGTCGCTGAGGTTCGCTCCACTTTCAGCAACTTCATAGCTCTGTAATAATGCTATTCGTCAGATAACTTATTCTAAGTAGTATTTCCCAGTCGAATTTACACTATCTCAATTGACAGAACGGCACTAATACCGCACTATTGACATTGTCAATTGGGAATCATCACAACATTTGGAAATTCCTGTCTCAAAAACTGCAGATAGGACACGTCGAACAATTCTGTTTACAGACGAGGGTAGTTTGTTTTACTTGCTTTATAGTATGAAGCCCGAGATCTGTTAAATGTCGACAGGGAACACAAAAAAGGTGAATAGTATATATGGATATGGGGATAGAAAATCGCACGAGGTAAGCATCTGCAGGACATTATGATTTAGGAAGAGGAAATTCTGCTAATGGGACACGAGGTTCTTGGAGAGCAATGAACAGCCACCGAGGAGTGGAATGCATAGGCTTTTGAAGTTGATATTCTGTGCTGACCAACCTCCATCCTGGTGAGCCAAATTCAACTTCCAAAAAATGAATGATATGACTGAAATCTCTCCTCCAGCACATTACCTCAAGGATCTTTCATAGTCCACTAGCCTCTTGGCATGTCCAAAACATGAATCTCACTTTGGTCTCTCCATAACGACGATAAGAAACTTTGTGACGACGAACGTTGCCCGGCTTGCCCCATTCCATCAATGTTTGACTTTCTAAATTGTCTGTCATCAAGCTCAAAGCACCTGCCAAACGTGTTGCTTAATTCGGATGCCTCTGTATCACCTCTCTCCTCGCCAAACTGGTTGTAAGCCTTCTTGCTTGCCATTTTCAGCAGAGTCAAAGCGTCTTGCCAACCCATTTCATCGGAATCTCCACCATATTCTCCATCAGTGACCTTCCATCCGATACAAATAGCTGTACGCAACTTCTTTCCAGCGCAAGAAACTACTTCTCCAAGCTCATTATTCTTAGGTGCAGTGCTAGGAGCAGTGTGACCTTCGGCAATGGCTTCGATCAAGTAGTTTTTTCCTTTGTCAACGTACTTGTGAATTCTGATATTGACTTGGACTTTATGGAGACCCGGCACTGAATCAAGACCCAAGGCTCTAGCGTCTTGAGAGAAAGGTGAGATGCCCTGGCTGTAGAGATTGTAGTGGGTCTTGAAAGGAGCTGTGAAGAACTTCGGTTCGGATCCGGTACGAGGTGCGAGATTCTCTTGGAGGTGGTTCAACAAGAAGCAGGCGAGTCGAGTCTGGTAATCTGCGTCGGAACGGGGTTGACGGATCTGATTTGTGTGGCCTTGGGGGCTGCCAGGCACTGGCTAGCTTGAAGTGATGCCATTTTCGGTTTGATGTGGAGTATGGGAGACCAAATCGGAGAAAAGTCAGGAGTATATATGTGAAAGAGGGTTTCCGTACGAAATCCATGGAAAGAAAAAACTGTCAAGAATGATCTCGATAACCGAGGGCTATGAAGATACATGAGGCTTCCATCCCTTTGACAAAAAGAGTTTCTGGAATCCTGCGTAGCGTTCCTCGCATGAGCTTGTGAATAATGCAAAGAAAATTAGCAAGCGAGCCTAAGAAGCTATCAACTGTGCCTTCTCGTTGAGAACTTTGACCTTGCAGATTCTAGTTTCTAGTGGTTTAGCATCCCCGCTTCTCAACACTTCGCATCCCCACTCCTCAATTTGACTCCTACATTATAGAATCCCTGCACAAATGAGGCGGTTGAGTGGTATCTCCTTTCATGTGATTGTCCTGGAACTAGACTTATGTCATACCTGACAAGAAGTCTTGCAATAACGAGACGCATTTCCCGCATAGCAAATCTAGACTGTCAGCAGAGCTATTCGAAGTACTTGAGTATAAACTTACTGCGTGCCAATACAATTTCTAGGCCCAACAGAAAATGCTAGCATATCTTGCCGGCTAGCTTCGGCTCCTTTATATTCTCCAAACCATCGTTCTGGAACAAACTTTTCTGCAACTGGCCAGATACGAGGATCTTTCATCACCGCGCTTGGCCAAGGCTGAACAGTTGTCTGTTCCACGTCAATGCTGTTTTGAACAGGGAACACCACTTACACCAGAGGGGATTACATAGCCATTGATCATCGTTGTCTCCGTCGTATACCTCAAAAGTCCTATCATTCCTTTAAGCAAGAACTTACGAGAAACTTCTATGATTTACCTGCCGTGGGAGACATCAATCTTAACCCCTCCCATATCACTGCATTAAGATATGGTAGCTCTTGAAGTGCTCGAAAAGTGATGTCCTCATTGTTACCGAATTCCGAGTCAATCTCCGCTGTCAAGTGTTCAAGCTTATCCAGATTATTGACAAGCAGCAATAGAAAAGCAGTAATTGAGGCATTCACCGTCTCACTTCCTGCGACCCTGCGAAATTATATAGACTTGGGTCTCAACACAAACGGAGTTACGTACATAAACATTGTGACCTCATCTCGCATTCGCATCTCTGGAAATGCAATAGGATCCGTCTGATGTGCATCGAGAATTATCTCGACTAAATCTTTCTTGACCGGTTTACCCGCTCTTTCTCGTCGATCAAGAACTTCTTCCAGCATTTTGTTCATTTCTGCTGGGATTGGTTGTGGCCAGAAAGGTATGTACCTCAAGTAAGGGAGTTGTCCGTTGATTGCAGCTCTTATTAATCTAGACATGAAGGTCTTTTTGAGTTTGTTATTGTTGGAAGTCACGATGTTGAAGGAACCGCCTAGCGAAGTTGCACTCATCACATCCTGTCTCTGTCAGTCTTATAAAATGATTTAGGAAGCAGTCTGCTGTACGAATGACAAGTTGCTGAGTATGGCTTGCATATCTACTATCGCTGTCCCATCGCTCTCGACACACTTGGAGTCAAAGACTTTTTCAAACTCCCGACAACATCCTTGCATGAGCGGCTCAAGTCCGTCAAGATAGCTGATAGAAAATCCAGAGGATAAAAGTCGTCTCTGTGTCATTTCTTATCAATATAGCTTCTGGACGTAGAAAGGTAAATTACCGTGCGTATGTGGATTATTTGTCCCTTTCTGTGACCAGCATAGGGTTGCCGGGATGTAACCGCATGTTGTCGAAGAATGGCGCCTTGGCCAAGTCGTGCTCAACAAGAATTTGCTGGATACCTGCCTTGTCGGCCATGATCACATGGTTGGGTGCTGAAAAGTTCTCAATTTTGCGATCCTTCCTCATACTTGCTCCAGGCACACTCACCAACGCGAACTACATCACCATACTTCTGTAGTAATTTAGTAGTCGTGTTCATATGCTTTCCGGTTATTGTTTCAAACGTCCACGGCAGTCGTGTAAATTTTGATACAAGGGGCCCTGGTACTTTCGAGAGCGGCCCCGTGAATGCGGACAGTATGGTCAAAATACATCGTCGCAAAGCTTCGGCGAATCCTAGGTAAACAAGGATAGCTAGGTAACTATTTGCCATGATCGTAGTATGGAGCCCTAAAGTATTATAAAGATGCTTATGGAGAGCTACTGAACTGTGCCGCAAAGTGATGACGAGTAAAGTGCAAGTGATAGAAGCGAGCGTCAGCAATGTGCGCGAGAGCTGGTGGGATTGGCTCTTATGACGGATGCTATGTAGATCGTTCTTACATGCTAGGAGATAACGCACATTTCATTGGCGCCTTTGATTGGTGCATTTGATTTCCAAGGTTGCTGCTACGCGCCACTCATGAAGAATCGTATGCCTTCTCCCATTTTTGATTGTTATAGCCCACCTGCCACAGCTTTCATTACCAGCGGCTACCTTCCAGCACACTCCCACGTCACCGTACAAACTCTCTATACTAAACTATTGCAATCGTCCATCGATCACCTTTCCAATTGACCCCCAGCCTACAGCTTTGATCTTCGCATCAAGCTAACCAGTTCCTTCGAAACCTTAACCGGAACTTGAAGAAACATATCGCCTCCTTCCGTAGCAGCTGGGAGCCTCCCAGCTCGAATGTTGAACTGAAGAGACTAATGCAGCAACATCGGTTCGCCAAGCACCGCATCTCTGTCCGACCTGAACTTGATGAAATCCTCCTCTTTCGTGCCCTCCTTCAAATATTTGTTCTCCTCCCGCTGTTTCTTCACCGTCGTATAGCATTTCTGCTTCTCTCCCACCGGATTTCCAACTCGTGCTTCAGGGGGATAATCGTGTCCAACCTAGAGGCGATAATTATCGGGTAGACCCAATAGGATTTGTGAGGAGGAATACGATGCGGTTGCTGACCCTCCAGGGAAGTTAACCCGTGCTGATCCGACCTATGGAGTCTCTAGTAAAGACATTCTCACCAATTATGTATCCAACATGATCAGGTTAGCCTGGCAGATGCGAGACTTTGGCAAGGGTTTTCCCAATCATGAATGCTTCATTGTCTTGGAAGAGTTTGTCGAAGACGTTGTCTAGATCGGAGGCGCTGAGCTGGTATTTGGAGGCGAAATTTGCGTGGACTTCCACAATTCTTGCTCCAAATGCAGATTCTGGGCGTTAAATTCTCCTTGGTCAACTAGCGTCTGCTAGCGATAGGTAGCAGCTGTCAGATATTCCGCGTGTAGGACCCGGTCTCGAGCTAAGATATCCTTCTCTAACTGCAACTATCCTTCCTAGTGTACTCGTATACTTGGCACGCAGTATCTGGATAATAGTTCAATCACATATTTGAGTTTCCAAGAAGGAAGGAAGAATATTCTTATTACGGCTGCAGTTGCTATTACTTTGTGTTCTTCCTCATCGTCTGGCTTCGTACAGAGAGCTCTGAGACGTTCTTGGCCACTACAATAACGCCGCCATCTTGATTGTATTTGTTGGCTCAAGTAGGCCCACCCTGAATTGATTTGTCAAGAAATAAGTACTCCCGGAAAAACTTTAAATTTATGGATGCATCCTTTCTCGTCTATAAGCACGTGCTTACTGCTTTTTAACTTCGTGTAACATTTTGGCCGTTAAAATGTAAGTGCCGAGACCAGGAAATGAATTAGATATTTTAACCTTACTTACCCAAGTTACCCTCCTCACGGGCCACCCTCTACGCCCAGGTGCCTAGACGAACATTCAGGACTCCTTGATAAATTCTAGAACTTTTTCTGCTCATATCTGGTACTCCTCGTTGCTGTTCCCTCTGTTATGCCCCTACTGATTTTTATTACATGTTCGAACGTGCGCTATACCTATTCTTAATCTCACCATGGCTGCTAAACTAGATTGGACTCTGCAGAAGCTTCAACTCTACGCCCTCTTTAGCAGTGCCCTCTTGCTCGTCTTATCAATGTTTGGCTACGTCGGATATATGGCCGAGTCAACGCAACAAATTCTATGGGTACCAGCCGTTCTAATCCTACCTGGATACTTCTTTGTTATCCTGGTGTTCTATCTCAGGCTGGGCTTATGGCCTCCGTATGACTTTGCATCGCTGTCCGCTGCCTGGTTATGGCGGACCTGGGCTAGAGCTGTTAACAAGATATACTTAAACTCTACCAAAAGGCGAGAGAAAAGGTCAGATTTGTATCGCCAGCTAGACTCTAGTAACAAGGAAATCCGCCTAGTCACTATCCTGCCTGGAGAAGGATGCGCGACCCTCAAGTGTACGCTTGGCAACGCTTTTCTCGAAACAAACTGTTCTACTTACGAGGCATTATCTTATACATGGGGTTCTAATTATTCGATACGTTCTATCGAGGTTAATAGTAAGCCTCTCCATGTTACAAAGAATCTGGAAGTCGCATTACGCCGTCTACGGTTGCCGTACACGTCAAGACAGCTGTGGATCGATGCCATATGCATCAACCAAGAGGATGACATTGAACGGAGTGAGCAAGTTCAACTTATGAGAAAGATATATACACAAGCAAAACAAGTCATTATTTGGCTGGGAGAGGCGTCGACCAGCAGTGACATCGCAATGGATTTCTTTAGACTGGGGAGCAGTCAACCTGATATGAAAGAATGGTTCAAGACCACCGTCGTGAAAACTACTCGAGGAAATTACACGAGAGAATGGGAATCAGTATTTCGCTTTCAAAACAAAGAATATTGGAGGAGGACTTGGATTGTACAGGAGTTAATGTGCGCGACGGAGATCGAGCTGTTTTGTGGTTCAAGATGCGTGAGCTGGACTGCATTCATTAGCTGCATTTCCGCATGGTACGAGGTGGCACACAATACCTCCGACGATGTAATTCGACAGTCTATGGCCTATATACAAACAACACAGCTGCACGTGATGGTTACGGAGGTCCTTGCGGGCACATATCTGGACCTCTGGACCGTTCCAAGACTTCGCCCCCTTCAGTTTGAGAGAGATCGCTTAGCACAAAGGGAATCGCCCAGCTCACGGACCTTGAGCGATTTCATGTTCAACCACCAAGGCTCTCATGCCACAGACGAACGAGATAAAATTTACGCTTTTGCGGGTATTTCAAGCGACTGCCAACTCCCAAGTTTTCCAATTGATTACTCTGTGCCTGCCTGGACAGTTTACATGAACGTTCTTGTCTATCTCCTCGAAAACACTGGAAAGCTGGACATGATGGCGTACTGTGGAATTGGAAAGCAATATGGTGGTCGACCAACCTGGACTCCAAGTTTCTATTGGGGCGAACTCCTCGGTGACGCATTTCATAACAGCCAGCAATTATTTGGAAACGCCGGGACCCATGCCTTTGCTGCTTCGAAAACCACTCAAGCGAAAGCAAAATTTACTGCTTGTCCAAAGCCTTTCGACAAAATTCTTGGACTCGATCGCACCATCTTGCAAGCAGAAGGACTATGTGTAGATGTCATATCTCGACGGCTACTGTACAGCGACAAGTGGGGCAATTGGAAAATAGGAATCAATTCCAACGCTCAACAGGAATACCAGGTCACTTCTTCCTTGTGGATGACGACACTCGAAAGTCGACGACTTAAATTGCAAATGTTTAAAGCCCTCTTCGACTTTGCACTGAAGACCCCGAGCGCAAGTCATGTCCATGAAGGGAGAATAGCAACTCTCATGGAGAGAAAAGAAGAATTCTTCCGTACCATGATTTGTGATCGAACTGCTGAAGGTTCGCGTGCCCCTGAAGAATGGTCGGAGGCTTTTGCTGTACTCATGCTAGGGCCTTCCCGCCTTCCAACAGTTTATGCTACTTCTTCCTCGATGTCTCCCGCTCCATCTAGAACCGAATGCGCGAGAGCCTTCGTAGGGCCACTTCTCACCGCAGTAGAAAATACTTTTTGTGGTGAATTTTGGCTCTTCTTAACCGAAAGGGGACGACTTGGTATTGCTAACAAGAATGCGCGGGTTGGAGACAAGATATGTGTAGTTCTAGGCTGCAACATGCCACTTGTTATAAGGTCGGTTAAAACTCGGCAGGAGGAGAATGCAATTGCTGCTACTGTGCATGGCAGTGCATATTTTCATTACTATATGGATGGGAGAGCCATTGATGAAATGAGCGAGGGGAAGTTGAGCTTGACGACGTTCGTACTTAAATGATATGTCGAATATTTTGGCAGAAGAGAACATTTGGCGACCCACAAAGCTTCAAGAAGTTATATAGCGCAACAAGAACGTTTTCTCTCATTGTTCGCCATCAAGCTTTTACGAAGAATAGACACGAGATAGTTAGAACCGTTGTACTGAGATCGCGGCATAACGTGACGGGATTATAGGGCCTCGAGTCCTCGGTGTACTCTACAGCGTACCTCTCAGCGACCTTAGCTCCCTAAAAGCCCCTATAACTTGGGAGAAGTAGCCCTGAGTTTAAAATAACAGGCGCTGTGAGACATTTACAGGGCTTAACGAGACCTCAAGGATTTTAGCGTTATTAATAGGACAACCATAGCGCTTTAACGCTAGAAGGGTGGTAACTACGAGGGTCTTTAGCGAGTGGCGCCCTATAATTACAGGGGAATAACCCCGGAAAGGTGTGGCACCCCTTGGAAGTATCTTACAGGCTTGTTTTAGGGCTAGTACCTGGAAATATAGGGCCTTATAGGGGCTTAGACGAGCAGAATAGGGTGCTAAGTACAAACTTTGCACAAATACCCTATAATCCGGTCACTTTATACCGCGATCTGCGTATAGTACTCAACCACTGGGTTCTTTATATAATTTTGTATGAGACAGTTAGAGAGGCAAAGATTTTCATTCTCTAAATAGGATCAATATCCCAAGGGTTGAACCAGGTGCCATATCAAACATCGCATTGATTAGCTCTCAGAAGTAGCACAGGGGGCCAAAATAGGCTCCGTATCATGGTACCTAGGCTGACTCAAGTGGTGCTTATGTATGCTCACCGTTAGCTCAGGTTAAAGTTGCAGCTGCTCACGTCCGGAGACTAAAACGGACCCGGCGAATGTGGAATTAGGGTCTGACTTTCATGGTACTCTCAGACGACAATTCTTCCATTTCGCATCCAACGCGGCTAGTCAGCATCGCGGCTGGCTAGGCTCTGCTCAGAGCATAATACCTTTAGAACCACCCGGTGGACTATAAATTATTTAGTAAAGGGCACAGGATTGGATAACGCATTCTCCTAGCGAGGGACTTTTTCTTAACCACAAGTTCTACGTTAGTGTTTGGAGTACTCCAATTGCAAGTAGGTCGGTTTAGATGACTATACTTCGAGGTGCTTGCGTCTAGAGTGCGCCATCTTAACATACTATAAGATAGCATATATGCCTTGTTAAACTTTAAGCCAAGGCAGTCCGGGTTACAGCAACACAGTTTTAACTATTTTCGTTAAAGTAGAGAAATTCTGCCTGACTTATCTTATTCATGTTCCCCCAACCCCATGAAGCATTCACAATTTCGGGATTGATAACGGCTAAATTGCCAGTCTTTCTATGCCACCAGATCTATTCCTTGACTCGACCCCATTACATATCGATTGTCCTCTTCTGGACTTGCTAGAATTTGACATCGAGAACCTGGGGGAACATGAGGTGTTGCATCATATCCTCATCGTTGCAACACCTTCTTCTTCACCTTCTTCTTCCAGTAAGCAATCCGTATGAAGCCAATCCCGCGCCCAGGGGTATATGCAGAACCCAGAAAGCTGAGGGGCTGAGCTGCAGGGGTTCCTCGGTGAGCAAGAGCGGCCCGGTTATATTCGGGGCATGGGGAGCAGCCCGCGAACACCGTTTGAACCCCAACAAAGATGGACACAAAAAGAACTCCATTGTGAAATGTTTTCGGGTGTTAAACGTTGCAACGAGTACGCCAAGCCAAGTGCAGCGTCTTAGCAACACAGAAATTCTACAATACCGCTGTATCACGCGTTCAGTGCGTTCTTGAGAGTGAGCAGAGCGAGCTATTGGCATCAGATCGAGTATAATAATTGTTCTAGAGAGAGGAAGAGAAGCGAGACCTGCCGAGCGTATAACTGCCCAGCGCTCACTGCTTACTAAGAACGCTCAGTTGAGAGTGCCAGCTAGCTGAACGAGCTTGGCCGAACGCCCTCTGATTGGCTAAAGCCGACGACACTGCTCGGAAGCGCACGTGAGGGCGCGCAGTGCTCGTGCGACACGCTGTTTGATCAATATGCCACAAGCAAAACATGAATGCGAATTGTATGAATTTACTTGGTCTGGTCTAAGATTCCTCGGGGCAGCGCCGTAGCGGGATGATTTGTTTGCAGCAACCAATTCGCCATTTAAACAAGAACGAAGAGAGAGTGTGCAAAAAACCTCGCTCAGTATATAGGTTTTCAATAATTAGTGTCTTTCTCATTTCAATCCGAGTTTAATTCTCGTGGTATCACAAAATAAGTGTGCTAGACCATCCAGCAGTGGGTCCAGACGCTGATTGGAAGATTAAGCGAACCCCTGAATTGACAGCAGCCAGCAACGACACATCATGGCTCCATGTGCTACTTGATCTGAGAGAGTATCATTTGCTGAAAGGAGCAACACAAACGGGGATTGGAGCAGCTTGTACCTGTGACTATAGAAGGCTACGAAATTGCGCTGGGAAATATCACTATTATAACACGCAGCATCACCTCATGGCTGTCTTCTGCTCGTGGCTCGAGACTTCAAGAGCTCAAATGAGTAGATGTATCTACAGCGAGAGAAGAAAAGCGCAGTGAGTGGATACACTGAGATTCGGAATTCTCTCTCGAATAATGTTTGGCTTTGATAACAAGTTATCCTTTGGGAATGAATAATGCCTCAAGTATTCATTTCATAGAACATCACAAATTTCTTATATAGACAGCCATTGTGTCCACAGACAATAATGACGTATATAAGTGGGGAGTGATCTATTGTCTTTTATTTATTGTGTGTCACCTTAGTGGAGCAGTCACAAGGAAACTGGATTGATCCATCATCTATAATCGAATTTAGTCAGGCAGAGGGTTTCAGAGCATTCCTTTCTTTGAGCAGAAATTCGGAGACATAGAACTCGGCTTTGGGTTGCTATTCCCTCGAGTTGAGTTCACGAAAATGTAGCTCTGCCCACGAAGTACTAGAAACGTGGCTTTGAAATGATAATCTTCCATGGATGGTAATTCTTCCTGCTGGATTGCCAGAAAAGTATTGAGAGATCTCATCAATTCAATTCTGTCACTGTGAATTACAGAGAATAATATCTGTTTGCGCGTCTGACAGCTTGCGAAAACACGGTAAATGATAATCCTGTGCTGTAATATAGATTTTAGAATGCAATACGCCTGATAAGCCCTGCCATCGAATATGATTAGAGAAAGTCTCCCTATCATCAGCGTCGGCCACTTCATTTCTGAAGCGCTAAACCAGGTCTGCGTTCGAGAGACGAATTTTGAACGGGACAAAGGTCTTAACACCAGCATATCTCTCGTTGCTTGGGCTATAGCTCTGCAGGCGAGTGACCGGGAATACTTTAAAACTGCCACCGTGGTGCTTAACCGAATTAGGGTTAGTTTACTGTGTTTTTCGCTTAGATTTCATAGTATACCTTAGAGTTTTTCGAAGGTCTTGTTGTCACCTCTCGACTCTGCTTACCAGCAAATATTTCCTCCGCGTCTTTCTTACCCGCGCCAGCCGCGTCTGCCTCAACTCCTCCGAATCATTCAACAACAAACTGTAAGTAGCTTCCCTGACTGTCTCTCGTTCCTTTGACTTCCTACGATCTTCGAATGTTCCGGTTCAATCGAGAACATTGACTAACCTTTACCAGCTCTCCGATCTACCTCACTACACCGATGCTCCATTCCACAACACCATCTCCTTCAACCATACGCGACGATGCCTCCCGCTGAGTTCAACTTCAAGGCTCCTGTTCTCCACGCTGGTGGTCAGATCACCATTGAACCTAACTTCCCCAAGAGTGGCCCGATCAATAAGTCTCTGGCTATTGCGCGAAACACGGAGATCCCCGCGCTTCTTCAGGAGACGGGGGAAATGACACCAGCAGAAGACCGCCAGATCCAGTACCATCACCTCTTGAGCGGGCAACCGGTGTATGTTGGGCGACCAGGCGAAGAGGTATTCGATTGCATTTTCTTGGACGAGCAAGCGATCCGCAGTCACGTCAACGTGCACGCCTGGATGTGCGAACTAAGACAACTTCTCTTGCGCCGCAGTAAAGACTCCAAATCCAAGAATAGTGCATTCGAAATGACTATGGGCAACGGAAGCGAAGCAAAGACCCGTTGCTACACCATGGGTTTCAGCATCAATCCCCAAGAAACCTCAATACAGACAGCTGCAGTGAACAGCACCACTGTCAAGAATCCGTCCGAAGTAGCAACGGTTACACGCTTGGTTGCTCTGATTACGACTGCACTCTTGGAAGCTTATGTTACCGAAGATATCTTGAGAATGCTGGAGAAGCAGGCCGACACTGACGTCCCACTGACCATGGGGCACGAGACGAATCGATATACGAGTAAGTTCTGCCTAATATCTACAGTCTCTACCCAATGCTGACAATCAAATAGCAACTCTTCAGTTGAACATGTCTTCCCCAACAGAGACAGTCCTGAAGTTTGCCCTCGGAGTCGGAGGAAACTTACATATCGACAAGTATGATAGTCCTCGCAACTACACAGTTTTGCTCTGCCTAAGCAACCTTCCTGATGGTGTCTGGCCTGGCAGAACTTTGCTAGCCGACCTCCGATTGTACATAGTCACAGCGCCGATGACGGCCCTTATTTTCAAAGGGACTCGTTCACACTTGAGCATCGGCCCCCGGTTCCCTACTGGTTCCACAAGACCGCAGTATCAGCCTTCAGCCCAGATACCCCACCTTCCCGCGAAAGACTACATCTTTGCACGGGCTACGACGATAAATTATCCGCGGGATACAATCCTCCTCCACTCAGCATCGAAACTTCGTCAGGGTACACCGCTTTTCTACCGCGGAAATGAGAAACTCGAAACTGGTTCCCCAGAATCCTTGCCCCCAGCCCTCGCAGCTTTTGGAACGAAGGAGAACCAATGGAAGTTCCTCGCTCAATCCTTCACCGTCAACAGAGTCCGTCATGCGCGCCAGGATCCAAACATCGTGGTGCCTACTGCTGCTGCCATTGCTCAAATGTTCGCTTACAGGCAAAACGGACAGATCGTCACACCCAGAATTGCAGACATTCAAAAAGTTATAGATGCCAATACTCCGTCTCCAACCAATGATGCACACAAGAAGACATTCGATGATTTTGATTCAAACTGTCGAAGCACCCTGTCAATGGAAGCTTATGGCAGTGGTGTGAGACAGGAGGAAGCGGTTTGGGTAGAGGTAGGTCACATTCTCTAAGCAGAATACTCTTTTCAAGATATTTCACAAGCACAATCATTTCCTAAGGCCTGAAATTTCAGACAATGCTGACTTCGAGATTACTAGATCCCGGGCACAACTCTCGTAGGCTACGATCCGAATCAAGTTGTCGATCGAAAAGACCCAAAGGATAGAGCCAAGAGTTTCATCCACGAGGAGTTCGGCCCCCAGCCATACGAATGTGACCATTGTGTCAAGCGGTTCGCGGTGATGTTGCAACTTGAGCATCATCATAAGAACATGCACCCGGAATTCGAATGGTACGGTGGTGTGTATCCTACACGGGACCCCACGTACATCAAGCCGGCTCCGGTCGATGAAGGGAATGGTGTGGCTGGGGGGGTTATGGGCGGTGATGAAGCTGGGGGAGATGGAGCAATTGACGGCAGTAAGGGTAACAGCAACAAGAAGCGCAAGACGGGCGGTGATCAAGCTGGAGGAAGTGGAGCAATTGGCGACATCAAGGGTAGCAGCAACAAGAAAGGCAAATTGGATGGTGAGCAAGTTGTAGGTAGTGGAGGAAGTGGAGCAACTAACAGCAGTAAGGGTAGCAGCAAGAAGAAGAGCAAGTTGGGCGGCGATGAAGTTGGAGGAAGTGGAGCAACTGGCGGCAGCAGCAAGAAGAAGCGCAAGTTGGGGTTCTTAGGTTACTAAGAGCTTGTACTTTCTTTTTCTATTGACTTGGAATGCTTATCTTGGAGCATAGAAACCAAGTCTGGAGATAATAGAGCTTTGGGACATGGGAGAGCTTCAGGAGAGGGCGGTTTATGTCTAGGTACAAAGTCTTCGCTTTGCTTTCCATGTTTGCAAAGTGGCATTGATGATCCTGTCGGACATATTGAACTATACACACCACAATGAAAATACCAATCATGTATAACAAGAGAGAAATGCGAACTGCTTTGTGTACAGAAAGTCAATATTTGTTAACCTCTGGTGAACCGGGGTCGACCCCGCTTTGCATATAGAGGTCTTTCAAATTAATGTATGTTAGCCTCAGGCAAACCGGAATCGACCCCGGTTTGTGTAAAGAGCCATTCGTGGTAATGTTTGTTCGGCCCTTGGCAAACCGGGATCAACACCGCTCCGAAACAGAGACCCTCAGATAATAGACTATTGAAGCTTTGTAGATACTGAGAAGTCAATGTTCAATAGCTCCTGGAGATTGAGGATTGATTTAAACAAGAAGCCAAAACACTCAAATGGTTCTGGTGCATTGAAAGCCTCATGAACATAACAAGTTAACGTTAATTACCTCTGGCAAACCAAGAACGAACCCGGCACAGAATCAAAATGTCCAGACAAATATGAGGGACTCATAGCTTGCTGGATACTGACTATTGGCTTTTCAGATCATTCTTTCTAGGAAATTGGAGGGAAGTATACGGACCCGTAGAAGAGGAAAAACCAAGGGAAGCTTCATTCTTAATCAGGTTTTAGCTGATCCAGAAAGCACACGCAACTTATGCGTTATCTAGCAAGAGAATGGCAGATATGACAAAACATTCCCGCCAAGGTATACAATAGAAAAAAAATGATTAAAGCCTTCTTTTTGTGGCTCTTCGGTGTTTTGGGAGAGAACAGCGAGTTATGCTACCCCTTTATCGGCTAAACTTCGTACCGAGGATTTTCTCAACGGCCCCCGCAGGCCCCCACTCTCCTCGAAATCTCCGCTACTTCAGCCTTCGGGACGGTGTATTTTTAACTATCGAGTCTCAGGTCATCTTATCTTGGTTTCTCAAACCTCATGACTTCAACCCCTTGGCTTTGATCACATCCGCAAAATTGAAAGCATCGTCATCGGAACCGGTCAAGTTTTGAGGGGTGTTGAGCGTCATTGGGCACTTTCTCGTGAAGGAATCTTTTAGAATTCGACAAACAGCCGTCAAGTGCCAGTAAAAGCCAAAT
>Ga0302140_10005959_pt1 | contig 15328 bp, 14 predicted proteins | sample I_Bog_E1_1_FD_202095 | JGI IMG/M metagenome (GOLD analysis project Ga0302140, IMG submission 202095) | Peat permafrost microbial communities from Stordalen Mire near Abisko, Sweden - I_Bog_E1_1 | ecosystem: Environmental > Terrestrial > Soil > Wetlands > Peat | place: Sweden: Abisko, Stordalen...
GCTTGATACGCTTCGGTCATGCCTCGAAACTCATTGAGAGTGTGCCTGCTCGGAGTGGTTTTGTGTGCCGGTATTTCCAACGCTTTTGCTGAGACTCAGAAGCAGCAGGCCGAGGAAGCGGTAATCCGGGCCCTCGATGAAAAGTGGTCGGCTATCGCGTTGAAAAACGATGTGGACGGGGCCGTCGCGTTCTATGCGGAGGATGTCGTACTGCTTGCTCCTAATGTGCCGATCGCAGCGGGTAAGAAGTCCATTCGTGAATCTTGGGCCGGGTTACTGGGGCCGAATACTGCTGTTTCATGGAAGGTGACTGAGGTCGAGGTACCCAAGCCACGCGACCTTGGCTATCTCTATGGGACCTATCAGCTCTCGATGCCTGATCCCAAAGGCAGACCTGCTATTAGTGATGCAGGCAAGGTTCTTGAGGTCTGGAAAAAGCAAACGGATAGTCAATGGAAGTGCATTGTTGACACTTACAATTCGGATCTCCCAACTGCGGCTGGGAAGTAGTTGGATCGATTCATGCGAGGTCTCAGGCTTGATTATCGGGGATGTCTTAGGATGAGACAGTTGTCTTTGCCGCTGGTTAGAAAATCATGAATGCGCGATCCCAGGTTGGCGAGGACGAACTCGGCGCGACCGGCCCTCTGAAGTTGCAGCAGGCTGCATTGGACGCAGTACGTCAGCGGATCTATCGGCCTTACCTGCTGAATGGGGAAGCAGTTGAAGTTGGCACTACCGCCAATATGGTCTTTTCGATTTCGCGGTAGTGTTCCTTTGCCGATTGGATACGTTGTGATTTGGGCACTGGCTGCATGGGATAGGGATATCCTAAATTAGGATTTGAGGAGATATAAAATCCGCTCTAGGAAGCGTGCTTTAAACATGCATTTAGACCTCCGTCGAGTTTAAAAATCACAAAAAGGAAGTGGCAGACGGTTAGACCGCCTGCCACAATATTCTTTGCCATGAGTTAGGTATACGTGCATGGCAAATGCTTACTTTTTCTCTTCTACGTCTACGTACTCGGCGTCGATTACGCCTTCGTCTTTCTTGGCGTCGACTGGAGGTTGGCCAGTGGCTTCGCCAGTTGGGGCTGCGCCTGCGGCGTTGGCCTTGTAGAGCACCTCTGCCATCTTGTGGCTGGCTGCGGTCAGTTTCTCAGTCTCAGCCTTGAGTTCAGACGCGGACGGGGTGCCTTCAAGCAGCTTGCGTGCATCGGCCAGGGCGGATTCTACCTCGGTACGCTCGGAGCCCTGGACCTTGTCGCCTGCTTCCTTCAGCATCTTGTCGATGTTGTAGGTCAGGGAGTCGAGACCGTTGCGGGCTTCAATCTGCTCGCGCTGTTCCTTATCCTCGGCTGCATGGGCTTCAGCTTCCTTGGCCATGCGCTCCACTTCCTCTTTGCTCAGACCTGAGCTGGAGGTGATGGTGATGCGCTGATCCTTACCGGTAGCGTTGTCCTTGGCGGTTACGTTCAAGATGCCGTTTGCATCGATGTCAAAGGTGACCTCGATCTGCGGCACGCCGCGCTGCGCCGGAGGAATCCCGGAGAGCTTGAACTTACCCAGAGTGCGATTCTGTGCGGCCATCGGACGTTCACCCTGCAGGACGTGAACTTCAACCTCGGTCTGCGAATCGGCAGCCGTTGAGAAAGTCTCGGACTTCTTGGTGGGGATCGTCGTGTTGCGCGGAATCATCGCTGTCGCTACGCCGCCCAAAGTTTCAATGGCCAGGGTCAGCGGTGTCACGTCGAGTAGAAGGAGGTCCTTCACATCGCCGGCCAGAACGCCTGCCTGTACCGCTGCACCGATCGCGACAACTTCGTCGGGATTGACGCCGCGATGCGGCTCTTTACCAAAAAGCTCCTTGACCATTTCCTGGATCTTCGGCATGCGGGTCTGACCGCCGACGAGGACGACTTCGTCAACCTTGCTGGCAGTGATGCCGGCATCGGCGAGAGCCTTCTTGGTGGGCTCGAGAGAACGCTGCAGGAGGTCACCGACTAGCTGCTCCAGCTTGGCGCGGGTGAGTTTGCGAACGAGATGCTTCGGTCCGGTTGCATCCGCAGTGATAAAGGGCAGATTGATTTCCGTCTCCATGGTTGTGGAGAGCTCGATCTTCGCCTTTTCAGCTGCATCTTTGAGTCGCTGCAGGGCCATTTCGTTGCCCTTGGAAGCGAGGTCGAGGCCTTCTTCTGTTTTGAATTCAGAGATAAGCCACTCAACGATGCGCTGATCGAGATTGTCGCCGCCGAGGTGGGTATCTCCGTTGGTGGACTTCACTTCGATGACGCCTTCGCCGACTTCGAGAATAGAGATATCAAAGGTGCCGCCGCCGAAGTCATAGACGGCGATGGTTTCTTCCTTCTTCTTGTCCAAACCGTAAGCCAGAGCGGCGGCCGTGGGCTCGTTGACGATACGGCGAACATCAAGACCGGCGATCTTGCCCGCGTCTTTGGTGGCTTGTCGCTGTGCGTCGTTAAAGTACGCCGGGACGGTGATCACAGCTTCCGTTACGGTCTCGCCAAGATAGGCTTCTGCGGCCTTCTTCAACTTCTGAAGAATCATCGCCGAGATTTCGGGCGCGGTGTATGGCTTGCCCTGGGCAACAACGACAATGTGATCGCCCTGCTGCTCAACTTTGTAAGGAACCATCTTCATCTCATCGTTGACTTCGTCGTACCGACGACCCATGAAGCGCTTGATCGAAAAGATAGTGTTTTCTGGATTGGTGATCGCCTGGCGCTTGGCAACCTGGCCGACAAGACGCTCGCCGCTCTTTGAGAAAGCGACGATGGAGGGGGTAGTGCGCGCACCCTCTTCGTTTGCAATAACTTTAGGCTCGCCGCCTTCAAGGACAGCCACGCAAGAGTTGGTGGTTCCTAGATCGATACCGATTATTTTTCCCATGGTTGGTATACCTGCCTGGTAGATGGACTTCTGTACTTTTCTAGGATGACAGGTGAGTGACTTATTGTCAAGTTTAATTGAGTCAGCTTATATAAGGTAGTGAGCAAAATTGGACATACAACGGCGGATAACGGTCGATTGAAGGTAAGTGATTGATTTTGTGGGGGATTCCTGGCTGGCGAGAGTGCTGGACAGTTGTTTGAATGACGCAGGGGTTTGCTGGGCAGAATTTATGCAGATCAACTGCAGTGGAAGACTGACGGTAGCGTTACCGTCAGTCCGTTGTAGGCAGCAAGGGGTAGAACTTTTGTTCATGTTCGTTGTAGACATCGATACGTCCGGTCATGATGTCGTAGTACCAGCCGTGGACGGTCAGGCGGTGTTCCGCCACGGCGTGGGCCACCGACGGCTGAGCATGCAGGTTGGCTAGCTGGGCTACGACGTTGCCCTTGATGAGGGAGACGAGCTCGGCGTTTTCGCCGTCGGCTGGGTCTAAAGGCTGGCGGTGACTGAAGGCTTCTTCAACGTGGCCGAGCCAGCGGGCCGCTTTGGGCATGGACGCTAGATCGGGCTGGCGAAGAGCCGCCTTGAGCGCTCCGCAGTCGGAGTGGCCGCAAAGGATGGCATGCCGTACCTTGAGCATTTCTACGGCATATTCAATCGTTGCGGTCGCGCCGTCTTCGTCGGTGGAGACAGGGATAACATTCCCGGCGTTACGGGTGATGAATAGATCGCCAGGACCCGTCTGCAGGATGAGGTCGGGGAGTACGCGCGAGTCTGAGCACGTAATGAAGAGGTATTCCGGGTTCTGCATCTCGGCGAGGAGGTGAAACTGTTCGCGTTTCCTGGGGAAAACATCATCGTGAAAGCGTTTGTGCCCTTCGAGTAACCGATCCATTTGTGGAGCTTCTCCTGTTGAGCCAACCTAATTTTAGCTGTTGAACACCGGAGGGGACTCGAATGCTTCCTCTTCCAGAGGTATTGAAGATTTCATTCTTGCCATGTGCATCCCTCAGCGCGAAAACGGTCGCTCATCTACGAGTGTCGGCGCTCGATCAGGATATTGAGAAGAACAAAGCGGATATCCTGCTATTTGTCAGGTACCACGCTTTGGGAGAATGGTGCATTTTGTCGAGGGAATCGTCTCTCCCGGGAGCGGGCTATGGCAGGACCTCCAAGTATCGCAGGAACTGGAGCAATCGCATGGTGGTGTCCCAGCGTAGCAAATGTTCAGGCCACGTCACCGCTCTAATTCTATGGGACTTTTCTGTCGTTTGTTTAAATTCACCCCTTGAACCAGAAGTCCGTAGAAATGCCCAACGACTCTGATAACTTCTGAGACAGTTCCTCTGTGATGTCAGCCTCTGGTTAAGGATAATTAGATAGGTGCTCGGCTGGCACGAAGAGTAGGCCCGTAATCTCGGCAGTCGTGCCGCCTGTTAGTCTGAGGGCTAACGCGAGAACGTTCCCTTCACAACTTGTAGTCTTCCGTCTTCAACTCGTGTCGTCAGAAAAAGAAGCTCGCCATCACGCTGACAAAGAGTGTAGAGTCCTTTGGAAATCTCAATCTTCCGAATCAACTGACCGTCTGTCGGATCAAATTCTTGAATTTCGGGAGTGGTAATTGTTGCGGATGATTTGTCGGAAGAATATGTATCAACGTCGTTTTTCGTTTTGCCAACCATCACCATCCAATCACGTCCATTCGTTGGCAGCATGGAACCAATGACCCCACCCTTAGGCAAATCCAACGATACAGATCGTAGAATTCCGCCCTCGTTAAGCTCCAAGATTGGGAGCATAGTATTTATTGGCACCACAAGTAGATTCTCCCCGTAGGGGACGTACTGAGCGTCCGCTAACATCATCTTCAAGTAGTTTGCTGCATCCGGCACCGACGCGCCATCTCGACCTTTGATCAAACCTAGATAGTCCTTATCGAACAGATTCAGGTCCGAGCGTTTCGAACCGCTGTCGTCAATGAGAGATAGGCTCACTCTCTTGCTGTACTTCTCCTGAGCCACAAGCAATATATCTCCAGAATTGAAAGCTGCTATTGCGAGCACAGTAGGACCCGCTTCAATCGGAATACTCTTGATGAACGAACCTTTGTAGTCGTACTCCAAAACAAATCTAGAAAGCCCTAGTTTTCTAGATGTCTCCATTGGATCAACCTTGTCAGCAGTTACGAGAGTGTAGACACGAGACTTAGTCACAAAAGTGCTAAAAGGGGATGAGTAGGCTCCGTAGCCGGGAGCCGTCGCCGCCTGGAAGCCGATCACTCGCCCAGCAGGTGAGAGCGACTGAAGTGTGAACATACCCGAGTCATCAGAATATGTCTCAAAACCCTGAAAGAAGATGGATCCATCGTCACCGCATTGGAATTGGCCCTGAAACACGGTCGATTTGGAGTCCGTAGCGAACGTCTGCGGAGAACTATAGGCTAACGAAACTTCTGCTACAGGCTCCTGTTTTTGCGCATGCAAAATAGTCCCTGCCAGCAACATGAGGGCTGGTATGAGCAATCGTTTTTGCACGGTCTACTCCCCTTGCTTACGCAAGAAGTCGTGAAACGGGTTACTCGATGCAATGACGAATTCGCGCTCGATGGGTTTTGGATCAAGAATCAAGGGAGTAAGTCCACCTGAGCAACCAACAGCAAGAAGTGGATGAACTATTGCCAACTTTGCAAGTATTGGTCCCATACGAGGCGCTATGCTTCCGCTAGTACAGCCAACAGATGCCACATGAAAGCCAACGACCGAGCAAACTGAACTGCATTTAACTGAAGCATATGACCCAGTATATTGCCCGTCTAAGTCTACGGTAAGGCTTACAGCCCCTACATTGATCCGGCAATCCGAAGCACAGAGCTTGGTGTGATTCTTGTCTGGTTGGCCACAATCGCTGGCTTGTGCGTTAGCTGAGATTGCAAAACATGTGAACACAAATGCAATCAGCATACTTAGCTTTAAAGTTTAAAAGAGCACCTCCATCAGATTCGAGTTTTGCTGAGTCACCATCCCATCGATCATTGTTGATGTCAAGAATATTCTTAGTATTTATTAAGTAGTTATCAGTGCTTTATGGATGGATGCTTGAGCGGCCGGCAAAGGAGCATTAGAAATGGGACGGGCGCATAAAGGCCGGCGGCTGGTACTGGGCTTTACTGGGATAGACTGATCGGAATTGCAAGCGGGAGTTCAAGGAGGCTAGTGACTGAGACTGCGGTAGCGGCTGATCTGAGGGTAGAGGCAGAACACGGTCTAAAGAAGGAACTGCGGTTGCGGGATCTGGTACCGATGCAGATTCTGCTGCTGGTGGGCGTGAGTTGGGCGGGAATTGCTGCCAAGCAGGGTTCGACGCACCCGATGATCTGGATCGTTGGTTGCATCTTCTTCTTTTTGCCGCAGGCAGCGGTGGTTACATATTGCGTCCGTTTGTGGCCGATTGAGGGTGGCGTTTACCAGTGGGCGAAGTTTGCGCTGGGGCCGATGGTCGGTTTTCTGAGCGCATGGAACTATGCGCTTTACGCGGTACTCACCGTTTCGCAGCTCGGCATCTTGACCGTAACCAGTCTGAGTTATGCGTTGGGGCCAAAAGCCGCTTGGATGGCGGATAGCCAGCCGCTGACTTTTGCCTTCGATGGAGTCCTGCTGGCTGGCGTGCTGGCGATTAATGTGCTGGGCTTTCACTTCGGTAAATGGGTAAGTCACTTTGGCACAGGCATGATGATGGTGTTGACCCTGACCTTTTTTGTGGTGCTGTTCTGGCACCCCTCAGCGACGGTCTTGCGCCCCCATGTGAACCCTCAGATGCCCTTCGCGTTTGGTTTGCCGGTGTGGTCGCTCCTCACGTTGAACCTGTACGTCAAAGTTGCGTTCAATGCGTATAGCGGGTTGGAGCAGGTTGCGGTATTTGCCGGAGAAACGCGCAACCCGGGCCGGACAATTGCTCTTTCGGCATGGATCGCGGCTCCGGCAGCGGTGCTGATTTACGTCCTGATGACAGGGTCGATGTTGACGTACGTTTCGGCAGACAAGATTGATCTGGCCGGCGCGATTCCGCAGACATTGGCTGCGGCTTTTGGTGGCGGCGCAGGATTATGGATCGGGCGTGGAATGATTCTTGCACTGTCGATCTTTACAGTCTGTTCGTACTCGCTGATCACAGCAGAGACAAGCAGGCTTCCCATGGTGGCGGGCTGGGATGCATTGCTGCCCGGTTGGTTTACAAAGCTGAATCCACGATTTGGAACGCCGGTGCGGAGCCTGGTAGTCATTGTGGCGATTGCGGCCGCGGCCGCCTTTACCGCCAGCATGGGCGCTGGCCGGCAGGAGGCCTTTCAGCTATTGATTACGAGTGGCCAGCTGTCATTTGGTTTGTACTACTGCGCCATGTTTGCCGTTCCACTTTTTATTGGCGACAGGTTCAGTGATCTTCCAGGATATAGCAGACCAGGATTCTGGTTGAAGGCGTGCGCTGTATCTGGCCTCGTGATCACGATAGTGCAATGTGTGATGGCCACTGTGCCGATCGTGGATGTGAGCAATTCGTGGGTCTATGCGGCGAAGGTAGGCGGCGCGGGGTTGGTGATCAATATAGTGGGAGCTGCAGTGTACCTCTGGGGTAAGCGGAAGGCTACTAATGCAACCGGAGATGAAGCCTCTTCTTTGTAGAAGCGCCGGGTGGTGACACACCCCTTACTTTCTGAATAAACTTCGTTGTGTTGCAGGGTACTGAATTCAGCCCGCACATAAGTCCAAAAAGTGAATCGTCTTTTCTGTATCTTCACGTTCGTCGGCAGCCAGCAAGCCTGCGCTTTGTTCCTCCCAGCGAGGCATTGGGTGTAAATTCCGCCCATGCCCTGGTTTGCAAACTCGGATTCTAATGCTGGCTGCTGTGGCTGCTCAGCCAGTTTCGGACGGTTGCGAAGTCTTGCGCCGACAGGGAAGGCGCAGATTTTTTCAGCATCTCCATAAACCAATCAATCTCATAAGGAGCATCTGGATATCCGGTGTTTCCACCGTGTCCGAGAGAGGCCGGGCGAATGGAATCGGTGATCAGACTCCCACGTGGATCAAGCGCGGCGATATACGGATAGCCAGCGTCTTTACCGCCAAGTGAGTTCTGGAGGTCTACCCCACCGGGGATGTCGGAGTGCCGTTTGTCGTCGGCCCGCTCGCCTGTATTCAGGTCCGAACACAAATGCTTTGTCCATGATGGGATGAATGGCCGGGTCGGAGAGGAACTTATCGAAGAGCCGGCAGTTTCCACACCAGGAAGCGCCGAATGCCACCAAAATGTTCTTATGCTCAGCGGTTGCCTGATTCTTGACTTGCTTCATCACTGCCTGCGCGGTTGCCGCAGAGTCAGGCGCAACGATTTGCCCAAACGCTGTCGCTGCTGCGAGTCCTGCGGAAAGAACCATTGAGAAAAAGATTGAATGAGTTGGACGGGACATCGGCGGCCTCACCTTACAGGGATAACCCCATTATGCATGAGTAAAATCTATCTTCCGAGTAGGGACAATTTCACTAGGCGATGGCGCGTAGGCATTCGCTCCACCCGCATGAGGGAAACAAAGGCGTCGAGATGGTGGGGCGCCCGGCATAATGGTTTCATGGAGAAGAGTGCGCGATGATGAAGTCTTGGATGATCTTGGGTTGTGTTCTGGCGGCTGCTGGATCGATTGGCTCGGTGGGGTCGATGGCGCAGACAGAAAATATGAGTGTCGACACGATGGATCCTGCGTTGCGGGCGCGTGTGGATCGCATCGCATCGCAGGTGTTGGAGCAGCGAGGAATTCCTTCAGCGTCGATCGCAGTGGTGAGGGGAGGCAAAGTCATTTACACCCAGGCTTATGGGCTCGCGCATCTTAATCCTGACGTGAAGGCTACGCCGGAGATGCGGTATTCGATTGGGTCGGTATCGAAGCAGTTCACAGCAGCTGCGATTTTGATTTTGCAGGAGCAGGGGAAGCTGTCTCTGGATGATGCGGTGGGCAAGTACGTTCCGGGGCTGACGCGAGGGAATGAGGTAACAATTCGCCAGATTCTAAGCCACACCTCGGGCTACCAGGATTACTGGCCTGAAGACTATTTGATGACTCCGATGATGAAGCCAGAAACGGCGCAGCAGATCCTCGATACATGGGCGAAGAAGCCGCTGGATTTCGAGCCGGGAACGAAGTGGCAGTACTCAAATACGAACTTCGTCATTGCCGGCGAGATTGTCGAGAAGGTAAGCGGACAAAAACTCATGGATTTTCTCGGTGAGCATATCTTTCACCCGTTGGGTATGAAATCAGTCTGGGATTCGGACGAGATCAAGCTGACCGCGCCGGACGCCACTCCGTATGTGAGGGCTGCTCTGGGGCCCCTGCGCCTGGCTCCAAAGGAAGGTCGAGGCTGGATGTTTGCGGCAGGCGAGTTGGCTATGACTCCGCATGACCTGGCGCTCTGGGACGAGAGTTTGATCGCCCGTACTGTGCTGAAGCCGGAGAGCTACAAGCAAATGTTCACGGAAGTAAAACTCAAGGACGGTAAAGGAACCCACTATGGACTGGGCGTCAAAGTAACAGAGCGTGATGGACACCGCTCTATAGAGCATAGCGGCGAGGTTACCGGCTTTGTGTCGGATAACGAAGTGCTGGTGGATGATGGAGTCGCCGTTGTCGTATTGACGAATCACATGGCAGGCGGCGCTGGTGAAATCGCACAGTACGTTGCCGCTGCCGTCGTTGGGGCTGGCGAGCTTTCGGCCGCAGAAAAGCAGACGCTGGCGATGTATCGCGGGTTGCAGAAAGGCGAGCTTGACCGCGGGTTGCTGGCCCCGAATCTCAAGGATTATTTTTCAGAACAGACGGTCAGTGACTTCAAAGACAGCCTCGGCCCGCTGGGAGAGCCGCTCACCTTCAAGCAGACGCATGAGGAACTGCGCGGAGGAATGACGTTTCGTTCGTTCAGCGTGGTCTATCCAGGCAAGCGGCTGGGCTTGAGTACGTACACTTATCCAGATGGCAAGCTTGAGCAGTTCCTCGTTGACCCAGCGGACTGAGCGGTCTTTCTTCGATCGGGAAAGAGACAGATGAGCAATCAGCATTTCGTAGCACATGAGCCAGAGCGTTTTGATGAACTGGACGGCCTTCCGCTGGCGACCTTTGCGCAGCGCGTGCTTGGCTTTGCGATCGACTTGCTGGTTGTGATCCTGGTTTGGATCCCGATTGAGATGTTATGGGCGCGCTATGTCACCCATACGACGGACGCAGAAGCCCATTTTCATATCGCATTCAATTTTCACGAGTGGCGCAGTCTGCTGGCGTCGATGTTGTACTTTGTTGTGGCTCATTTTTTCAGCAACGGTCTGTCGCTTGGCAAGTTGGTTTCGAGAACACGAGTTGTTTCGCTGGTGCATTCGCGCCTGAGCCTTTGGCAATGCATCGAGCGCGTCCTGGGTTATGGAGTAGCCACGGCGGAGGGTATTGGATTCCTGCAGTACTTTTGGAGCGGGAACCGGATGTGTGTGCAAGACCGGATGGCGGAAACGATCGTGGTCGACGTGCGTAAGACGTCAGTCAGAATTGGTACTTCTGTAAAGAGTTAAGTTAACGGGTGTGTGATCAAAGGTGACCCATTGGGGTGAGCCTGAATGGGTCGTCGCCAACCTATAATTTCGTAGTTGACAGGGAATTCTGGACTTAATGCGCGGTTACGGCGTGTGACCTCGCGACAAGTTGGGAGCTGTTGGATGCCGGGCCATTACGATCTGTGGACAGTCTTATTGTCGTTCTTCATTGCTTCTCTGGCGGGATTTGTTGCGTTTGAGTCGGTAGGCCACACGCGGTACAGCTTGCACCCGGAGAGCTGGATTTCGATGGGTGGAATCACGCTTGGCCTGGGTATCTGGTCGATGCATGTGATCGGAATGACGGCCTGGCATCCGCCTTTCCGCCTCTACTATTCCCTCGTGCCTACTCTGGTTTCTTTACTGGTGGCCATCGCGGCGAGTTGGCTGGCAATGCATCTGGCGGCTGCGAACCTTTCCAAGAGTCCGATCAGGACGAAGGTGTGGGCGGCCTTGTTGGTGGGGTCGGGCATATGCGCGATGCATTACATTGGCATGGCTGCCCTGCACTTTACTGAGCCGCTGATGTGGAACTGGTGGTGGGTGGCGCTCTCGTTGGTGATCGCGGTGACGGCGTCGTGGGGTGCGATGGAGTTGCTGGATCGTAGTCGCGAAGCGGGCTTTAGCCTGCGCGGGCAATTGGCGGCTTCGAGTGCAATTGGTGCGGCTATCTGCGGAATGCACTATGTTGGCATGACTGCGATGGGGCTTCCGGATGGCGCGACTTGTCTGGATTTTACATGGTCGTTTCGAGGGCAGACGCTGGAGCACGCCGGGGTGGGCAATGCAATGCTCTTTACCATTGGACTGCTGATCGTCTCCTACCGCGATAAGGCCGCAGGCCTGCAGATGGCCGGAGCAGCGCAACTGGAGGCACGCGAAGCAGCGCGGCGCCTCGAAGGCATGGCCGCTGCAGGCAAGATCGCCGCTTCCGTTGCACATGAAATCAACAATCCCCTGGCCGCCGTGACGAACCTGCTTTACCTGGTTCAGATGGGGCAGATTGGCGAGTCGGAGCGCGGCTACGTCGAAATGGCACAGAACGAGTTGAAGCGCATCGCGGAGATCACAACGCATACGCTGCGGTTTTACAGGCAGTCGGGCGGTCCTGTTTCGACCTCTGTTCCCGAGCTCTTTGAGTCGGCGCTATTGCTGTTTCGCAAGCCGCTTATGCGCTCCTCGATTGTGGTGCAAAAGAACTGGCCAGATGATTTACCCCCGATCATTTGCCGGGACGGCGAGATTCGGCAGGTACTTACGAATCTGGTCAGCAACGCGATCGACGCGATGTCAGAGGGCGGAACACTGCGGATCAACATCGAGGCCCTTGAACTGGGGCTGAGGGTGATTGTGAGTGATACCGGGAAGGGAATTCCCATAGAAGTGCAGGGCAAGATTCTGCAGCCATTTTTTACGACCAAGGGCTTTTCCGGCACCGGGCTCGGCTTGTCCATCAGCGCAGAGATCATTGCCCGGCATCATGGGACGCTTGAATTCTCCAGCAACGCCGAGGTAGGGGCCTCCGGGTCGACCTTTAGAATATTTCTGCCGTATGTGTTCTCGGAGGACTAAGGCTGCCATTCAGGCCTACGGTTGATCTGCTCATTCCGGACTAGATTGTTCTTTCTTTTCCTCTGTTCAGAAAGCTGCGTTGCCCGGAGAGATTTCTGACTGATTCGTCCGAGTCAGTCTCCCACGCTCGTCCGCGATACACTTAAATTGAGACGATTATGTTTGAGAATTTGACAGATAAGCTGCAGCGCGCCTTTAAGCATTTGCGTGGACAAGGCGTGTTGACCGAAGAAAACATTGGCGAGGCCTTGCGGGAGATCCGCGTGGCGCTGCTGGAAGCCGATGTGAACCTGGGTGTGGTCAAGGAATTGATCGAGCACATTCGAGAGAAGGCGATTGGGACAGAAGTTCTGACGGCGCTTTCGCCCTCCGAGCAGGTCATCAAGATCGTTCGCGATGAGCTGGTGGCGCTGCTGGGCAAGGATACGGCCCGGTTTAAGTTTGCGTCCAAGCCGCCTACGGTCATTCTGATGGCTGGGTTGCAGGGGTCTGGTAAGACGACGACTTCAGGCAAGCTGGCGATGTGGTTGAAGAAGGGCGGTCATCGTCCACTCTTGGTCTCGGTGGACGTGTACCGCCCGGCCGCGCGCGAACAGTTGAAAGTAGTGGCCAAATCGGTAGACGCGCGTATCTACGAGGGTGATACGAAGGGCGAGGCTCCGGGCACCGCGCTTGTAGAGCGGCTGGCCAAAGAGGCCAGGCGCGAGGCTATGATCCTTGGATGCGACACACTCATTGTGGATACGGCAGGACGTCTGGGCATTGACGAAGAGCTGATGCAGGAGATGGAGAAGCTCAAAAAACTTCTCGATCCGCAGGAGATTTTGTTCGTAGCCGACGCCATGACCGGCCAGGATGCGGTAAATTCCGCGCAGGACTTCCATAAGCGGCTGGGCCTGACTGGCGTAGTTCTCACCAAAATGGATGGCGACGCGCGCGGTGGTGCTGCGTTGTCGATCCGCCACGTCACTGGTCAGCCAATCAAGTTCATCGGCGTTGGCGAGAAGCCGGATGCATTTGAGCCCTTCCACCCGGACCGGATCACCGGACGCATTCTGGGCATGGGCGACATGATGAGCCTGCTGGAGAAGGCTGACAGCGTGCTCGACCGCAAGAAGAGCGAGGACTTCGCCAAGAAGGCCCTGATGGGCGACGGGTTTTCCCTGGAAGACTTTCGCGATCAACTAAAGCAGATCAAGAAGCTCGGCTCGATGGAGTCGATTCTGAAGATGCTGCCTTCGGTCGGTCCGTTCGCAGGATTGCAGGAAGCTTCAAAGAACGTGGATGAGAGCCAGTTCGTGCGGCTTGAGTCGATCATCAATTCGATGACGAAGAAGGAACGGTTGAACGCGGACATCATCAACGGATCACGGCGTAAGCGCATTGCCGCCGGCGCGGGCGTGGAAGTGCAGCACGTAAATGCTCTCCTGCGGCAGTACGCGCAGATGAGCAAGATGTTCAAGCAGATGGGCAAAGGCGGCATGGCCAAGAACATGATGCGCGGCGGCATGGCAGGACTGATGGGCGGCAAGCAGAAGTTTGGGCGGTAACGGATCGGTCGAATGGACAAACAACACATCCTCAATGAGATTCGCCGAACCGCTGTCGATGGGATTCCGCTTGGGCGAAATCAGTTCCTCGCTCAGACAGGAATAAAGGAAAGTGATTGGTCAGGCAAATACTGGGTTAGGTGGAGTGACGTGCAGGCCGAGGCAGGGTTTGAGCCTTTGAACTTTAACTCTCCCTTTGATGATGCGGATGTCTTCAAGAGCGTTCTGGAGCTTACTCGCAAGTTAGGCAAATTCCCGACCACCGCAGAAATGCGCCTCGAAAGGCGGAGCAATAGCTCTTTTCCCAACGACAAAACAATAGGTTCCCGCGGAAGCAGAAGTGTTATTGTCCATAAGCTACTTGAATTTTGCCGCGGGCGGGTGGAGTACGCTGACGTACAGGAGATGCTGAAAGCGGTCGCTGGCTCTAACCATTTGCAGAAACCGGCACAAGAATCGAGTTCTCCTAAGCAGGATGGATCCGTCTACCTAATTCGCGCTCAAGGGTTTTACAAAATCGGTTGTACTCGGGCCTTGTATAGGCGGGCGGCGGAGATAACCAACCAGTCAGCGAACGGTGCAGTACTGTTACACAGCATCGCCACCGATGATCCGGAAGGTATAGAGAAATATTGGCACGAAAGGTTCTCAGCTAAGCGTGTAGTCGGAATTAATAAGCAGAGCGGTGAGTGGTTCGACCTAAAAGCAGACGACGTAAGAGCATTTCAGAAAAGAAAGTTCATGTAGCCATGACAACCACCAGCCTTCAGGACCAACTCGACGAGATCACTGCCAACACGAGGAAGCTGGTGCAGGCGGAGCGGCTGGCTATCGGGGAGCGGGCGGTTGAAGAGCTGTTTGCTTCGGAGATTGAGGATCGCATTCTGCCGGTTGGGGCGCTGGCGCCGGAGTTTGCACTGCGTGACTCCTCTGGAAAGCTGGTTAGAAGCGCGGATCTTCTGGCCGTCGGGCCCCTGGTGATCAAGTTTTTTCGTGGGCGCTGGTGTTCCTACTGCGTCACGGAGTTGGAAACCTATCGCGACCTCTACGGGCAGATCCGTGAGCAGGGCGGGTTATTGGTAGCAATCAGTCCGGAAACCCAGCGGCAATCGGATTTCGCAGTCCAGCAGCATGGGTTAGCCTATCCATTGCTGCATGACCCTGAAGCCAAAGTGGCTGAGCAGTTCGGGCTGGTATACACGGTGCCCGAGTACCACCAGAAATACCTGAAGTCGATCCTGGTGAATCTTCCGTTTCTGAACGGCGAGGCCAGCTGGCGTTTGCCACTGCCTGCAACCTACGGAATTGGACGCGACGGGCGGGTGATTTTCGCCGAAGCGCACGCAGATTTTCGGGTAAGGCCAGAGCCGCGAGAGGTTATCTCCGCCCTGCTGGGATAATAAACTTCGACTTATTCAAAGAAAGCTATCTGGCACTGCCACATATGTCGGTTTTGGCACGCCAATAATAGATCTAACCGCATCTTTTTCATATGTTTAAACACCATCCAGCAGGCATTCCCCTAAGTTTGACCCCACCCCACACCCCTTGTTACAATCAGATTGCGGGGTGGAGCAGCCCGGTAGCTCGTTGGGCTCATAACCCAAAGGTCGTAGGTTCAAATCCTACCCCCGCAACCAAAGAATCAATCACTTACAGACTCCGATT
>Ga0302140_10005965_pt1 | contig 15324 bp, 17 predicted proteins | sample I_Bog_E1_1_FD_202095 | JGI IMG/M metagenome (GOLD analysis project Ga0302140, IMG submission 202095) | Peat permafrost microbial communities from Stordalen Mire near Abisko, Sweden - I_Bog_E1_1 | ecosystem: Environmental > Terrestrial > Soil > Wetlands > Peat | place: Sweden: Abisko, Stordalen...
AACTTTACAACTGAGGGCAGCCATTATGATTCGACGCTGCGACGAGCGCGATTTCGAGCCGATCTGGGCCATAGTCAACGACGGCGCTCAGGCCTATAAAGGCATCATTCCCTCGGATCGCTGGTCCGAGCCGTATATGTCCGAGCAAAAACTGCGCCATGAAATCGCCGATGGTGTTGTTTTCTGGGGCTGGGATGAGGCCGGAACGCTGGCAGGCGTGATGGGCCTTCAGCAGGTCCAGGACGTGACCCTCATCCGCCACGCCTATGTTCGCACTAGCAACCAAAAACAAGGAATTGGCGGGTGCCTGCTCTCCCATTTGCAAGGATTGACGAGCGGCCCGCTACTGGTTGGCACCTGGGCGGACGCGGCTTGGGCGATTTGCTTTTATGAGAGATACGGCTTTCAATTAGTCGGCCAGTTGGAAAAGGAACGCCTGCTCAAGAAATACTGGACCATTCCAGACCGCCAGATTGAAACTTCCGTAGTTCTTGCCGACGCAAAGTGGCGTGAGGCCAAGGCCTGCAAAGGGATCATCCCCGCGGATCGCTAAGTGTCCAGCCCCCGGAATTCCCATCGGCGCTATAATCGCAGCAAGGATTGAGTTGCTTGCATGAAAGTGCGCGACGTGCTGAAGCTGATCGAGGAAGACGGCTGGTATCAGGTAGCACAGAAGGGCAGCCACCGTCAGTTCAAGCATCCTGTCAAGGTTGGCCGAGTCACTGTAGCGGGTCATCCGTCGCAAGAGATGGATAAGGGTACATTGGGCAATATTCTCAAACAGGCGGGTTTGAAATGAAGGAATATGCGGCTGTATTCGAAAAGACATCGAACGGCTGGAGCGCATACGCCCCGGACTTGCCAGGGTTGGGCGTGGCCGCGGCGACCTTCGCCCAGACAGAGCAACTGCTGCGCGAGGGAATCGAGATGCACATCGATGGAATGCGCGAAGATGGCCTGCCGATTCCAGAGCCAGTTGCACAGGTGATGCGGCTGGCGATCCCCGCGTGAGCTATAGAGATTTGCCGCGCGCCGGGTGTCTCAGGTCTGCCCGTAAGAAAATCGGGTGTCCTTGGTCTCGATGAGCTTGCTAACCAGCTGACTTGCTGTTTCCTTCTCCCCGAAACATCTTCCAAAACTCCACAAACCCCTTCAGCCGCACCACCTGAAAGTAATCGCTGGCTACCAGGTAGAAGATCGCCGCCGTCGCAGTAATCCAATGCAGCGTGTCAGCGCCGAGCTGGTCGCTGAAGGGCAGCGGCGCAGCCGATAACACCATCGCAACCACAAAAAGCGCCAGCTTCACGATGCCCATTACCAGGTTGATCTCCACCAGCTTGCTTGTGAAAGGCTTGCCCAGCCGCAAGCTGCGCGCCAGTGCCTGCGCCGGAGTGCAATTCTCAAGCAGCGCCAGCAGCGGAGCGATGGCCAGCGGCCAGCTCAGCAGCGCCCACGCCGTAAAGAATCCCAGCGAGAGAAAGATCGCCCACATCGAGTAGCCGATTAAATCCGGCTCGCCAGCGGTCGCAATATGCGTGGCCGCGGCCCACTCCATTGAGCGGAGCCATCCCCAGCTGATCGCGGCGAAGAGCGCCAGCCAAGCTGCCTGCAAAACCACGATCTGCATGGGCCGGAAGGGCAGCCGCGGCTCCAGGTTCGCCCCCATGCGTTTCAACACCAGGCTGCGCCCCACTCCGGAAACCACCACCCAGGCCAGCGCGGCCACTGGCAGTAGCCAGCGCAGCAAACCGGCTACATGCGGCTGGTAGAGCGCCAGCGCATGGTCCAGTTGAACCGCTGCTACCCATGGGTTTTGCGGATTGATCGCATTCAGCCCTGAAGTTTCGAGGGTCAGCACCGCCAGAATCCGCTGAGCCTCCATCCAGCAGACCACCAAGAATGGAATGCCGAAGATCCAGCGCCAAGCCACTTCAAGTGCCGTCAGAGAAGGCCGGTCAAAGACCCAACCCATCTGCCCTACCAGCGACTGAGTTCCTCGAAGTGGCGCGGTTCTTGCCTTCTCGCCACTCACTTCACCACCGGGGTCCCCGGCGACGGGCCTTTGTCGCTGGGGTGGAGCACCAGATTCACCAGCTTGCCCGGAACCACAATCACCTTCACCACGGTCTTGCCCGCTATGCGCGATTGCACTTTCTCGTCCGCCAGCGCCGCGGCTTCAATCGCCTTGGAATCGGCATCGGCAGCCACCCGCACCACTGTGACCAGCTTGCCGTTGATCTGCACCGGAATCTCCAACTCGTCTTCCTTGGCCAGCTCTGGGTCGCTCACCGGCCACTGCGCGCGAAGAACGTTGCCCTCCTCGCCAAGCTGCTCCCACAGCTCCGCTGCAAGATACGGTGCCAGCGGAGCCAGCAGCAGCGTCAGTGAGCGCAGCAGCTCCAGCATCGCCGGAGCTGGAACCTCGCCCGCTGCCAGTTGCGCATCCGCGGCCTGGATTTCGTTCACTAGTTCCATGATGGCTGCCACGCAGGTATTGAAGTGCCAGCGGCCCTCAAAGTCCAGCGTAATCTTGGCGATGGTCTGATGCAGCTTGCGCAGCAGTTTCAGAGATAGCCCTGCCGGCGCTTCCGACTCCTGGCCACGCCCCGCTCGAGCCACCGGCGCATATTTCGCCGCCAGCCTCCACACGCGGGCAAGAAAGCGGCTCACCCCGGCCACACCGTCTTCCTGCCAATCGAGATCCCGGTCCGGCGGCGCGGCAAACAGCGCATACATCCGCGTCGCATCTGCGCCATAGCGGCCCACCATCAAGTCCGGCGAAACCACATTGCCCTTCGACTTGGACATCTTCGCCCCGTCTTTGATGACCATGCCTTGCGTAAACAGCCGCCGCGCCGGCTCGTCGTTCTCAATCAGCCCCAGGTCCCGCATCACCTTGGTCCAGAAGCGCGAGTAGATCAAATGCAAAATCGCGTGCTCCACGCCGCCAATGTACTGGTCGATGGGGAACCAATACTGCGCCACAGCCGGATCGAACGGCGCGTCCGCGTTCTTTGCGTCGGTATAGCGGTAGAAGTACCAGCTCGAGTCGACAAACGTATCCATCGTGTCGGTCTCGCGCTTGGCCGGCCCGCCGCACTTGGGGCAGGTGGTATTCAGGAACTCCGGCACGCGGCTCAGCGGCGAACCGCCTTGCTGCGTTATCTCAATCTGCGGCGGCAGCACCACCGGCAACTGCTCGTCCGGAACCGGAATCGGCCCATCCCCATCGCACTGCGCCTCGCAGTAGACCATGGGAATCGGCGTGCCCCAGTAGCGCTGCCGGCTCACGCCCCAGTCCTTCAACCGGTAGGTCACGGCAGCCTCGCCAAACGCCTTGCGAAAGGCAAGCTTCTGGAGCATGTGCTGGGCCTGCTCACAAGTCATGCCGTCATAGTCGCCGGAGTTCACCAGAATGCCGTCTTCCGATAGGAAAGGCAGGGAATCGCCGCCCTCCGTTTCCTGCACCGGCTGGATGACCCTGCGGATCTCCAAACCATACTTGGTGGCGAACTCAAAGTCCCGCTCATCGTGCGCCGGAACGCTCATGATCGCGCCCGTGCCGTAGTCGGCCAGAATGTAGTTGGCCACCCAGATCGGCACGCGCGCCCCGTTATAGGGGTTCAAGGCAAAGCGCCCGGTGGTCACGCCGTGCTTCTCAATTGCGCCCAGGTCGCCGGCCTCGCGCGCCTTCTTCTGCTGATCGAGCAGCTCGTCCACCTTCGTCTTCAGGTCGGCATCCGCTGCCGTAAACTCGGCTACCAGCGCGTGCTGCGGCGCAAGCTGCACACTGGTCGCACCAAAGATCGTATCCACCCGCGTAGTAAAAACCCGAATCCTTACCGCATTGTCATCCTGAGCGTAGCGCAGCGCAGCCGAAGGATCTGCTTCTTGCTTTTCTGATCCCTGATCCCTGACCCCTGACCCCTGCTCTTCCAGGAAGAAGTCAACCTCCGTCCCCTCGCTGCGCCCAATCCAGTTGCGCTGCATGGTGCGCACTTTTTCCGGCCAGCCATCCATATCATTCAGGCCGTCCAGCAACTCGTCTGCATAGGCCGTGATGCGGAAGAACCACTGCACCAGGTCGCGCTGCTCAACTTTCGTCGTCTCGTGCCGCCAGCAGCAGCCATCCACCACCTGCTCGTTGGCCAGCACCGTGGCGCACTCCGGACACCAGTTCACCTTGCTCTTCTTGCGGTAAACCAGCCCGTTTTCATACATGCGTAAAAAGAACCACTGATTCCACCGGTAGTAGTCGGGCAGGCATGTGGTCACTTCCGTAGCCCAGTCGTAGCCCAGGCCCAGCCGCTCCATCTGCCGCTTCATGGCGGCAATGTTGCTCAGCGTCCACTCGCGCGGCGGGGTATTGTTTTTGAGCGCGGCATTCTCGGCTGGCAGCCCAAAGGCGTCCCAGCCCATGGGGTGCAGCACGTTGTAGCCGCGCATCCACATGTGCCGGGCCAGCGCGTCGCCAATCGAGTAATTGCGCACGTGCCCCATATGCAACTGCCCGCTGGGATAAGGCAGCATCTCAAGCACGTAGTACTTGGGCTTGCCGCAATCCACAGGCTCGGCCGCATACAGCCTGGGGTCCGAGGCCCACCGCTGCTGCCATTTGGGTTCAATCGCCGCCGGGTCGTATCGCAGTTCGGTTTCTTCCGCCATAACCCTTTCAGTGTAAACGGAGAGACGCATCAACTCCCAAGACTATGCGTGATGGTTCAATCGGCGACAATGTACTGGACGGGACGGAGGTTTCCAGCCAAAATGGACCCATCATGTCCAGCACACGATTAGCGCTCGGAGTCCTGATCTGCGTTGCACTTATTCAACCTGCTTGGGCGGGCCACACCCTGGCACCACAGGAGAAAAGGATTCTGGGCGCATGGCTGTCAGGACATCCACATTTCCGCGCCGCCACGGACAGAGATTGTGATTGTTCTGAAGACGTTCTGCAAATGAGGGCAGGCGACGGAGGCGTTTGGCGCCCTGTTCCGGACTATCATCCGTATGCCGCAAGCGGCGACTTCAACGGCGATGGAATCCGCGATTTTGCGGCCGTGGTCATCGACCCAACGAAATCGACTCGCCAATTTGCTCTGCTTGTCTTCAATGGTCCGTTTGACTCCGATGCAGTCGAGCCAGCATTCGTCCAATCGAGTCTTGACCTCCGGTACATGGGCCTTGCTTTCGGCCCACCACGGCCAAAACCGTATCGCCTTATTGTTGGGCACTTCGGAACCGACAATACTTCAATGCTCGTTCCGCTTGGCCGGACCTATAAACTTCGCTGAGGCAATGCCCGCTTTGGCAAAGCTGAAGTCAGCGGAATCACCGCTGCTTATCAGTCAACTGAAACCGAGGTCTGTTCAAGTCATGACAGCAGCGCCCGCAACCACTCAGGAATAGGCTCATGCAGCTCGATATCTTGCCCATCTTCTCGCGTCGCAATCAGCCTGTAACTCACATCGAGATCGCTATGGTCGTAGACCCAAACATTGGCGATCTCGACGAGCGCCCGCTTCAGGTTACTCATGACGCGTGGATACCGCTCCATCATTTTTTCCGTTGGGACATCGTGCCCGCCTTGCGATACACGCATCGCAACCCGGTCACCGGATATCTCGGGACCGGATATCCCGATAAAGATGAGGAAAACAAAGTAGCCTGCCTTCTCAGCGCTCTTTAGAAACTCCAGCTTGTCCCCCACAGGATCGGAGAAAACAGTCTCAAACACAAAACTTTCGCGCCGCTGGACCAACTGGCGCCGGAGATCATCCGCCAAACTGGAAGCCGCGTATGCGTCTATCTTCAAGGATTGTGCCAGTATGTCCGCATTCACAAAGTCAAGAGCAGCTGGCGAAAGGTGGGTCTCAAAGTAGGAGGATTTGCCAGCGCCATTCGGCCCCGCTATTGCTACCAGAATGGGACGCCGGTCAAGCAATCGGCTCAGATTCACGCCGTCCGCTCGATCGGCCGCAATTCGGGCTCGGCACTGGTCCCTGTCAACGAACCGGCTGCCGGCTTGGACTCGGATGCTGCTTTCACGCGTTCCGCTAGCCTTCCATGTGCGAGCGCTTCTTCCAAAGGAAAAGTGTTGTCCAACGAAATTTGCTCGGAATCCCCGGAAGATCCCATGCGTAGACTGCTTTCAACATCTACGGACACAAAAGCCCGGTTCACGAACCGGCCCACAGTCTCCGTGCCGTCGGCAGCCGTTCGAATGTATATCCTGGGCCGCCCAGGAAACTGCCTGTAATGCGGATAGGGCCGGCTCTCCAGATAGGTTTTCGTGCGGGCACGCCCTTCCGGCGTCTCCACAGAGGCTACCAACTCAGATAAAGACTTTGTTTGCCCGCTCCGCCGCAGTTCCAACACCTGCCTGCTAGACAGCAGCGGTTCCACCGCTTGCCCCAGCTTGGCCCAGAACTCCACCTGCCCCGCAATCGAGCGTATCTGACCCTTGCTGGCAATCCGGGCATCCAGTACCAGCGCATCCGATAATTTGACCGGCTGACTCATGGAAGAATGGTAGCATAATGCTACCTTGGATTTAAACGAGAATGCACGGATCGCCAATATCGAAGTGGTGCTATACTTGTCATACAAGTAATGCCCCACCGAGGAGCGCCCATGCTGGCAGTCCGTATCCCCGGCGAAATGGAAACACGGCTCGACAATCTGGCAGCCCTCACTGGGCGTCCCAAGAGCTTTTACGTCCGCGAGGCTCTGCAATCTCATCTGGACGAGATCGAGGAGACCTACACCGCCCTCTACAGACTCGAGCATCCGGCCAAGCGCTGGACCCTGGAGGATTTGGAGAACGGGCTTGACCTCGCCAAGTGACCCGAAGACGGTCAAGGCCTGGGCTGTCGAATTCGACGACCGCGCCCGCCGCGAGTTGCGCAAACTCGACGCCAAAACACAGCACGCCATCCTTCGCTACCTGCGAGAACGCATTGCCGGCACTAAAGATCCTAGGCGGTTCGGCAAGCCGCTGCGCCGCAACTTGGCCGGCCTTTGGCGCTATCGCGTCGAGGACTACCGCCTGATCTGCCGCATCGAAGACGAGCGCGTGGTCGTTCTAGTCCTCCAGGTGGGCCACCGCCGCGAAGTTTACGAAGAATGATCTAAGACGCCACCAGGCTCTTCAGCACCCGCACATTCCGCTCCTCGTCACCAGGCTCGTCCACCGGGGTTTCGGCAATAAACGCGGCGTGGGCAAAGCGCTCGTCGTTCAGCAGTCGCCGAAACGGCTCAACCCCCATGGTGCCTTGGCCTATGTGCTCATGCCGGTCCAGCTTCGACCCGCGCGCGGCCTTGGCGTCGTTGCAATGCCATACCCGCACTGCTTCACATCTCACCGTCGCGTCAACCTTGGCCATCGTATCTGCATATCCTTCGGCGCTCACCAGGTCGTAGCCGGCAACGTGGGTGTGGCAGGTATCCAGGCAAACCCCTACCGGCGCACAGGCCTTCAATCGCTCCACCAGCTCCGCCACCTGCTCAAAGCTGCCGCCCAGTGAAAACTCGGCCCCTGCCGTGTTCTCAATCAAGATGTGAAAGCCCGTTCCCTGCCACGGCAGCGCGTCAATCGCCCGCGTAATCGAGTCCGCCGCCAGCGCCAGGCCCTCGTCGCGCGTCAGCCCCTTCCACGAGCCCGGATGCAGCACCAGGTATTCCGCGCCATAGTCCAGAGCCCGCTCAATCTCGCCGCGAAACGCCGCCACGCTCTTCTCGCGCACTTCGTCCGACTGGCTGCACACATTCACCAGATAGCTTGTATGAATCACCAAGGGTCCTACATCGAGAGCGGCGCGAAGTTCCCTCATGCGCGCCGCTTGCTTCGGATCCACCTTGGGAGCGCGCCACATACGCGGGCTCGACGAAAAGATCTGAAAGGTATTAGCGCCAATCTCCCGCGCCCGCTCCACGGCGTTCGATGCCCCGCCCGCCGTGCCCAGATGAATGCCGATTCGCTTTGTCATGCGGATAGTCTAAATGGGCGTTCATCGAGCCCTCAATCCGCACACAGGCGCTTTCCCTACTCAAATCGCAGCAAGACAATCTCGGGGCCGGTTCCAACACGCATCGGCGGACCCCATGTTCCCGCGCCGTACGAGGTGTAAACCTGTAGTCCGGCAAATCGCTGCAATCCGTAAGTGAACTTGCCGAAGACGCGCCGTGTGAGCCATGTGAAGGGGATGAGCTGGCCGCCATGGGTATGGCCAGAGAGCTGCAAGCTCACCCCGGCTTGCTCCACAATGGGCAAGCGGTTGGGCACGTGGTTGAGCAGAACGCTGGCTAGGCCGGGGTCGAGGGCCAGGCGTTCCAGCGTAGCGCGCAGGCGCATGGGGCTGGTCGAGTCGCCATAAGGAACGCCCAGAATCTGCAGGCCATCGACGGTGACCTTCTCATTGTCGAGTACGCGAACCCCGGCGCGAGTCAGTGCGGCGTTATAGAGCGCAACGGGGCCAAACTCGTCGTGGTTGCCGGTGGAGAAATAGATGCCAAGGGGCGGCCTCAGCTGCTTGAAGGGCGCCGCCAGGCGATCCGGGTCGCACTTGGTTCCGTCGAAGAGGTCGCCGGGGATAAAAATAACGTCTGGCTGGAGGCTTGCCGCAAGCCGCGCGATCCGCTGGCTGAATCCGAGCCCGTTGACGTGGCCCAGATGCAGGTCGCTGATCACCAGGGCCGTGCGGTCGCGCCAGCGGTCGGCCAGCTTAGGCAGGGAAACGGGGATGCGGCGGATGCGAATCCAACGGGCGTTAAGCAGGCCATAGATGCCGGTTACAAAAGCGACCGCGAACGACACGGCAGCGATCCAGGGACGCATCTGCGGCAAAATCGAAGCGTACGGGGAAATCCAGAGCGCCAGCGCCGCAACCCAGCACAAGCAGGAGGCCAGAAAGAAGAAATCGAGAAAGCCAAGCCAGACGGCTGCAACTCGATAAAGGCCCACGACCAGCCAGTTGGAATAGCGGAAGCTGAGCAGCGCGGGGACGACAAAGCTAAAGGCCAGCACAAAGATCGCCTCTCGCAGCGCCAGAGTTGCAGCGGCCCCAAGAGTGTTCCCTGCGAAAACGGCCAACGTGTGAAAAATGAACCAGTGGACAAGAAGCAGCAGAGATTGCATCAGGAAAATGCCGAGAACTGGCCAGGCCTTCAAACGGGGGTTCTCCTTGCTTCAATGATTGCACAAGAGAGATCAGTGGTCAGAGATCAGTTGTAAGCGGCGACATGAAAGAATGCCTTTAATGGTTATCGACAACAGCGGCGCGCTAGGCCTTTACATCTCCATCCCTTTTTGCCGGTCGAAGTGTACATACTGCAACTTCGCTTCAGGTGTCTACCCGACCGGCGAACATGCGCGCTATGTGGCTCGGCTGATCGAAGATCTCCGCTCTGCCGGGGATTCGGCGGCGCGCATGGGCGTGGCCCTGCCGCGCCGCGTGGATACGGTGTACCTCGGCGGCGGCACGCCCAGCCTGCTGGCTCCGGAGCTTCTGGCGCAGCTCTTCGCGGCCATGCGGGCAGAGTTCGATTTGGAGCCCGATGCCGAGATCACGGTGGAGTGCGCGCCTGGGCAGATTGCCGACGAGACGCTGGAGGCGCTCGTCAGGGCAGGCGTGAATCGCGTCAGCCTGGGCGTGCAGTCGTTCATCGACCGTGAGGCGGCCACCAGCGGTCGGCTGCATACCCGCGCCACGGTCGAGGAAGATCTACGGCGGCTGCGCGCGGCCGGAATCGCCAACCTGAACCTGGACCTGATCGCTGGCCTCGCCGGGCAGACTTTTGCCTCATGGGATGAATCGCTGGCGGCGCTCATTGGCTCGGGCGTTCCTCACGCCAGTGTCTACATGCTTGAGGTGGACGAGGACTCCAGGCTGGGCCGCGAGATGCTCGCGCACGGCGCACGTTACCACGCGGGCCTCGTTCCCACTGACGATGCGATTGCGCAGATGTATTCCGTCGCCATCGACAGGCTCGCAGCGGCGGGTCTCCGCCAATACGAAATCTCAAACTTCTGCCGGCCCGGGTTTGCCTCGCGGCACAACCTGCGCTACTGGCAGCGCCGCCCCTATTTGGGCCTCGGGCTGGATGCGTCCTCCATGCTGCGCGCAGCGCAGACGACAGAGGCTGCAGAAATCCCCGGCTTTGTAACAGGGCACGCCTTCAGTCGTGCCGTAAGTGCAGCAGGATCAGAACGGGCTTTACAGGCTGCGGAAAAACTCTGTCCTGGAAGCGTAATGTGTCAGGGCACGACTTTAGTCGTGCCGCAAGCAGATGAAAATGGACGGCGGGCTTTAGCCCCTGCGGAAAGTTCTTTGGATATTTCACCCGCCATTCCTTCTTCTTCTTCCACAGCCAATCAAGATAGCTACGTTCTCCGCACAACAACCACCGACGACCTGACAGCCTATCTTGCCGGTCCTGCTCCGGCCGAAACCGCATGGCTCTCGCCCGACCGCCAGCACGAAGAAGCCTGGTTTCTCGGCCTGCGGCTCAATGCGGGTATCGATGTGCCCGCGCTCGAGCAAGAGTTCGGTCCGGAGCAAGTGGCGCGGGCAATGGAAACGGTCAAACGGCTAGCAGCCGATGGCCTGCTGACCTCGGACGGCAACCCGGTTCGCCTGACTGCGCAGGGCCAACTGCTTTCCAACGATGTTTTTCAGGAGTTCCTCGACACTGTGGCAGAAGAGAGTGTGGAGACGCCCGCGTGAATGCGTCAATCCCAAATCTTCCTGCTAAAACTGAGAACAGCGCAAGAGTGCGGCACAACATGAGGCACAGGTCTTTAGAAGGAAAATCCAAAAACGGGTCTAAAACGCTATGAGTCAAGAAACCCCGCTCAAGCTTGCCTGAGCGGGGTTTCTTGGAAGAGAACCAAAAGCATTCCAAATTTGCACTGAATGTGTGAGAATCACTACGTTCTCACTTTGTGCCGTACTACCCCAGCCAACCCCAATAAGCATGTTCCCAGTTAGGAACATGCTTTTCGGTTTAGGAGTGTCAGCATAGTTTGCAGAACCGCCGTCTTGCCTCCGTTGCTGCCGTTAATGGCAGCAGGGTAAAGTGAGACGGCCCTTTCACTGGAGCCCCCCGCCGAGTCAAACTTGTAAGTCTTGCACGCAAACAACATATATTCTCGAAATGATTCGAGACAATGCTACTTTCGTGCTAGCTCGAGGGCATGCTATGCGGCCCCAAGCACCAGTCCCGCATTTCTGGATCATTCGTTGACCGCAGGCGCAATGGATGGAGTCGGGACAGGCGGCCTTGGCTCATTGGTTGAGATTACTTGGGTTGCTGTTGATCTCCCGTTTGGGCATGCTTGATCGCGCTGACCAATTCAGCAAGGCGCGCTGGATCGACGTCGCTGACGGCGACCACTTCGAGATCGTTGGTGCGGAAGCCCATCACATGGAATCCTGAGCGTTCTGTCACCAACTCATTCGCCACCTCTGCACCGGACTTCTGCCGAAGAAAGATGGAGACGCGGTGCTTGCCGATGCTATAGAGCAACTGGGCAACGGGTTGGTCGCGTAGGTAGGTGAGGTCAGCGCCATCGAGCGTTGTGTCATTCGGCAGGTTCTGAGGCAAATTGAAACTGAACGGGATTTTTCCCTGGAACCACGGCTTGACCGTGTGCCGATCCGTGGAAACAACTTGCGGCGCGATGTTCGCGGCAAGAGTGGCAACGTGTTGGTCGAAGACCTCGGTGACCAGCGCAGCGTGTTCGGCCGAGGCCGTCTCAGCGCGTTGCACAAACATCATGCTCACAGAAGCTAGAAGGAGTACTACCGCCGCAGCCCAGCCCATCAATCCAAATCGGCCCACTGACCGTACTGCGGTTACAGGCACGGGACGGAACCATGGCGTCTGGAACCCGGAATCTTCCTGGGATGCCAGACGAGCCAGCCGCTCCTGCAATTGCGGCGGCGGTGCATACCGCTGGCCTGCTTTCGCCGTAGCCGACTTCAGCAGGCTCTGATGCAGGGCAACGGATGTGCAGCGAGGGCACTCAGCGAGATGCAGATTCGCGCCGGCCAGTTGATCCGCAGTGAGCTCACCGTCGACAAGAGCATTCACAATGGCGGGAGATAGGTGATCGGTCATGCGCTAAACTCCCTCTGCGGTTTGTATTGGGTTTCCAGTGCGGCGCGTAGGGCAACGCGCGCCCGCGCAATCCGGGACATCACCGTTCCAATGGGAATCTCAAGGGTAGTGGCAATCTCTCTGTACTTCATCTCTTCCACATCGCAAAGCAGGATGACCTCCAGCAATGGCGGGGGCAGTGTTTCCATGGCAACTTGGAGTGCGGCGCGGTCTGCCAGCTGGAACAGGTTCGTTTCCGGTGTCTGCCGATCGATGGCGGCCTCTGGGTATTGCGCTGGCCCAGACGCGCCGCTCTCGTTCAACTCATCCTCAAGGGCAACCGTACGCCTGGCTGCCAATCCGGTGCGGGAGGTCAAGTAGGTGTTTCGAAGGATGCGGAAGATCCATGCCTTGAAGTTGCTGCCTGGCTCGAATGAGTCAAATCCGCGCAGCGCCTTTAGAAATGTCTCTTGCACCAGGTCCTCCGCATCGGTGGCGTTGCGCGACAGCCAGAAGGCCACATTGTAGAGCGAAGGAACAAGCGGCAACGCCAGGTCCTCAAACCTCGAGGTCTGGGGGCCAGCTTCGCGAGCCTTCCTCTTCCATGGCAACCGCATCGTCACAACCGTACTATCTCATCTTCTCTTCACAGATGAGAACTGGGATCAAGCAAAGTTATTCTCAATCACATGGAATAAATCGCGTGGAGCGCAGTTTGCATCCGTGGAGGGACTCCCCATGAAGGATGCAATTCGTATTTACTCCGTGCAGACCCAGATTCAGCGACACGGCGCGACTGAAACAGGGCAACTCAGCCCGGCGCACGGACCGGCAGCCAACGATGGAATCGACCGGCGAAACTTTCTCAACTGCATGGCGTGGGCAGGCACCGGCTTGCTATGGACCATGGCGGGTGGAGTGCCGGCGTCCAGACTCTTTGCCGCCACTGCTGGTGCAGCAGGCGGTGAAGGAACCCACGAGTCGGCCGGCTCAGGCTTCAGCTTTGTCCAGATCAGCGACAGCCACATCGGCTTCAACAAGGCCGCTAACCAGGATGTGACCGGGACGTTGAAACTGGCGCTCGATAAGATCAACGGTCTGCCGGGCGAGCCTGATTTGCTGCTCCACACGGGCGATATCACCCACTCGTCAAAGGCGGCAGAGTTCGACACCGCACAGCAGCTGATCAAGGGCGTAAGAGCCGGCGAAACCTTTTATGTTCCGGGTGAGCACGATATTGCAACCGATGACGGCGCAATGTACCGGGAGCGATTTGGCAAAGGGACCAAAGGAACGGGTTGGTATAGCTTCACGCACAAAGGCGTGCACTTTATCGGGCTCAACAATTGCCAGCAAGTCGATGCCATGGGCAAATTAGGGGCTGATCAGTTGAGCTGGCTCAAGGCGGACCTGGCTTCAATCTCCCCTTCGACGCCGATCGTGATCTTCGCCCATATTCCGCTATGGATGGTGTATCCGGAGTGGGGTTGGGGGACACCTGACGCAGCAGAGGCGCTCACATATCTGAAGCGATTTGGCTCGGTTACGGTGCTGAACGGACATATTCACCAAGTGGTGCAGAAGGTGGAAGGGAACGTTGCGTTCCATACGGCGGCCTCGACCGCATTCCCTCAGCCTGCGCCCGGCTCGGCCCCGCACGCCGGTCCCATGGTGGTTCCAGCAGGCAAACTGAAGAGCGTCTTGGGCATCGCCGAAGTCCGGTACATCGCCAGACACAGCCACCTGGCCATCGTCGATTCGTCTCTGGAGGAGATGTCGTGAGCCGGGTCGCAACTGCATCGATCTGTGTCGCAATTGCCTTCATGGCCTCGCTCGCGCTGGCCCGTGCGCACCCCTTTGGGGACGCGGGCCTGTATGCGGCGAAGGGTGCGGAGACGCCCATTCTGAACCATTCGCAGGTGCCGTCCGAAGTGCGCGCAATTCTGGTGGAAAAGTGCGCGGACTGCCATTCCACGCAGACGCGGGTTCCCATCTATGGCCGATTTGCGCCTGCATCGTGGCTGATGGAGCGTGACATCGTGGCGGCCCGGGAGGCAATGAATCTCTCCTTTTGGGACCGCTACTCCGCTGAGCAGCAGCAGACCTTTGCGGCAAAGATAGCGCAAGAGACCAAAGCGCATCAAATGCCACTCCCGCAGTACCGGCTGATTCATTGGAATGCGCGTGTTACCGACGCCGAAATACGGACGTTGGCCGGTTGGGCTCGTGCAACCTCAGAGCCAGATGCCGGCCAGGAAGCAGGGGTGGCCGGCGAAGGTGACCCGGTTCGCGGCAAGCAGCTCTTTGAGAAACGCTGTACGGGTTGCCATGCTCTGACGAAGAACCACCAGGGTCCGCAGTTGCAAGGGGTCTACGGGCGGACCTCCGGTACGGTCCCGGATTATGCCTACTCAACAGCGTTGAAGAAGGCAAAGATCGCCTGGGATGAAACCTCGTTGGATAAATGGCTAACCGATCCCGATGCGTTTCTGCCCGGCAATAACATGGATTTCCTGGTTTCCAGACCTCAAGAACGTCTGGACTTGATCAGTTACCTGAGGCAGAGTTCGGGCAAATAGAACATTCCGCGCCCTTCGTTCCCGGTGCTGGACATGGATTGCGGGCGAGTGACGGCCTATTCTGAGACGCGAGTGTGAGTGGCGCGGAATCCGAACCCCGCGCCAGACGACGCTCAAGGATTGGGCATCCGCACGCTCCCTGAGTGCATCGGCGATTTAGCATCAAGTGACATGGGCCGGAGCCGGCCCGAACGGAACTACCTACTGCAGGAGGTTGTTTTTGGAGAGCCGCAGGAAATTCCTGTACATGATGGGTGCCATGGGTATGTCGAGCAGCGCAACTGCGTTCGCTGGGGAAGCGACGGTCGGCGATGAAGCATCATCTGGATCGCTTCATGCTGCGTTGAAGTCGAAGGCAGCGCCTGTGCGAACCCTGGATTTTACGAGCGATGATTTTACAGATTTGGAACCTTTAGGTTACGCAGTAGCGTCTGCTAGGCTGGTCCAACTGGGCGAGCCTAGTCACGGTAGCGGTTCCGCGTTTGCGGCCAAAGCGAGAATAGTAAAGTTTCTTCACCAGCGGCATGGGTTCGACGTTCTGATCTGGGAATCTGGAATGTACGATGTCTCCCTTGCACAAGCTGAGATGTGCTCAACGTCTTCTGACGCTGTCACAGCCGCTCAGAAAGGGATATTCACACTCTGG
>Ga0302140_10005969_pt1 | contig 15317 bp, 11 predicted proteins | sample I_Bog_E1_1_FD_202095 | JGI IMG/M metagenome (GOLD analysis project Ga0302140, IMG submission 202095) | Peat permafrost microbial communities from Stordalen Mire near Abisko, Sweden - I_Bog_E1_1 | ecosystem: Environmental > Terrestrial > Soil > Wetlands > Peat | place: Sweden: Abisko, Stordalen...
CACCAAAAGGGCATGGATTTCGGAAAAACATGATAGCTTCGGTTTATGCCTTCTTTCTCGCAGCGTCATGGTTATTCCAGCCAAGCCAAGGAGATCACTATTCGTGAGGAAGCTCCTGAAAGCCTCCGCGTCGTGGTGTTAGAAGCTGCGCGGAAAATTAAGCTTGCGCCATCGGATATTCGATCAATTATCTGCCCGATATTGCGGAAGAGGCCAGACCCAAACAACTGGAGCGATTACCCCAACATTTGGGATGAGGTGCAAGACCTTGTGCATTCGTGTGAGTGGTTCAAGGTGTACGACATCATCGAAGCCATCCTTGAAACTGGCTTAGCAAAAGCCAATAGGAGTTTTGAAAGCGAAATCAATCAATGCTTTTTAGAGGAAGGTATTGGTTGGCAGATCTTGAACGGTGGTATCGTCACGAGGGGGGATGACGCATTTGAAAGCGCCGTGAAAATAGCGGCATCTCACCTACGAGGAAACGAACGACCAACTGCCGCAAGCCACATTCAATCCGCCCTTAGGGCGCTTTCGGAACGCCCAAGGGCTAACACCGCTGGAGCAGTCGCTCATGCGACCAGCTCCGTCGAATGTGTGCTGAACGACATTACTGGCGTAGAAATGACCCTTGGTAAATATTTGGATAAACATCCACAGTTGTTTCACCCCGGACTGAAAAAATCCCTCGACGGTATTTACGGATACGCTTCGGATGCCGGTGCCCGCCATGGCAGGGAAGGGAAAGAACCTTCATTTGCTGAGGCGCAGTTCGCTGTGACAACATGTGCCGCTGCCTGCACGCTACTGACGGTCACCAATCCCAAAGGTAAACAGTCTACTTAACTTAACCTCGTGGAACCCGCTCCCCGCGTAGCCGTCTCAGCAACATTGGCCAACTCCACGTACCGGCACAGCGCGTTGGCAAGCCGCATCTGCCGTGGGCTGCGGCATTCCGGCTCCAGTAGGCGCGGGCTCCCAACCACAATGACCATCGCCTTTGCGCGGGAAGTTGCCACATTGAGCCGATTCAGACTGTAGAGAAACTCCATCCCCCGTGGCGCGTCTTCTGGTGAAGAAGTGGTCAGCGAGTAGATCACTACCGGGCCCTCCTGTCCCTGGAACTTGTCCACCGTGCCGACTTGGGCCTCCGGAAATCTTTCCGCCAAATCGGACACTTGCGCGTTATAGGGGGCGACAATCAAGATGTCGTTCAGCCGCATGGGTCGGCTTTCACCCTTGTCATCGATCCAATTGACGCCGGGTTGAATCAACGATTCGATAATACCGGCGATTCGCTCCACCTCTTCCGGAGAGCAGTTTTGGTTGCCTTCATGGAGAACGGGCACAAACCATAGGCCCGCCTCACCCAACCAGGGATGACCTTCTATTCGCTGCTGGTCGAGTCCTTCGCGCGACTGGAGCCGCCCATCGTAAAAGACTTCCGATGTAAACGCGCACAGCGTCGGATGCAAACGCCAAGTCTTCTCCAGGAACAATCCCTTTTCCGGAGGCATGGTCTTCGCACCGTCGAGTAGATGCTCAAGCGCCGATAGGTCGGCACCTTCCGGATGGCTTCCCTTCAACGGTTGCTCCAACTGCTGTGGATCGCCCAAAAGCACGACGCTCTTTGCCGCCTGCGAAACGGCCAGCACGTTGGCCAGCGACATTTGTCCGGCTTCGTCCACGAAGAGAACGTCAACCGCTTCAAGATAATCGGGCTGGGCCCAGAGCCATTGCGTACCGGCCAGGACGTTGGCCCCGGCCAGAAATGCCGCAAGCGTCTCCGGATTCTCTTCGGTTATCTGAATATGAGGAGGATCATGCTCTGGTTTGCCGCCTTTCTTCACTTTCTGAACGCACCTCATCAGGTTGCCCATTCCCGCTTCACCGGCGGCGGCGATGGCATCGTTTAGCAGCTTGCCTATGACTTTGTGGCTGTTCGCGTTGATGCCAATCCGTTTGCCCTGGCGCACCAGCTCAAAGATCATGCGTGCGCCGGTATACGTCTTGCCCGCGCCCGGTGGCCCCTGAATAGCCAGCACCGAATGGTCAAGCATTCCTCCCAGGCGCTTGGCGGCGTTCACGGTCAACTCGCCGGGAAGAACAAGCGTTGTGGCTCCATTCGTAAGCCTGGGCGACCGGCGCAGGAGCAGGTCTCTTGCAGCCCTGTAGGGCCCTGGCGCATCCATCCCGTTGTCGGCAATCCAAGTGCCGATTCGACACAAGGAATCGGCTAGAACGTCCGTGTCGGGGCCCATTTCCATGACGTAGACCGCGTCCGGATGGATCTCAGCTGTTTTTCTGGTCTTCTTGATATCGATTGTTCTCGCCGCAGGATCGATGGCAACCACAGCGCCAAATTTCTCTCCTTTCCGGAATAAATCTTTCCCCACCCGGATCTCGGCTTCTTTCCTCTCATACGTATAGCGGTCTGTCGGGATCGTGTTCTTGATCCCAAGCCTTTCCATGAAGCTCAAGCCAGACAAAGCAGATTTCTCATCCGGCAAATCTTCATCAGGCAATTCGGCGAGCCGGTAAAACTCGTGCCACTCCGACTTCGCTTCGCGGCGGTGCCAATCAAGCAGGCTCGCCAGCAGCCACCGTGCCGACTGTTCATCGTTACGCTGCGCGGCGTCGTCAGGCACGCCTGCTTTAAGGCGCGCCGCCAGCGCCGCCGCCCGTTGCTGGCGCTCACTCACGACCGCTGGCGGCGCACCATCCGTAAGCGTGGGCCGTGGCAGCGCTTGCCCTTCTTGCTCTTTCGCCAGCCGTAGACGCTCCAGCCAAGTGCGGAGCGACCACGTGGAAAAGCAGTCGTCGGCGTTATAGAGAACCACGGTTTCGCGAACCGATTCGTCAATCTCCGCCGCTTCGCCCAATTCCAAGGCATGCTGCATCCGGCGCATGGCTTGACGGGCCGCATCAAGGTCCACCTTCCGTTCAAAATCGTGCAACACTTCCATCTCCTTGAGCGAATATTGCTCCACGCCCGCGCGGATCGTTCGCTTCAGAATCGCGTGAAGATCAACAAACAGGTGCGCCCGCAGCATCCGGTCGATTTCATCTTCGCGGGTTGCATAGCGGCCCATGAGCCTTTTGAGAGCGCCGGTCTCATATCCGGTGAAATGATAAATGTGCATCTTTGGGTACAGCGCCCACTGCGCCATCACCCGATCCACAAACCACTCAAAGGCTTGTTTCTCTTGCTCCGGAGTGATTCCCCATTGGCACTCGTATTCAAGATCACCCTCTTCGCCGCCAGACGCGAAGCCGAATAGATACTCGCGCCCGCCCCGGCCTACGAAGGGATCGCCTTCCAGATCGAAGAAGATATCCCCCTGCGACGGCTCAGGAAGAGCGTAAAAACCGTGCTCCTCTTTCAGTTCGAGCAGTTCAAAAAGTGGCGTCTCTTGATTGCGGCTGGCCACCTGTACCCGCGCCTGTTCGCGGACGCGCACGTAGCCGTTCTTCGAGCCGCGCTCCGGACGGCGCTGCAAGGGCAAGGGCAGAACAGACAAGCCTTTGACAGTTGTCACGTCCCAGGAAGCGAGTTGCTTCCGTTGAAGCCTGTTGATCCCCGCCACGAGCGACAGGTGATCGTCCCTCCGCCGCACCTGTTGGCATTCTCCCCACCAGCGGCAAACCGGGCAATGCTCCGTTGGTTCCGGATAGCTCTGACCGATCCTTTCCTGATTCTCAACGGCGTTCTGCAAGCGGCGCTTTACATAGCGGTAGTAGGCAGCGAAGTCCAGAATGCGGTAAGACTCGGCGACGAACGCTTCGCTTGGCGGCACAACATACATGGACTCCGGCCAAACGCCTTGGAGGCCAGCCAGGAGATCGGAGTATAGCGATAGCTGAAGAATCGTTCCCGCTTTCGTTTCCAGCGCCAGCTTGCAATCGTAAACTTCATAAGACCAGTCGCCAAGCTTGCTTGGCAGCGCCACCCTTCGGAGTACGTCGGCGCGGCCTAACCAGTTGCCGCCCTGTGCAAGCACCGCCTGCACGATCACGTCCGCGCCCGATTGCATGGCGGCGCAGGTCTTTTCGAAAGCGGTCTTTTCGCCGTCCCCGTCCTGGATGTTGACGACGGAGAAGCCCTGTGATTGCAAATGCTGGATATAAGCCGCTTCATGCGCTAGGCCGCGCTGTTGCAGCACCCAGGCATCGGGAGAATTCCATTTAGGAAGGGCAAGCGATCCTGTCGCGACAGCCAGATCAAGCGTCGTGAGGTGATTGCAGGCCAAGTGATTGCTGAGATCGCTGGCTGAAAGGCGAAGGTTTCCGGCGGTGGCCTTCATGGCTGGGGCTCAATCATTAAACGATCAGAGAAGGTTGCGGACTTATTGTAGCCGTTTCGGGAGTGAATCAAGCCCGCTTTTTTATTTGCGCTGCACTTGTTCCCAATAGTCGTGAAGATTGGCTGATACTCCATCGGTCAACTGCCGGGTTGTATTCTTTGATATCTCACCGTGAAGACCCGCCTGCTTTGCCAGTTTCTTGAATTCGATCCACGAAAGGGATTTCTTCTTCGCACTGGGGACCTGCTCGTAAAACAGTCTTATGCAATTGGGTTCGTTTTGGACTCGTAAAACGGGGGCGTGGGGATATACCCACTGGGCATTCGCCTTCTGTGCATCCCGACTGATTATTATTAGGTTGTCTCCCCGGCGAGCTTCAGCAGCCTTGGCTTTGCGCCCGTAGCGAATCCACGACAGCGAACTCTTGGGGTTCTCAAGGAATAGCTTCGCTTTAGCCGAGCCAGACTCAATCCGCTTCAACTCATCCGGATTCTTTGGGTCGTTGATGTCATGAACGCCAAGAAGCCACGTCACTGGCTCACGGTGGTTGTTCGGTGTGAACTTGGCTTTGCTCCCGGCACCGACGAATTGCTTTACTACAACCATCCTTTTGATCCGAGCAATGAATTTGCGGTCCATAGGTATTGACGTCTCAATAAGCTTTTCGATTAAACCTACAGCACCGGAAACAGCATTTGGGTTATCCGTTTCTATTCCCGCTTCCAATAGCTTCGTAACTGAGGATTCGGAGAGGTTTGCAGATGACGTATATAGCACTGCATCCATGATGATGAACTTCGCATGGAGCCCTTCGTGGCTGAAAAGTTGAACACCCTTTTTCAACAATCCCTCAAGGACTGTCGCCGAAGTTTGACGCGATCCAATGGCACGGTCGGTTGCATCGACCACTAAGATGTCACCACACGTTAGCAATAAGGGCAATGATCTTGTCACGTAGGCGATAGCGGCCTTTGTGCGATGAGCTTTCTTCGCACGTCCGCCAATGGCTTTCCATAAGAGATCTCCGTACAGGAACCGTGTCATCGCGGTCTCCTCCCTTTATTCTGCTCAGAGTACATCAGTTGCAACCGTGAATGCCATCTTTTGGCGGGCTTGTTCCAGCGTCCCTAATAGCCCTTTGCCCGACTGTGATCACGGGAAATTCCCCCAGGGGGAACTGACACAAAAGTGTTTTTAGAACGTCACTTGCCGGTCGATGAATGAGCTAGTCGGCCAACCCGTTTTGCTGTTGCATCCAATCGGTTGCGACCTTCGTCGGCCTCCGACATTCGAACATCAGTTAGAAAGATTGGGTGGGGCGGCACCGCAATGCTGAGGGCTTTTGTGCGCAGCCCTGCGTGTTTTCCAAGGTCAAAATACAGAAGGAACGTCATACCAAAGACCAGAAAGGAATAACCAACATCGCTCAAACCGACGTTGTGAATCCGGGGCACTATTCTGCTTGGGAAAATCATGCCGATGTTTCCGCTGCTAAACACTGGGTTTAGCGCAACCTCGACTTGGAGAATCACGGAGGCGGGGAGCGACGCCCTTCCTAAAAGGAAGTCTTGAAACTCAGGCCCCAATCGCGACGGCAGCACAACATGGGGAACGTCCGCCGAAACCTGAGACCAATCGTATGTCCATCCACGCCAAAAAACGCTTGCAGCGAAATAGATAAGTTCCGAATGCCGAAGTTCAGGTATTTTATCTCCATAGTAAACACTGGCCTTTGGTGGTTGGCCGACTTGGCCAATCGGCCGGTTTTGAAGAAGCAGATCCCGTAGGGGGAAGCCACCGTCCTTCTGGCAAGTGCAATCGATCACCCAATCTTCCCCTTGAGTCTTGAAGCGATGTTCACAGATATCACAGAGCAGTTTCGTCTGCAACTGCTTACAGTCATACATGGTCCGCTTCGCATTCAACGAAATCGGATGTAAAGTCTTCCCCCTGTCCCGCCCATGTAAACGCCTAAAAAATGCGGCCGCCAAGTAGTGGCTTTGCCGAAGCGTCCTGCTCACACCACAAAGTGCGCAAATTCCCATAAAAACTCTTTGGTAGATCTGGTGTCTCGCTGCTGATTGAATTTCCTACCTTTAAGCCCAGAAATAATTCGATTCGGTTTTGCCGACCGCGCCGTTTCCCTTAGCTACAAAACAATTTTATCGAATTATGTTCGAGTACCAGGTCCAGCTTTTGCTGGCTTGCTCCTTTAGAACATCCTGAACAACACTGGCGTAAAACTTCACGGCCTTGCGCGGCTTCAACGATTCGGCATTGAGGATGGCGGCAATTTCTTCGTAGCTCAGGTTGGTTGCTCGCAACAGGTATCATCCGCGCCAACGTTGTTTCTTCGCCGGGTAAATAACCAAATGGCTTCCGGCCTTCGCAGCGCCCGTGTTCAGTTTGCTAGGCTTCCGAGCGCCGCGCAGGCCGCCAACGATCATTTGATCTTTTCGAAGCTCAGATTCTCTTCAGCCAGTCCCGAAGCAGCGACTCCACTAGGCCGCTGAATTCCCCGCCAGTTTCAAATAACCTCATCTTGACTTTGGTACGGACATCTTGGTGAACATAAACGGACATTTGCTTGTACGCGGGATCGCTGTGTTTCGCTCGTGGCCGTCCCGTTTTCTTTTGCTGGATAGCAACAACGGGTTTGGCCGCCTTCAGCGAAGACACGACCTTTTTGTTTTTCTTCGTCGCCATCATTGTCGAGATTAGCAAATAGTACTGCCCTTTTGCCTACTCAAACAGCCCATCGACGTGTAAGCACGACCGTGCTTACACGTTTGCTTGCACTTGCAGCCGCCAGTAGCTATACTGGTTATGCGTACTCAGAATGGCAAAACAAAAGAACGGACCCAAAGGCGTCTCCGCGCTTCTGTATTTGCGAGTTTCCAGCTTGGAGCAATTGAAAGGCGTTTCCCTGGAAGCCCAGGAAGAGCGGCTACGTGCGTATTGCGTGATGAATGGTTTACAGGTGGCTCCAGGCGATGTATTCCGCGAAGAAGGCATATCCGCCAGCATCCCACTTCATAAACGTCCCAACGGGGCGAAACTCCTGGAACGGATCTGCCAGGGTTCGGGGCATGTCATCGCCCTGAAACTCGACAGATTGTTTCGTGATGCCGAAGATGCACTACGCCAGACAAAAGCATGGGATAAGGCCGGAGTCGTTCTCCATCTCATCGACATGGGCGGAGCATCTCTCAGCACAGCAAGTGCGATGGGACGAATGCTTCTGACAACGATGGCGGGATTTGCCGAACTGGAGCGTAATCTGGTAGCCGAAAGGACCGCGCTTTCGCTGGCCTACATGCGACAACATCGGCAGGTCTTTAACCATGCGCCCTACGGATTTGATGTCATCGGCGCGGCCCTGGTGGAAAACCTGACAGAGTTGGCGGTGGTTAAGCTTGTGCGAGAGCGACGGGACGACGGGTGGTCACTACAAATGATTGCCTCCGCGCTAAACGACGATAAGGTGCCGACAAAGTTGCGCAAGCGCTGGCACGCCCGCACCGTGAAGAATCTTATCGACACTGACATTTACGATCAAGCATCCCAATAAGACCGGGCCGGAATCTTGGTGGGATGGTTGGTCGCAATTAGAATGGAGGTAGGAGTTCAATGCCGACTGAAGAGGAAAAGGCAACGCCAGAAGAAATGTATGACGCTGGTGACCAATGCGGACGATGCGGGTGTACTCGCCGCAATCACACTCCCGGCTGTGTAAACTGCCCGAAGTGCCACGGTTTTTCTGCTCCCAAACCGCAGGGCCGCAAGACCGGTCGCAAGCGGTAACTATCGAATCGGCGGCCATCGCCGGAGATTCTGAAGGGGCGATCATGCGCCAAACTCGCCATCGGTCGTTGGTAACGGTTCGTCGCTATATTCGCACGGGAGCCTGTTCCGCGAGAATGCCGCCTCTTTGGGATTTTAGAGTTGGAGCGATTTTTCGGCATTTCATTCGCGGCGGGCCGTACGTTGTGGGTTGATGAGCCGGACGGATTCCTCTATCTATCCAACGAATCCAACCATCGCTAATCACCGAAGTCTTGACGGCACCGGCGAACGGAGGTAAGCTTTCGATTTCATGCTCAAGCGGAAGCCCACCCTCAAATTGGTGCCGAAGGTGGACAGGGAGTTCGCCGCCATGATTGCTCCCCTGGCGGCGGAAGAGCGCCACCAACTCGAAGCCAATCTGATTGCCCACGGATGCCGGGATGCGCTCGTGGTGTGGCTTGGGCTACTCCTGGACGGCCATAGCCGTCTGGACATCTGTGACCGCCAGGGACTCGCTTACGACACGGCTGAAATCGACTTGCCAGATCGGGAATCCGCAAAACTGTGGATCGAAGAAAACCAGATGGGACGGCGGAACCTAACGACCGATCAACGGGCCGCGCTCGCCTACCGCATCATGCAGCGCCGGGTAGCGATCTCGAAAAAGGCAGCGTGCCGCTAAAGCCGGAGCGGCGTCTCACGGTTCTGAGTCTAACTCGGTGGTACACATGTACCACCAAGCTGAACGTCAGAGAGAAAGAACAGCCAGAGAGCATCAGACCTCAACGCGAAAAATTCGTGAGATCGCGGCGCTTGCCAAGACGGACCCCGAAATAGTTAGCCGAATCGTCAACGCCGAAATTACGCTCCGGGATGCGAAGGAAGACTCACTGGAACGGGTGCGCCAGCAGAACATCGCAGCAGCACTGAAGACGCATGTTCGTGGCGAAGGTATCCACACCGGCGACATGCACCTACTCTTCCAAAAGCTTGTTGACGGTGGCGTTGACCTATTCATTACTGATCCGCCGTGGGACCAGGAATCACTCCCGTTATACAGCGAGCTTGGAAAGCTAGCGCAACAAAAATTAAAACCGGGTGGTTTCTGCTTGGTCCAATGCGGCGTACTTTACTTGGACAAGGTTATGGCACGTCTTTCAGAGTCGCTGGATTGGTATTGGTTATTCGCTGCGCAATTCCCCGGTGGCAACCACGCCCAAATTCGGCAGCGGAACATTAGCAATAGCTTGAGACCGATCTTAGCGTTCGTCAAACGTCCCGCGCCAAAGCAACCCCTAAACCTATGGATTACCGATCTTGTGCAGAGTCCAAAGTCCGAAAAAGGGCACCACAAACATGGCCAGAGCGTGGTGGAGGCTCAATATTACATTGAGCACCTGACACTGCCGGGTGAGCTAATCGTCGATCCATTTGTGGGCGGCGGAACCATCCCGGAGATTTGTGCTACCACCGGGCGGCGGTTTGTCGGGACCGAACTGAATCCCGGTATCGCCGCCGCTGCAAGGGCGAGAGTTGAGGCGGCAAGACTGAGGAAGGGCTGAACGCCGGGAGGTCACGCTTGGAGCGGTCTTGATAAAGGAACCCTTTCCAGGCCATTCCTGCCTGTAAGCAAATGAGCATTTTCACTTTCGTACATGCTGATCATTCTCCCGGCGGAGGGTTACGTAGCGCCTCGTCTTCCGGCGGCATCGCGGTGCATGAGCCGTCCAAGAATGCGTTTCCGCCTGCTCTTCTGGCGTAACCGCTACCGGCAAGACGTCCCACACACGAACCGGCGCTCTTACTGATTTGGCGCTAACCCCGGCGAGACCCTTGACGTGACAGCCGCCGACATCTCTACCGTGAGCTACACCGAACAAATCCGAAATGTGGCCGCTTCAATGAAGCGCCGAGTTTGTTCCGACTAAGGCCGTAAGCAACAGAAAGGCACCTGCTGGGAAACTGATTCGTCACTTCCGCTGTCGGCGTGCGCATTGATTAAATGAGGCCCACCTCCTGCCAGAGACGTGGGCCTTCCGTTTAACTAACTTTGGGTTCCTAGTCGCCCGAGCGCCTTTGGCCCTGGCCTTGGTCACCCTGACCGCCGCCCTGTCCGATGATCTTGAAAGCCGCCTGCATTTGCTGAGTAATCGGCGTGATGGTGTACGGCGGGTTTCCGGCGACGGTAATCTGCGTTACTTCACCTACTGGCACCCAGGAGACGATTGAGTGGCCAGCCGCGCAGGTGACCAGTGATTTTTGACCGGCGCGTTCGACTAGAAAAACGCCTTCCATATTCTTGAGCGCTTCCGCCACATCGTAGGAAGTGATCGGCTCATTCAACATTTGCAACATGGTGATTTGTACTCCTATGGAACGCGGTGCTGGTGGACCTCAATACAGCGTTTTCGGTCCGCGAGTACGGGGGATAGCTACGATTCCTTACGTTCCAGGAATACGATATCACTTTTTGCTGGGCGATGAAATAGATATTTATCGGGCATTTGGCGCTCACTTTCGGCAACATTCCCAGTGTGACCCGCCGCCGACACCGTGGGCTATACCAAGAAATCCGACAAGTGTCCGCTTCAGTGAAGCGTCGGGTTCATTCCGCACATTGCCGTAAACCGAAGAAAGGCGTCTGCTGTGAAATCGATCATCTGATCCCACTCGAATTGGGGCGCATCCCACTAGTTGCCTGCGCGAAGGACCGGCTGGAAAGACGACTGCACCAAGCTTGTTGGCGGTGGCTCGATTGCTTGGCCCGGGCTTGCTGATTGGGGATACACAAGGGCCTCCGCTAAAGCAGTAGCATGGAATGATTAAGTACGGTGGTCAGGTCCTCTATCGCGGAGGCGAAGATCAGCAGAGATGGTTCGATTCCACCTGCCGCAAACTCCGCCGGTTCCTCACAGAGACCGCCCGCTGACGCGCCTTCACCCACCGACAAGGCGAAAATTCCAAGGAGTGCCCGCCAGTCATTTCCGAAATAGCGCTTCTCATAGAGCTTTCGCTGGAAGGCTAAAACGGGTAAATATCACAGTGAGATAAATCTGGTACACTCACCTCCAGGGTTATATATTTGCGCCTGGGTGTTCCTAACAAGGCGATTTGACAACTGCGTGCGAGAGAGGTCGTTGGCACCTTCAACCAGAAGCAGTTTTAGCGTTGGAGGTAATTGCTATGGCCCGTGGGCCGCATGAAAATACACTTTCTAAAGGCTGGTCCGGCAAGTCGTCCCGGACATTCCGCAAGTCACCTGCGGCGGCGGTTGAACGGCCTACCGGTATCATTGACAATGCGTCAGGCGTACAGCCTCCCGAATTGCTCGAAAACTTGCGTCTTCAGGTAATTGAGCTTGAACGAGAAAATCAAGAGTTGCGGTTTACGAAGGCAAATCTTGAAGTCTCAGGTTCGCGTTACTTCGAGCTATATGATTTAGCTCCGGTCGGATGCGCGATCATAGACGAACAGGGCCTAATACTTGAAATGAATCTTCGCGCCACCGCCATCTTCGGTGCCGCCCGCGCTGCCTTGCATGGACGCAACTTCAAGTTTTCCATCTTCCCGGAGGATCAGGATAACTTCTATCTGGCTCACAAGCGCCTGATTGATACGGGCTTGCTGCAAACGGCTGAACTGAGACTGTACCGCCAAGGGATTCCATTTTGGGCGCGGTTGGAAATGATTCTCGGGCGAACAGAGAGCGCAAGCGTGTGCCGGATCGCAATGGTGGATATCAATGACCGCAAAATCGCTGAGTTGCAGCTTCAGGAACGTGCGGACCAATTGAATCGCTCGCTGGCCGAAAAGAAGATTCTGGCCAGAGAAGTACACCATCGTGTCAAGAATAACTTCCAAGTCATTTCGAGCTTGTTGCGAATGCAAGCCGCATTGGCAAAAGACGAAAGTGTTTCGATCATTCTTAGCAAGGTCCAACGGCGGATTATCGCTATGGCGCTCATACATGAACGCCTTTATGGGGAAGAAAGCATCGAGCACATCGATTTTGGAGAGTACATGCACTCTTTAATCGACGAGTTGTTCAATGCCTACGCCCATTCTTCTGGCGCTGTTGTAAAAAATCTGAATTCGGCTTGCGTCCTTCTCAACGTCGATCAAGCGATACCTTGCGGCCTTATCCTCAATGAACTCGTCACCAATGCTCTCAAGTACGCCTATCCCGATGGCAAGGCCGGTGAAGTCAAGATCGATTTGAAGGAAAGTCCATCCGGGTTTGTGACGCTTACGGTTTCCGATCAGGGCGTTGGGTTGCCCGAGGGAGTCGATTGGAACAACGCTCATTCCCTTGGCCTACCGTTAGTAGACGCACTCACGCAACAACTGAATGGAAGGTTAACCGTTGGCCCGCCGCCCGGTGCTTCGTTTACGATGCAGTTTCAGAAACAGAGCATAATCACTCGCCACCCTAATCCGTCAGCGACTCAGAGGCGCGCACGGTAGGACTGCCCCAGTACGTTGAGCCAAAGACGTTTCCTCATGCACCCTTTGGCCAGCCAATCGGTAACCATCGAAAACGGCCACATAGATTGTTCACACTTGTGTGGGCGTTCAGATTTCTTAGGTTGAGACTGAGCCGTTAGACTCATCTCTACCGCTCGCATGCCTCGTGCGATATGAGGAAAGACATGCCTTTCCGTTTGCAAACACATCATGTCTTTCTCTCTTTAGCCGTATCTCCCAGGAGTTTTCTAATGCCAAGTACCATGCCGGACCAAGAACATCGTGAAATTAAAATCGCGAACGCTCCTCCTACACCAAGGGTTCTCATTGTCGAAGACGAAGCGATCATAGCGAAGGATATCGAAAAACAATTGACCAAAGAAGGCTTTACCGTGACTGGTGGGGTACAAACGGCAGCGGAGGCGTTCACCCGGATTGAACGCGATAACCCGGATGTCGTCCTCATGGACATAACGATTAAGGGCCCTATGGATGGAGTCAAGGCAGCCGCTACCATACAGAATCGCTATGGTTTGCCCGTGATCTATCTAACGGCCCATGCCGACGACCAAACACTAGAGCGAGCGCGGATGACCGAACCATACGGGTACATCCTCAAGCCATTCGCGGCGGCTCACTTGAAACCCACGATCATCATGGCGTTGCATAAACACCAAATGGATTGCGAACTGAGGAATAACCGTCGGATACTTTCGGCGATCTTGCAAGGGATGCCGGATGCCTTATTCGTCTGCGATACGTCCGGCGTTATCACCTTTCTGAACCGGGCAGCAGAATCGATGACGGGCTGGAAATCGCAGGAGGCGAAGGGCAAAAACTTTCTCGATATCGCGCCCCTCTTGGATAGCCATGGCCAGACTGTATCGGCGCGACTGTTGCATCGTGCTTTGTCCAAGGAACCATTGGTTCGTATTCCGCCCGAAAGCATATTAATTACCAAGAGCGGTAGTCGAGTTGAAATTTCCGGTCAGCTGGCTATTACCAATACGGGGCGTCAACAATCCGCGCTGTTTGTCACCCTACAAGATGTGACAACGCAAAGGCGGGAGGAAATGAGACTGCGGCAAGAGCAGCAGGGACTGGCGGTCGGAGAGTTGGCGCAAGGCTTGGCTCGGGAATACATTGGTTTGTTCGACTTGATTGACGATGCCGCCGAAACTGTGGCCCGGAGTGGTGACAGCAGTGATGTCGATCTGATCCGTAGGGCCAGCCGTACTGGTGCGGGCATGGCCGTTCGGCTCTTGGAGCTAAAGGAGGGCCTCGGAGCGGCTCACGTCGTCAACGTCAAGCAACGCCTCGCTTCCTCGAAGGTGCTGCTCCAGAGATTTTGCGGGGCAGACATCCGGCTGGAGATGTCTGTTGCCGCCAATCTCGGCTACATTCTCAGCACCGGCAATCACTTTGAACAACTCTTGGTGAATTTGGTGCTGGAAGGCAGACAGCGTTTGAATACTTCAAGAGGCACCTTGCACCTGGGGGCCGATGACTCCGGGATGACGAGCGCCCCAGGGAGATTTGATTCCTATGTTCGGATTTTTGTTCAAGCCGAAGCATTGCCGGAAGAAAGCGATGGTGGCAATGAACAACTCTTGTTTGGTACGGAGCTACCGGAATTAGGTCTAACCATCGTGCGCGCGATTGTTGCATCGTCGCAGGGGTTCACACGCGTGAGCGATACCGGCGATTCGGATTGCGTGATTGAAGTGTTTCTTCCCAGTTGGAAGTCCCGCTCTGTCGCGGCGGCGGCGGCCCAAGAGTACTGCCATGTGGTTTTGCTTGTTGGTTTACCCCATGAGTCCATCGAAGCGCTGAATCGAAGTCTTGGGTCAAGCACACTATTCCTACTGGCGAATGATCCAGAAGAGGCGCTTTGTATTTCCGAGTTATACGAAGGAGATATCGATCTCGTGATCGTAGACAACGCCCAGTTTCCGGCTGAATCAACAGATCGTGCCGAGGAGCAATTAAGAAGGCATCGTGAGAGTGTCTCTTTTTTCTGGAATGACTCTACGCCAAGCGCAGCGTCACCCATCGATCCGATTTCGTTAGAAAAGAGAATCAAAGAATTGCTGTACGGAAAAGCCAAGGCCGCGATCAGTTCCGCCAGCTAATTCACAGGGACACCTGTTCCAGGTTGCCCCGGAAAGCACAACGGCATACTAGCTGCCGCAGCAGTGGACAAGTGACGTGATTGCCTGACAAGCATTTCCGCCTTGTTGCCGGATTTGTGGGGGTCGACTCTAAGGACGCGAAGGCCTCATGGGATTCTAGCCTGACACTCGCATAGACGCCAGGAGTCAGCGCTTTTCGCCGCAAGCATAGAGCGTAAAGTGCTCGATGGCACGATGCTGCACGCCCGGTTGGGCTTCCTACCAACCGAGATACGCTAAAAGCATTGCGATTAGCGGCTCGAATGTAATCGGGTGGAACATTGGCGCAGCTCCTTTCGGCGGCCCTTACCCGCATTAGGCCCGCGTTTAGACGAGGAAAGAACTATGGCTGCCGTGACGGCAGCGAGGTCATGCAGGTCTGTAAGTCGGATCACCGCAGGCAGTGCCATTCGCGCACAGCGGCGACGATGGAAAAGAGGAGGATAAGGGCGCAGTATGTTTGGCTGTCTGAAACCTCAGTGTAAAAGGCATCCTTTGGTCTGTCCAGAATAACGTGGAAAAAGTTCACCGTGAAATGGCCCGTCCAAAGTGTTTCCCGCCCCAAAGCGTTAGAAAGAAGGGAATTGCGCTA
>Ga0302140_10005972_pt1 | contig 15315 bp, 12 predicted proteins | sample I_Bog_E1_1_FD_202095 | JGI IMG/M metagenome (GOLD analysis project Ga0302140, IMG submission 202095) | Peat permafrost microbial communities from Stordalen Mire near Abisko, Sweden - I_Bog_E1_1 | ecosystem: Environmental > Terrestrial > Soil > Wetlands > Peat | place: Sweden: Abisko, Stordalen...
CCATGATGACAAAAGTCCGGCCGATCTTGTCCGCCCAGGTGGGGAATGCCAATCAGGTGTTGCAAATCGGTTTGCAGTGGGCGGACGGCTTTTACCGGGAGGTGCGTTCCAACAACCCGGCCGTTCTTCAGCCCAGCGATCTCTGGTATGGCGGCGGTGGCGCGGCGTATTATGATTCCACCGTGGCTCCCTTTTTGCTCGAAACCAACCTCGTTGGCACCAACCTTCAGGTGACTGCCTACACGACTCCGGACCTGATGACCCAGTATTTTGCGGGCCTGCCCAACCCCGATTTTGCCGAATCCACCGCCGTGGATGCCACGTGGACCAAAGCCTACGGCCTCAAGCTAACCTCCTACGAAGGCGGCCCCGGCCCCGGGGGCTCGTCGTTGGGCGGCATCGCCGGCGCCGCCGTGGCTCCCCTTTACAACGCCGATCCACGCATGAAAACCTGCATGATTGCGGCCCAAAATATATGGATCGCCAATGGCGGCGATTTGCTGACGTATTTTGACTTGACCGGTGACGGCCCGTGGGGCTTTGGCGACAACACCAATACCGACACGTCCACCAACACGATCAAACTCCAGGCCATTGATGCCATCCGCAGCCAGCCCGGCACCAGCGTCACGCTGGGCACCCAGGTGCCGGCGACCATCCCCGTGGCGACCAATCCAGCCGCCGCCATCATCATCACCGGAGGCTACATTGACCCCGCCACCGGACTGCAAAGCATCGGGGCGGGCGCTGATCCGGCCCAGAGCCCCGCTTTGCTGTTTCCCTTGCATCCGGCTGCCCCCGGCACTTATAAGTTCGCGCTGGGGTTTGCCAATACACCCGGTGCGACGGTTGAACTATTGGTGAACGGCCAGTCGGCCGGAATCTGGACCCTCCCGGCCGCCAATGCCAGCGGCATCATCGACTCGGCGCGTCTGACCGCCACTCTGACCAATGGACTCAACGTGGCGCGGCTCCGGGTGCTTTCGGGCAGCACGGAGATTCATGATCTTACGGTGCTCAGCCTGTACGCCGCCGATCCCCCGACTTTCGCCCCTCCGGCCGGAACCTACAATGACAGCCAATCCATTCAGCTATCCGCCACGACACCCGGGGCTTCGATTTATTATACGACGGATGGCAGCCTGCCTTCGCCCACCAACGGCATGTTGTATGCGGGACCCTTTCCGTTAAATGTCTCGGCCACCATCAATGCCCTGGTCGTCGCCAGCGGCTACACGAACAGCCCGGTCAGCACGGCCAATTACGTTATCAATAATATAAATTATGGCGTGCTGGCAGGCTGGGATTTTTCCGGGGCCGGCGGCCATGCGGCCACCGATGGCGATGCCGCCTCGGTGGCTTCCACCTACCACGACCCGGGTGCCCAGCCCGGCACCTTGACGCTCTCCGCCAACGCCAGTCCGGCCGCCTTGTATTGGGGCACCGGCGAAGGCGCGATGAACACCAGAAGTTTCACGCTGCCTGATCTCGCCGCCGCCAAAGCCAATGGTGATTATTTTCAATTCGCGGTCGCGCCGGTTGCCGGCAACACCCTTTCCTTGTCCTCGCTGACCTACGTTGCTTACCAGCAGGAACTGCCGGCGTCCGGGCCGCTCCCGACGATGGTGACCGAATACAGCACCAACGGCTTCGCCACCCCGGGTGCGTCCATCGACACCAATGACACGATCCAAGCCGGCTGGGCGGGCAACGCCGAGGTGATTAACCTCGCCGGCATCAGCGCGCTGCAGAACACCGCCGCCACGGTGACCTTCCGGCTTTGGGGCTACGGCTTTGGGGCCTGGCAAGATTCGGGATTGGGCGAGGTGCCCGGCGACGATTTGGATGTGGCCGTCAAAGGCACCGCGACCGTGCCGGGCGCGGTTTTGCTTGGCGCGCAAATGCGCGGTGCCAATCTGCAGCTAAGCTGGCCGCAAGGCACCTTGTTGGAAGCCACGAATATTACCGGCCCTTGGATCACCAATCCGGCGGCCTCTCCCTACTCCATGTCGCCCACCGCACCCTGGAAGTTTTTCCGCGTGAAAGTGCAGTGATCCCCACCAATCCACCAATCCACGTTTCACTTCACCCCGGGGAACGCCAGGTAATTCTTCGCGTTGGCGTAACAGATGTTCCGGATCATCGGGCCGACCAGCTTTTCATCGTCAGGGATCAAGCCCTGCTGGACGTCGCGGCCGATGAGATTGCACAGCGTGCGGCGGAAATATTCATGGCGCGGATAACTCATGAACGAGCGGGAATCCGTGATCATGCCAATGAAACGCGCGAGCAGGCCCAGATTGGAAAGGGCGTTCATCTGCCATTCCATGCCTTCCTTCTGGTCCAGGAACCACCAGCCCGAGCCGTACTGGATCTTGCCGGGAATGGTGCCGTCCTGGAAGTTGCCGATCATCGTGGCGAAAACATGGTTATCCGCCGGGTTCAGATTGTAGATGATGGTCTTGGGCAGCTGATTCTCGGAATCGAGCTGGTTCAGATACGCCGCGAGCGCGCTGGCCTGGGGGAAATCGCCGATGGAATCGAAGCCGGTGTCCGGCCCCAGCTGGGTCAGCAGGCGGATGTTGTTGTTCCGCAGAGCTCCGAGGTGCAATTGCTTGGTCCAGCCTCGTTTGGCATCCAGCTGGCCAAAGAACAGCATCAGGTACGAGGCAAACTGCCGGTGCTCCTGCGCGGAAACCGCCCCGCCCTGGCGCGCCTTGGCAAACACGGCGGCGGCAACGTCCTCCGAGCAGAAATCGGCAAAGCAATGGTTCAAGCCGTGATCGGAAAGTCGGCACCCTTGCGTATGGAAAAACTCATGCCGTTTGTCCAGCGCGGCGAGGAACGCGCCAAAATTGCCGATGTCCACATTGGCGGCGGCGGCCAGTTGTTCCACCCAGGGATTGAAGGCGGCGGGCGCGTTCACCGCAATGGCCTTGTCCGGCCGGAACGCGGGCAGCATGGTCGTGGGATGCCTCTGTTTGGCAAAGGCGCGGTGATACGCCAGATTGTCCACCGGATCATCGGTGGTGCAAACCACTTTGACCTGCAACTTTTTCAGAATGCCCTGCGTGGTCATGTTCGGCGTGGCCAGCTGGGCGTTGGCCTTTTTCCAAATCTTCGCCGCCGTCTTCTCGCTGAGCAGTTCGGTGATGCCGAAATAGCGCTTCAGCTCCAGGTGCGTCCAATGATAGAGCGGATTGCGGATGGTCTGGGGAACCGTGGCCGCCCAGGCGTGGAACTTCTCCTCCGGCGTGGCCGCGCCGGTGCAGAATTTCTCCGGCACACCGTTGCTGCGCATGGCACGCCACTTGTAATGATCGCCTTCCAGCCAGATTTCAAACAGGTTCTTGAACTGCCGGTTTTCCGCGATGTCCTTCGGCGAAATATGGCAGTGATAGTCAAAAATCGGCTCCTCCTCGGCGTATTTGTGATACAGCCTGGAGGCGGCTTTCGTGCCGAGCAGAAAGTCGTCGTGGATAAAGGGCATAGGATTAAAAAGGCGCGGTCAGGCCGCAACCGCTTCCCGGTGCACCGGTTTAACCGTTTCCACCGATCCGAGCAACAGCGGCTTCATGTGCCGCTCGAACAGGTTGCCCGTGACATTCTTGGCGATGACCGCCTCGTGCTTCTTGAGCGCGGCATAATAGCGATCGCCCATCTTCGCGGCCACCTTGAAGCTGACATGCAGCAACTGCCGGAAACTGGGATTGTAGGCCGGATTCTTCTGGTCGTGCCGCAGGGCCGACACGAATTGCTCCGAGCGCCAGCCATTTACCACCGCCGCCGTCGGCAGTTGGTCCTTGTGAATGTCAATCACCGTCGCATACGGCGCGCAGAATTCATCCACGTGCTGGATGGCGTAGGCGTAGATATCCTTGGCGATCTCCAGGCCGTCGCCGCCGGCTTCAGCCAGGCCGATCAGCTCCTCCAGCCAGGTGGTGCCGGCGGTCTTGATGTGGACCCCCGCGTTGAATTTCTTCAAGGCGCGGCGCATCGGCTCGTAAATCGAAAACTTGTCGCTGCCGGAATGCACGCTGAGCTTGAGCGTCGGCGGCAGGCCATATTTCTGGATGGCAAAGGCAATGACCGCCAGATCTTCATTGAATTCCTTTTCAAACTGCTTCACGTCGCCCACGTAATCCACGCCTTTGTTGAAGCGGCCGGTGAACTTCGGCGCAATGGTCTGGAGCGGGATCTTCTCATCCGCCAGCGCGGCCAGAATGATGAGCAGTTCATGGGGCGTCTGGGGGCTGTCGGTTTCGTCCATGGAAACCTCGGTGACAAAGTTTGCCTCCCCCTTGGCCTGGGCAATATGGCGATAAATCTTGCCGGCGTCCTGCACCGCCAGCAGGAACTTGTTGGCCACGCGGGCGGCTTCGGCGGACGAAATATCCAGCGGATGATCAATCCGGGGAATGGCCAGCTTGCCGGTGAGTTCCGGATGGCGGCCCAGAAACGCCTGCACTTCGGCGGCGGGGGCGGGCTGGCCAATCGTGTCGGCCACGTCAATCGTGAAAAAGTCCGACGGCGCAATGAAGCGATCCACGGTCTCCAACCGGATATGGTCGGCATCCACGTGATAGGCTTGCTTCCAGCCCAGCGCCTTGACCGCCGCCTCCGCCTCGGCCCGCAGGCTGGCGGGCTCGGTGCCGATGAAAGTGTGTTCGCGGTTGGATTTGTTCCAGACGGGAACAACCTCGGCGCCTTGTTCGGTGGCCAGGATGCAGGCACGCAGTTGCGCCTTGCCTTGATGGGCAAAGCGGTCGCCCATGCCAAAAGAATATTTACCCAACGTTAGATGTTTGCTCATAAACTGTGAAACTGTGATCGATTGATTTTCGTTGAAGATAACAAATTCTTGCCGTTCAGCGCCCCCCGTGTTCTGCAAAAATATTTGAGTTTTCTGCACTCGGTAATCGCCAAAACTGGGCCAAAACTGCGCCAAAACTGGCCAGGCAAAACCCAGCCGGACGATTCGGAGAGCGCCACCCGCACCACCTCACTTTGCCGGCGTTGCCATGGCCGGAGAGTTGCGCACGGTGAGCGCGGTGACGTCGTCCGCAAAGACGGCGGGTTTGACGCCGGGGGCCACCTGGGGTTTGAAGTTGTCCAATTCCAATCCCCGAATGTCGGTGAACACCGCGGCGGGCCGCAGTTCGTTGGTGCCGAACTGGGTGGTGATGTTGGCCAGTTCCAGGTTCTTCACATGGCGCGCATAAATGCCGTAGGCGGGGAGCACGCCGAGCTTGTTGGGTTCGGGATACGTGGTGCCGAGTTCCTTGGGCTGGGCGGCCGCGTTTTCCGCCGTGCCACCACCATTGCAGGTCAGGTGGACATCCTCAATGCGCACGCCTTCCACCGGCTGTTCGGGCAGCCCCATGATCTGGATGGCCCCCATTTTGCCGACGCCATCGGCGAGGACATGCGAGATTTGAATATTCCGGCACCGGCTCGGGGTGGTCAGTCCCGGCGTGCGATTGCGTTTGCCGGTGGTGATGTAGATGGCGTAATCCGGAATATCCATCATCGTGAGATTCACGATGGAAATATTCTCCATAATGCCGCCGTCCACCTCCTCCAGCGCGAGGCCCAGGCAGTGGCGGAAGGTGCAGTTGGCCACCGTGCAGTTGCGGAAGCCGCCGCTGGATTCGGTGCCGAACTTGATGCGGCCAAAATGGTTGGAGGTGGCCTTGTAAGTGCCGTCCAGCACGGAGCCCTCAGCATATCCGGAAACCTGGCAGTTGACGATGGTCAGGTTTTCCGTGGGCCGCCATTCCCCCAGGGCATAGGTGCTTTTGGGGCACAAGCCGTCGTCATTGGGGGAATTGATGCGGCAGTTGCTGACCCGGGTGTCGCGGCAGCAATCAATGTCAATGCCGTCGCGGTCAGTGTCCATCGTGACGTTATCCACGGTGAGATTGTCGCAGCCGGTGACGAGGATGGCAAAATGGCCGCCATGAAACACGGTGAAGTCGCGCAGGATCACGTTGCGGCACAATTTGAGGGCCACCGCCTTGTTGCCCAGCCGGACGGGCGGGCCAGCGTTGGTATGCACCGGATTGAAATCGTTGAAGCCAACCATGTCGTCGAGGATTTTATCTTTGCGCACCAGGCCGCCGCCGGCGATGGTGCCCGGGCCGGTGATCGAGACGTTGGTCAGGTTTTCACCCCAGATGAGGCTGTTGTGGAAGAAGCAATGGCCGCCATCCTGATAACCGCCCAGGGTGAACGGCTCGGTTTCGTCGTAGGCGTTCAGATTCTGGGGCGCGCCCAGGATGGTGGCCCCGGCATCAATCAGCAGGTGGATGTTGCTTTGGAGATGAATCGAACCGCTCAGGTAGGTGCCGGCGGGCACCAGCACCGTGCCGCCCCCCGCTTGGACGGCGGCGGCGATGGCTTGGTTGATGGCCGGGCTGTCGAGCTGCTGACCGTCGCCCTTGGCCCCAAAGTTGCGTACATTAAAATTGTCGGCGGCGGCGGCACCGCAGGTTGCCCAGCCGATCCCGCTGGCCAGGGCAACACCCAGCAATTTTGAGAATAACTTGGCGGATATAATAAACATGGCAGTAGTTCATTGGACTGACGCAAAATGAGGCGGCGAGGATACAATTATTGGAGCCCCGGCAACTTTCCGGAGGGTGACGAAATTCAAACCCGCAAAAAACACATAAATTGAGGTTTATGCATCCATGAATGAATTATCCTGACAACCCAGGCTTGTTGTGGCACTTTTCCTCAAACACATGCCCGATAAACCATTCATGACGGTCATGAAACGGGGGTGCTTCTGGCTTTTAACCATGCTGTTACCTGCGTTGGCCGGCTCAGTCATCGCCAGCGGATCCCCTTTGATTTCGGCCCCTCTGCCCCCGGCGGTGGCGCACGGACAGATCGCCCCGCTGGACCGCCTGCCGGGCACCAACCAACTGCGGTTGACCCTCTGCCTGCCCTTGCGCCACCCGCAGGAACTGACCCATTTGCTGGCCGCCATCTATTCCCCGGGGAATCCGCAATATCATCATTACCTCACCCCGGGGGAATTTGCCGCCCGCTTCGGTCCCAGTCCGGACGATTATGCGGCCGTCATTCATTTTGCCAGCACCAATGGCTTCAGGGTCACCGGCACCCACCCCAATCGTCTCCTCGTGGATGTGGCGGGCCGGGTTGCGGACGTGGAACGCGCCCTGCATGTCCGGCTCCATTCGTACCGGCACCCCAGCGAGCCCCGGAATTTTTTCGCGCCCGACACCGAACCCACGGTGGATGCACGACTGCCGCTGCTGAAGATAAGTGGGTTGGATGATTTTTATCGTCCCCACCCCAACGTCGTGGACTCAGGGCCGGTTTCCCGCAGATCGCCCCAGGACGGGACCAGCACCAATCCCCCGGGTTACTACCTGGGCAACGATTTTCGTCAGGCTTACGTGCCCGGCACCCGGTTGACGGGAGCCGGTCAAAACGTGGCGCTGGTGGAATTCGACAACTTCGATCCAGCGGATATCACCAACTATGCCGAAGCAATCGGTTTGACCAACCTCCCCCTGGTGACGGTGCTGCCCGTGGACGGCGGTTTTGGACCCCCGTCTCTCACCTCTGGGGAGGAGGAAGTGGCGCTGGACATTGAGCTGGTGATGGCCATGGCTCCGGGGGTAACCAACATTTTTGTCTATGAAGCCCCCAATTCGTTTTCGAGCCCGTGGGCGGACATGCTGGGCCAGATTGCCGATGACAACCTGGCCGCGCAGGTGAGCTGTTCCTGGAGTGGCGGCGGACCGGATGCGGCGTCCGAACAAATCTTCCTCCAGATGGCCGCGCAGGGACAGTCCTTCTTTTGTGCCGCCGGCGATATCGGGGCTTATACCAATGTCATTCCTTTTCCCTCCTCCAGTCCAAACGTCACTGAGGTGGGGGGCACCACTCTGATCACGGATACCAATCAGAATTGGGTGGCCGAAACCGTCTGGAACCGGGGTGATGGTTCGGCGGGCGGCGGCGGCATTGACCTCTCCGTGGAGCTGCCCCTCTGGCAAATGGGGGTGGCCATGACCAATGGCGGTTCGCCCGTTTGGCGTGATATTCCGGACGTGGCGCTGACGGCGGAAGACATCTATGTGCTGGTCAACGGCCAGGGTAACCGGGCTGGCGGCACCAGTTGCGCCGCGCCGCTGTGGGCGGCGTTCACGGCGCTGATCAACCAGCAGGCGGAACTGTTGGGGGCGCCCCCCGTGGGGTTTCTCAATCCGGCGCTGTACGCGCTGTGCCGGGGCACAAATTATCCGGCACTATTTCACGACATCGTCAGCGGCAGCAATACCAACCTCATCAATCCCACCAATTACTATGCGGGTCCAGGCTACGATCTTTGCACCGGATGGGGCACGCCCATGGGCACGAATTTGATCAACGCACTGGCCACCCCCGATCCCTTGGGCATCCTGTTGCCAACCAACCTGATCTCCTCGGGCATCATGGGCGGCCCTTTTACGGAAACCAACTGGCTGATTACGCTGACGAATGCTGGTTTGACGGGTCTGGATTGGTCCCTGGGCAATGTGCCGTCCTGGCTGGCGGTGTCCGCCACCGGCGGCAGGCTTGCCCCCGGCAACATTACCAACCTTGCCGTGCAGTGGATCAATCCCGATGCTTTTTCCGCCGGCGGCTATCGCACCGCCCTCATGTTTACCAACCTGGCCCTGTCGCGCATTCAAAACGTGCTCGTGCAGTTCAATGTGAGCCAGTCCATTGTGCTGAATGGCGGTTTTGAAACCGGCGATTTCAGCGATTGGACCCTGGTCGGCGACACCGAAACGTTTCATAACCTCTACAACACCGTGGCCACCGCCGCCGATTATCCGGGAGTGGTCCACTCCGGCAATTATGGCGCGTTTCTTGGCGAAAATGGCTTTGCGGCCACCTTGTCGCAAACCTTGCCCACCGTCCCGGGACAGCATTATTTGGTTTCCTTCTGGCTTGATGATTTGATTCCCGGCAGCGTGCAATCCTTCAACGCTTTTTGGAATGGCACCAATCTCACCAGCCTGTTGAATCCGCCGGCCTTTACCTGGTCCAACTTTTTGACCGTGGTCACGGCCAGCGACACCAATTCGCTGCTGGAATTCGACGTGGAGAATGACCCCAGCTATTTTGGCCTCGACGACATTACGGCGACGCCGGTGACAACCGGGCTGCCGCCGGTGGCCACCAGCCAGACGGTTACCCTCGAGGAGAATGGCACCGCCAATCTCACGCTGACGGGCTCGGACCCGCAGGATTGGACGCTCACCTACACGGTGTTGACGCAACCCACAAACGGAACCTTGAGTGGCACGCCCCCAAACCTGGCCTATAGTCCGGCCGCGAACTTTTTCGGCAGCGACAGCTTTACGTTCCAGACCACCGATGGCCTCAACAATTCTGCGCTCGCCACGGTTTCACTGGTGGTCCGCCCGGTGCTCGTGTTTGCCGATTTTTCGATTTCCACCAATGGATTCCAGGCGGACTGGGCCTCCCAGGCGGGATCGCAGTATCAGGTGCAATACACCACGGACCTGACCCAGAACGCCTGGCAAACCCTGGGCACCATCACCGCCACCACCAGTACTTCCTCCTTTATGCAAACCAACTGGACGGGCTGGGATCCGCAGGGATTTTACCGACTGGTGCTGCTGCCATGACCTCACGCTGTCCGATTTGACCATGGGTTTTGTTCTGGTACACTGTTGTCATGACACTTACAGCTGTTTTGATTCCTGCCGAGGAGGGTGGCTTTGTCGCTTTCAACCCTGAAACCGGCACGACGACCCAGGGCGAGACAGTGCCGGAAGCCATCGGCAATCTCCGCGAGGCGACCGAGCTTTATCTTGAGGAGTTCCCTCTGAAGCAGGCTGGCCAGCCGTTGTTGACCACTTTTGAAGTCGCGGCGCATGCCTAAATTGCCTCGCATTTCAGGTTCGGAGGCGGTGCGGGCTTTGCAACGCCTCGGCTTTGAGACCGTGCGACAAAAAGGCAGCCATGTCGTCATGCGGCGCGCCTCACATGGCTGTGTCGTTCCCAACCACCGCGAGATCAAGGTTGGCACTCTTGCCGGAGTTCTTCGACAGGCGGGTGTCTCTGCGGAAGAGTTTGTTTCCGCACTCTGACCGGAAACGCGCATGAAACAACGAGACATGATGCGGAAGTTGTTCCGGCGTTTCGACGGCGATAGGACGAGCGTTGTCAAGGCATACGCCAAGGCGGAGCAGCGCGGAGAGGTTAAGCGCGTTCGAGATTCTCACGATATGGGCTCGGACGAATATGCATCTCGCCTTTTTGCTGACGGAATACAGAAAAGATGGATTCAGGAATATGGATGACAATGATAATTTGAGACAGATGGGTGATGTCCGTAATATCGCGTTGGGGCGGCATCCCACGTTCTGCCTTAATTTTTAATTCCCTCTCTTAAATTATCTGTTGACACTTCCATGGTCATGCATCATTGTATCCGCATCCGTTGATTTAACGGACTCATGACGAGTGGTTGAGGGACTGGCCCGCTGACACCACGGCAACCGATTGAATTCAGGTTTCAATGACAGGTGCCAAATCCAGCCTGAGCATCATTAGCTCGGGGAAAATGAGAAGCAACCGACGGCTTTTGCCGCCCCTTCCCGTCATTGGGTCGGGGCTTTTTTATTACCCCTCAACGGTCGCGGCGTGCCGGCAGCACGCCGCCAACCGAACACCCTGAATGGGCGGGTTTCTGCCGGGCCGCCGCCGCGAAAAGTTTATGAGTGAGAAACAAGGTTACATGAAGGCGCTCAAGTGCCGGGAATGCGGGCGCGAATATCCACTGGCCGCCACCCATGTCTGCGAGTTTGATTTCGGCCCCCTGGAGGTCGCCTACGATTACGACCGCATCAAGAAAACCCTGACCCGCGACGTCATCACCTCCCGTCCCAAAACCATGTGGCGTTATCGCGAGTTGCTGCCGATTGCCAATGATCCCTCCGTTGGCGCGCAGGTGGGTTACACCCCGCTGGTCAAGGCCGACCGGCTGGCCAAAAAACTGGGCATCCGCGAGCTATGGATCAAGAACGACGCCGTCAATTATCCCACGCTCTCGTTCAAGGATCGCGTGGTCAGCGTGGCCCTCAGCCGTTCCAAGGAGCTGGGGTTTGCGACCGTGGCCTGTGCCTCCACCGGCAACCTGGCCAATTCCGTGGCCGCGCAAGCGGCCAGCGCGGGCCTGAAATCCTACGTCTTTATTCCGTCGGACCTGGAGCAGGGTAAAATCCTGAACTCGCTGGTCTATGGCGCGAACGTGATTGCGATCAAGGGGCATTACGACGAGGTCAACCGCCTGTGCGCGGAAATTGCCGGCAAGTTTGGCTGGGCGTTTGTGAACGTGAATATGCGCCCGTATTACGCCGAAGGCTCCAAGAGCATGGCGTATGAAATCGTGGAGCAATTGGGCTGGCGCACGCCCCAGCACACCATTGTGCCCATGGCGTCCGGCTCGCTGCTGACCAAGATTCACAAGGGCTACCAGGAAATGGCCAAGGTCGGGCTGATTCCCGACACGGACCCCAAGATTTACGGGGCGCAGGCCACCGGCTGTTCCCCCATTTCCGTCGCGCAAAAAGCCGGGCTGGATTTCTTCAAGCCCGTCAAGCCCGACACCATTGCCAAGTCCCTCGCCATCGGCACGCCGGCCGACGGCTTCTATGCGCTCAAGGTGATGCGCGAAACCGGCGGCGCGGCCGACGACGTGACCGACGATGAAATCCGCGACGCCATCAAGCTGCTCGCCGAGACCGAAGGCATTTTTGCCGAGACCGCCGGCGGGGTCACCGTGGGCGTGGCGAAAAAACTCATCGCCTCCGGCCGGATTCCGCACGATTCCTCCGCCGTCATCTGCGTTACCGGCAACGGCCTGAAGACGCTGGACGCGATGCAGGGTCATTGCGGCAAAACCCGTGAAATCAAGCCCAGCCTGCGTGAATTCGAGGCCCTGCTGGCGCAGGAGGAACAGGTGGGGGTGTAAAGCGCCTTGCTCCACGCCGTCAGCACCGGATGTTGGACAACATTATTCAACCGCCCTGAAAGGGCAAAACAGGATAGCCCAGGGCAAAGCGAAGCCCCGCCCTGGGTTAGACGTCAAAAAAAAAGTTCCAAGCCCTGAAAGGGCGGTATAATCCTGCCCTTGCCAGTCAGGGGGAGACTCAACTACATTGAATCATCGCAACCACATAATTAATTTATGCCGCAAAAAGTTCGTATTCCCACGCCGCTCCGGAAGTTGACCAACAACCAGGAAGTGGTCGAAATCAATGCCGCCACCATCGGCGCGGCCATCCTGGAATTGCAGGCGCAGTTTCCGGGCATCGGCGAGCGCTTGGTGGATGACAAGGGCGAGGTGCGCCGCTTCGTGAACGTCTATGTGAACGAAGAGGACATCCGCTTTCTGAAAAACCGTGAAACGCCCCTCAAGGACGGCGATGAGATCAGCATCATCCCGGCCATTGCCGGCGGCTAGAATCTATGCCTAAAAAGAAAATCGCCGCCCCCAAGCCGGAGGGCCCGGTGCAACAGCGCCTGTGGCTGATGTATCCGCCCAAGCTCATCAAAAAGCCCTTCATTTGGGAGGTCGGCCACAAATTCAAGATCACCACCAACATCCGCCAGGCCAGCGTGACCGATGAAATCGGCATCGTGTGCCTTGAACTGGCAGGCCAGCGGGACGAGGTGGACCGCGCCATCACCTGGCTCGAGAAAAACGGCGTGAACGTGGAGCCGGTGGAAATTGGGGTGATTGCCGGCTGAGCTTCGCTGTGAACCAACGATTGGGGATGGCAAAATCACCATTGGCCATCGCATGAGCGCCGCGCGCATTCAAACACCGTCCGGACAGAACTGGAGCTGCCACAGTTGTGGTTTGTGCTGCCGCAACCACATGGAGGTGCCGCTGTCGGTGATGGAAAAAGCGCGGATCGAGCAGCAGGGGTGGACGGCGGCGAATGGCGTGGATCCCGCCAGAATGATCGTGGCGGGGCTGAACACCTATCGCCTGGGGCATCAAGCGGATGGTGCCTGCATGTTTCTCGACGAAGCCAAGCGTTGCCGCATCCATGCCAGGTTTGGCGAGGCGGCCAAGCCGCTGGCATGCCGCCTGTTTCCGCTGGCGATTTATCCGGCGGGCAAAAAAATGTTTGTGGGGTTGCGCTTTAGCTGTCCTTCGGCGGTGGCCAATCAAGGCAAGCCATTGGCGGACCGGGCGGGGGAAATCACGCGTCTGGCCGGGGAATTTTTCCCGGAAGGCTGGGAGCAATTGCCCCCGCCGCCGGTGGCCGCGACACCGGGATTGGACTGGCCGGATTTTCTGCGGTTTGCACACTGGCTGGAGGTGTCGCTCGCGGCGGAGAACGTGCCGGTGGCGCTGAAATTGTTACGCGCGTTGCACTGGCTGGAAAAGGTGGAGCGCGGTTATCTGGATCAAATCCAAGGCGAGGGCGCGGATGAAATCCTGGCCGCCCTGGTGCGCAGCGCAGGCGAGAAGGTGCCCGCCTTGCCCACGGAGCCACCCAGCCGGTTTGGCCGGTTGTTTTTGCGGATGCAGGTGTTGGAAACTGCATACGTCGCGACGGTGGCGGATCGCAATGTGCTTAGCCGGCAGCGCTGGAAAAGGGTGGCGGCAGCATGGTCTTTTGCCTCGGCTTCCGGACGGACCCCGGCATTGCGGGCGGAATTGCAGCGCGTGCCGTTCGCGGCGGTGGAGTCGTCGTTTGGGGCGTTGCCGCCGGCCAGCGAGGCGTTGTTGAGCCGTTATTTTCTGGTGAAAGTGCAAAGCCTGCAATTTTGTGGCAAGGGTTTCTTTGATCGTCCGCTCGTGGAGGGTTTTCGCAATTTGGCGCTGCTGTATCCAGTGATCCTCTGGCTGGCGCGCTGGACGGCCGTGAGCGCGGGGCGAAAAACTCTGGAGGAGGCCGACGTGGCGAAAGCCGTGGGCTGGGTGGATCATCAATATGGCTACGTCCCGTATGTGAGCTGGCGGACGCGGCTGCTGCAGCAGCGGAATGACGTCGTGCGCTTGTGCGCGTGGTATGGGGCGGGGAAGAATTGATGCGAATATTAGGTGCGATGTTCAGCTTGGTTTACAGAATAAATTAGCCCAAGTGAAAAATTTCACAAACTTTTCTTGCGCCCGGCGCGGCGAGTTGCTAAAACACCACCGCGTTTTTTTACGCAGGCTTGAACAAATTTTAACCGTGGCGGTTTTGCGAAAGAAGTGATTTTTCCCAAGTGGACAAATAGTTTGCCGTTGGTGCTCGGCGCGATTGCCGCGCTGGCCGGTGCCGGCGTGGCAGCGGGCGTGACGATCTACCTCACGCCCAAATTCTACCGCGTCGGCTATCAACCCGTGCAGCCGGTGCCCTTCTCGCACCGGATCCATGCCGGTCAACTGGCGCTGGATTGCCGCTACTGCCACAACGGGGTGGAGAAATCCTGGTTTGCCAATCTTCCCGGGGCGTCCACCTGCATGAACTGCCATAATCAGGTGTTGAAAGACGATCCCCGCCTGCAAATCGTCCGCGACAGCGCCACGAACAACACCCCCATCGCCTGGGTGCAGGTGCATAAGGTGCCGGATTATGTGTATTTCAACCATTCCGTCCATGTGACCCGCGGCATCAGTTGTGTGGAGTGCCATGGCCGGATTGATCAAATGGACGAGGTCAAACATGCCGAGTCGTTGAGCATGAGCTTCTGTCTGGACTGCCACCGCAACCCGGCGGCAGCCATCCGCCCGCCGGACAAGGTCACCCAGCTGGGCTGGCAGTGGAGCACCAATGCCGTGGAGGCCGCCCATTTGCAGGAAGTCAACGGCCAGAAATTTGTTCACGACTGGAAGGTGGAATCCTTGCAGAGTTGTTCCGCGTGTCACCGATAAGATGAACCCCTCGCCCACATCAAATTCTGCGAATGCGCGCCGTTACTGGCGCAGCCTGGATGAACTGGCGGACACGCCGGAGTTCAAGGACTGGCTGCATCGCGAATTTCCGCAGGGGGCCAGCGAGATGGAGGAGGGCCACAGCCGCCGCAATTTCTTGAAGCTGATGTCGGCGTCGTTTGCGCTGGCGGGCGTGGCCACGCTGGGCGCGGGCTGCCGCAAGCCCGAGGAGCATTTGGAGCCCTACGGCCAGCAGCCGGAGAATTACACCTATGGCGAGGCGCAATATTATGCGACCGCCATGCCCACGCGCACCGGCGCGGTTCCGCTGGTGGTGAAGTCCTGCGATGGCCGGCCGGTCAAGATCGAGGGCAACGCGCTGT
>Ga0302140_10005975_pt1 | contig 15309 bp, 14 predicted proteins | sample I_Bog_E1_1_FD_202095 | JGI IMG/M metagenome (GOLD analysis project Ga0302140, IMG submission 202095) | Peat permafrost microbial communities from Stordalen Mire near Abisko, Sweden - I_Bog_E1_1 | ecosystem: Environmental > Terrestrial > Soil > Wetlands > Peat | place: Sweden: Abisko, Stordalen...
AGCACACTCAAGCTGATCAACGGCAAACTGCCGGTGGAGACAGCCGAGTACATCAGCGGCCCCAACGCCCTCGAACTCACCTGGCAATCCGCACCCAACGGTGGCTGGGACGCCGAGCTGAATGTCTCCCAATGGCGCAATCGCCAGATCGACTGGGCCGGCAAAACGCTCTACCTGTGGGTGTGGAGCAAGGATGCAGTTGCGGGCGCAGAGCTGCCAAAGATAGCTTTTACCGATCTCGACGATGGACGCACAAAGCCTATCGATCTGGAGACATTCGTCAAATCGCTGCAAGCCAGTCATTGGACCCGCATCAGGATTCCGCTGGAGAGTTTCAAGAACGACAATGTCCGCACTTTTAACCCAAGTCGGCTGAACACGATCGTGCTGTCGCAGGCTGCGGCGGATAACAAGGCGCACACGCTTTATATCGATGAGATCCGTATCGAGAGCGAGCGGCAAATCACTCACGCTCCTGCTCCACCGACTGATCTTGCAGCACGCGGATACGAGCGCCACATCGATCTCAAATGGAAAGGTCCTGCAGACCCGACGATCGCGCAATACGTGATCTACCGGTCGCTCAACAACGGTCTGTACAAAGCTATCGGTGTGCAGCGTTATGGGGTCGATCGATACGCGGATTACATTGGCTATCCCAATGCCACCGCCAGCTATCAGGTATCCGCCCGCACCTCAACCCTCGCTGAGTCCTCAAAGACTGCCCCAGTAACCGCCAAAACCCACACCATGACCGATGACGAACTCCTCACCATGGTCCAGGAAGCCAACTTCCGCTACTACTGGGAGGCTTGCGAACCGGTGTCTGGAATGGCTCGTGAATCGCAGCCAGGTCTGGACGACACCATTGCAACAGGTGCCAGCGGTTTTGGCATCATGGCGATGATTGTCGGCGTCGACAGAGGATTTGTCACTCGTCAGCAAGGCGTCGAGCGCATGTTGCAGATCACGAAGTTTCTCGCGCGGGCGGATAGATTTCACGGCGTCTGGCCGCACTTCATCAGTGGAAAGACAGGACACGCTGTCGCACTCTTTGGCATCTACGATGACGGCGCTGATCTTGTCGAGACGTCTTTCCTGATACAGGGACTACTTACTGCTCGCCAATATTTCTCGAACGACGATCCTGCGGAACGCGAGTTGCGCGATCGCATCAACGCACTCTGGCGTGGAGTGGAGTGGGACTGGTTCAACGCAACGCCGAAGCATGATGCACTGTACTGGCACTGGTCGCCTAACTATGCATTTCATATTGCTTTCCGTCTTGAGGGATGGAATGAAACCATGATCACTTACCTGCTGGCCATAGCTTCTCCCACACATGCGGTGCCTGCCAGCCTCTACGCAACCGGTTATACCCACGGAGGCGCGGGGCCTGCGAGTCCGGGTCTGACGGTGGATGGCGTCAACTACGGGATCAAGCACACTTACTTTGGAATCCCGCTTGAACAGGGATATGTAAAGGATTCGCCTGGACCCCTATTCTTCACGCAATACTCATATCTCGGCTACGACCCGCGTGGTGTGCGCGACAAGTTCACGAACTATTTTCGCAACAATCGCAATGAATCGTTGATGAGCCAGGCGTATTCCAAGGCGAACCCTGGCCACTTCAAAGGCTATGGTGCCGATAGCTGGGGACTTACTGTCTCCGACGGCCCTGACGACCGGTATCACGAATACAAGCCGTTTGCTGAAGACGATGGCACCATTGCTCCGACAGGTGCGATGACCGCATACGCTTACACTCCCGATGCTTCGATGGCGGCGTTGAAGCATTGGTATCGCGATCTTGGAGCACAGGTGTGGTCGATTTACGGATTTCGGGATGCTTTCAACGAGCAACTCGACTGGTATGCAAATATCACGATGGGCCTTAACCAGGCGCCGCAGACCGTAATGATCGAGAATGGGCGGACTGGCCTGATATGGAAGACATTCATGTCCAGCCCGGAGATAAAGCCGATGCAAGAGGCGATTGGTTTGAAAGCAGATAAGGATTAGTGGAGAGACGTAACGGCAATCTGCATCCTACAGCGTAAGTCTGGCATCCGTTATTCTGAGAGAGACTTCAGGAGAAACAGTTGCCCAGCACGAAAACCGCACCACGAATTGGCGTTCTCGCGATCCAGGGAGACTACGAAGCACACGGAATGGCTCTGGAGGAAGTTGGCGCACAGCCTTCTCTCGTTAAGACTCCCGAGCAGTTGGATGGGCTTGATGGGCTGGTAATGCCCGGCGGCGAATCCACTACGATGCTCAAGTTTTTGGAGCGCGGCGGATTTTTCGAGGCGCTAAAGGATTTTGCCAACCAAAAGCCTGTATTTGGGACTTGTGCCGGGGCTATTTTGCTGGCGAAGGATGTGCGCAACCCACACCAGGCGAGCCTTGGTGTTTTGGACATTGCAGTCGAGCGCAATGCGTACGGGCGGCAGACTGACTCCGCGATCCTGGAACTGGAGACGAGCCTTCCGGAATGGCAGGAACTTGGGCCTTTGGAAACAGTATTCATTCGAGCGCCGAGGATTATCTCGGTCGGCCCTGATGTACAGGTACTGGTTGAGCGGGGCGGATTTCCCGTGCTCGTGCGCGAAGGAAAGAATATGGCGGCGACTTTTCATCCGGAGTTGTCGGCTGACCGCCGGGTTCATAAATTATTTGTGGACGCTGTGGAGAGTTGGCGAAGTGGCGAAAACGCCCCGGATAAGGTGAATTCCGTAGCGGCCTCCTGATTGAGTTTGATCGCAGGAAAAACAACTTCGGTGAAATTCCATGCATCCTGAGTAAAGGACGTGTAATCTCAGTTGCATTAGGAGTATTTTGTAAAAAACTCCGAGGCCGCCTGCCATGCCCTCAACTTTTACGCGCAATCCGGTCGAAATCGAGCGGAAAGACCCGGGTATTGGCGGGAAACCGCCCGTTGACCGACGACCGACTGGTGGCGGGGGCAATGGCGACGACGATGAGTGGCGCCGCTCCGGTCGCAGCGGTCCCCGTGAGCTTCTAAAGCGATTTCGGATGATCATTTTTTTCGGCCTGGCCGGGGACATGATGTTTTTTCTGGCGTTGGCGGTCATGTTTTTCGCGCACCAGGGTACAGGTCACTTTGATGCGCGGACGCAGGAGTTTATTGGCGACTGGCATCCGGTACAGATTCCGCCGATTCTGTACCTGAACACGGCTCTTTTGCTCCTAAGCAGCCTGACAATTGAAGTGGCGCGGCGGAATATATTTCATGAACTAGATGTCGTAGAAGAATGGCTGGGGCTGGGTCGGCCGGCGCTTCGCCGAACATTGCCGTGGCTGGGAGCGACCCTGATTCTGGGAAGCTTGTTTGTTGCCGGGCAATGGATGGCCTGGAGTCAATTGACGGCTCAGGGGTTTGCCTTTGACCGGTGGTCGACTCCGGCTAGTTACTTCTTTTACCTGATTACTGGCGTACACGCGATCCATCTCGTTCTGGGCATTTTGGTGCTAGCCGGTTGCCTTTGCGCACTCGGCCTGCTGCGCAAGATCGAGTATCGCCAGATAGCTGTGGATAGCGCCGCATGGTATTGGCATGCAATGGGGTTGGCGTGGATTCTGCTCTTTGCCCTACTTGCCCTGGATTGAAGGCTCGCAATCCTGTGACTCTGTTAGTCCGAACGTGGTGAGGCAGGCGTGGCCCAGCTTTCGACGCCACTCCTGGGATCTTTCGCGGAGGGTTGGCACCTCTGGGCAACTCAGATATATCTGCCGGTTGCGCTCCTTAAGCATCTGGATCGCTTCTATTTGCGGATGCATTCCAACGATTTCGTGAACTCGGGCGCGAAGGCATTCCAGGGCGAATTCGTCACAGAGATAGTCGATTGCGTGACCGAGCATTTCAACGGCGCGGCCCTGTTCCGGGCTCATTCGTCGCGGCCGGGTACGGAGTTGATCCGGGCGAGCGATTGTCGAACTCGAGCTAGTGCTGGCGTACATACATTTGTTCATGACAGGCTCATCGGCTGAACTTTATGCGTTTTCAGATGACGAAGGTACCTCGCAGCGCGGGGAAGTGTTTGATTTCAGGAAAGTGTTCTTCTTGTCGATTTGCCAATGCTTGCTTTCTGAATGCGAGGGGCAACAAGAATAGTCGCGCAACTTTTACATTAGGAGTCAACTCCTTGGGTAAATTGGACTTGTTCGTTGCGAATATTTGATGAGCTGGAGTTCCATCTCACGGGACAACTGTCGATTTCAGTCCATTCGCGGCTTGACTCAGAGAGGTTGAAAACCTAAGCTCAAAGCTGAAGGCAACGCGAGAGATGGCAATGGGGCACCGGGAATTCTGGTGAAGCCGTCGGCGAGAGAGTGCATGACTGTTCCTTATTTCTGGCAATACATTCCGCTTTTGATGCAGATTCTGGTGGCATTTGGCCTGGGTCTGGGCATGGCTGTGGGCTCATATTTCATCGGACGCCATCGGAATACGAAGACCAAGCTGGCTACGTACGAGTGCGGTATCGAGGCTGTAGGCGATGCGCGTGGTCGGTTCAGCGTACGTTTTTACATGGTGGCGATGCTGTTCATCCTGTTCGACGTTGAAGTTGTCTTCATGATGCCGTGGGCTGTGATTTATCGCCAGCTCGGGAACATTACGGGCAGCCGGTTCTTTGGGTTTGAAGAGATTCTGGTCTATTTGGGCTTTGTTGGCGTGGGCCTCTTCTACATTGTGAAAAAGGGCATTCTTGATTGGTCCAATGACAAAGGTGATTTGTAATGAGCACGACCCTGCCGGACAAGGAATCTGTACTGCGCGAGAAGGCTGACCATCCGGCCGTCGCTGCGATTATCAACTGGAAACCTGAAGTATTAGCCGATGCGCGATGGGATCGCGACGAGATGACACTCACGATTGCGCGTGAAGAGATCGTCGGCGCTGGGTTTGCGGTTCAGAAAGTTGGCTACAATTTTCTTGAAGACGTAACAGCAGTGGACTGGTTCCCTGCGTCGCCGCGTTTTCAGATCAGCTACCATATCGTTTCGCACATGCATAAGGAGCGAATCCGGCTACGAGTGATGCTTGATGGGGAGCGTCCGTCGGTGGATACCATTACCCCTGTCTGGCCCTCAGCCAACTACTACGAGCGCGAAGTTTTTGACCTCTTCGGCGTTCGATTTGATGGGCATCCCAATCTGCGTCGCATCATGATGCCAGAAGAGTGGGAAGGCCATCCGTTGCGCAAGGATTACCCCGTTGAAGGTTATCGTTGATTCTGCGTCGCCCTTGACTAGTCCTGCGTTGTATTCTTAGTTGTTAGTTCTTTATCGACGATCATCCAGCAGCAAGATCAGAACCACTCACGGGAGAGACGCTTTCATGGCCCATACGACGGGAACGCTGACAGAAACTCCAATTCTCGAAGCAGCGATTGCCGAGGGCTCCAACGACCAGACGATGGTCCTGAATATGGGGCCGCAGCATCCTTCGACGCACGGCGTTCTTCGCCTGGTGCTCGAGATCGATGGCGAAATCGTCGTTAAACTTTATCCCGAGATTGGGTACCTGCACACCGGTATTGAAAAGACCTGCGAAGCGAAGTTTTATCAGCAGGTTGTTCCGTTGACGGATCGCATCGACTACCTGAGCCCGATGCACAATAACCTTTGTTATTGTTTGGCGGTCGAAAAGCTTCTTGAACTGCCTATTCCTGACAAGGCGCAATGGATTCGCGTACTGCTCTCTGAACTGACGCGTTTGAATTCTCATCTGGTCTGGCTTGGCACTCACGCCATGGATATTGGCGCTCTGACTGTTTTCCTCTACACATTCCGCGAACGCGAAGACATTCTTAGAATTTTTGAGCATGTGGCAGGTCAGCGCATGATGACCAGCTACTTCCGCATTGGCGGATTGGCGATGGAGCCGCCGCTCGATTTCTTCAACCGCGTGCAGAGCTTTATCAAGACATTTCCAGAAAAGATCGATGAGTACTCGAACCTGCTTACGGGTAATCCGATCTTCGTTAACCGTCTGCAAAATGTCGGTCATCTCTCTGCCGCGGATGCGATTGCACTTGGCGTGACTGGACCACCGATGCGTGCGTCTGGAGTCGATTTTGATCTGCGCCGCGACATGCCGTACTCCAGCTACGAGAAATTTCAGTTCAAGGTTCCCACTTCGGATCGCTGCGATGTTTGGGGCCGGTATCTGGTGCGGCTTGAAGAGATGCGTGAGTCGGTGAAGATTATTCAACAGGCTCTCGACGGTATGCCTGGCGGCCCGGTCAAGGCGGATGCACCGAAGATTGTTTTGCCTGACCGCGAGAAGATGAAGACGCAGATGGAGTCGCTTATCCATCACTTCAAGATCGTGACAGAAGGATTTGCAGTACCAGCGGGCGAGGTTTACCAGGGGATTGAATCTTCGCGGGGGCAGATGGGCTACTACGTTGTTTCTGACGGCACTGCCAAGCCTTATCGCGTACACATGCGCAACCCCAGCTTCGCTTCTCTGCAGGCGCTTGAGACTATGTGCCAGGGAAGAATGCTGGCTGACGTAGTGGCAGTTATTGGATCGATTGACGTTGTTCTCGGGGAGATCGACCGCTAGTGTTAGCTGCCGATCTTGGGACACAGTTATGGCGTGAGTTCTGGGTATCGCTGGCTTCCCTGCTCCGCAGCTACACCGCAGCTCACGGGCTTAACCGCAAAGAGCAGGCCACGGTTGAGTTGGGCGAAGACAGAATCACGGTACGCGCCGGACTTCGCTGGTTGCGGCTTGACAGGCAGAGATCCGAAGTCCTTTGGACGCGCGAAGACGGCACTACGGGAACGATGACCTTAACGGAAGACGGCAAATTGAAGTCCGCAGCCGGAGAAGAAGAGATGGATATGCAAGCCGAAGCCTGGGCACGGGAGCTGATGCAATGAGCACAGAATCGATGTCCATTTTCTCCCCGCAACTCGCGGCCAAGTTTGACGCGCTGGTACTGAAGTATCCCGTCAAACGCTCCGCACTGATTCCGATGCTGCTGTACGCACAGGATGAAATTGGTTACCTATCCGATGCTGTGATCGAAGAAATTGCAGATCGCCTCAGCATCACTCCTTTGGACGTTCGCAATGTGGCGACGTACTACTCGATGCTGCGATTCAGGCCAGTGGGCAAGTACAACGTGCAGGTCTGTACGAACATCAGCTGCATGTTGCGCGGAGCTTACGATATTTTCGAACACTTCCAGGACCGTCTGGGCATCGGGCACAAGGGTGTAACTGCGGATGGTTTGTTTTCGCTGGAAGAGGTTGAGTGCATCGGTGCATGTTGCTGGGCGCCGGCAATCCAGGTCAACTATGACTTTCACGACGAGTTGACGAATGACAAGGTAGACGCAGTGCTCGCAACTTATAAAGCAAAGGGAGCAACGACCAATGCCTAGGCTAGTCTCGCATCCCGACGAAGTGAAGATCATCTCCCGCCGTTTTGGCATGGGAGCCGCGGACATCGACCGTTTTGTAGAACTGGGCGGCTACGAGTCTGCGAAGAAGGCTCTCGCTGAAGGTCCAGAGTGGATCATCAACGAGATGAAGGCTTCCGGCTTGCGCGGTCGTGGCGGAGCTGGATTTCCGACCGGTCTGAAATGGTCTTTTGTGCCGAAGCAGTCGGCCAAACCAAAGTATGTTCTAGTGAACGGCGATGAGTCGGAGCCGGGTACGTGCAAGGATCATTTGATCTTCCTTCATGATCCCCATGCTGTGATTGAAGGCACGATCATTGCAGGACTGGCGATCGGGGCGAAGACTGGATTCATCTATCTGCGCGGCGAATATCGTTACCTGATTCAGATTGTCGAAAAAGCTGTCGCGGATGCTTATGCGAAGGGCTTTTTGGGCACGAACATCTTTGGCAGCGAGACTGAGTTTCAGGTGATTGTGCAGACGGGCGCCGGGGCTTACGAAGTTGGCGAAGAGTCCGCATTGATGGAGTCGCTTGAGGGCAAGCGTGGTGTGCCACGCATCAAGCCGCCGTTCCCTGCGGTAGTCGGTCTCTACGGTGGTCCGACGGTTATTAACAATGCAGAGACAATTGCGTCGGTGCCGCATATTCTCGCTATGGGTGGGGCTGCTTATGCAGCAGTTGGTTCTGAGCGCAATGGCGGGACGCGTCTGTTTGGGTTGAGTGGCCATATTAAGAATCCCGGCGTTTATGAATTACCGATGGGTTACAACCTGAAGAAGATGATCTATGAGGTTGGCGGCGGTATACTCGGCGGACGCACGTTGAAGGCGGTCGTTCCAGGTGGATCGTCGACTCCTGTGTTGCGGCCTGACGAAATTGATATTGGCATGGACTTTGACCAGGTTGGCAAGGCAGGGTCGATGCTTGGTTCTGGCGGCGTGGTTGTGATTGACGATCAGACCTGCATCGTTGAGTTTGCATTGCGCACGATCAGTTTTTATCAGCATGAGAGTTGCGGATGGTGCATTCCCTGCCGTGAGGGAACGGACTGGCTCAAGAAGTCTTTGACGCGTTTCCATGCAGGCTTTGGCACGATGAAAGATATCGACAACATTCAATATCTAGCTGAGAACATGATGGGCCGCACGTTCTGCCCGCTTGGCGATGCAGCGGCCATGCCTACTATTGGTTTCGTGAAGAAGTTCCGCAAGGAATTTGAAGATCACCTCAACGGCAAATCGTGCCCTTACGCAAAGCATGTAGAAGTAGCGCTGGTTTAGTCGCGTAGATAGTACCTGCACGGATTGCAGTATCGATTGGCCGAGAGGCCTGAGGAACAGGACGAATGGCAGATGTAAGTTTTACAGTAGACGGCAAGAAGCTCACCGCCCCCGCAGGCACTTTGCTTATCGACGCTTGTCGCAAAGCGGGTATTGAAATTCCCGCCTTCTGCTACTATCCCGGGCTGAGCCTGCAGGCAGCTTGCCGCATGTGTGTTGTGCGCCAGGAGAAGGTTCCAAAGCTGCAGACTGCGTGTACGACCCAGGTGGCCGAGGGACAGAGCTTTACTACCGAATCGCCTGAGATTGCGCAGGCCCGCAAGGCAACGATCGAACTGCTGCTCGGCAACCATCCTCTTGACTGCCCTGTCTGCGATGCCGGCGGTGAGTGCGAGTTGCAGGATATGACGTTCAAGTACGGCGCGGGTGAAAGCCTGTACGTCGAGGCCAAGCAGCATCGTGAGGAGCAGAAGTGGTCTCCTGCTGTTTACTTCGATCGTCCTCGGTGCATTCTCTGCTATCGCTGTGTGCGGATGTGCGGCGAAGGCATGGATGTGTGGGCGCTGGGAATTCAGAATCGCGGAGTCTCTGCGGTCATCGCGCCAAACGGCGGTGATCATCTCGATTGCGAACAGTGCGGCATGTGCATCGACGCATGCCCGGTTGGCGCATTGACGAGTGGAACGTATCGATACAAGACCCGTCCGTGGGAGATGAACCACGTTGCCACGGTTTGCACCCACTGCGGCGATGGTTGCAAGACCACGCTTGGTGTGCGGCAGGTCAACGACGGCGCTGAAATCATCCGCGCTGACAATCGCGACAAGTCTGGCATCAATGGCGACTTCCTTTGCGCAAAGGGCCGGTTTGGTTTTGATTTCGTCGAGTCCAAGGATCGATTGACGAAGCCACTGATTCGCAATGCTGCGGGCAAGTTGGAGCCTGCGACCTGGGAACAGGCGATTCGGCTGGTTGCAAGCAAGTTCAAGGAAGTGCGTGACAGCAAAGGTGGAAGCGCGATTGGCGTCATCGGTTCCAACACGACGACCAACGAAGAAAACTACCTGCTGCAGAAATTTGCGCGCACCGCGCTGAACACGAACAACATCGACCATGAGCGTACAACGGATTATCCCGGTTTCGCTCATGCGCTGGCTGGCACGACAGGGCGCACGGCATGCCTGCGCGACACGCAGACGGCCAAGGCTGTTCTGTTGATCGGCGGCAATCCTACTGAAGAGCATCCGCTGCTGGCATGGAATTTGCGTACTAACTTCAGGCTGAATCAGCTTCGTCTTTATGTAGCTACTGATAGCCCTATCAAGCTGGAGCGCCAGGCGATCAAGTCGCTCCTGTTGCCGGTTGGACTTGAGAACGGCGGATACGAGTCGTTTACGGAATTCCTGAACGGCAGCGATTCTGCGCTTGAGTTGACGGCAGAGGCCAAGTCTTTCCGCGAGGCGATAGACGCAGAAGAATCGCTGATCGTCGTGTTCGGCGAAGAGTTTCGCGGCAGTGCGATCGATTCGCTGGTTAAGTGGGGATTGAAAAAAGAAGGCGTCAAGTTCGCTTATCTCGGCGACTATGCCAACTCACGCGGCGCGGCCGATATGGGGCTATTGCCGGATCTGCTTCCCGGTTATGTGCCGGTTGCTTCCGCCAGTGCTTTCACGGAGGAATATATTGGTCTTCCTGCGGCGGCTGGCAAAAACGCAGTTGAGATTTTGGATGCTGCCGGGCGCGGCGAACTGGGGGCTTTGTACGTTGTTGGTTCAAACCCGGTTGCGACGTTTGGAGTTGATCCTGCAGCGCTGAAGAAGACGTTTGTTGTGGTTCAGGACATATTCCTGACTGAGACCGCTGCTCTTGCGGATGTTGTATTCCCTGCTGCCAGTCTGTACGAAAAGACAGGCACAGTTACCAATAGCTATGGCGATGTTCAGTTGGCCAAGAAGGCTGCGGACAAGGCTGGCGTGAAGCCGGATTTTGAGATTATCGTGCGCATCGCAGGTGGCATGGGCGTTGACGTCAAGAAGCTGGTTCCATTTGGAAAGACGAATGGTGTCAGCGCGGATATGGGGCAGTCGCGTGGAGCGCAGTCCGGTGAGGCCGACCGTCATGCGGTGTGGTTGACGGCAAACCATCTTGAGCCGCGGTTGAGTCCCTTCGATCCGCTTGCGGTGCTGGATGAGATTGAGCGCCTGATTCCAGCCTATAAACTGGACAGACTGAATCTTTTCGGCGGCAATGATGTTCCAAGTGAACCCGGTTTTGTGCCGGTGAGCAGCATTGTCGCGGCCCGCGATCTGATTCTTCCTTCGCATGACGGGCTCTTCACTTCCGGAACTCTCGGCGCGCACACTGCGGCCCTTCAAGAATTGAACCAATATCAGCACCAGTTCGAAAATCCAGCGGTCGCAGAAACCGCAGCAGACTAAAGAATTGAAAGGGCAGGCCTTGTGAGCGACATCTGGCTGTTTTTGTTAGTAAGCATCCTGAAAGTCATCGTGGTAACCGTGGTGTTGTTAACCTCGGTGGCCTACACGGTGCTGCTGGAGCGCAAGCTTGTGGGGCGCATTCAAAATCGATGGGGACCCAGCCGTGTAGGTCCATTTGGCTTGATGCAACCGCTAGTGGACGGCCTGAAGCTCTTTCTCAAAGAAGACATTATTCCTGCCAATGTCTATAAGCCGCTTTTCCTGCTGGCTCCGCTGATCGCCCTGGGCTGCTCCCTGATGTCGATTGCGGTTGTACCGTTCGGCGCTCCCCTGACGTATCACGGTATTAAGCTGTTTCAGATTGCGGACCTGAATATTGGATTGCTTGTAATTCTCGGCGTGACGTCCATTGGCGTCTACGGAATTGCGCTTTCTGGCTGGTCGTCGAACAATAAGTATTCGCTGCTGGGCGCGCTTCGCGCCTCTGCACAGATGATCAGCTACGAGCTGGCACTGGGGCTCTCGCTGGTTGGCGTCGTGCTTCGTTCTCAGTCGCTGTCGCTTGCGGACATCGTGAACGTTCAATCCGCGCATGGGTTGCTGTCATGGAATATCTTCGGCGGCGGGCAGTTTTTTGCGTTCTTCATTTACCTGATGGCCGCATATGCAGAAACCAATCGTGCGCCGTTCGATTTACCTGAGGCTGAGACGGAACTGACGGGCGGTTATCACACCGAGTACAGCTCCATGAAGTTTGCCATGTTCTTCATGGCGGAATACGGCAACATGATCATGGTTGGCTGCGTTGCGACTCTTCTCTTCCTTGGTGGATGGACGAGTCCTTTTGGCAGCTTGATTCCGGAGCCGCACAATATTGTTTTGCAAGCGATTACGCCGATTCTCTGGTTCGTCGCGAAGGTTTTCAGCTTCCTCTTTCTGTACATTTGGGTGCGTGGCACGCTGCCTCGCTTCCGATATGACCAGCTTATGGGCTTTGGTTGGAAATTCCTTCTGCCTGCGTCAATTTTGAACATCCTGGGAACCAGCCTCTGGCTTGCGTTTCTATAAGTTACAATCGGGTTGGCCGGACAACTCTGTCTCTCCAACCTCAGCGAATCACACCTGAACCATGCAGCATGAACAGCATGATTTGTTAAAGGATTGATAGCTCGATGCACCTGGTGCTCTTCCTCATCTTCGCGGCATTCTGCCTGGCGGGCGCAATTAACCTGCTGTTGCAGACCCACCCGATCAACAGCGCGCTTTCGCTGATCGTGGTGATGAGTTCGCTGGCCGTCCTGTATCTGCTGCTTGGCGCTGAGTTTCTGGCGGCGGCGCAGATTATCGTTTACGCCGGCGCCATCATGGTGCTGTTCACATTTGTCGTCATGCTGCTCAATGTAGGCGTCGAAGAGAAGACCCATGGAAGTAAAGTTGCGAAGGCTGTCGGCTTCCCGGCTGTGGTTGTAATCCTGGGTGTCATTTCGACGGTACTGCTGCAGGCTGAGAAGCATCTCGGTGTGGTGAATTTATCCGACAAGATCACTACGACACAGGAACTCAGCAGGACACTGTTTACAGATCTGCTGCTTCCCTTTGAACTCACCTCAGTACTGATACTGATTGCCATTCTGGGCGCGGTTGCCCTGGCACGAAAGGATGGCGGCCAATGATGAATGCTATTCCAAGCTCCTGGTATCTGATCCTCAGCGCGTTGCTGTTTACGCTCGGCGTGGTTGGCTTTCTGATCAAGCGAAGCCTGATCACCGTGTTCATGTCCATTGAGTTGATGCTCAACGCTGTGAATCTCTCCTTCGTGACCTTTGCTCACGAGTGGCATCAGGTTAAAGGACAGATCTTTGTCTTCTTCGTCATGATGGTCGCTGCCGCTGAAGCGGCGGTAGGACTTGCCATCATCATTGCAATCTTCCGCGCTCGCGCTACCTTGAATGTCGACCAGATCGACTTGATGAAACTATGAACATACATCTCTATCTCTGGTTGATTCCGATACTGCCTTTTGTTGGGTTCCTACTTAACGGAATCCTCGGTCGCCATTTGCCCAAGGCACTGGTTTCAACGATAGCGCTGGCTGCTCCTCTGGCTGCCTTCCTTGTGGTGATTCGTGCGGTGTTGACCGCATGGCCGGGAAACAGTTCTGTCGCATTGCCCTATGTTGAGAACTTTGCGGGCAGCTGGATCAATGCGGGTCTACTGCATGTGGACTTCAGCTTCGCTCTCGACCAGTTGTCGATGGTCATGCTGCTGATCATTACCGGCGTCGGCTTTCTGATCCACATCTATTCGGTCGGCTACATGGGACACGAAGATGGATACTGGCGTTATTTCAGCTACCTGAATCTCTTCCTGTTTTTCATGACGATCCTGGTACTGGCTGAGAATTACCTGTTGATGTTCGTTGGCTGGGAAGGCGTCGGGCTTGCCTCGTATCTCCTGATCGGTTTCTATTTTGATCGGAAGTCGGCCGCCGATGCAGGTAAGAAAGCATTTGTCGTCAATAGAATTGGGGACTTCGGATTCCTGCTGGGCATGTTCCTGCTGCTCTTTCAATTTGGCAGCTTGAGCTTTGGCAGCATTGGCGCCAATCTAGCCGCGCATCCAGGCGTAGAGGGTGGCATTTTCACCGCGATCTGCCTGTGCCTGCTGGTTGGAGCCACTGGCAAGTCAGCACAGATTCCGCTATACATCTGGCTTCCTGATGCGATGGAAGGTCCGACGCCAGTCTCCGCGCTTATCCACGCTGCAACGATGGTAACGGCTGGTGTGTACATGATTGCGCGTACGCACAGCATCTTCGATCGCTCGCCCTTCGCACTGGCGACGGTTGCGATCATCGGTGCGGCAACTGCATTTTTTGCGGCGACGATTGCTCTGGTTCAGACCGACATTAAGCGCGTTCTGGCTTACTCAACCATCTCGCAGCTTGGGTACATGTTCCTTGGCTGCGGAGTGGCGGCGTACTCTGCTGCTGTCTTCCACTTGATGACTCATGCGTTTTTCAAGGCGCTGCTCTTCCTCGCCGCCGGTTCCGTAATCCACGGCCTTGGCGGCGAACAGGATATGCGTAAGATGGGCGGCCTGAGAAAGCAACTGCCGGTTACTTTCTGGACTATGACGGCTGGTGTTATCGCCATCGCGGGTATCTTTCCTTTCGCAGGATTCTTTTCGAAGGATGCGATTCTTTATGAAGCATTCCAGCACGGCACGCTCGGTAAGACTCTGTATTTTGTTGGCTTGGTGACTGCGCTGCTAACCAGCTTCTACATGTTCCGAATGTGGTACATGACATTCTTCGGTGAAGCCAAGCCGGACGCTGCGCAAAGCGGCCATGACCAGGACGCACATGCGGTTCATGCCCATGAGAGCCCATGGGTGATGCTTGCTCCGCTGGCGATTCTGGCAATTCTTTCGCTGGTTGGCGGTTGGATTGGTATCGAGAAGTTTGGAGAGTTCCTCTCGCCTGTTGTTGGCCCAGTGATTGATCCAGCGCTCGAAGCGGGCGGCAAGAATCTTGACCTCGTACTGAGCATAGTTGCAGTTGTGACGGCCCTGATCGGGTGGTACGTTGCGCATCTCCTGTATCGACGCAAGAGTGACAAGCCTGCGCAGTTCGCGGCAGCTGTTCCCGGTGTTTACAGGATGCTCGCGAAGAAATACGCGGTCGACGAGATCTACGGTTACACGGTGGTGAAGCCACTGGTATTGGGTTCGCAATACATTCTGGGTTGGATCGGCGAAGGTGTCATTATTCGAGGGTCGGCGTGGTTGCTAGCTGGCGTTACGGGGCTGGTGGGCGAACTACTGCGTCGATGGCAATCGGGCAATCTGCGCTCATATGCGGCGTGGCTTGCGGCTGGTGCCGCGGTGCTGCTCCTACTGGCTGCTTCTTATGCAATGGGCGCGAGCGGAACAGGCATTCATCTTAATTGGGTGGGGCGATAGATCATGGACAGTATGAATACATCAATCATCTCGCTCATCCTGCTGGCGCCGCTGCTCGGGGCTTTGCTGGTCCTTATACTTCCGGACAAGGGCAAGATATCGGCGTCAGTCGCGCTTATCACTTCGCTGGTCACTTTCCTGTTCACGCTGCACCTGCCGGCGCATTACATTGTGAGTGAAGGTG
>Ga0302140_10005976_pt1 | contig 15308 bp, 11 predicted proteins | sample I_Bog_E1_1_FD_202095 | JGI IMG/M metagenome (GOLD analysis project Ga0302140, IMG submission 202095) | Peat permafrost microbial communities from Stordalen Mire near Abisko, Sweden - I_Bog_E1_1 | ecosystem: Environmental > Terrestrial > Soil > Wetlands > Peat | place: Sweden: Abisko, Stordalen...
TGCCGATGTATAAATTCATCGCCAACCGGATGCTGACGGCCTTTCAGAATCTGTTCCTGGGTGTAAAGCTATCGGAATATCACACGGGGTTCCGCGCCTTTTCACGCGAAATGCTTGAGAAGCTGCCTTTGCTTGAAAACTCCGACGATTTCGTATTCGACAACCAAATGATCGCCCAGGCCGTAATGTTCGGTTATAACATTGGCGAAATTTCCTGCCCGACGAAGTACTTTGAGGAAGCATCCTCGATCAACTTCAAGCGCAGCGTAGAATATGGCTTCGGAGTTCTGGCCACGACGTTCAGCTTTGTCGCGCACAAGTGGGGATTGGTGCGCATTCCGAAATTCGCGAAAAGCGGCAGGAAAGTGGTACCACTGTATTATTCTCAGGTGACGGCCGGCCGCTAGATCTGCCCAATTCGCGCCACCAGGGAGTTGAACGAACGCAATGACAGCGACTCCCGGTTTCAGCGTAGCGCCGTTAACCGTCGAATTTGTCGTTGTACTATTGTCCGTCCTGGCAGCGGTTGGCTGGCCACGCCTTGGTTCTCTCTGCTTCTCGCAAATTGAACGTGTCTTCGGTCGCTTGGCGCGTAGGCGAGGGTTGGCGGTCGCAGTTGTCGGGCTGACGGGTCTCTTATTGCGGCTTGCGATTCTCCCCTTCTGTCCTATCCCCATTCCATTTGTTCCTGACGATTTCAGCTTTTTGCTCTCGGCTGATACATTCGCGCATGGACGCCTGACAAATCCAACTCCTGCGATGTGGACTCATTTTGAGAGTATCCACATCACCATGCAGCCGACATATATGTCGATGTATTTTCCAGCGCAGGGGCTGGTTCTCGCGGCAGGCAAGGTGTTACTGGGCCATCCATGGTTTGGATTACTGCTGACGAGTGCCTTGATGTGCGCTCTAATTTGCTGGATGCTGCAGGCATGGATTCCGGCGACCTGGGCGTTCCTGGGCGGCATGATTGCGGTCTTGCACCTGGGGCTTTTCAGTTATTGGATCAACACTTATCATGCCGGCGCTTTGCCTGCGCTTGGCGGGGCTTTGGTGCTTGGCGCGCTGCCGCGGCTGATGAAGACGGCCAGCATGCGTTATGGTTTGTCGCTGGCCTTTGGCATCGCCGTCCTGGCTCTGGCGCGTCCATTCGAGGGCCTGCTGCTTTGCCTGCCTGTTTTATTCGCGCTCGGCCGCTGGGTTCTATTTGGGAAGAACAGGCCGGCAACCAGCATATTGGTGCGCCGCGCGGCCCTTCCGTTGGCAATGCTGATTGCTGCTGCTGCCTGGCTGGGCTACTACGATTACCGCGCATTCCAAAACCCGCTTACGCTTCCATACACGATTGGGCGCGCTACCTATGCCATGGCGCCTTATTTTATCTGGCAGAGTCCGCGGCCTGAGCCCGTTTACAGGCATCCGGTCATGCGCTACTACTACGAGGAAACCGAACTCAAGGTGTCCTCAAGGGCTCGGTCGTTCTCCGGTTTTCTGCTGACCAAGGCGCTGATGGCGGGGGCGGCTATTCAATTCTTTACTGGTATTGCTTTGCTTATTCCGTTGATCATGGTGCGCCGTGTGTTTCTCGATCGACGCATTCGGTTTCTGGTTCTTTCGGTTCTATTTCTGACAGCGGGAATGGCGGTGCAGGTTTTCCTTCTGCCGCATTATCTGGCGCCATTCACGGCGGCGTTTTACGCCATCGGCTTGCAGGCCATGCGCCACCTGCGGGTATGGAAGCCTGAAGACAAGCCGGTGGGATTGATGCTGTCCCGGATGATTGTCGTTGTCTGCGTCGTCATGTCCGGATTGCGGGTGTTCGCTGGCCCTCTTCATTTTGCGCTTCCCGAGTATCCGGCTACCGACTGGAATTTAATGTGGTACGGCCCGGATCACTTCGGAACAGAACGAGCACGCGTTGAAGGCTACTTGACCAACTTGCCGGGAAAGCAGCTTGCTATTGTTCGCTATTCGTCTCGGCACAATCCTTTTAATGAGTGGGTCTACAACTCGGCAGAGATCGAGTCGTCCAAAGTCGTATGGGCAAGAGAGATGGATGCCGTGAATAATCAGGAACTGATCGACTACTACAAAGGCCGGAAAGTTTGGCTGGTGGAACCGGATTTTTCTCAGGCCAAAGTTTCCACCTACCCGCTGACGCCGAGCATAGCCGACGATTCACACTGATTTCGCATCGGCGTCGGCCAGGGGCTGGGTCACTGTGTCGAAGACAGATGGACAAGAGGGGCTCAAGCATTTTCTTGATCGATTCCAAACACAATCCGAAGGAACGCTGGAGCGAAGCAAAGCTTCCGCTGCGGGACTGGTTTCTGCTGCCATTGCTTGCCGTGGCGACAATCGCTTCGCTGGCTGTTCCAGCGGAGTTAGTCTCTCGCAGGTTGTATCACGACACGCAGACTGCTTTACTGAGTTGCCTGGTGATGAACGATCCATCCACGGGAGTTCGCGGGATTCCTAATTGCAGTTGCACAGGGAATATCCTTGAAAGCACTCCCGTTGAGATAAGGTTCAACAGTTGCGGCCACCGTGCGGGAATGGAATGCGGACCGAAGCCCGAAGGGGTCTACAGAATCGTCCTCGTCGGCTCATCTTTTGGAGAGGGCCTCTGGGTGCCGCGCGAGCAGACATTCGCCGCGTTGCTTCCTGCGGAGCTTTCTCGTCGGACTGGCCGGAGGATTGAGCTTTACAACGAATCCATGCAATGGGGCACTCCTCACAGCGTCGACCTCCGTTTCAATGAAGCAATTGCAGCCAAGCCCGACATGATTTTGTGGACCATGACGCCTTGGGACATTGACAACGTAGACGTCACCATTCCGGACGCGGCGAACATGCCTCCCAGCTACCAGCAGGCGCTGGCCGCGAGAGCAAGCGTCAATTCCTCTCGGGCAAATCCCTCAATGGCTGGAGAAGAGCCGCTCTTCCCGCTCCATTTGGCGTTCGCTTTGAGGCACCTCTTGTACAAGAGCCGTTACCAATACATGAACGCATCTCTCAGAAACGCGCAGGAGACTGAATACTTGCGGGTCGATCAAAGCGCCAGATGGAATCAGCGAATGCTGCGATTCGATGCGTACTTGGCTGATATTTCCGCACGCGCCGGGCAGGCCGGGATACCGCTTGTGGTGACTGTTCTTCCTCTCCGCGCGCAGAGCATCATGATTTCCACCGGCGAATGGCAGCCGGAGTTCGATCCGTACAAGTTTGGAAATGAAGTACGCGCGGCCGCCGAGAGCCATGGGGCAAGCTATGCCGATGTCTTAGCGGGATTTCGCAATGTGTCAAATCCGGACCAGGATTACTACCCTGTCGACGGGCATATCAATAAATCAGGGCACAAAGTCGTTTCGGACCTTCTTTCCGACGCCTTGGTCGTTCCTTTGACGGACGGCCTCAAAGTGACAAGGAGAGATTAAGCATGGAAAAGACGCGGCGGGTGGCACTGATTCTGATACTGCTGAGCAGCGGGTTTTCTGTCTTATGGGGGTCCTGGCTGGCGCATCAGTCGTTCAGCGGAATGTCGGATTTCCGGACGATATATTACGGATCGCGATGCCTCCTCCAGCGCGTCAACCCCTACCAGCCGGATCAATTTCTGCGCGTATATCGGGCGGAACAGTGGACGCCGGAACTAGACGAAGCAAAGGCAGGACCATTCCTCACCACGATCACGGATTATGTGTACCCTCCGACTACGCTGTTGATCATTGCTCCGTTTGCGGCTGTGCCATGGGAGCCGGCCGCGCTGCTCTGGCTGGCGCTGACGGCTTTAAGCCTGACTCTTGGCGGGTTTCTAATTTGGAGTGTTGCTGCAGATTCGGCAAACCGGGTAAATGGGGCAAACAAATCGCTCGGCGTTTCCCTGTTTCTGGTTTGCGTTCTGCTTGCGAATTGCCTGATCATTTTCACCTATGCCAACGCGGCAGGGCTCGTGGCGGGGCTTTGCGTGGTGGCTGTCTGGTGTTTTCTTCAGGAGCGGTTTGTGCCTGCGGGGATCATTTGCCTCGCCGTCAGCCTCGCATTGAAGCCGCATGACGCGGGGCTGGTCTGGCTCTATTTTCTGCTGGCCGGCGGAACTTACAGGAAGCGTGCGCTACAGACTTTGGCTGTAACTGTCGTCATTGGACTTCCCGCTTTGCTGTGGGTTTCAAATATCGCGCCGCATTGGTTGCATGAGATGCAAACGAACATACAGTCGGCGTCGGCACATGGCGCACTGAACGACCCAGGGCCCGCGTCCTTCGATTTCCGTGCCCCCGATCCAGTTATCGGCCTGCAATCCATCATCAGCATTCTGCGGGACGATCCGCGCTTTTACAACGCTGCGAGCTATCTGGTAGCTGCGCCGCTGCTGCTCATCTGGTGCATCACCGCGCTGCGGTCGCGGATTACTCCGACGAAGACATGGCTTGCGCTTGCTGCTGTTGCGACTCTTACGATGCTGGTTTCCTATCATCGACAACATGATGCGAAGCTCCTGCTGCTGACGGTTCCGGGATGCGCGCTGCTATGGTCTGAAGGCGGCTTGATGGGGTGGTTTGCGCTCACGGCAAGTTCAGCTGGGTTTCTGATAACTGGGGATGTTCCATCCATGGCACTCATCTTGCTGACCAAGAGCGTGCCCTTGAATACCGCGAGCTTGTTGGGGAAGATGGAGACGATTCTGCTGGTGCGGCCTAGCGCGCTTATTCTTTTGGTGATGGCGTTTTTCTATCTATGGGCTTATGTGCGGCGAGCTGAATCAGAGAAGGAAGAGCAGCTTGCTGATGCTGCTTCGCTGTAAATTCGATCGTCTGCGCTAACGCTAGCGAATGCCGAGTAGCTTATGAGTCTGGAGGCTCAGCCGCCATTGCGGATGATCCATGCAATAGGCAACCGCAAGTTCTGTGTTGGCGGTTCGGCTTGGTCCATCCATCGGCTGCAAGAAGAAATGTTTGAAATTGAGCGATTCGAATTGGGCTGGATCGAATTCAACTTGTGGATAGACCAGTTTTAATTCGTCGCCACTGCACTGCACCAGTCGCGCGCCGGCTTTGGGACTCATGCACAGCCAATCCACTCCCGCGGGAGCCTCAATTGTGCCATTTGTTTCGACGGCAATTTCAAATCCCCGATCATGCAACGCGCCAATCAAGGCAGCGTCCAGTTGCAGCAAAGGCTCACCGCCTGTGCAGACTACGAACCGCCTCCCTTGCGACGCGCCTCCTGTCCACTTCTGTTCGATCGCCGTAGCGAGGGTTTGAGCAGTTTCAAACTTTCCGCCCCCGTCGCCATCGACGCCAACAAAATCCGTATCGCAAAATTGGCAGATTGCTGTTGGCCGATCCGCTTCGCGCCCGGACCATAGATTGCAACCCGCGAATCTGCAAAAGACAGCTGCACGACCGGCCTGCGCGCCTTCGCCTTGTAGTGTGTAAAAGATTTCCTTGACGGCATAGCTCATGCTTGAGCCTCGTCTTCCGCTGGCCGGTCCTGTAGCGGATCGTCGATGCCAATTTCGCTAAAACCCTTCTGGCGCAAGAGGCACGAATCGCATTGGCCGCACGGTTCGCCGCTTGATGATGGATCGTAGCAACTGCTGGTCAGGGCGTAATCCACGCCAAGTTCAATGCCCTTGCTGATGATCTGAGCTTTCGAAAGCGCAATCAGCGGCGTGTGAATCTTCAGAGACTGACGGCCCTCCACCCCTGCCTTAGTGGCCAGGTTGGCCATCTTCTCGAATGCTTCAATGAACTCAGGACGACAATCGGGGTAGCCGGAGTAATCCAACGCATTCACGCCAATGAAAATGTCGCTCGATCCGAGGACCTCGGCCCAGGCCAATGCAAACGACAGAAAGATGGTGTTGCGGGCGGGTACGTATGTTATCGGAATACCGTGCGACATATCGTCAGCAGATCTTCCCTTGGGAACGTCTATATCGTCAGTAAGTGCGGAGCCGCCGAAGATTCTCAGGTCGACCTTCGCTGTCCGATGCTTGACGACGCCGATGGATGAGGCGACACGCGCAGCAGCTTCCAATTCCCATATGTGCCGTTGACCGTAAGAGAACGACAGCGCATAAAGCTCGAACCCCTGGCTGCGCGCGATCGCCAGAACTGTTGCTGAGTCTAACCCGCCGCTTAGCAACACGACTGCTCGTTTCGGTTCCATCGCTGTGTCGCTCCCGGTTGCGCTCACTTGAGGTCTCCGCCCTTGCCGATATCCATGGATGAGGGCATGGGATTGTTCTCGTCGATGGATGCCTCAATGCACTGCTCGAGAAGACCCTTGGCTTTGAGGATAAACTCGATCGCATCGCGGCCTGCGCCTTCGCCGCCTGCGTTCGGTGTGACGTAATGTGCCTCGGCCTTTACCTGAGCACGCGCGTTCGCGACCGCAACGGCAAGACCGCATTCGCGCATGACTGGCAGGTCGATCACGTCGTCGCCTACATAGGCAATCTCTTCGAGTGTCGTGCCTTCCTTTTGCATGATGTCGCGTATCGCCTTCATCTTGAAGACCTGGCCCTGATAGACAAATTCCATCTTCAGATCGCGCGCGCGCAGTGCTACGGTTTCGCTGATGCGCTTGGTGATGATGCCAACCTTCATGCCGCCCAGGCGCGCCAGCGTCATCCCTGCGCCATCGTGAGCGCTATACCCCTTGGCCTCGACCATCTTTGTTGTGATGGACCCGTCTGGCAACGCCACGGGCATGGGATAAATCCAAATGGTCCCGTCTGTCAGCACTCCGTCGACATCGAAAATAATGATCTTGATACGGCGCGCACGATCCTCTGCGGAAACTGTCATTCTTCAATTTTACCTATTGCTTTCGGCGGCTTTGGGCAGGACCTGGCTGTTCGCGAGAAAATAGAGGAATGGATCAGGAATTACCGGCTTCCGCAGCGCTTGAACCCGAAGACTATTACTTCGATGGGGAATACATGGTGTTCACGGCGGCGTACCATCTCAAGCGCGGCACCTGCTGCGGCTCGGGGTGCCGACACTGCCCTTACGGGCTAGCGGCTGCGGATGCGGCTCCCGATGAGGAAGTGCCGCCGACTGGCTGAGTTGCGGGCGCAACAGCATTTGGCTCTCTTACCAACACCGCGAATCTTGGAAACGCAAAACTGCCGCCTGCGTCGTCGATGACATTCAATTGGCAAACGTACGGCCCGGGCTTCAGGCCGGTGAGCGGTACGTCGAGCTCAATAGCAACGGCGTCGCGCCCTTCAACGTTGATGGCTTTGGCTTGCACAATTGGCGTCTCGTAGACTTTGGTAGATCCCTGAATGAGTTCGAGGCTGCTCAATAGATTGATGCCTGGCTTGGTTCCCTTGGGCTGGTTTTCCGCAGCCTTCTCACGTGCCGGGTTATAGACCTCATACAGCAAATAGAGGTGTTGGTCCTGGCGGAATACGTGGCTTATGTTGGGCACATATTCTTCCCCGCTCCTCACCAAGGGGCTTTGCTTCTTGCTCGGCTGGCGCATGGAGGCGAGCACAATCGAACTCATCTTCATGGGGGATTTTTTCATGTCGGGCAGCGTGATGTCGGCATCAAATGAGCCCATACGGCCGGTTTGATTCTCCCGCACCACAAACTTCATCTGGTACTTGCCGGGCGGCAAGTCAAAGCTCGTGGTGTATTGAATGTTCTTTTGGCGCGCCTGCAAGCTGGGATCGAGATTGAGCTTCACTGTTTCGCGCGCATGGCCGATGGGGCGCTTGAATTCGTCGATCACGGAGCCAATGATGTCGAGCGTGGCCTTGTCCTTGTCGCCGCCTTTTACAAATGGGATCTGCGAGCCCGGCACGATCAGCGAAACCGGGACGAAGAAGCGATTTTCATCGAGGCGGAAGTATGACGCGTCCAGATAAACTGCCATGTCGGTCGCGGGCAGATCACTGGCTAACTGCTCTTCGAGATCGCGCTCACGATCTTCCTGACCGGAGTGCTTGAAATCCGCGGGGGCGTAGTAGCCGGGCCTGTATTCGAGCTTCACTCCCGGCTTGTTGATCTTGATGGTCAGCTTGCGATAGCGGCCGTCGCGCAGGGGATTAGTGCTGCGAAATCCGATTGCGTAATACGCCGAGGTGTCGCGCTCGACCTGCGCAAATGCGGGGGCAAAGTCATTGGAGTCGAAGAAGGCTTTGCCGCCGGTATCCGTGCTAAGCGTGGCCATCACTTCCTGGGAAGCAAAGTTGGCGTTCATGTTGTTGGTAAGCGCGGCGCCGCTGTAGGCACCGGTCCCACGCAGGCTTCCGGTCGATGCGTCGCCCAAAGGTGAAATGGCCTGAAGGCCGCGCGTATCCACGCTGTAAATGGCCAGGTTGGCGCGCACGGCTGCATTGATTGCCTGCCGCAAGGATGCTTGATTTTCGATTCCGTCGCGTGAAATTCCGCCGGAAAAATAGAGCAGCGATTTCTTTTCCGTAATTTTTTCAAGCGACTTTGAGACCGCGCGTAATGCAAAAAGTTCGCGATCTGTGTTGAGGTCGTTGTACTCGCTCTCGTCGGGTGTGTATCCGGTGGTGTCTTCAACCTGGTTCGAGTTTGCGGTTGCGCCGGCGGCGAAGCCTTGACCTTCAGTGCCGTTGTAGACAGCGACTTCATTGATCAGTGCGTCTTTGTTCGCAGTGAAATCCTGGTCTACTTTGAGCGTGTCGCCGAGCGAGACCAGCGCGACCAGATCGGCGGGCTGCATCTTCTGCTTGAGAAATGTCTGCGCCGCTAATACGCTGCGGTCCAAGTCTTCGGGTTGCATCGAGGTGAGGTCGAAAAACATTACGATCAGACGGTGGTTGCGGAGTTCTTCGGGCTTCGCAACTACGACGGCTTTGTTGCCACTGCCACCGGCGGCTAGTCCACTCACAGTTGCTTCATTCAAAGGCGTGGCTTTGTCGACGCTCTCGAAATCGAAGGTCTCAATGTGCTGCTGCTTGCCGTTTTCGTAGATGCTGAAATCGCTCTGGGTAAGTCCTTTCACCACTTCGCCGGTTTTCGAGTCACGAGCCACTACGTTGGTCAGCACTAACTCGCCGTTCATCTTCAGTACGAATCCGCTTGGCTGGGAATCGGAGACTTGTGCGTTCGAGGATTGGCTGCTGGATGCCGGAACCGAGCTTTGCGCGTGGCTCGGCTGAGCGCCGGGAAATACAAGGGCCAGCGCGGCCACGCTTGCTCCGATCTTCTGAATCCAACTCGTCATTCAATTCCCTCTCGGCCTGCTTCCGGGCAACTTGACCTGCGTGTTAAAAAGAGGTTTCGGTCCCGTATATCCCAATCCCTCAGGGGCTAAAGCCCAAATTGTTGTGGTTTCAATCGGCACGACTAAAGTCGTGCCCTTTCAAAGCGTCGAGTTTTTCGCAGTCTATAAAAATCCTGCGCCGATACAGTGCACTTCGTTGCTTGCTCGTTCCCACTTGCTTAGCGCTAAAACCTGAACCTCGCGGTGAAGTTGAACGATCGCATCTGTCCGGCGGAAGTTACTTGTCCAAAGGTTGGCAATGTTACGCTGGTTCCGACTCCGGAGTATTGGACCGTATTGAAAACATTGCTTGCGGTGGCACGGATTTCCATGCTTCGTGTATCTCCCATTTGCAATGTTTTCGATAGTGACATGTTGTTTGAAATCGTTCCCGGACCTTCAATCGAATTGCGTGCAGCCGTGCCAAAGACCGCGCAGGGATAGCCTGCGACGGAGTTAGGTTCGGTAAACGCGGCGGGGTTGAACCAACGTTCACGTGAGCCTCCGCCGGCGGTTAGCGAAACCCCTGGCACTCGATCGGGACGACCTGAGTTAGCTGTGCCGCATGCTACGTCAGATATAGACGCCTGATAACTCGGTGTAAGCCAGCCGCCGGTTGCGAAGCTGAATGTACCGGAGATCGAATATCCTTCAAGGATGTGCGATGCGGTACCTGTAGTAGCCCAGTGTTTATCTTTGCCGAAGGGTAACTCGTAGAGATATGTTCCACTGACCTGGTGGCGTATGTCGAAACTCGAATTCCCTTCTTCCGCATCCAAGTTCTGCCAGTTCTGCGCAACCACTGCGGAGGTTCCGCCCACTGATCCGGCGTCGTCGATGGAATGCGAATATTGGTAGTTGGCTCCGAGCGCGATGCCGCTCGTTAGCCGCTTATTTACGCGCAATGTGCCCGCACTCAGCTTGGAAAACGCGAGGGCCTGATCGTAAGTGAAGACCTGGTTAGTGGGGTTCGTCAGCGGATTGGACGGCGTAGCGCGTGGTGCGCTTCTCACATCCAGATGATTGCCCTTCGATCCGTTGTAACCCACATTCATGACGACGCCCCAGGGCAATGTTTTCTGCACATCGATGTTCCAGACCTGGACGTAGGGCATGGAGTAGTGCGGATCGAGTGCGTAGTTGCCAATTGTGTCTGGCGCGGGGAATCCTTGCGCCAGCGTAAAGCAAGTGTTTGTTTGAATGCACGGCGGAGTTCCGCTGCCGTTCGAATTCAGAATTGCTTCGTTGGTTTGTTCGTTGGCGAATGGAGGCTGATGCGCCATGGAGTTGGCGAAGGTTGCGTATTCTCCAACGGTATAGTTCATGCCGAAGCCGGCCCTTACCACAGTCTGTTTGGGCAGCCGCAATGCCAAGCCTAGCCGTGGCGCAAAGGCCAGATGGAACGGAAACAAGAGAGAGGGCGGCAAGGGGCCACTATAAGGACCGGTGCCCCCGGCCTGCACTTGCGCGACGTTTGTGAACTGCGAGCCAGGATTGGTGTCGACATCGGCAAGGTGTCCATACTTCTCTGTGTAGGGCTCATAAAGCTCGTAGCGAACGCCGTAATTCAGCGTGAGAGAGGGCAGCACGCGCCAATCGTCCAGGGCGAATGCATCGTAGACGTTGTCGCGGAGATAGCTCTTTGCAACCGACGAGTTGATGGTTGTGCTTTGCGGCAATCCGAGCAGGAAATCCGCGAGCGCGGAACCGGTTGCCGGAATACCATAGCTGTTCGAAGTTGCGTTGGGACCTTCTGTAAACAAGCCAGTGAAAGTGAAGCTTCCCGTGGCATTGGAGCCGCCGAGAAAGTCACGATGGACGCGGCGATAGTCCCCACCGAAACGGAAATTGTGTTTGGAGTGAATCCAACTCAGCGATTCAGAAATGGAAATAGTTTGCGAAAGGGAGAAACTCGGTTGCAGCTGGCTCAGGCCGGTGAGATCGCTCAGAGTTATGTTTGGCAATCCGTAGTTTAGCGGGCTTGAATTCAAAGGAGCGCCGTTTGGGCCAACCACGCCTACCTGGGTCGCGACGTCGTCGAGACTGGTGAAGTAGTTTGTCGTCTGCGCGTGACTGCGATTCCAACCGGTATTGAAGACGTTGGTCACCTTGTGATAGCCCACCGTGTAGCCGGCCTGAACGGAATTTGAAGCAGATGAAGACTTGCCTCCGAGTTGTGGGAACAGATTGACCGAGTCGGACGCCGTGTCGGTCCAGTTGTAATTGAAGTTGATGCTTTGGCGGAGTCCCTGGTTTTGGTTTCTGCGGCCACCGCCTCCGCCGCCACTTCGACCACCGCCGGGCTGCCTGGCGTTTGCGCCGAAGCTGCGCATGTAGCGCGCGCCAGCTTGAGTTGTGTTCGATTGCTGCGTTGTGAGCAGGTGATAGTTCTGCACATCGCCGGGGAGATTTGGCTGGGGAAAATAGTTGAGCAGCGCCGCCGCCTGGGACGTGATGCGCGACGCCGGAATGACATTGGCTACGCCATTGGAATTGAATTGCTGACCTGTTGTTGGATCGTAAATTGGTGGTAGGCCAGCGGCGGAAAAATCGCCGGTGCGCTCCGCATCTGTGGGAAGGTTGGCATATTCATCGACCGGACTGGAACTGCGCGTGCCAGACAGAGTAAGGAACACTGTGTCTTTTCCGCTGGGCTTGGTGAGCTTGGGAATGTAGGGCGCGCTCATGAATGTGATGCCGAAGCGGTTGCTGCCGGAAGCGGGTTGGTCCTGCGGTTGGCCCTGAAGGGAAAACGGTTCAGCATTCAACGCGGAGTTGCTGCCGAACCAGAAGATTGCGCCGTGGGGCTGACCGGGATTGAAGCCGCGGAAGTTGCCTCGGCCACCGCCGCCAAATCCGCCGCCACCGAAGCCTCCCCCGCCAAAGCCACCACCGCCTCCGCCAAACCCTCCGCCGCCACCCCCAAACAGGCCGCCCGCCTGGCCTCCGGGCATGCTGCCTTGCGCGCGCGCTGTTTCGATTGCATCGCGGATACGGTCCATATCCACGCCGGCCATTGGACTCACCTGGCCAGACTGACCGCTGATGGCAACGGAATCTCCACCGAAGTCGGAGTTGCCTGCGATGGAAGGGAGTGCCGCGCCCGCCGAAACACCTGTGCCGGGCGTGCTTGCCTGTGTTTCTGTATCCGCAGCCAGGGAACTCACTAAGCTCAGGCTCTGCGCGCCGTTTCCTACTAATTGACGAATGGCCTGAGCGCCCGCCGCATCGAGTCCGGTCGCGTCTTGTCCTGCCTGGCGGGCCTGCTGCGCCTGTTGGACAAGAGCACGCGAGGCCAGCATCAAGTCAAAATTCACTGTTTGATCATGGCTTGTGGCGTTGAGCAGCGCTTCCTGAGATCCAACAGCGAAAGCCGCAAACTGAGTGCGAATCACGTAGCGGCCATTTTGTGGGATCGTCAATGACCAGGCGCCGGTCGTGTCGGTTGTCGTTGAATAGCGCTTGCCGGTCAGCGTGTTCTGCGCCGTCACGGTCACGCCGGGTAGGGGAACGTTGCCGCTTTTCGCTACTCCGTGAAGGCGGCCGCCGGTGACTGCTTGAACGGGAGACTCAACGGCCGGCTGAGCCGGTGCTGCCGTTTGCGCGCATATCGCAATGCTGCCAGCCATAACCATCGCGACTGCTAATGAACACGTGGCTGCTCGCCGCATCTGCGCTCCCTGGCATTTCTATCCCGTACTCAATCAGACGCGCTGCGCCTCGCTAAGGTTTACGAGCTTGGACGTTCGCGGGCTCATCGGAAATCTGCAACTTCATCGTAAACTCGGTTATGGACTCGCAAGAAACCGCATCCCGGCCATTTTATCTGGAAGAGATTTTGACAACTTCTTCGGACAATACTCTGACGCAGGCGCGGGAACTTCTGCTTGAATACGGGCGGTTCGTTGTTGCACAACCCGGTGCGGCACGCTTCTGTTTCGGATCGCTTGAGCAGGAAGCGGCGCACTTGCCGTTTAGCTACATTGAGCAGGGCGGTGGCTGCCTTATGGCCCATGTCCGAGGCGAGCCGGCTGGATTCGTTGCTTGGCGACCGGTGCCGATTGAAGTCGCGCCGGATTCTTGGGAACTCAAGCGCCTGTGGGTGCGGCCGGTTGCACGGGGGCTCACGCTCGGGCGTGCGCTCACGCTGGCCGTTCTCGACCGGGCGGTCGCTGCGCAACGAAAGGCCGTCTACCTTGATACGGCGCCTGCATCGATGGGAGCGGCGCACCGTCTCTATCTTGAACTTGGATTCGAGCCTTGCGCGCCGTATAACGACAATCCGGTGGAAGGGCTGGCGTGGCTGAAGAAGTCTCTCTAGCTCGGCGATCCATTCTTAGATCGATACGACATGATGGACGCTCTTAGAGCATGTGACAGGAAGGACTCAAATCCTCGGACATGCCGCATGTTTGCGCTTGCATTCTTTCGTAGGCCATGTTAACTATTAAGCCAATACTCTTTTGATTGCTGCCAAGTGAGTAAACTTTTGGGCGGCAGCAGACAGGAAGCCTTGCATGAAGATCGGCACAACCATTCGCGCTCACCGGCTGCAGAAGGGTCTGTCTCAGGGAGATATTGAAAAGAAAACAGGCCTGCTGCGCTGCTATCTGTCTCGCGTGGAAAACGGCCACACGGTGCCTTCGCTGGACACGCTTTCGAAGATCGCGCTGGCCCTAGATCTGCCGATTGCACAGTTTTTTGCGGATGATTCGTTTGGGCATCAGTTCAATGCGCAAAAGCTTTCCGACGATGAACTCCGCTTCCTGACGCAGATTCGCCGATATTCGACGAATTTGAATGAGAGCGATCGCAAGCTGCTGCTGGCTATGGTGAAGAAGTTCGCGGCTACTGCGGTGCGGTAGGATCGCCGCGAAGTTCCGCCGCCAGAATGCTGGACTTCGTTTCCCAAATGCAAGGTCAGTCAGGCGCCATAGTCGAGTTTGCGGACCTTTCGGTAGTCGTAGGCTGGGTCGTAGTCGATTGAGCCGCTGAGTTTTAGAATTTCTACTTGCTTTCCTCGCGCAATATATTCATTGAGTGCGGCAGTTACGGCGGCTTTCCTGGTCGCGTGATTGCCGATTCGCAGGGCCTCGTCGATAAGGTAGTCGTCGATTGCTAGGTTCGTTGCCATGCGCCTCCTAGAGTTTGGCGTAAGGTATCACACATTGGAACGTATCGATACCAAAAAGAAATCGAGGCATGTTCTTAACACATGAACTTAAAGGTATTGAAGACGCAGGCGGCTGAAGAGCGGCCCCGGAGCGCTCTAACCCGCGAAACTAGCCACGAAGAACCCAAACAGAACAAGCACCCCCACAACCATCCCGATGGCAACGCGTAGTCTCGTCTCAAAGATCTTGCGGGGCGAACCAAGCCTGGGCACCATAGGAGCAGCAAACAGGAGCCCAGAAGTGAACCCTCCCAAGTGGGCATAATTATCGATGCTTAGCCCATAGCCTAAGACTTGTGTGCCGAAGTTGATTGAGAAGCCAAGGACCAGGTTGAGCGCAGCAAAATAGATTACCGATTTCCGCAATTTCTTTAATTCGTCTGGAGGGACCGGCAGGCGATTCGATTTCAACAGTACGATCAACGCCCCGGCAATTCCGAATACTGCTCCGGAAGCTCCCGCGCCAGGAGGGAACACAGCGGCCATACTCAGTCCACCGGCGGCGTGATAACTCGCCCAATCATGGTTGTACTTGGCCCACCCGACGCACGTGGAGAGTAGATTCCCAGCAGCTCCGGTGAGGACGTAAACCGCGAGCACGCCTGTTGATCCCATCAGAGGTTCGGCTAGGAGGCCGAGGTTCCATAGGCACCACATGTTGGTGGCCAGATGCAAAATGCCGACGTGCACAAACATGGCGGTTACGATCCGCCACCATTCGCCATTGATCAGCACAGACCCGGCGTTATTGGCGCCCCAATTCATCAGTTGGGCGGTTGTGGGAGTGCCAATGCTCACTCCGCGGGCGACCATGGCTAGAAATACGGCGCAGTTAATACCCACCAGGAAATATGTGGCCGGAGCTGTCAACCACGAT